>Ga0163179_10000202_pt1 | contig 41498 bp, 37 predicted proteins | sample AtlANTMetagenome_FD_109643 | JGI IMG/M metagenome (GOLD analysis project Ga0163179, IMG submission 109643) | Marine eukaryotic phytoplankton communities from the Atlantic Ocean - Atlantic ANT 2 Metagenome | ecosystem: Environmental > Aquatic > Marine > Oceanic | place: North Atlantic Ocean... | reverse complement strand
ATACCCAAGTTGGATATTCAGATGCATATGCTACTTAAGAACGCCTTGTGGGTCTAGTATAAGGCTTTCGTTTTTGTATTTCTTTTCTTTTAAGTAATCTTCTTTCAGCTAATAATTGAGATTTCTCAGCTTCCCATTTTAAGATACCCATTTTTTGTAGAGTTTCTTCAGTCCATATTTCAAATCTTAGTCCATTTTTAGAACAAGCAATCTGAGCATTCTTCCATTTTTCAGCATTAATAGCAAACCTGGCAGTTTCTTCAATCCATCTTTTTGATTTTCTTGTAGGTGATGCTGGTGCAACAGTTTCTTTTTTAGGTTTAACTTCAATAACTTTTATTACACCATCGTTAAATTTAATATAAAAATCAGGATAATATCTAGCTCTTTTACCAGTCACAGGGTGTTGGTATGGTATTGCAATCTCTTCACTAGCCCATTCAAGGACTGCAGGATTGTCGTCACACCATTTCATTACGTTTCTTTCCCACATACTACGGTATGTAATGTTCTTTACATCACCCGTATATTTGTCAGGATTATTTAACGCTGCTAATTTTCCTTTGTAAGTCGGCATAATAAATACTCTATAGGATTATTTAATATGCCAGAAAATTTTAAAGCCTTAAGATTTCCACAAGATTTGGGAACTAACAGTTCACCGAACTACATTACTTTTATGCCTGAAGAGTTATCTTATGAACCAACTAATTACGGCAATAAAGCAGATAGAGGTTCAGGTGGTTTATTCGGAAAATCAGACGGTGGTTCTGCTTTTGATATAGACCTAGGTGCAGGAAATCCATTTAAACAAATAGGTAAAGCTATTGGTGGCCAACTAGAATCTATTGCTGATGCAGCTGTAGATACAGTGAATGCAATTGGTAGTATATTTGATGGTGGTTCATTATCAGCAAAAGCTACAAAGTTTGGTAAATTAGTAAATGGTAAAGTTAAAATAGGAGACTTTATATTATCATCTGGTATAAAATCAGAAGCACCTCAAGTAAGACAACAAGGTTCAATATCATTATATTTACCAGATAGTTTAAATGCTACTACATCTGCAGATTATAGTCAAAAAGATATTGGTGCAATGGGAATGGAAGCAATCAAAGCTGCCAAGAAAGCTGGTGGCGGTAGTATAGCTGATGCTTTTAATCAGACAAAATCAGATTCTAAATTGGCAGAAGGTGTTTTAGCTGAAGTTGTAAGACAATCAGGACAAGTAGGAGATACAATTGCTATTGCAGAAGGTCAAATTGTAAATCCATATTCATATCAAGTATTTGGCGGCATGGCTCATAGAACTTTTAATTATACATTTGATTTAGTCCCACGAAATTCAAGAGAAGCTGAAGAAGTTAAAAGAATTTGTGATATGTTTTTATATTATATGCTACCATCTAAAGGTGGTGGAAGTGTAAACACTGGTAATGCTGGTGAACACTTTCTTAAAATGCCTTCACAATGGGACATAAAATACTATAGAAACGGTAATCTATTAACTCATCATCAACAACCTTTTAAATGTTTCTTATCATCTTGTGATATTCAATATGGTGGTGATGCTGAAAACTTTTTACATGAAGATGGTTCACCAGTAAAAACATCTTTAACATTAAGCTATATAGAAATAGAACCATTAATTCAAAACAAGGTGTCTGAATAATGTACTTCAAACAATACAATAGAATAGTATATGAATTTTCTGACGGTGTAAAAAGAGTTATGACTGATATGTCTATACGTCCTAAAATGAGAGATGAGATTACTACAAATTCTGATAACTTTGAATTTTATTCTATCAAAGACGGAGATACACCAGAAAATTTAGCTTATGATTATTATTCTGATACCGGTAAACACTGGGCTATCATGCTTGCTAATAATATAATGAGTATCTATAATGATTGGCCAAGAGACCAACAGCAACAAGATGAATTTTTATTTCAAAAATATAAAGTACAAACTGACAGTGATGGTGTTTCACAAACTCTTACAAAAGTACAAGTAATGGAATTCATACAGTTTGTAGGTACAACAGGTAATAATTTTAAAAGCTCTGTGACAGGAACAAGTGTTGTGACTAAACCTAGACATTTTATAGATGCAAATAAAAAAGAATATTCTTATGATTCAATAGTAAATAATACAACAGGAAAAGATGCAAATGGTATAGGAATTACATATCCTACAGTAGCTCCTGTGTCAATTCAAACACATGAAGAAGAGTTAAATGAAACAAAAAGAAATATTATTATTCCGACATCAAAAGTAGTAGACAAATTGATTGACGAAATACAAGAGTATATAAATGGCTAGCGGAAAACAAACTGGTGCTTACGAACTAAAAAGCGCAAAAATAATTAGAGGTGGAGAAGCAGCTGATATCACTATGATGGTATCAGAAATGAATATCTTTTCATCCATAGTTGATAGAACTATTATGGGTGAGTTTTTAATTACTGATGGTAGAAACATAATATCAGGTTTCCCTGTACAAGGTGGTGACTTATTTAAAGTACAAATAGATATTATGGGTCAAATAAGAGATTACACTTTAAGAATTACTAAAATAAAAGGTTTATCTGATTTAGAAACTAGTAGGATGTATATTTTAGAGTGTATATCTGAATTTGCTTTTCAAGGTTTGCATCAAAAGTTTTCTCAATCATTTACTGGTCCATTTAATGAAATTGCTTTAAAAATATTTCAAAAATATACAGACGAAAAATTCGGTGTATTTGAAGCTTCAAAAGGTAGTTCAACAGTTATTATTCCCAATTGGAGTCCTACAAGAGCTATAGGCTGGTTAGCATCAAATGCAGTTTCTACAACTGATGATATAAGATTTCGGTTCTTTCAAGACAGTAAAGGTCTATATAACTTTATGCCTATTGAAAAAGCTTTAGATTTTTATAAAGATAATCCACCATTCACTTTTAAGTATAGAGCAAATAATGCTACTGATGGTATACCTAATGTGGAACAAGATTTATCAGCTATATCTGATTTAAAGTTTGGTCATTCTTATGATATGGCAAAAGCTTTAAGAGAAGGTTATTTAGTTGCCAGAGAATATGATGTTAGTTTAAAAGAAAAAACTCAAACTGTTCTTAATTGGAATTATCATAAAGAATTTGATAAAGCAAAATACTTAAATCCATTTCCACAATATTATAATCAAGATTATGGAATGGGCAGAATATATTTTTCTGCAAGTTCACAATATCAAAGTGACTTGTCTGGTTTAAAAAGGTCATCAGTCACAGGTTATAATCAATTAGTACAAATTACAGTTAAAGGTAATCCTGAAGTTGATATTGGACAAGTTGTACAATTAGATATACCAAATCCAGACCCTGCTGGTTCTAGAATGGGTGAAAAAGATAATATGTGGACAGGTAAATATTATGTCACAGCCAAAAGAGACTTTTATGCAGGTGATGAAGTTAAAATGGTAATGGACTGTGCTAAAGAAAGTTTAAAAGAGGAAGTATAGTATGTTAGACGGAAAAATGTTCTGGTTCACTGGCGTTGTTGAAGACAGAATAGACCCTATGAAGATGGGCAGAATAAAAGTAAGAGTACATGGTATTCATACTGATGATAAAACACTTTTACCTACTAAAGATTTACCTTGGTCTCAAGTAGTGATGCCTATTACATCTGCATCATTAGCAGGTATAGGTACATCAGCAACAGGTATTTTAAATGGTTCATGGGTTGTTGGTTATTTTATTGATGGTAGTGATATGCAAGAAAATATTATTCTTGGAACTTTACCTTCTACACCTTATGCAAAAAATCCTGAACTAGGATTTCATGACCCGAAAGGTGCACATCCTAGAAGAAGTGATGGTGTTGATACACCTGATTCAGCTCTTCAATCTTCATATGAAGCCCACCCATCATATGTTAATAAAGTAGACCAAAGACAAACAAAAGTAGAAACAGCAATACCACCATTCTTAAAAACTGTAAGTATTGATGAAGAAGATGATGCTAAGTTTACAAGAAATACTTGGGATATGCCAGAAATAATGAAAGGTAATACACCAATATATCCATTCAATAAAGTGACAGAAACAGAATCTGGTCATGTATTTGAAATTGATGATACTAAAAATAATGAAAGAATATCTATGTATCACCAATCTGGTACTAATTATGAAATTCAAAATGATGGTGATGTTGCTACTACTATTAGAAAAGATAACTACACAGTTATTTTTGGAAATGATAAGATTTATGTAAAAGGGAATGTAGATATTACTATTGATGGTGATAAAAAAGAACTTGTAAAAGGCAATTATCATCTTGAAGTAGAAAAAGACTATACAATGAATATAAAAGGCTCAAGAAACTCAGCGGTAGGTGGCAATGAATTAATTGAAGTAGGTCAAGCATTTTCTAGCAATGTAAACGAAGACTATACTCAACGTGTAGGAGGCCATGAAATACGTATTGTAGACAAATCAAGGAATACAACAATTGGTGATTCTGAGGACCTTTCTGTGGCCACGAATATGAATGAAATTGTAATGGGTAAGAGAGATATGTTTACCTCTGCAGTTCATACACATACAATCACTGATAAATTAAATATATCAGCTCTCAATGATATCACGGTAGGTACTAACGCTAACCACATTGAGACTGTAAAAGGTAATAGAACTGAAAATATAACTGGCGATGTAAGCGAAACTGTCGGTGGAAATGTCACCGAGGCTATTACTGGAAACTTAGATATTGATGCCAACAGGATTGATTTGAACTAATGAATGAACTTTTAAATACACAAGTACTTAGTATATGGACCATTGCTGGCCCGTGGGCTGCTGTGATTGGCTCGATTATTGTAGGTATGTGGATTAAAGACTGGGCAACTGGATTTGCAAAAGGTGCTAGATTTAGAATGAGCAAGTCTTTTAATGAAGGCGATAAAGTAATTTTAGAAGGCAAACCAGCTCTTATTATAAAAATAGGATTTACTGAAACTGTTTTTGGTGTTTATAATGATGATGGCTATACTTGGAGATTTGTACAAAATGAAAGAATACCTTTTCTTAAATTAGAAAAGATTGTTGATAAAGATTTACACCAAGACACTGACCAAGAAAAAGCTCAAAAGATTGTTGATGCATTACAAAATGCAGAGATTGAAAAAAACAAAGCTGATATCGAGAACATTAAAAATGGGAACAAAAGTTAAATTACCAAAATTAGCTATGGCATATACACAATTGCCTGAGCCTGAACAACATACTCAAGAAAAAATAGAGTATGTAATTGAGCAAACAAAAACTCGTAATAAGTTTTGGGAAGCATCCGTAGCAGCTCATGATGAAGACCCGTCATTTGCTATCAAAGAATATTGTAAAGAAAATAATATAGATTTTCCTGCTAGAGAAGTTTATGAATTAGAAGACCAGGCTGTACAAACTATAAAGTTTTGGAAAAGAAAATTTGCTAAATTAAGACCCTATGCAGCTGCAGAACATTATGGATTAAATGTGGATAGATTACCCAGTAAAACAAATAAGACTAAATCTTATCCAAGTGGACATTCAACACAAGGATATTTAGCTGGACTTTATGTATCTAGTATATACCCATCTCATAGAGTAGGTATTATGGAAGCTGGATTAGAATGTGGTATTGGTAGAATTAAAGCTGGCTTTCACTATTTGAATGACCATGAAGCTGGTATGAATTTAGCTACACAATTATTTAACTTGGTAAAGACATGAAAAAATTTACTGACATATTAGAAGAAGAAGCTGGTAAAGGACTTACAGTCTTTGATATTGATGACACTTTGTTTAAAACTTCTGCTAAAGTAAAAGTTAAAAACAAAAAAACAGGTGATGTGAAAGAGCTTCCACCAGTACAATATAATAAGTACAAATTAAAGAAAGATGAAGAGTGGGATTTTGGTGAATTTAAAAATTCAAAAATGTTTCAGCAAACTGCTATGCCAATTGGACGTATGGTAAAAAAAGCAAAAGCAATTATAAGAAATGCTACTAGAAAAGGTTCAAAAGTAATTATAATTACAGCTCGATCTGATATGGATGATAGAGATTTATTTTTAGATACTTTTAGAGCTCATGGTATAGATATAGACAAAGTACATGTAGAAAGAGCTGGTAATCTAGGTGGTAGTGCCGCTAGTGCTAAGAAAAAGATTTTTCAAAAGTACTTAGGTTCAGGTGACTTTGAGAGAGTACGATTTTTTGATGATGATAAAAATAACTTAAAAAGCTTTCTTTCACTAAAGAAAGAATATGATAAGGTAGACTTTTCTGCTTTTCAAGTACAAAACAACGGTTCCGTTAGGAGTGTAAGATAATGCCAGAAGTATGTAGAAAAAATGACACATTATCTACTGGTCACGGTTGTACTGGTACAACTACATTAGATACGCCTGGACAAGGAACTGTATATGCAAACAATATACTAATTGCAAGAAAATCTGACCCAACAGTATCACATCCATTTCCACCTGACCCGCCTTGTGCACCACATGTAGCAAATGTGAATGCTGGAAGTGGTACGGTTTATGTTGTAGGTAAAGAAATTGCAAGAATAGGTGACTCTGCTGATGCTGGTAATATGACGGGCGGCTCACCTGACGTTTTTGCAGGAGATTAAGATGAGTAAGTGTGGAGCAAATGAAGCTTTAGGAGCATTAAACGAAAAAACAAAAGAGATGGCTGACACTCTTAAGGATAGTGTTGACTTAAGTAAATTACAAGAATTTAAAGATAAAGCTGAATCTATCAAAGGTGATATTCAAGATAAGTTGGTTTCACAAATACCTAAACCAAAAAATCTACAAGAAGAATTAGAAAAAGTAAAAGGTTTAAAAGAAGGATTAGCCGTAGGTGCTGCAGTACTTGCAATAGAAAAAGATTTTGGTAAAGCTTTAGGTGCAGGTGTTTTAACTGGTGCTCTTAAAAATGTATTAGACCCAGTACTCCAAGGAGCTGCTGGAATTGCAGCTGGAGCTGAAGATGCTATATCAGATGCTTTGGGTGGTAAGTCATTTGATATCTGTAAAAATGTACCTAATGTAGAATTAGATAAAAACGGTGAACCAAAAGAAAAAGCTAAAGTAGATGCAAAACCAAATGAAGCAGCTGAAAAACCCAAAGAAGTAGAAAAGACTGTAGAAGATTCTTCTACAAAAACTTCACTGGGTGGTGGAAAATATACACAAACTGATTATTATGTTGCAAAAGCAGAAATTAGTTTGGCATATGATAAAGTAGAAAAAGGCGTATCAAAATTTATAAAGAAAGATAAACTTGGTTTGACTAAAAAAAGTAAAGATGTAAAAAAATATTATAAAAAAATTAAAAAAAAGTACGCAGCAGCTAAAGTAATAGCAGAGAAAAGTGGTTATAAAAAATTTTTTAATATGTGGCAAGATGGTCAGTGGCCAGAAGATGTATTTCCATTTGAAGAATATAGAACATATCTAGGACTTTATCAAGATTATGAATACACCGATACGTTAACATCTGAACTTATTGATGGTTCCTCTGCCATGGAAAAAGGTTTAGCAAGTAAAAATATTTTTGGTGCACATCCTTTCTTTGATAATCCTGATTGGTATGATAAAACAAAATATCCAGGTTTTTTTGTATACAGATTTTATGATGAATTATATTTACCAATAAAAAGAGATAGTAGAGAATATGGTTTATACACAGCAGATAAAGCAATTGGTGATGCTCACGGAAAATTGATGGATGAACTATTGGCTTTTTGGCAAAGAGAAGATATACAAGAACAGTTAGCCATACTTGCGGACTATGAAACAGCAAATGGTTTAGTTGGATAAATCTGATTTATAGGAATAAATAAACTGAGGTTATATTATTATGAATATATTTAAAACAATTTGGAGGATAGTTGTTCCTCCTAAGGTAAAGCAAGTTTCAGAATTAAAAGCAATGACGAAACTTGAGCTTGAACAATATGCACGTCAATTTGATTATGAAGTCGACCGAAGACAAACTAAAGACAAAATCATAAAACAAGTTGCGAAGCTTAAATAGGAAGGTAAACTATGTTAACATTATTATCAACATTTCTTGGATTTGGTACGTCTTTTGTTCCTAAAATTCTAGACTTTTTCCAAGATAAAAAAGACAAAGCACATGAAATAGAAGTCATGGCTATGCAAATGGAGCGTGAAGAAAAACTAGCTACTTATAAAGCTGACGCTATGATGCAAGCTGCTGAAACACAAAGAGATTCTCAACTTTTAGTACATGATACTGAAATGGGTAAAGGCGCAGCTCAATGGATTACTAATTTGCGTTCTTCAGTTAGACCAGTTATTACATATTTGTTTTTTGCAATATTCTTTTTTGTAGAAGGAGTTGCAGCTTATGTAGTACTAACACAAGGTGGAGATATAGAAGCAATTACAAATGCATTATGGTCTGAAGAAACTAGGTCTATATTTGCAGCAATTGTAGCATTTTGGTTTGGTTCAAGAGCAATTAAAAAATAAAGGAGTAAATTATGAGTGAAGCGAAAAAGCCAGAGGCTGAGCTAAACATCCGTGACATAGCGGATAGTATTAAAATTATAGACGTTTGCGTAAAGCGAGGAGCATTTGATGGCGTGGAAATGGAACCTGTGGGGAAGGTCAGAAACAGACTTGAAGCCTTCGTCAAAGCCTACACAGAACAAAACAAACCAGATGAGCAATCCAACAAAGACAAGCAATAATTGTATTAAGATGATTAAACACCATGAAGGTGTTAGATATCAGCCTTATCAAGACCCCATTGGTTTATGGACAGTTGGAGTTGGACATTTAATTGGTAATGGTAAATCTTTACCAAAAGAATGGAATAAGACATTTACCTCAGAAGAAGTTGATGACATTTTAAAAAAAGACCTTGCAAGGTTTGAAAGTGGTGTCAATACATTAATTCCTATTACAAGACTTACACAAAATCAGTTTGATGCTTTAGTATCTTTTTCTTTTAATGTTGGCTTAGGTAATCTACAAGCATCCACACTCAGACAAAAATTAAATCGTGGTGATTATGAAGGTGCAGCAAATGAGTTTCCTAAATGGAGAAAAGCTGGTGGTAAAGTTTTAAATGGACTTGTAAGAAGAAGAGCTGATGAAAAAGCTTTGTTTATGTCTGATGTTATTCACGCAATAGGTTATTAAACAGAAAAACTTTCACCACATCCACAAGACATAGATGCATTAGGATTTTTAATAACAAGTTGTGAGCCAGAAAATTCTTGCACATAATCTACCTCTGAACCTAATATATGTAATTCAGCTATTTTATCAACAACTAATACATCTTCAATTAGTACACCATCATCTTCACTATTAGTAAAATCCCAAGTGTATTCAAATCCTGCACATCCTCCACCTTTGATAGAAAGAAATGCATACTTTTTTTCTTGAGTAGCTAATTTTTCTTTAATGTAATGCTTGGCTGTAGGAGAGATACTAAGCAAAAGTCTTTCCTGTAAATTGTGCTGTTCCACCGGTATTTTCTATTGTAAATGTATTAAATGAAGATACAGTTGTACCACCGAGTGTGAAGTTAGCTGTTGTCAAATTTGTAAATGTAGACTTACCTGTAGAAGTAAGTGTAGAACCAGAGTTCATAGTTAAATTAGGTATGGTGACATTTGAGTTAAATGTAATTGTTCCAGAAGACTTGACATTAAGTGTTCCTTCAACATCTACATTTCCTCTGAGATATGTTTTACCTATTTGATTTGTTGTACCATAGTTTGTCCATACATCATCAGAATCAGTTCCATAGAATATTGCAGTACCATTAAAACTATCTGAGTCAGAACCAATAAAAACACCACCTTGTTTTATATCAATTGTTGAGCCTGTAAATACAGTATTACCTACAACACCTATATTTCCATTAAAGATAGATTGGCCTGTCACTTCTAATCCAGGAAGTGTGACACTTTCTGGATTTTCAAAACCAGTTAAATTACCAGCATCATCAAATGTTAATGAGCTGATTATATCTGCATGTTTTCTAGTTTTACTTTTCTGTGGCATATTCTATTTAATCCTAACTTGGGTCTATAAACTTTATTGTAGCAACTGTTGAACCAGCTGCATTTATTATAGTTAAGTTATACTTACTTGGTATAGAAACGTTTGTGGAGCCTACAGTGAATCCATCACTATCTACAGTCATTATATTATGTCCACTACCAGAATGGTTTGCTGTTAGTGTGCCATCTGAATCTCTAATATCAGATACACTTAATGATGAATTTCTTACTATTGTTCCACTTGAATTATGTATAGGTGCAAACTTAAATGTGCCAGTTCCTGTTAATGTAGTACCTGTCATATTTACATATGATTTATGTCCTACTTGTTTTCCTTGTATAAATGAGCTCATTGATTGTTCATTTTGAGCACTCATAGTTTTAGAAGAACCTGTATTTCCTGAACTATTATATTCAAATGCAAAACCATTATCTGAATCTGAATCATGTCCTAAAAATCCTAAATTCACATCAGTTGATTTGAATAAAGTTCTACCTTGTAAGTCTAATGTACCAAAGCTTGTAAATACAGTATTCTCAGAGTCATGTATGTTTCCAGTAGTTCTTGCATAACCAAATTGTAATGGTGTATTTTCACCTGATACTCTTGCAATATTAATAGTTTGGCCACCTTGCTTTCTTCCAAACATGACATTACCACGACTAGTAAATCTGTTTATCTTCTTTTTTACTAGAAAATCATTTGTAATGTTTGTACCATTAGCAAAGATTGTATCAGAGTCAAGTGGAAACTTTCCATGTAGTTTACTATTTCCATAACTAAGATTACTAGGTGTATGACTATCATCACCTACAAAAAAATATGTTCCATTGAATGATGTAGTTGTATCTGAATCAGTACCTAAAATAGCATCTGTAAAACCTGCTTTCTTTAGTTGTGGTTGGAAATATGCTGCTTGATAAGCATTTTCACTATCATTTAGTGGTAAATTAGTTGAAGTAAATCTGTTATATAAATCTGAATCCGGTCTGTTTAGTAATGGATGTAAAACTCCTCTTGATGTTCTTTCAAAAATCTGTGTATTTACTTGACCTTGAGCATTCATATTTGCACGGCCAACATTAAGCTTTCCAAATTTTATTGATGTGTTATTTTTATTACCAAAGTTTATCGCATCAGAATCAGTTGATAAAAAGAATTTACCACCACCACCTTCTGGGTTTACCGCATTTGCGATTTTTCTAGTTTTTGAAATTTTATCTGACATATCATCCTAAAAATTAAAGATTCTTGGCAAGTCACTCTTATTACCATTTACTAAATCTACAGGTCCATTGAAGGCATCTCTTACAGCACCTGTTGAAGCACCACCGCCTCTTACAAGACCACTTCCCCACGGTCTAATTTGTGTATTTTTTGTATTGTTTTCTATTCCACCACCAGAACCAAATCCTCCAGCACCTAATATATTTCCGTTAACTACTACTTTAATATAGTTAGCATTTGGAAATTCAGGAATTGTGAGAGCTGCTACACCAGGTAATGATGTAATATTGATACCTTCAGGCACTTCAATTACTACAGATGTAGCATTGTTTCTTTCTTGTTCTGAGGGTTCAAGCAGAAAACCTACTTGGTCTGAAGTTATTTTTTTATAGTATTGAGTAAGTACATGCATTTTACCCTGCCGATGCTTCAGAGAAGAACCATTTACTTCCGTCAAAAGTTCCTGAAGCCATCTTTGCAGCATTGCCTAATGATGTTCCTTTAGCACTGGTTCCCCAATCTATTGTTAGTGTACCGTTAGAGACTATGGATAATTGTGAACCAGCTATCCAACCTGCAGTAGGTACTGTGACAGTGCCCACGCCTGTATGAATTACTGTTGTGACAAAACTTCCAGCAGTGACACTATCATTTGATGTTAAACTTTGTACACTTCCGAGAGAGCCAGTCATAGATAAACTATTAAACGCTCCATCACCAGCACTTACATTTCCACTTACTGTCAAAGTGTTTGATGTAATACCTTGTGTAATGATATTCGTTATATTAGCATTCGCATCTTGTTGTACTAAATTTGGTAATTCTGCGAATCTTCTAGTTTTTGACTTTGCCATATTTTCTCCTACTATATTTATTATCCAGACTGTCGCTTGAACCAGACTTGTACATTCATTTGTATTGGGTCAATTGGATTAGAACTCGCATCCCACGTACGTACTCTGATTGCTCTATTGTTTGGATTTGCAATTAATGGTTTACCACCAAAGACATCTATTGTTTTACCAGTTTCTGAATCGGCTCCTGGACCAGGTGCTACTGCATTTGCACCTTGAGCACCTATTGATGAAAATATAGGTTGACCCTGTGGTGCACAAGTTGACACTGCCATGGACATATAGAATCCATTTGTATCATTTACTGGTACTACTTCTGAATCTAATAAGAAGAAATAAACACCTTCTGCATGTCTTGAATATTTTAGTTGATCTGAATCAAATCCATAAGTAGCTCTATCAATAATCTTATTAGGATTAGGACCATTATCTGAATCAAATGAAACTCTCATCCAAGCTGATGTTAGTGGTGTTTCTTTAATTTGGTCAGAGAATTGATGTGTCCATTGACCACCAGAATATACTAGTGCTTCACCTATGCTTGGTTGTTGACCATCTACAGCCTCATCAACATTTGATAATTGACCTAAAGTACTTACTCCAGCTGTTGGACCACTAAATGAGTATATAGCTACAAAGTCATTAACATTAAGTCTAGATGGGAACAATATATCATTTCCATTTACTTGATATTCTAAGACAGGTGTTTGTGATAATAATACACCATTTAAAAATACTAGTACATTGAATGGGTCATTTGATGTTTGTAATACTGGTGAACAATCTACTAAACCTGTAGCAAATCCTGGGTGGTCTGAATCATTTACAGTAAATGTATGTTCTAATGTTTGGAATGCTTCGGAAGGTAATCTGTTTCCACCTAATTGGTTTGATACGTTTCTTATCCATACAGCTGATAATTCATCTGAATCTTTTAAGAATTGGTCTGAATCAAATGCTATTACTCTAGAAGTTTTATATCTATTTACTTGGTCAGAATCTGAATCCCAGAAATAAAAGTCTCCTTGTTTTTGAGATAAGTTAATACCATTTAAGAAGATAAGAGGATTACCACCAACTCTTGAAACAATTAAATCAGAGTCACTGTAAATATCTGAATCAATCATTCTAAATGTTTGGTGTGTACCATTAGCACTTAAATCAGCTCTTCTTGATTTACGCATAACTACAAAGTCTGAGTCGGCAAATCTAAAGTTCTTATAAAAGTGAGCTACAGTTTCATCAATAGGTGATATAACTGATACTTCATCATTTGCTTTTAAACTACCATAAAACTTAATCGCATCTGCTGGACCCGATACTACTTGGTCTACATCTTTTGTTGTGACATTTGCAAGTATCTTATAATCAATAATTGCATACTTGTCGGAATCTGAATCTCTTGTAGATGTACCAGCACCAGTTGGAGATTGACCATCACCAAATGCATCTGAATCCACTGGCTGTAAGTGACCATTTACAAATACTAAAGCATTTGCATTTGAAATTACTTTTGAAAAACCTATTTTAGTATCTGAATCTGTAATAGCTTGTGGTGAAACCTGTGCTGATTGAAAGTCAATAGTAAAATTACCAGTTGCATCAGGGTCTTGCGGTTCATACTTATTACCTGTCCATCTTAAATACTGTCCAACTGTAGGTCCTTTATCAGCATTCATATCGCTCATAAGCCTTGTAGCCATCTCAGCTTGTAATTGTGCTAATTTAGGATGATAATTACTATTTACTTTATCTAAATCATTTCTACCTTTTGCAATTACTGCATCTACAACTGCGTCTATTAAATCACTATCAAAGTGTTGTCCTGCACGTAAATTGACTGTTGCTGCTGTATCTACTGCTACATTTCTATTAGCGTCTTTTTGTACTTTATCAAATACAAGTTTATCTTTAATTTTTGTAGAGTGTCTGGTTTCAATTGTAGGATTTGCTTGGTCAGGATTTACAACAAATATATCACTGTCTTTTCCAGAGTTATAACTAGAATTATCTCTTTTTACAGATAATGTGGTAAATGTTTCAATGGTATTATCACTATCAATACGTGATTTAGTTCCATCTACAACAAAACCAGCTCCTAGTTTTGATAAATCTCTTGTCTTAGTTCCCATATTCTATTTATCCTATTTCTGATAAGTTGTATATTTTACTGTTATGACATCTGAAATTGGAACGTTAACAGCAAAGTTAAGTGTAATCACTCCAGCGGCTGATACAGCTGATGATGATATATCTACAGTATGATTTACGGCTGCTGTACCAAGTTTATTTTGTGATGTTGAATTCATTTGTAATACACCATTTAAGAATACAGCTACATCAGTATTTGTAGGTGGATGATTTCCTTTAGGCATAGTAAATTGGAATGACGAATAACTGCCTTCTGAATCATGTACAATATGTTCTTGTGTAATTGTTTTTAATTTACTTCGTAATGTGCTAAGTTGAGTTTTAAGGATATCACTATCATCTCTCATTGCTTGGATAGCACCTATAGCAGTACGTTTTTGTAAATCAGAATCTGAATCAAATGTTTGTATATAGTTTTTACGTAATGTTGATTTTAAATTTGTACCACTGTTTAAATCATCTGAATCTAGCCTTTGTACTCTATCTAAAATTAAATTGTCAAATCTTACTCTTAGGTCAGAATCTCTGCCCATAGAATCTGAGTCAGATGCTACTGCACTTTCAGATATTCTATTAAGTAAGTGTGTAAATGTTCTTGAAACTAACTCAGAATCTGAATCCATTTTAAGAATTTCTTTTCTAGCAACACTTTGTATTAAACTGTTTTCTGAGTCTTGATTTATAAGTTGATTGATAACTATATCAGTTAATCTATTTTTTATTGCAAGGCCATCATCTGAATCTGAATCAATAGCTCTCATAACAATATCATTTGCTATTGTAATTCTATCAGAATCATTCATAGAAGTTAGTATACTTCTTCTAAATTTTTCTAAATCACTATCATTACTTCTGACATATTCACTTAATGGCTGCCATATTTTAGACCTATGCAATTTATTATCTGAATCTACATCTCGATTAAGATAACCAAGCATTACTCTTTCAGTAAAGCTCTTATTAATTTGTTTAAAACGTGTTAAAAATCCTGGATGATAATTATAATAATTTGTATGTTTCTTTTTACCACCGCTTGTAGCTCTGGTTTTGTAATCAGAATCAGTTAATAACATTAATCTATCAGAATCTGTAGCTCCAAGTCTTAGACCCATGAATCCCCAGAAGAACTGATTTCTTCTAACAAGCAATGAAACATAATCAGAATCTTCTAAAGTATTAATTAGACCTGGATTGACATGTTTATCATAATTTAAAGAATAACCCTGTGTATCTGAATCTACAAGTACACCTTTACCAAAGTTTGCATCAATAGTACCTGATGCACCAGCATTACCAGAGAATTCTGAATCTCTTGCAATCCAGTCAAAGTGTAAGTACTCGTAAAATAAGTTAAAGTTTGTAGCATGCATTTGAGCATTTCTTCTAGTAATTTTATCTTTTACAGTAAATAATCTAGTAGCAAGCAAGTTTTGACCATATTGTCTAGTGTGACCAGCATCTGTATAGTCAGAATCTAGCATAATAGCTGTAATTACTGTATCAGCTAATTTTCTTCTAATGTAATATAATCTATTTCTATTTGTATCAGAATCTACAAAGTTATTTGTATCTGAATCTACACTTATAGCACCATAAGATATATCTCTGTTGAATGGTACTAAGAACTTAGTAGTGACACTAGAATTAAAGCCTAAACCTAAAGCTGTATCGTCAAAATAATTTAATAAAGATTCTAGTAAGTTTGTAGCTGTGGGTCCATCAGAATCTAGATGTGCTGGTAAGTTTTGAGCAACTGATTTAAAACCTTCACTATCATTTTTTACTACATTTAGTTCACCTTGCATTCTTCTAAGTTCAACACGGTCAAACTTTAAAAAATGTAATAGATAACCTTTTAATAATGTTAATATACTTACCCATTTAGCTGACCCATCAGAATCTGCAGTTAATACTGCATGAGGTGCACCAGTATATTGATTACCAGCTCCATCATCATAAGCTACTGGAATAGCATCTAAGAAATTTCTTACCTTAGCCCATTCAGTATCTCCTATGTTAGTATTATTTTCGATTGCACTTGAACGACTCCAAGTGTTTGGCTTACCGAAAAATTGTACAAGTGAATCTGAATCTACTCTTTGATCAATACCATTGATAGTATCGGAGTCCATATTGGCGGCTATGTATTTGACATAGGCTTTTAAGTCGTCAGAGAGACGTCTTTCATCCATTGCGGTAATGCCGCGCTTGTCATATATTTTAGAGACTTTTGCCCATTCAGAACGTAAGCCAGTTACGTCGGTCTGAAAAGGTCTTATCTCGGAATCGTTATAAGCCATTAATCACCAATTATAAACATGTTTATGATTTATTTATTCTGCGGTAATAAATAATTCATGGCGATACAAGAGACATTTCAACGAAAAAGTAAATATTTAGACTTTGACTTAAATTTTACAAAACATCCACTTACTAACGATTTAGTAATGAAAAAAGGTGACTCTGCTATTAATCAAGCTTTAAAAAATATAGTACAAACATCTTTTTATGAAAGACCATTTCAACCGATGTTTGGTTCTGATGCAAGGGCTTTACTTTTTGAACCAGTTGATAGTATCACCATACAAAATATGAGACGAGTAATCGAATCAGCTATAAAAAACCATGAGCCAAGAGTAAAAGTATTAAAAATAGCTATCGGAGATTTAGTTGAAGCGAATGCATACAACATAGGAATTACCTATGAGTTGCTTGATGTAAACACTAATAACGAGGTAAATCTCGTACTTGAAAGATTGAGGTAATAAATGGCAGACCAAAGACCGGTAGTAGCTAATCCAGATTTTAAAGATATAAAACAAGATATAATTACATATTTTAAAAACGATTCTACTTTTTCCGACTATGATTTTACTGGTTCAGCATTAAACACACTGGTAGATATTTTAGCATACAATACACATTATAATAACTTAACTGCAAACTATCTTGTAAATGAGATGTTCTTAGATACAGCTCTTATGAGAAACAATGTATTGTCTATTGCGAAGATGTTAAATTATCAGCCTCGTTCAGCACGTGGTTCAAAAGGTACAATCACATTAAGAATTCCAAAAGTTGGTGGAGCTAATCTTTATCAACTTCCAATAGGTTCATTATTTACAGCTTCAGATGGAACAACAACATATAACTTTTTTACTACAAAAGCATATTCAGTTCAGTATGATGCTTCTGAAACAAATGGTACCACAAAAGATTTAGTTGTTGAAATTGTAGAAGGTAATTCTATTACTCAAAGATTTGTACCTAATTCATCTAATCTTTCTTTTCCTAAATTTGATTTACTAAATAAAAATATAGACACAAGTACTATTGTGGTTTCAGTAAATGGTTCTAAATGGACTCCAGTGTCAAATGAAACTCAAGGTACTAATGATGTTAATAATTTAAGTACAATTTATTTTATAGAAGAAACTAGAGACCTTACACATAGAATTATGTTTGGTAATGGTATACTCGGCCAAGCCTTAAATGCTGGTGATGAAGTATTAGTTTCTTATATAGTCACAAATGGTTCAGATGCAAATGGAGTAAATGCATTCACACCTTCAATTGCTGGTAGAAATGATATCACAATAGTGAATACTATAAAAGCTCAAGGTGGTGGAGCAATAGAAACTATTAAAGAAATTAAAGACAATGCACCTAATTTCTTTCAAGCACAGTTTAGAGCTGTGACTGAAAATGATTATAAAGCAATTTTGAAAAAAGAATATGCTGATATACAAGCGTTAAATGTATATGGCGGTGAAACTGTAGGTAAACCAGGTAAAGTTTTCTTTTCTATTAAACCAAAGTCTGGTGATGCACTTACGGCACAAGCAAAATTAACTATTACTAGAGATATACTTTCAAAATTTAATCTAGTGACAGTAACGCCACAGGTTGTTGACCCACAAATTACAAGAATTATAGCAAAAACAATTGTTCAATATGATGCATCGAAATTAACTACAAGTAAAGAAGTACTTGAAGCAAAAGTTTTAGCACTTTACAATGTACTAAACACTTCATATATTGGTGATTTCTTAGAAAGTTTTTCAGTATCTAAACTAACACAAGAAATTTTAGACTTAGATAAATCTATAGTATCAGCAAACCCAAGAATAAATTTAAGGTTTGATGTAAATGCTAAAAATAGAGTTTTAGATAATGCATCTTTCTCTTTTAATAATAGATTATTTACAGCCCCTTATGCTGGAGAAGCTTCAGTTGGTGGTGTAATAAATTCAACACAATTTAAAAGGTCAGGTAGAGATACATTTTCTAAATTTATGGATGATGGTAAAGGTGTTCTTAGATTAGTAGACGTAATCGGTGATGATAACATAATAGTAAATACAACTGCAGGTACTGTAGACTATGAAACTGGAGAAGTTAATATTAGTGACTTTGACCCAGAAGATTCAAAGATTGGATTCATAGCTATACCAGATTCTTTTGATGTACTTACTTCAGGAAATTACTTATTACAAATATCAGTCGGAGATTCAACAGTGATAGCCATCGATAAAAATGATAAAGCTTCACTAAACTTGTTTAATGTATCGAGAGCTAAGTAATGGCAAAACACATACTGCCAATAATAAAAAAGCAGCTACCGGAGTTCATAAAATCTGAACATCCGAACTTCCAGTTATTTGTAGAAGCATATTATGAATATTTAGAACAACAAAACGATAGTGACTCTACATCAGCACTTAATCTTTTTAAAACAGTTCCAAATGCCGGTGACTTAATTCAAAATGCTGAAGCTTACCGAGACGTTGATACCACACTTACAGAATTTAAAGAATATTTTAGAAGACAATTAACACCTTTCACAATTACAGGTAATGCTGTTTCAGATGAAATCATATTTAAAAAAGCAAGAGATGTTTACTTAGCAAAAGGAACTCCAAATGCATTTAAGCTCTTATTTAGAATGTTATTTGGAAAAGAAGCTGATGTATTTGAACCAAAAACACAAATCATACAAGCTTCTGAATCTCTTTTTACATCCTTTACACAGATAAAAGCTGAAGTAGTTTTAAATGAGACTAATTTAGGTGACTTCAATTATGAGTTATCTACAATTAGATTAGATAGTGATGCTGTAGATAGTGATTCATCTGCAAACATACTTACAGTTCTTGATGGTACATTTACAGGTGTCACAAAAAATAACAATACAGTTCTAACTTTATATCTTACTAAAAATCCTGACTCAGATATGGGTGGAAGATTAGTAAAAGGTAGAGAAGTAATTTTAAGAGACTCTACTGATACTTCAAAAGTAGTAAAAGTAAAACTTCTTAATCACATTGGTAATACGTCAATTGTAGATGGTGGAGCTGGTTTTAGAGTAGGTGATAAGTTTTTTGTTAATGATACTGCAAATAGTATTCCAATACAAGTTTCTAAAATACAATCAGGTGAAATTGATAGAGTCATGATTCGTAACCGTGGTAAAGGTTATAGAGTTGGAGATACTATAGAGTTTGTAAGTCCCGGTGGTGTTGATGGTGCTGGTGCTTTAGGTTTCGTAACAGCCGTAGATGCTGAAGGTGCTGTCACAGAAATTGATGGAAGTCAAGTGAGATTAGGAGGAACTGGTTATTTATCTGAAGATTTTGAACCAGTAATAGTTCCTATTATTCAAAAAGGACAATACACACATATACCAGAGCCTTTTGTAAGAACAACTGATGGAACTGGATTAGATGCAAGAGGTCTTTCATCAGAGGTAGGTAAAATATTAGAAGTATCTACACCTCAAACAGGTTTCTTTGATTCAGACCAATTTGGTGTACCTCAAACTGTATCACCCTTTTCAGTAAGAATTGCAAATCAAGAGTCAATTGATATTGGAAACGTAGTAGAATTCCAACACTTTTCACCAGATTCAGATGCTGGTAGTATGAGACATGATAGTGAAGTCATAACAATTAATTTAAAAATAGAAGACTCTGATGGTATTTGTAATGATAGTGATACTTTATATTGGGCTGGTACAGAAGAACTTGGTACAAACTATTTGTATGAAGGTAAAGATAATAGTGACTTTAATCTAAGATTTGCTCCAGGTAGTGATCTTGATTCAGATGGAATTTTATCTAATACCTCAATAGTTTTAGGAGTTTCCTATCCTGGAAACTTTGACAAACATAAAGCTCAGTTTCATAAAAATGGTATTAGAAGTATGCAATATGCTCAAGGTAAATTTCGTTCAACCTTTGCATTCGGATTAAACAATCAAACAAGAATTGATGACCATTATGTAAACTATTCATCAAACAGGAAATACTTTTTTAAGAGTGGTAATAAATTTAAACTCATTAAAATGCCAGTGGCGTGGGATTCAGAAAATTATAACTGGAAAATAAGAAGTGTTAAGTATTATGATTCTGATGGTGACAGTGACTTTATAGAAAGATGGAAATCAGATTCAGAGTTTGATATTCAAGGTGTCACACCAACTTATTATTCTTGGAATGAAGGTGAAACAGGTCCACGTAAATGGGCAAGATGGGTAAGTGCTTGGGCTGGTGCTGAAGAACCTATAACAAATATAGATTCAGATGGAAGAGGAAATTTACGAAAAACAGCATCTATCACAGGAGCCGAACCAGGATATCTTGGTGCTACAGCCACAGCTCGTTGGGATAAGATTACATCAACCACAAGAGTTGCAGGTAAACCTGGACAAAAATATGGTTATCCTTCAAACGTTCGTGGTAATGATTCTGAAATTTATGATAGTGATAATAGTTATCATTTTGGTCAAATAACTAATGGTAGTTCACATGGAACTTGGAGTCCAACACATTCTTTTGGAAGAGACAGTGATAGAACAACTGTAGCATTAGACTCAGATTCTTTTAATTCGACTTTAGGTCATAATAATGGAAACCAAATCTTTAATGTTTTAGGAGGTTCTGGTGTAAGTGGTTATGCTAGTGTTCCTATTATTCAAAACCCATTACCAAGACATGCTGTACAGGCTTTTCCAGTTAAAATTAATGACCCAAGACTTTATAGATTAGATAAGTTTCATATTAACCAATTACAAAATTCAGCTGCAAATGATTCAGAGCTAACACAAACTTATACTTCACAAGTTTTTGTATCAGCTGATGAAGCAGATTCAGATGGTAGTGGTAAAGGTACATCTAAAAATATTGGTACTTTTGTAAGTACTGGTTATGGTGGTGTAGTCACAACTAAATCTACTGACGGTACTAGTTTTACATTAAGTAAAGCTGATAGTGAACAAGTTGTATCAACACTAAATGTCTCTATGAAGTTTCCAAATGATAGTGATATTGATACATTTGATAAGATACCTCATGCATTACTTAGAGTTATAAAAGTAAATCCACAAGATGGTTCAAAACTTTCACAAGAAACTTTCCCTGTATCTAACACAGTTGTACAGTTTGGTTCTCCAAAAATTAATGTTCAATTTCCATTAACAACAGAAACAGAAAAAACATTCTTAAATGAAAGTGGATTCTTAAGTTCAGTATCAGGTGGTGTACTTAGAGATAACTTTACAGTTTCAGAATATTCATATATCATTCAGTCTGACTTAAATATGAATTCTTGGAGAGGTCCAATTAAAGATACCTTACATCCAGCTGGACTTTACTTATTTGGTGAATTAAACGTTAACACTTTAGCAGATACTAAAACTTCTGAAGTTGTAAAACCTACTACTGATATTGGAAGTGAAGTTGCAAATCTTACCTTTGATGCCGATGATGATTTCTTTAATGATAAGTCCACTGCAGGTGTAGCTGTATTTGCTGATTCCATAGCATTTGGTGCCAACCCATTTAATATTGTATCACCTACAAATGATGCTTCGGGTACATTCTTAACTGCCGATTATACTCAAAGAAACGTAGAATCATCTATTCTTTCTCAAAGAGGTAATTCATTCTTTGATTATGAACCTGTAGGGCTAGTACATAAAGTTTGGACTATATTTGACAGTGAAGGACATTACAATTATGTAAGAAGTGCTATTGATTCAGATTCAGATTTAAAAGTCAAATTTGGAATGTACTTTACACCAAGAAAAGGTGATGGTAAATTAATATTAGGAAATGGTTTTGATTCAGACTTCTTTAAACGTTCAATGACTACACAAAAACATGATAGTGAAATTACACGTCTTTCAAGAGTAAATAATACTAAAACACATTATGTTCCAAGTGAATTCCATAGTGCAAAAAGATATAATAATGTTGAGACAATTGGTATTTCACAAATTAAGTATGAAGACTTTGAACAATTTAGAGTTTATGATTCTGAAATTCCTAAAGATATTTTTCAAAGATTTGATGCTTTAACAGTTTCCACCTTTGAAAAAATTGACTATAACAGAATTAAAGACAGTGATACTGATGTAGACACCTTTGCTCAGGCTATTGATAGAACAAGAGAAATTAGAATAGGTAAGTCACAAGATTTTAACACAGCTATGAGACTAAATAAAGAATTAGTATTTGTTGAAAATGGTACAACGTATTATGATATAGATGCTTACGAAAGAAAATATAATATCTTTAATTCTTTAAGAGACTCAGAATATAATGAAGGTTGGAGAATACCTGGTAAAGATGTCGCGTTAGGTAATATTACGTATATTGCTCCAGACTCAGAAATGGATTCAGATCAAATTATAAGAGATAGCCAAATTAGAAACAGATTCGCAATTGAAAATGTAAGAGGTTTTTCAGATGTAAAATCACCAAGAAGCTCTAGAGCTTTTGGAAACTATCTCGGTGGTGGAAATACTATTATTGTTTCCTCTACATATCCTTCTGGTGCTGGAATAAATAATACAACGCAACTATTAGGGACTATTACTGACTCTGATTACAAAGAGAACCTTGAGTTTAAGAGAAAAAATTAATGGCAACAATTGGTAAAATAACACCAGAACTTAAAACACTTATTGCAAAATCAGCAAGAGACGAAGTTCGTAATACTTCAAATGATGATACCTATTATGCGTATATTGCTTATACAGATTCAGAAGATTATCCATTTCATGATTCAGACCTTTCAGAAAACGTCACCGATTCAGATTTAATTAACGTATATAAAAATATAGTCACAATGCACCGTGTCTTACCAGGTGGTGTATCAAGAGTTATTCGAAGAAAGAACTGGGTAAAAAACAGAGTCTATTCTGGTTGGAATACTGATACTTCTAATGATAGTGATTACTACGTAATGTCTACAGAAATTGTACAGGGTGTTCCACGCCAAAATGTGTATAAAGTATTATTTGCACCTTCTCTCACAGCATCAACTGTTGCTCCTACTGGTTCATCATCATTACCATTTAAAACATCTGATAACCACTGGTGGCAGTATATGTACACAATTACAAATTCAGATGCAATTTTATTCATGACTGAAGATTTTATGCCTGTACCAGAAAGAGTATCAAGAGAAGAATCTCAAACAGTCACAAGTGGTACATCAAGATATGACCAATTGCAAGTACAAAATAATGCAATTTCTGGTTCTATCTTTAATGTACGAATTAAACATGGTCCAAATGAAAGGCCTGACTCAGATAAATTAAGAGGTTTCACAAGTAAAAATACAGTAAAAATGAGAGGTGTTGATGGTACTGGTGCTACACCTACACAAGTATTTAAAGCAATTGCTACGAGAGATAGCGAACAATCAGCAGTTTGGAAGTTTGAAGTTATTCAATATGGTAAAGGTTATACAGCTTTACCTTATGCTGTTGATTCTGAGAATGATTCAGAACTAAAATGTTATAGATTAGATTTATCACCTGGACTTGGTCATGGTGCTGATGCAGGAGACGAATTACAAGCAAGAGATGTTATGTTAACTTCAAGGGTGATACCTTTAGAAAATGGATTTGCAGATTTAGCAGTTGGTGAGTTTTCTATGATAGGTTTAATGAAAAATCCTATTGATGCATCTACAAATTTAATTGGTACAAAAGATTATTATACAGTTGCTAAAAAAATTACCTGTGATAATACAGCTTTGTTTTCTATCAATGACACCTTCTTTAAAAATGGTGATTCAGACACAGCTGGAAAGGTAATAGCAGTCAGTGGTAAAGATGTTTTTTACATTAACTCTGGGAAGTTAAGAAAAACTTTCACTGATAGTGATTCAATAATTTCAACAGCACATAACAATGTAATTAAAAAAGCTACTAGTGCTGAAATAAAATTTAATAGCGGTAAGTTTCTATCAGTAGATTACTTGGAAAAAGCACTACAAAGATCAAAAGATCAGATAGAATCTTTGAATATACTATTGAGATTGTAATAAATAGAATGAAGAGATTTATACATGTCAACAATTAATTTAAACGTATCGCCTTATTTTGACGATTACGATCCAAAAAAGGATTATTTACGAGTCTTGTTTAGACCAGGCTTTGCCGTACAATCTCGTGAACTTAGTCAGCTACAAACAATTACACAAAATCAGATTCAAAGATTTGGTGACCATGTATTTAAAGATGGTTCAAGAGTTAATGAAGGAAATATTCATGTAAACTTTGATGTTCATGCAATGACTCTTATATCAGGGTCTGGTAATGTTAACTTTCCACTAACAAGTGCAGATACTGGTACAGTAGAAGGTAATATAGGTAATTTTTCTGAAACATTAATTACAAACCAAGCTGGAGATGTACAAGCAAAAGTCTTAAAAACACCTACTGGTATTAATGAAAGTGCTACAGCGGGTTCAATATTCTTTACATATATTACAAGCAAAAAATTTACTGATAGTGATGAAGGTTTTATCTATGCTAAAACAGCTGATAACCCAGGAAGCACTATATCACATGTAAACGTATTTTCAAAAGTTTCTAAATCTGCAGTGGCAACAATAAAAAATGGTGTGTATTACATTGATGGATTTTTTACTAGAATAAATGAACAAAATGTAGTTGTATCATCGACTACAAATAGGCCAACAGCGGCTATTGGATTTTCTATCACTTCAAAAGCGATTACTGCAAATGATGATGCTACGTTATTTGATAATGCTCGTGGTAGTACTAATGAAGGTGCACCTGGTGCAAACAGATTACAAAACTCTATAAGTGTACTAATTAAAAGTACTCTTGACCAAGGTTCTGATCCGACATTTTATAAACAAATAGAAATTAATAATGGTGTTATTGTCGGTGATACTGAAAGAGCAATTCAAGGTCGTAGTAATTCTCAAAATCCTCAATACAATTTCTTAGGAGATGAGTTAGCAAAAAGACGTAGAGAAGAATCAGGTTCATATTATGTTAAAAAATTCTTGCCAAAAATTAGAGAAAACTCTTGGGAAGATTCAGATAGATTCGGTGTTTCATTTTCTCCAGGTATAGCTTATGTTGATGGTTATCGTTTAGAAACAAGTGCACCAAAAGATATTTACATTGACAGAAATACTGAAGCTAAAAAAGAATTCAATTCAAAACTTTCTATAAAAGGAGCACCTTACGTAGATATATTTGATATGACATCTGGTGTTTTATCAGGAATGCTATTAACTCAGGCTGGTGGTATTGGTTCATATCAAAATAAATTAGCATTACAAGATTCAGATGGTATTACAATCGGATTTGGTAGACCTTATGGTGTACAAGTCACATCAACTGCAGGTGGAATTGCTAAAGGCAGACTTTATATGCATGATATAAAGATGTTTCAACATATCACAATTGGTGATTCAGATAATTCAACTTATGATTCAGACCATACATCATTACATAAAGGAGTTTATGTCGCCGGTGAAGAAATTAAAGCAACACTAATTGGTAAAGTACAAACTGGACATGTAATAAAATTAGATAGTAATATCGGAGCAGGAGCTGCAGTAAAAAATGATTCAGATTGGACTGATTTTACAGGTACAAAAACAATTGCTGGAGTATCTCAACAAAGAAATGGTATATTAATTACTAATTCATCAGCTCCTTTCGCAGTTGGTGCACAATTATCAGGTGATGTACCAAGAGCAGCTTTAACAGCCGTAAAATCTAAAATTAAAACATCAAGATTATATGACTTTTCTCAAGTAAGAAGAATTAGAGCTGCAAAAGATGATTCAGACGGTGTTGGTTTTGCAGCCTTTACTGATTGGACTCCAGGTTCTGGTGCTACACTAAAAAATGTAGGTGGTGAATTATTAGGTAATTCAGATAAAACATTTAAAACATTAAGGTCTGGTACAGTTCCATTTGATAATGACTTTGAAGTGATGTACAAATCTCCACCAACTATTTCTTCTACTGAAGGTGGATTATCAGTGACACCCAATTTAACTGATTCGCAATGGAGTCATAATAGAAATGGTGATTACAAAAGAACAAGAATTGATGATGCTGTAGAAATTACAAAAACTTTAAAATACGGAGTCTTAAAAATCAGAAATACTGATAGTTCAAGAACTACAGCAGTAAACTCATCATGGTCTGCACAAGATAGAAGAATTAATATGTACTATCCAGACCTATACAAAGTATATAAAATTGTACAAGCTACAGATAATAATTCATTTACCGAAAGTACAACTTTACCAAGTGCAGCATTTACACCAGTAAAACTTTCTATATCTGGTGGTGCTACAATTCCTCAAGGTTCATTACTTATAGGTAAAGAATCTAAAACAAGAGCAAGAGTAGCATTATCAAACACAGTTGCAACAGGAGAAAGTACGTTATCAGCTTCTACAGGTTATCATATTGTAAAATCTGGTACAGGATTGGCTGATGAAGTACAAGTTTGTTTTGAAAAAGGTGTAGCATTTGTAGCAGGAGAAGCTATCACAATAAAAGTACCTGATAGAGAAACTGCAATTTTAGATAATATTACATTTACTTCATTAGGAACTACAATACCCGGCACGGATATTACTAACAATTATCTTATGGACAATGGACAAAGAGCTGATTATTATGGTATTGGCTCTATTATTAGAAAAAAATCTGTTCCTGCACCATCAAGTGGTGACTTACTAGTTTTCTTTTCTTACTTTGATGCTGATCCGTTCCAAGGTTTATTTTATAGTGTTGATTCATATGCTGCAGACGGTTTTTATTCAGTTGACCCAAGATATTTTAGAGAACCACAAGAAATAAAAAGTTATGAGCCTTTAAATGGTACTAATTTAAGAAACTCAGTAGATTTTAGATTTAGACAAAGATTAGGTTCTAATTATTCAACAGCACAAAACCCACTATCATTTAGCTGGAGAAACTTAGAGAATACAGGTACACACGTAATGCCTGATGGTCAATTTTCCACAGATGCAGAATATTTCTTAGGACAAAAATTATCTTTTGTACTTAACAAAGATGCAGAAATTAAAGTTATACCTGGTATAGGTGATACCAGAGCTGCAACACAGCCTGATTTAGCACCTGGTACTATGTTATTAGCAACTATTGATGTACCACCAGCTGTAAGATACCCTACTAAAACTATTGATATAGCTGAAGGTCAACAACGTGGTTTTACCATGAAAGACATTTCTAAAATCGAAAAACGTGTTAGAAATCTTGAAACATCTGTATCTTTATCTTTATTAGAGTCTCAAGCATTACACGATAATGTAGGTACAAGAGTAAAATCTGGTTTTGTTGTTGATGATTTTTCATCAGTTATAAGTACACCAGGTGATTTACAAAACAAAGAATTTAGAGCTTCTATTGATACACAAACAAATCAGTTAAGAGCACCTTCAGTTGAAAGAGACATAGTTTTAGAACGTTCTGATGCCGGTACAAACATTGACCCTTATTACTTAACTCAGGGTCCTGGTTATATTATGAAATCTTACACTGAACAAAAAATGTTAGAACAAACATTTGCTTCTGAACTTGTAAGAATAAATCCTTATGCAGCTTGGACGTATAGTGGAATAATATCTCTAACACCTAACCAAGACTTTTGGAGAGACCCATCTTGGAATATTGTTGAAAATTTCTTTATTGATAGAACAGCATTTGGTGGAGGTACAACTTCTGTATCCGAAGCTGTATTTGATAACTTAACACCAGTCACAAGAGATATTCCAAACACAGAATTTAATACTACAGAAACTAACTGGACTGGAACAACTACTACAACTACTACAACTAGTCTAGGAAATATTTGGACGTGGTGGCTTGGTGATACAACAACTACTACAGAAACTGAAACTGGTACAACAACAACTAGTAATTTCATAGCTCAAGAAGAAGAATTTACAAGTAGTAGTAATTTTAATATTAGAGAAGTAAGAGAAAAAGATGATGCATTCATCAGATCGAGAGTTGTAGAATTTGTAGGTACTGGATTCAGACCTAACACTGACTTAAAAGCTGTCTTTGATTCTGTAGATGTTTCAAATAATTGTCAGCAAACAGATTATTTACCAATTGATGTTTCTACAACAAGAACTTACGGTACTGTAGGTGCTTTAAGAACAGATGGAAAAGGACAAATTAGAGGTAGATTAACTATACCTGCAAGAACATTTAAAACTGGTACTAAATCTTTAGTACTTACAGATAAAGATGGTTCTGCAACAACAGAAGGTCAAGTCATATATGAATCAAGAGGTTTCTTTGAAGTTGGTGATTTAGTCTCATTAAGAGCTACACGAGAAGCTGGTAATAGACTTATATCACAATCAACTTCAGATGCTACACGTTCAACATCAACTACAACAACCACTCCTTTTGTATGGCCAGTAATTAACTGGAACTTTGGAGACCCAGTAGCACAATTATTTACATTACCTCTTGACCCAGGAAATGACCCTAACAACTTTAATCCTGCTAATCAAAATGCAAGAGCAACTGGTTCCTTTATAACTTCAGTAGATATTTACTTAGGATTTGTAGATACTAGAACAAACAATGACCATGTACTTTGTGAAATAAGAAGTACTGAAAACGGCTATCCTGGCAGAGATATTTTAGGTAGAGCAAGAGTAGATGTCACAACTGCAAATGCTAACTTATTAAAACCCACAACCAAAACAAACTTTAGATTTGATGCTCCAGTATTTTTAAGAGAACAAACAGAATATGCAATTGTATTACTTACACCATCTGATACTACATCAGTTTGGACAGCACAACAAGGACAAGAAGATGTAAATACTGGTGGTAAAATTGATAAACAACCTAACGTTGGTGGATATTATGGTTCATTCTTTAGTTCACAAAATGGAAGTACTTGGACGCCTGAACAAAACAGAGATTTAACATTTACAGCTAATAGAGCTGAATTTACTACAGCTGATTCTACAATTACTATGAGAGATAAAGCTAATTTTTATGGTCAACCAATTGGACAAGCGGCTCAGGGATTAGCTATTGAAACATTTGATAATTCTTATTATATTAAAGTACATCATCCTAACCACGGTATGTATGGTCCTGATGATACTCACCAAGTTAGAATACTAGGTGTAAGTGGTAATGGTACTATTAGTAATGGTGCAGACTCAGACCTAGTAAGATTTAGAGGTGAATCCGTATTAAATGGTATTCCAACTTCATTTATTAATAATGTAAGTGGACTTTCTAACTTAACAACATCATCAACAACAGCTAGACATAAAGTAAAAAATGCTACACAAGACACTTATATGATAGATTTAAGTGAGCAAGATTCTGATTCAGCTGCAATTAATTCTAATCCAGTCACTGGTGGTTGGCATAAAAGTGTTAAAGCTGGAAAAGGTGGTGGTGAAAATGTAGTTGCTACAAGTAGTATACAATATGATGCTGTACGAACAAATACATCTCCAATTATATTTGATGAAACAGCTGTTGAATCACAGCTTAAAACAACAAGTGGTGCAAACTTAATATTAAGAGCTGCTTCTAACTTATTTGGTTATAGTACTGGTGATCAATATTACGATTCACCTCAAGTAAAAGAAACTAGTTTTAATCGTGCACCAATAGATAGAATTGTAGGTTTTTCTTCGCCAAGACTAGTTAATGGTTCAATGAATAAAACTGCAACCGCTGATTTTGAACAACAAATAACTTTAAAAACAACTAACAAATTTGTATCTCCAGTAATAAGACTAGATGCTGCTAGTACTATGTTTGCATATAAAAATAACATAGGTACATATATTGATGATTCAGATATGTCTGGATTAGTTGCTACACCTGTCACAGCTACATCAACTTCAACAGCACAAACAGAATTTGCTGCTTTCCAAGCTGGAATATCTAGTAGAGATGAACAAGCTGGTTATATTACAAAAGTTTTAAAATTAGATGTACCAGCATCACAAATAAGAATGTTCTTTGATGCTGATATGGACCCATCTGGTGAGTTCAACATTAGATACAAAACAAGGGCAGTAGGTGATAATACAGAGTTCGGAGAAATTGAATTTGAAACATTCCCAAGAACTCAAATTGTAAATGAAACTAATTTTGGTAAATTTAAAAGTTCTGCAGTATTTGAACAATTTAGTCTTACACAAGATTTAGGAAAAGAATTTGATGCATTTCAAATAAAAATAGAAATGAATAGTAAAAACTCATCATTTATAAGCAAATTACGTGATTTAAGGATAATAGCAGTAGCATAATGGATAAAAAACATTTAAGAAGAGACCCCAAGAGTGGAGCTATTTTAAATACTAATAGAGCTGCTTATGATGAATATAAAGCTAAAACTCTAAAAGATAAACAAACTGAAACAAGAATAACAAGTTTAGAAACAAAAATGGATAAAATTTTAAAATTGATGGAGAAGATAGCAAATGGCTAACTTAAAAGACATATTAGTACCTAATTTTGGATTTGCAGATTCTGATACACAGGTTGGTATTGCACCTGTAAATACTCAGTCTGGCACTATTGCCTTTAATGATTCTAATCGTATAGTTAAAAACAATGTTAGAATTAATATTGGTTCTTCTCCAAACTCAAACACAGGTGACCCATTAAGAACTGCTTTTATTAAAGTAGGAAACTTTATGGAAGCTGTTTATAGAGCAGACTCAGATAAAGATTTACGTATTAAAAGATTTGAAACTCCAGTGGGTGATTCAGATTTTAGAATCTTAGGTGTTAAATCATCTAACGATTTAAGATGGGATTCTGATGCAGTACACACAAATATAGGAAATAATACCACTGGTTTTGATAGTGATACATTTGCAGGTTTGAAACCTGGAGATACAGTATTCTTAACTGATAGAATTGACCCATCAGGCCGTCAAGCATTTATTGATAAGTATTCTAGGTCAAATCCTCATGGAAGAATAGATATTAATACTGTACGTTTAAAAAATAATGAGTATAGTGTAAATGCTCCAGCTTTCTTAAAAGTTGGTGCTGATGGTCTTTTAAAAGTACAAACTGAATTTTCTCTAGACCAAGTAGGTTTAGATTTTGATGGTGCTTTATCAAGATTAAGTGCTGGTACTCAAACAGGTAAATTAGCTGCAGCTGACCAACAAAAACTGTACTCTGACTTTAATGAAATTCAAGGATTGACTAATTCTTCATTTAGAATATCTGCTGATAACGTTGAAGATGCATTTGCAGAACTTGTCGCAAGACAAGTTAGGATTGGATATGATGCAGGGTTTTATGGGTAATGAGCACAAATGTCATCAGTAAAGAACAACTTTGCAGGTTTTACAATCGCACCAACAGGCTTTGGTGGCGATTCTGATAATGATTCAGATTTTGGTGAAAATCTAAACCGTTCCATACAATCAATAAATAAATCTTATTCAATTAAATCAGGTATTCAAAATACTTTTATTGATGGTTATATAAATCAATTTGGTGCGTCATCTCGTTTTTCTACAAACGAACAAAGAACAATTCAAAACTTAATTAGAGAGTCTATAAATGTAAATGGTATAACTGTTCGTTATATGCCAAGAGCATCAGACTATACTGATAATGTTTGGAATGAAAGACCGGAATCACACTTTGATTCAGGTTATCAAATTGATATGTTATTGGTTGCTTCAGCTGGATTTGAAGGTGAAGGAGATACTATGACTCTATATGGTATGGAGTTCAGAGAAGAAGTTATTATGTCAGTTGCAATTAATAGATTTACACAAAGAGACTCAGATTATAGAACAATATTAAAACAAAGACTTACAGACTCCGATACATTTGGAGCTTCATCTGCTTCTAATGATTCTGATTCTGATCAATATCAACATTTACTTTCAAAGTTTTCAAGAACAAGACCTCTTGAAGGTGACCTTATTGTAATTCCATTTGGTAGGTCAGCACAAAACAAAAGTCAGTATGTTCCAAAGGTTTTTGAAATTACACGTGTCACAACATATCATGATGGAGCATTTTTCCAATTAGGAAATAACTATCAATATAAACTACATTGTAAACTATTCGAGTTATCAGGAGAAGATTTATATTTCAATCCTACTGCTATAACATACGACAATACTGGAAAAGCTACAAGTACTACAGATCAAATTGTTAGTCAGGCAGCTACAGGAATTACATTTACAGACTCGGAAACTAAAGCTATAGATATAACTGATAGCGATTTAATTTCTGATTCTTGGGCATCAAATACCGAAATTGAACAAAGAGCTGAGAATCAAGAAGTATACGATAATAACGGCATCGTACGAGAAACGCCGAAAACAATAACAGATGACTATACGGCTAGAGCTTTTGGTCAACCTGGTATAAGAAATTTGGATGATATTTAATGTTAGGTACTCAATTTTATCACGAAACTGTTAAAACTGCAACTGCAGTGTTTGGTAGTTTATTCAACAATATTGTTATAAAAAGACGTGATGGCAAACTAGTACCTGTTCCAATATCTTATGGACCAAGACAAAAATGGCTTGAAGCACAAAAAGGTTTAAGACCTACTGAAGAAATGTTTGAAAGACTTTTACCAAGAATGTCTTATCAATTTGTTGCTATGATATATGACCAAAATAGAAAACTTAATAACAAACCTAATATTTTGAGAGCACCAGATAGTTTAGCATATCCAAGACAAAAAGCAAATATGCCAGTTCCTTATACATTGTCTTATACTTTGTATTGTGAAACAAAAACTTTAAATGATGGTTGGCAAATAATAGAACAAATTGTACCATTTTTTAATCCAGCTTATACAGTAAAAGTAAGACATTTTCCTGCAGATGCAGATACAAAAACACCTGTTCCTACAAATGCATTTGATATGCCTTTTTCACTAACATCAGTGACTTGGACAGATGATTTTACAGGAGATATTACTACAAGAAGAACAGTAGAATGGACATTAGAATTTGAAACAAAAGTCTGGTTCCATGGACCAATTGCACAAACCAAAGTAATTTTAGATTCAAGAGCAATTGTAGCAACTCCAGGAAATGCTACTGATTCTGATAGAAAAGACATTAACTTATTACGTAGAAGTGATAGTGATTTACTTGGTGCTGATGTGGGTCATGTAGTATTGAAAACACCAGACTCGGATGCAATATTTGATAGTGATTCTAGAGTTAGTCCAAGAATTACCAATTTATCTGATTCTGATGGTAATGTTATTAAGATAGTAAGAGATTTTAACCTTTAGTGAAATAAATAAAACATGGCGACAAAAGATTTAATTAATTTAGGTATATCCCCAGACTCAGGTACAGGAGACTCAGCTAGAAAAGGTGGGTCTAAAATCAATGAGCTATTTGCTGATGTATATAGTAAATTTGGTGATAATCCTATTGGCCAAGATGTAGATAAACCATTCTACGGTTATAGAAGAAGATTTGGTGAATTTGAATATCGTGTTGGTGAATTACATCCAGCAGGTAAATATCTAAATATATCTTTTAGAACGCCAGATGCTACAAGAGATTCAGATTATAATTCAGGTTTTAAATTACTTGACCAAACAAGAGGTTGGAGAATAGATGCAGATTCTGATGGTGATGGTATACCAGACTTATATTTAGATTCAGAATTTTACTTTGCATCAAGAGGTGAAATGATAGATGTTGATGCTTCAGGTATTAACACTAATAGAACTTTTCATGTAGTTTTACCTTTAGCTCAACCAGGTGATGTTGTTAAAATTAGAGAATCAAGAGGTTCATTCTCTAATAGTAGAACTATGTCAGTTTGGACAACACCATTTAGATTTAAAGATTCAGACCAAAGAGCTGAATGGGCAACTAATTCTGGAGGCATATCAGCCCCTGATGCTAGACATACACATATTAGAAATGTAGATGGTATATTTACAAATGCAGCAGCTTTTAGTATTCCTTTTGATTCAGAAGGCGCTGTTTATGATAAAAGAGCTTTAGGATATGGAGTAAACTATTCAGGTGTATTAAGTTCAAACGGTGTTAAATCACCTGTATTACTAAATTCACCTCACTCAATTTATGAATTCACATATTCAGGACATGATATTGGTTGGGTATTTGTAAGACAAAATATTAGGTCAGCAGCAAGAGATTCAGATTCAATAAGAATATTTACAGACAATTTTGACTCAGATGATTGGCATAAAACTACATCTGCATTTAACATTAATGGAGTGGAAGAAGTACCGGCCGGAAGATTTATGCTACCAATGACTGCGGCCGCTTTTACAGATTCACAACAAAATAGAGAATTCGCAAACTTAGCATCAGTGATGGATGTGAAAGTTTTCAAAAAAGTATATAAAGCTGGAACATTAGCGGCTGTAAATACAGAAGTATTAGGTTTTATAAGAACACAAGCTTATAATGCTATTGATTCTGAAATGACATCATCATCTCCAGACTCAGATAAAATACAGAGATTTAAAACAATATGGGGTACACAAGGTGCAGACTCAGATGCAATATCAGGAAATCCAAATAGTTATGGACACGATGGATATGTTGGGTTTGAATCAGCTGACCAAATGTACATACCAGTCACCGTGACAACAGTGACAGATACTGCAGGTAATGCTATTATCTTTTCTCAGACTAAATTTAAAGGTCAAGCGAAGATAATTACAATGGGATAAATAATATATGACTATTAACTTTTCAAATGGCAGACCAGTTTATAAACACCGTAGAAGTTTATCTACAGGTTTAAATGCTGAGGGTCAACCGACTACAGACCAAATTGAACAAGGTGAGATAGCAATTAACCTATCCACTAGAAAGTTATACACAAAAAGACCTACAGTCACAAGAGACTCAGATGGCACATCTAATATTTTAGCTGTAGAAAAAGTACAGATATCTGGTGTCAAATATAGAATGCCAGGATTTAGACCGTATGGTCAACAATTTCAAAATGGTTCACAAATTAGAATTATTTCTAGAAGAATATTAGATTCAGACCAAGCAGGATTAAATGTTAAATTAAGAATCAGACAATCTGGTTTCTTAGATTCAGATTTTGCTTTAAATTTTGTAAGAGATTCAGATGGTTATTCACCTACATTTGTAGATTCAGATGCTACAAAAACTTTATCAGCAATTACAGGTTCTGGTAGAGATTCAACTATTCAAAATGGTGATGGCAAAAATTATAAAGTAAGACACATACCAGTATCTAAAGCTTTTAGAAATAGAGCAAATAGTGATAAATTAAAATTACTATTGCATGATTCAGATGGTACTACAGATTCAGACATTACACCTGTAAATGCTGTACACGGTAGTAAATTTGGTGGTGGTGTTGTAGATATATCTTTCAATATTGATTCAGATTTATCATCATCGCAAATTGCAACAAGAATAGCAAATGCTGTAAATGCATCAGCCTCTCTTAACTCTATGGACCAAAACATTATTGCTGAAATAGATAAAGTAAATGCATCTATTGTTTACATTTATGGTGGTGATAAAAAATTAGAAGTAGAAGCGGCAGATAAATTTGTACAAACTACAGACCATTCCATTACAGCTTTACGTAAGTTTGTACCTACAGATTCAGATACATTTTTCTTAAAAAGAGATTCAGATAATGATTCAGACTTTGCAAAACGTGTAGAGATTACTTTCTTCTTTGGTGATGAAACTACTCCACGTATAGCATCTTCTGGTGAAGTAATGGAAACATCTACATTTGGTATTAATGAAATAGTAAATTCACCAATATATCAGAGAAAAGGTATTACTCTGAAAAATATGGTTGGTAATATTGGTACAATTGACTCAGATGAAACAGCTCCTGGTCAAATGGGTGTCACTGAAAATAACAGATTTAAAATTAGAGGAGCTGCATTTACTGGTGCTGATGAAGTTGTCACACTAAACGCAGTTGCAGTTGTTAGTGCTACACCTCCAGCGTTTGATGTTGAAAATGGTTCATTATGGTTAGAAGATAATAGTAATAAAACACCAAGATTTGATTCAGTGGATTCAGAAACACACCACATGGAAGTTGTATTCAATAGACGTGGTTCATTCTCAGGTAATCCAGATTCAGAATTCTCAGTTCCTTATGGTGCATTAGTAAATCAAACTGCAGCTGATTCAGAAGATAAAGTATTACAAATTGATGTAGGAGATTCAGAAGCAAGGGTTGCTAGAAAAATTGTTAACTTATTAAATGATTCTGACTATGCAACAAGAGCAGGTAGAAAAGGTACAGCAATTCAAAGAAACTCATTTGGTTCAGGTCTTATGGGTGTTTATGATTCAGATTCAGATGGTTCTCCTAGAGGAACAGGATATAACTTTATATCAGTTATGTATGATTCAGAGCATGACTCTGATTTATTTGGTAAGAGAATTTATCTACCAACAACTGATGATTCAGATGGTAGAAACATAGTTGTAAGAACTGGTACAGATACCGATGCACATTTTGATGGGCTTGTAATAGAAATTATAAACAAACAGTCTGAAACAGGTAGAACATTTGCTGGATTTAGAGCTGCAGAAATTTATTTCTTAGATGCTACTTTAATTGATGATCCAACTGCACAAAATAAAGCATTGGATATGTCTTCAGCAGAAAGAACAGAAAAGAATATTGTTAAACACTCAGTAAAACCAGGTACAAATAATACAGACTCAGATGGTTCATATAGATATGCAGAGTGGAGGTCTATTGATTCAACATCAGTATTATCACCACAATCTTTATCACTCTCAGTTGCGGGTCAGAGTTTTTCTAGTACTCAATCACTAATTATACAAGACGTAAACGGATTAACGGTTCTTTCAGGGTCGTTATTAGTATAGGATAAATTATGGCAAGACCATTAAAAGTAAACGGAACTTCAGGCTTGAAACAAATGACCGACGGCGAGTTGGATCGTTTACAATATAATATCCGAAAACGTTATGCATCTTTCCTACAATATTATCATACATCTTCTGGTGTAAATGCTGCAAACGGACAAACATCTGCTGGTACAGGTCCTGCAGGAGCTTTAAATGTTGGTTCAGTTTCTGGTTGGACATCTATTGGTTCAGCCACAGATACAGCTTCTACTCAACAAGCAAATACACAAGCAAGAAATAACTCTGGTGGTGATGACTATCCTTCATTTCCAGGTTTAGGTACAAGCACTGTTGCAACTTATGCATATCATCAAAATAGGTCAGCATCTACTTTAGGTACATCATTTTCTGCTAATGACCAATATTCATACTTAAAATTTGTATCACCTGCTACACTTAGAACAGCATCTGGATATAATGATGATTATTTTGACGAAATTATTTCTCAATGTTTAGTAGATATGTATTCAGGTGATGAAGTAGGTTCATATAGAATAGGTACAAATGCTCCAACAAATGGTGGAAGTGGTACTTGGGTAGACTGTGGAACTTGGCATAGTGATACTACATATTCAGCTGGTACAACAACTCATAAACTTTGGATAAAAACAGCATTAGGTTCAGTTCCTGGTAGTGATATAAAACCTGTAATGTGGAATGGTACAGTAGTAAAAGAAATAGCATCAATTGATGAAACTGGTTCATACCAAGCCACAAGTTTTATAGACCAAGCATGTATTCCTGCACTTATTAATAAAGTAGCAGCATCTAAATTACAATATTCAGTGGTGACTTCCGCTCCAAGTGGTAGTTCAAATAGAGGTTCTTTCACTGATACTAGACAGACAACTGATAACCAAACACAATCTTTTAGTGACCCAACTTATACATCAACTTCAACACCGTCAGGTTCAGCAACGGCACAAGCGACTTATTATCTCTCGCTTGCTAATCCGGCGTAGGAATAAATAATATATGTCAGACGATTACATAACAGATAAACCAGAATTTACATCGGCAGATATAAAGATGTATGACCGTGAAGGAAACGAAACAACTCGTGAAAAGATGCAGGTCAAACGTGGAGCTGTATTACACAACCAAGGTCAAAGAAGAGAGTTAATTGATGGTAAACTTACAATTGAAAATGTAAGATGGCTAGATGAAGAAAGAACTTTAGTACAAGCTAAATACTTTGATAGTGAAGGCTGGGGTAGAGTAGAAAATCATGCAGCCAATGCTTCTGGTCCTGGTACATTCTTTTCAAAAATATTACAGCAATACACAATAGATGATATTGATGAAGATACAAAGGTTTTTTGGCAAGCTGAAGAAGCAGCTCTAGAAGAATATCAACAATTTAAAGACTGGAAAGACTCTGGCGGTATTCTTAATAGTCAAATTGATGAAGATGAAATAAGAGCTCAGATAGAACATGAGCTACGTAGTAATATTGAATCTGAAAAAGAAGTTATAGAAAAAGTAATTGAAAAAGTAGAAGAGGTACCTGTTGAAGTACCAACTATATCTGTAGAACACATGGCCAAAAACTACAGTCAAGAAGATTTATTTAGAATGAAAATCGAAGTATTCGACATTCCGGCCGTAAGAGATGCTAGTAAAGATATTAAATCAAGAATAAGAAAAGCATCTACTCCTGTGGAGTTGTTTTCCATAATTCATGAAGCGAACGTGTCTTTTGAAAATGCACAAGCTTCACAGAAGGATTAAACACTTCATCTTTATTATTATAAAAATAATCACCAGGATACGCGTCATTACAATCATTTAGCCATTCACTTCCTGGATTTAAAATCATTTTACCAAACCAAGATGATGGCACATATATTAGTTCTAACTGTTCTTTTACTGAATCCTCTACAAAATATTGTTCACCATTCACTGGACCATGTGTTATGCCGCGTCCAATGTAGTGGTTCATCCAGTACTCAGGATCAGAGCATAATTTCTTGTAAATATATTTACAGTCTTTGGGATAATACTTGTAAAAAGCCCCATTTAGACTATAGTCAGGATGAGCAGTATCTTTCCACCACGCCTTCAATCCTAGAAACTGACCTTTCTGAATAGGATAATCTATCAATTCCATATAGTCATTCATAAGTAAAATATCAATATCAATTACAACAACTGGGTCTTCTGTTGGCAATGACATAAATGCTACTTTATTCCATTGTAGTTTAAATCTGCAATCTGATACTCTTACAAAATCTATATTAGGTATTTTAGACCTTAAATAATCTTCATATTCAGGTCCATATTTGTCTCCAATTCTTACTGCCAGTACTCTTGTACCCATTTGTAATTCCTTTCTGCTTGATGTAGTTCTAATTGAAAGTGTTTGTTTCTACCATATTCATCAGTATTAAAAACACATACTATTTTATTCTTTCTATGTCTATGCATATCTGTATCATGTGGCCATTCACATCCTCTATTAAAAGAGTAATAATATTTAGGTGGTATCTTATCAAATTTATCAAAGTGTCTATATGTAATCCAATTATCAGAACCACCAGTGCATATAAAATAAATCTTTTCAGCATTCTTTTTTAAATCACGCCATAATGGTTTACCTTGTTCATCATTCCACATCATCATACCACCATTACATCTGGCACCATAATTTTTAAGCCAAAAAGGTTTTTTTTCATCATTCATATTATGCCACCAAGACCTTCCTATTAAGGGTTTGTCTTTATGCAATTTAATGATAGGCAATAAACTATTTTGAATTACTAAGTCTAAATCAAAATACATTTTTTGTCCAGTAATTCCCCACCCATTTGGTTTCCAATAATTTAGTTTAGGTCTATCCCAAAGTCTTGGTAATCCAGTTATAAATTCTTCAGATGCATACATTTTTTCTGGTGTTGAGTTTGGTAATTCATCTAAAAAAGGTAATGCAACTATATTAGTGTCCATACCATTTGTATCATCAGTTTGGCAGTAAAATTTAAAATCAGCTCTTAAATTTCTTTTCACCATATTGTACAAACGATTTACATAATCTATACTATATTTAGTTCCCCACCTTACAGTAAATACATTTATCATTTATATCCTATTACCATAAATCTTTTGTGAATATCATCCCAATCATGGAATGGTTTTTCTCCTGAATATAATATTTCTTTAAAATTACATTGTTCAATAAACTCATCTAAATTTTTACAACAATTGATGTGTGATGGGTCTTTAGCAAAATTAGTAGATTGAAAAACACACAGACCATTTGGATTAAACTCTTCTGTTAAAGGGTACATATGTTCACAACTAGTATTAATCCAAATGTCTGCTTTCAACTTTGAAAGACGTTTCATCTCCCAGTTTACATCTATATGATGTGTTGAAATTGCATAATCACCATGTAGTTTTTTTGCTATATCTAAAGCTTCATTATCAAAATCTACTAAGTGTATTTTATCTTTTGGTTTGAATGTACTTCGTATAAGTGGTACTGTAATTGAACCATACCATGAACCCATAATCCACCATTTAGTACTTCTGTCAATATCAACATATACTTTTAAAACTTCTAGCATCCAAGTTTTAGCTATAAATTGATTTCTAGAATATGATTTAGCAAAGTCTTCTGTACGATGTGGGTAATCTTGAGATATTTCAGCTAATTGTCTACTCCATTCCCATACAGGAATAGGAAAAAGTTCCATCATTTTTGTTTGTTGCATTAGACCCATAGTTCTTTTACCCACTTTTTTCTAATTTGATGTTGTTTTTTTTCATTGTAGTCAAATAGAATTATACTAGATTCAGGCCTATAATCTTTATCGCAATTCCAATATGAATAACAAAATGTTTGATCGTTTGGATATACTCTTATATTTCTTTTTTGTCTATTTTCTAAATAATTATCTATTCCTCTATATAAAAATAAAATCTTATCT
>Ga0163179_10000201_pt1 | contig 41557 bp, 39 predicted proteins | sample AtlANTMetagenome_FD_109643 | JGI IMG/M metagenome (GOLD analysis project Ga0163179, IMG submission 109643) | Marine eukaryotic phytoplankton communities from the Atlantic Ocean - Atlantic ANT 2 Metagenome | ecosystem: Environmental > Aquatic > Marine > Oceanic | place: North Atlantic Ocean... | reverse complement strand
TTTTTATCATTGGGATCTCCGTGATCAATTTCCCAATTATATACGGGCTGGTTGTTCAATTATTTTTTCTTATTGATTAGCTGTTGGAGTCTAGATTTTTTTCTAGAAGCGTTGTTTTTATGAATAACCTTTTTCTTTGCAGCTCGATCTAGAACTTTAGAAGTTTCTCTGTATAGCTTCTCAGTTTCTTCAGCATTATCACTTTCTATGCTTTCTTTCAATTTTGTTATTGAGGATTTGATAGCAGTTTTAACAGATAAATTCACTTTATACTTATTTAACTGATTCCTATGTGTTTTTGAACTTGGCATATTTTCCTACTTATTTTACTCTTCTAACCTTATAGACCCCAGGTGTACTTTCCATCTTACCCAAAAGCCTAATTATTTGACCTAAGTCTCTAGTATAAACTGTTAATTGAATTTTGCACGTACCGTTTGTGTCATCTTCTTGTGAATTTATCGAATGAATATTAGTTTTTTCTCCCCATACTACATCTGTAATATCTCTAATTAGCCCAACTCTGTCATATGCTTCGATAAGCACTGTTGTAGGAGCAAGTTCTTTTGAATGCCCCCATGCTGCTGGTAAAAATCTATTAGTATGTTCTAAATTCCTTAATCGTGAACACATTATCCTATGAATTACTATTTCATTACTAGAATTTTTATAGCCTACTATTTCGTCACCATAAACTGCATTACAACAATTTGCTATTTTTTTTTCAATATTATCTTCACCCATTATTAGTACAGATGAAGCAGGATTATGTTCTATCGATTCTTCAACTTTTTCATCTACTAGATTCATCTTTCTAACTGTCTCTTCTAATTGTTGTTTATTGATTACATCAATGATTTTTTGGTTACTTATTTCACCTGTTCCAACCTTATATGCAAAATTTTCATAGCTATCATTTTCTATTATTTTAGGCATAATTATTTCACTATCCTCAATGTTTGAAAGTCTTACTGTTCTAAGAATTTGCCTTTCTCCTCTTTCAATATTTTCATTTCTTTCTCTTTTCTTAAACCATGCCTTTACCTTATTTTTAGCATTTGCTGTTCTAAGATAACCTAAACTATCATTTAACCAATCAAGCTCAGGTCCACTTAAATCCTCAGATTTTTGTATTTGAACAGTGTCTCCATTATTCAACTTTGTATTCAAAGGTTTTAATGCTCCATTTATAAATGAAGCTTGGCAAGAATGCCCAAGATCTGTATGTAGGCTGTAAGCATAATCTAGAGGTGTTGAACCTATGGGAAGTGTAAAGATATCATTTTTAGGGGAGTATACAATTACCTTATCGGACAAAATATCATTATTAACAGATTCTAGGTATTCACTGTCTTCTATAATTTCATTTTCAAAGTCCATCATATCCTTTAACCAGTAAGTATCCTTACTGAAGTTTTCAGATTTCGACTCTTCAATTGAATCCTTATATTTCCAATGAGACGCCACACCTTGTTCAGCGAAATTATGCATTTTTTCAGATCTTATTTGAAATTCAATTTTTTGATTACTCTCATTCATAACTACTGTATGTAAAGATTGATAATAATTTTCTTTAGGCGAAGCTATATAGTCATCAAAAGAACCTGCAATGGGTCTCCATAGGTCATGAATTTTACCTAATACGATGTAACAATCCTCTTTTCTCTTTACAACAACTCTTATAGCAATTAAATCTTCAATATCAGAGAAATTTCTTCCAAGCTGCTTATATCTTTGAAGCTTGTTGTAAACTGAATATAAATTTTTGGGTCTTCCAGTGACTTCTGCTTTTATATTGAACATATTTAAATGATTATTTATTTGATTAATCATTTTTTGAGTAGTTATTTCTCTCTCTTCTCTTTTCTGACTAATCAGTCTTTTGGTCATTTTGAATTTATCAGGCATAAGATGCTTAAAGCTCTCATCTTCAAGCCTCCACTTTAAATCATTCATACCAATTTTTTGAGCTAATGGGGCATGTATTGATAAAGTTTCTTTTGCAATTTTTTTCCTTTTGTCTAAGTCTAGATATTCCAATGTTTCTACATTATGTAGCCTATCTGCAAGCTTTATAATTATGACCCTTACATCCTTGGCCATAGAAACCAAGAATCTTCTCATGTTTTTTTGATCTACATTCTGAATCAAATTATTTTCGTCATTTGTTAACTTTGTAAGGGAAGTAACAATTTCAGAAATTTCCTTACCGAACTCATTTTGTATATCTTTAGCATTGATTTTTGTATCTTCTATAACATCATGTAGTAATCCAGAAATAATAACTGTAGGGTCTAGTTCTAATCTAGCTAAGTGAGTGGCAACTTCTACTGGATGAACAATGAAATCATGACCAGATTTTCTCTTTTGCCCTTCGTGTGCATCTTTTGCAAACTCAAAAGCACCTATGATTTTTGATACCTCTTCATTAGGTAAATATGATTCTATTTTATTAATTAAATTATCTGTATACATATTATTCAAAGATTTTTATAATCTCATCTTGATCAAATCTTTCTAATTTTTCTTTACTACCATCTGTTTTAATAATATTACGATTTAATGATTTTGTCGTTTTACCGATTATTTTTCCATTAATTCCTGATAAATTAAGTTTATTCACAATAGATAGCGAATCTTTTTCCTCGCAAATTATTAATAAGCAACCTGAACTTATTACTCCTAGAGGATTAATATTTAATGTTTCACAAACTTCCTTAAAGTCACTAACAAAATTTATAGCATTTATATCGATTTCACATCCAACATTTGAGAACTCACATATTTCATGTATAGCAGTTGAAATCCCTCCTTCAGTGGGATCATGCATTTTGATTATTTTTCCTGTTGAAATAGCAATTTCTGCAATTTCGCTTACACTGATACTTAAATTGCTTGCAAGATTAGACAGGTTTTTTAATTTAGAATTTGATAGTTTAATATTTTCAGTTATTATTTTGCTACCTTCTATACCTGCTAATCCTCCAAGAATTATAGTTTGATTTTCCGTAACAACCTGACCATTTATGAAATTTTTATTAAATGTTCCTAATATTGTTCCACTTAGTATTATTTTGTTAACTGCTTCCGTGATTTCAGTATGACCACCAACTATATCTATATTAAGTAATTGTGCACGTTCGTTTACTTCTGATAAGACTTTTTTTAGATCACTAAATCTTGTTTTAGGGGGAATTAATGTAGTAAGTAAAAACCATTTTGGTACTCCCCCTGCTGCGTATATATCATTTGCACATACATCTAAAACATACTTTCCAATATTTTCAGAATCAAATGTAATTGGGTCTGATGAAACTAATAAATCTTCTTGATCTCTTATTGAAATCATTGCAGAATCTTCTCCAATTTTTGGAGTGGATCCTACATTGTTGATCTCACTTAATATTTCTTGAAGTAATTTATTATTTAATTTTCCAACTGGTAAAAAACTAGTCATTTTTTGGCATACCTGGAAATTCTAAGTTTGATAATAATGGTTCAATAATCTTTAAGAAAATATTCGTTCCTTCTAATGGAGAATTAGCATATATATAATTGAGGTTATTATCACATAATATACCAAAGGAAGTTTTGTCAGTATTTTTATAAAAAATCAAATTATATTTGTGTTGACATATTTCTGCTCCTGAAATTATAAATTCTGTGTCTAACTTATCTATAATTTCATTTATTTTGTCCAGATCATTGATTTCAGCTATTAATCTATTATCAATTGCTAATTCTAAAATAATCAGGTTTGTATTTTGTAAATTGAATATCTCTGAGAAATTATAATTTGAGGTCATATTTTTTTGTTCAATCTCAGTGCAGTTAATAAATCTTCCATCGTAATCTGAATGTATGATATTTTCTGAATTATTAATCAAATAATGAATTTTGTATCCCTTCACTTGAACTTGAGCATACATCATTCCTTCTACAGGGCATCCTAGAGCACTTGAATTCCATACCTTTTCTTCGAATTTAATAAAATCAATTTCACTAGAGGGAATATTTTTACTACTTATTATCTGGGACATCACTAAAGCAATAATCTCTGGTATTTCTGGTTCAATAATAACTTTTTTTTCTTCTATTACGGGAAGTGCTATTTCTGGTTCAATAATAACTTTTTTTTCTTCTATCACTGGAAGTGGTATTTCTGGTTCAATAATAACCTTTTTTTCTTCTATTACTGGAAGGGGTATTACTGGTTCAATAACATCTTTTTTTTCTTCTATTACGGGAAGTGCTATTTCATCATTGATACCGGGATATTCCTCAAGATCAAAAAATATAAAATTTGAAGATAGTAAGAAAAGTATAGTTGTTAATACACCTAACAAAACCAAAATTGATTTTATTACTAAACTATATTTTCGAAATGAATTGTATATACTCATTAGTTGAAATTTGATTGTATACTGAAATAGTAATAAATAATAAGTAATTTGAATTTATCAAACTATAATCTATATTTTCAAAGAAAATTTAGAAAACTAAATTTTGCATCTACGCTCATAATATTTTGGGCTATTATTTTCTCTATTATTCTATCTTTACCTATTATTTATATATTTCTAAAGATAACCTTTGGGATTAACTTATTTTTTGACTTTATACTAAATTATAATATTTTAAAGATTACAATTAACTCAGTCTTACTCGTTTTGTTGGTAGTTTGTTTAGCAACTCTTATATCATTACCTTTGGCTTTCTTGAATGTAAGAACAAATTTGCCATTTGCAAAATATCTAATTTCCATCAGTGTTCTTCCTATAGCTTTACCTAGTTATGTAATGGCTACAACTCAAATAGAATTATGGGGCCCCAGAGGAATAGCTTATGATATATTAAATAAATTTTTTGGGACTGGTCCCTTGCCCTCATTTTATGGCCTTTCAGGATCAGTAATTGTATTGACCTTGATCACATATCCATACATTTATATTGGTTTATGTGCAACATTTAGAAGATTTGATTTTCAGATGATTGATGCATCTAGAACTTTAGGTGCTAGTGTACCAAAAACTTTTAGTAAAATAATTTTTCCACTTGTTATGCCGACTGTAGCTTCAGGTTCCCTTCTAGTTTCATTGTATGTTCTGAGTGATTTTGGTGCAGTGGCACTATTAAGATTTAATACTTTTACTATAGCCATATTCAATAGGATGTACAGTAGTATAGGAAACTATGGAGTTTTAGAAATCTGTTCAATTGCAATTTTGTTTTGTTTTTTTATTTTATTTATTGAATCTAGGACAAGAAGTAATTCAAGATATTTCTCAAATTCAAATTCAGCGAATATGAAAATTTTAGATTTGGGATATTGGAGATGGGTAATTTTACCATTTGCATTAATTCCTAGTATTTTAGGTTTTTTACTCCCTGTCTCAGTACTTCTATATTGGTTTATATCAGGGGTTTATTTTGATAACTCTTTCGATAATTTATTTAAGAATATTTTCTCTGACATTCTAAGCACGATTCTAGTCTCATTAGTGTCAGCCTTAATAATTACATTATTAGCTACAATAGCGGTACTAATTATCAGGAAAAAGATAAGAATAATTTCATTTGTGCTAGAGAAAGTTTCCTACATTGGGCTTTCTTTACCTGGCATAGTTGTAGCTATGTCATTAGTCTTTTTTACAATAAATTATGTTGATATTATTTATCAAACATTTATAGTATTGATCTTAGGTTACTTGATTTCTTTTTTGCCTGCAGTGATTACTCCAGTTAAGTCATCTGTTAGTCAAATAGATCCAAGCTTAGAAGAGGCATCATATACCCTTGGTAAGGGCAAAATCATGACTTTTTATAACATTATTGTGAAATTATCCACCCCTGGTGTTATATATGGAGGAATTTTAGTTTTTATTCTTTGTCTAAAAGAATTACCATTAACATTAATTTTAAGCCCTCTTGGCTTTTCTACTTTAGCTACTAGTATATGGTCTTCAGCAAGTGAAGCCTTTTTTATGGATACTGCAGCTGCATCCTTAATTTTGATTTTGATTGCAGGTATTCCTACTTATTTGTTTATGTCTAATGATTTATCAAAGAAAGTAGGGTTATGATTACTGAAAATAAAATTCTGCAAATTGAAGAAATTTCCTTTAGTTATAATCGAAATGAACCTATATTAGATGAGTTTTCTATAGATGTTAATGAAGGCGAATTTGTCACTGTGCTAGGTGATAGTGGTGTTGGTAAAACAACTTTATTTAGAGCAATAAATGGTTTAGAAAAAATAGAAAATGGATATATTCGAGTTGATGGGAATCTAATGTCTTCTTCTTTTTATCATCTACCTCCAGAAAAAAGACCAGTGGGAACTATTTTTCAAGATTATGCTCTGTTCCCCCATTTTAATGTTGAAAAAAATATTTACTATGGAATTGATAAGAAAAATTTTGATAAAAAATTTGTTGATGAAATAGTTAACTTATTAAGGGTTGAAAATTTATTTGATAGATATATAGACCAGCTTTCTGGAGGTCAAAGGCAAAGAGTTTCTTTAGCAAGGTCGCTTGTAAGAAAACCTAAGCTTTTATTAATGGATGAACCCTATTCCAACTTAGATAAAAATTTGCGTCAAGATATTAGGCGAGATCTTAAGAAAATTTTTTCTAAAATGGGTAGCACCATTCTCTTAATAACTCATGATTCTGAAGAAGCACTTAGCTTATCGGACAAAATTGGATATCTTTATAAGGGTAAGATTATTCAATTTGATACTCCCTATGAAATCTTTCATAATCCATTACATAAAATAATAGCAAAGAGTATTTCTAATTCTAATATTTTAGAAGGTACTCCCTCAAATGGAAAAATAATAACTAATATAGGAGAATTCACAACCTCTGAGAAAATTACTAATCCAGATAAGATAAGTATAAATGTTAGGCCAAATCAATTAACGTTGGATCATTCAAGCAAGAAATATGAGATTGTAGAAGAAGAATTTCTTGAAGGAAGTCAGCTTTATTTAGTTAAGGATACTGAAAATAACCACATAATAAGTGTGAGCATGATTGGTGAAAATGATTTTTCTGTTGGAGATAAAGTTGGAATTCAAATAATCAATAATAATGCAAACCTTATTGATATTTTTTAACTACTACGCAAGCATTTTGACCACCAAATCCAAAACTATTTGATAGGGCAAAATTTACTTCTTTTGAGATATTTTTGTTTGGGACATAATTTAGATCACAATCTGGATCACTATTTTCTTGATTAATTGTGGGATGAATAATATTTTCAATTGTGGAATTAATACAAGCAATAATTTCTAGAGCTCCTGATGCTCCTAACGAATGACCTATCATTGATTTTGTTGAAGAAATAGGTATTTTATTAGCTAGATCCTTAAATGTGTTTTTTATAGCTAGTGTTTCTATTCGATCATTTGTGGGAGTAGATGTCCCATGAGCGTTAATATAATCTATCTCATTTATTGTTATGCCTGCATCTTCTATTGCTAAATTCATTGCATTAGATGCTCCTAATCCATCTTTATGTGGTTGTACTAGATGAAATGCATCTGATGTAACTCCGAATCCAACAATTTCTGCAATAGGATGTGCACCTCTATTTAAAGCATGTTCTTCTGATTCAAGTATTAATATACCTGCGCCTTCAGAAGGTGCAAACCCATCTCTATTTGCATCAAATGGTCTACTAGCTTTAGTAGGATCGCCATCCCATGTTGTTAGTGCATGCATTGTACTAAATCCACCCATTCCGATTTCACAAATTCCTGATTCTGATCCACCTGTTATTACCACATCAGCTCTGTTATTTTTAATAATCTCAGCAGCTTCACCAATTGCTTGAGTTGATGCTGCACAAGCAGTTATACAAGTGCTGTTATATCCAGTAGCTCCATAAATTCTTGAAATATTAGCTGAAGCCATGTTTGCTAGCATAGATGGAATATAGAAGGGACTCATTCTCATTACACCTCTGTTTTCTTTAACAGCTGCTTGTTTATCAGTTTCAGGAAGTCCTCCAGATCCTGTTCCAATAAGGACACCAATTTTTTCTGGTTTCACTTTTCCTAAAAAACCTGATTGTTCAATTGCTTCTTTTGCAGCAGCTACAGCTAGTTGGGAGAATCTGCCCATTCGTTTAGATTCTTTCTTGTCCATCCAATCACTTGGATCAAAATTTTGAACTTCTCCACTTACTTTACAAGGGAAAGAATCTGGATCTACTTGGGTGATCCTTCTTATACCTGAAACGCCATTTTTTAGATTTTCCCATAGGTCAGATACATTATCTCCTAGGCAGGTCAAAGATCCCATTCCTGTAACAACAATTTTTTTACTCATAAATATAATATTCTGGTTTGATATTTCTTATCAACTCAACAAATTCTGCTGCTATATATAGAGATCCAAATGCAACAATACAATCTCCAGTATTTGCTATTTCTTTGGCTTTAGCAAAAGCATCTGTTGAATTATCTGTTAACTCTATTATATCTAAATTAAGATATTTCAATTCTTTTGTTATATTTATCGGACTCTTTGCTTTCGGTAATCTACTTTTAGTTAATATAATCTTCGGATTTAATTTTTCTAGGGACCTAAGAGTTTCTTTTGAACTATGTCCATCGCTTGATCCATAAATCCATAAAATTTTATCCATATCAAAATTTAGTTTTTTTATTGTTCTGATCAGTGCTTTAGAGGATTTATTGTTTTGAGCTCCATCTGCTATCCAGTAATTATTTTCTACCTTTATTACTTCACATCTACCTATCATTTTTATTTTAGAAATATTCTTAATTATTGAAACCCAATTTATTTTTTCATTTTTCAATTTATAATAAATTTCAATAGCCTTGATTGCAGTTCTTAAGTTTTCTAACTGGTGATCTCCAATTAAACTTAAATTAAATTTATATTTGTCATTCAAAACTACTTTCTGAATAAAACTTTTTTTTGTATTCACTATTTTTGATTTTATTTTTATATCAGATGAATTGTATATTTTAGCTTTTTTACTTTTGGCTATTGATTGTATATTTTCGGTTACTCTTTTTATTTGATGTGAAAGAATAACTGGAGTATTTAATTTAATGATTCCTGCTTTTTCATTAGAAATCTTAATTAAGGTATTTCCAAGAATTTTTGTATGATCTCTGCTTATGCCTGTTATAACAGATATATCTGATTCAATAACATTAGTTGAGTCTAACCTTCCGCCTAAACCAACTTCGATGATTGATATTTCTACATTCTCTTCCTTAAAAATCACTAATGCTAAAAGAGTAATAAACTCAAAAAATGTAGGCATTTGATTTATTTCTTTGTACATGACTGGAACTATCTTCCATACTTTTGAGAAATAAAAATTGAATAGAGTATATGAAATAGGTTTATTATTTATTTTTATTCTTTCTGTGAGTTTGTGCATGTGAGGTGACGTGAATAAACCTACTTTTCTATCAGATAAAGCGTATGAAATTAGGTTTGAAGTAGACCCCTTACCTTTAGATCCTGCAACATGAATAAAATTATTTTTTTTATTTGGATAATTAAACTTTTTCATCATGAAATTAACTCGATTAAGATGAAATCCAGGTGGTCTAGATTTCAACTTATCATACTCGAAATTTGTTAATGACATTAATTTTTTAATATTTTTTTTGTATATTAATTCTTGATTCATAATTTAAAAAATATATTCTTATCCATACATTAATAAATTTAATTGTAAATTAATAATATAAAATTTTGAGGTGAAGTTTTTATGAAATTTTTAAGTATCGAAGAAAGAAAATATCATCATGATGACATTTTAGTCTCAACGGATTGGCTTGAATCAAATTTGAAGGATCCTAGTTTAGTAATTTTAGATTTGGATTCAAGTGATGATTATAGTAAAGGTCATATTGAAGGATCAATTAATGTTATTGATAATTATTTTAAGACATCATTAGATGATAGAACCCATGTTCAAACTTCGTCTCAAATTTCAGAAACATTCTCTAAATTAGGTATTTCTAATTCTTCAACAGTAGTTGGTTACGACAGATCATCTTGCTTATATTCTTTTAGACTTGCTTGGGTATTAAATTTTTATGGACATTCTAATGTTAAGGTATTAGATGGAGGGCTCCCTAAATGGGTTCATGAAAAAAAGAAAATTGTCACAGATAATCCTAAATCTCCCGTTAGTGGCAACTTTGTCCCAAGTGATCCTATAGAAGCAATTTTTGCTGACAAAGAAAAAATTCTTGAAATAGTAAATGGTAAAAAGGGTTATCAAATCTTAGACGTTAGATCAGATGATGAACGGAATGGTATAAATTTGAGAGGAGGAGATAGGGGGGGATACATACCATCTTCGGTCCATAAAGAATGGGTGAATTTTAATACTTCTGGAGACGTTCCAATTTTAAAATCTTCAAGTGAGATTTTAGAAATTGCAAAATCTTTAGAATTAGATCCTGGGATACCAACAATAACTTATTGCCAAGGTGGAATTAGAGCTGCTCATGTGTTTTGGTCTTTAAGGTTGGCAGGATTTAAAGAAGTTATGAATTATGATGCTTCTTGGAGAGAATGGGGTACTGATCACTCATGCCCTATAATTGATATGACATAATTATGCCTAAATCAAACAAAATATTAATTATTCTAGATGGATCAGAAATTCTTGAAAATTCAGTAAATTTTATTCTGAATTCTAATTTTTTTATTTATGAAGAAATAAATCTATTTTTTATTTTGCATCCTTTTAATCCAATTACTGAAAGCCAAAGCAAAGATGTTATTTATAATGATTTTGTTCATGATCATGGTAGAAAATTAGCAAATCAATACCTAGATAAAGTAATACAAATAATAAATGAGAAAAACCCAAATATTAAAATTTCAATAAATATTGTTAACTCTAAAAACCACATAATAGAAAGACTTTCTCTTGGAGATATCAAAGCTACTTTTATTTCAGCTAGATTAAATAATAGGCTTACATATATATTTGGACTCAATGATTTGAATTTTTTTATTCAATCCATAAATCCAATAATCATTATTCCTACTGCTTTGAAAACTAATCCTAATGCCAATAATGAATTATTTATTACTTATCCTTTAGATATCTCTAATGACTCATTTTTTGAATTACTTGTTGATGAAAAAAATGATTTTTTAAATTTTCAAAAAATTAACTTTTTTGCAAGGAATGATTTCCAAAAAAAAGAATTACAAAAAGTGGATGAAAGAATAAGTAAAAAATATAATTCAGAAATTATTGAGAATAAAAATAGTTTATATAAATTTATAAAAAAGCTTGATATACAAAATAATATTATGATCAATCACAGTCATAAAATAGGTAGTCTTTTTATTAATAGTTTTTCAACTAATTCAATATCTAATTATTTGAGATCAGATTTACCTGTTTTATTAAATAGGAACTAATCTGCTCTTGATCTAGCGGTATATCCAATTAAAGCTCCTACCAAATTACCAAACCAAGTATATGGTATAAGCGCGGATGATAATACAATCGCCCACCATGGATTCATTCCAGCAACATCTGTTTCATTTATAAGCTGTATTACAGAAAAAATGATAATTATTGAGCATGGTATAAAGGCAATTCCTGCAGTAACAAAACTAAAAATTATAATCCTTTCTTTTTCTGCTTTTGCTATTGCTCCACCAATAAAACCTCCAATGAAAGGACTCAAAGGGACAGCAAAAAAATGTACCACAGGTATAGGTATAAATACAAACATTAGAATTACTGAAGTTAATGCGCCTTTAATCATTTTGTAAAATTAAATCTTAATATATAACTATATTCTAGAATAAAATTTAAATTTGGAATAATAATTTTGCCTAAGAATCTCCCGTTTGTTGATATTGTTATAGTTGGATCCGGTGCTTCTGGAGGTGCTTGTGCCTGGAAATTATCTGAAAGTGGAGCAAAAGTAGTTCTTCTTGAGCAAGGTGATTGGTTTGATCAAAATGATTATCCCGGTGATACAAACGACTGGGAGATAAAACAAAAAAATTCTTTTCATTTTAATCCCAATATAAGAAATCTATCAAATGATTATGAAATATTAGATAAAAATTCTGATATACATCCCTTAATGTACAATGCTGTTGGAGGTTCAACACATCACTGGACAGCTCATACACCAAGATTTCACCCTTCTGACTTTAGAGTGAATTCATTGGATGGAGTTGCATTTGATTGGCCTATTTCATATTGGGATCTAGAAAAATACTATGATCTAAATGACATAATGATGGGGTGTTCAGGAATAAATGGAGATCCTGCAAATCCTCCTAGATCAGAACGTCCAATGCCTCCTCTTCCACTTGGTGAAGATGGGAAAAAAATTGCAGAAGCTGCTGATAGACTTGGTTGGCACTGGTGGCCTTCTGATTCATATCAAGCATCAGAGGATTATAAAGGTAGAGTTGGTTGGAATAATCATGGAACATTCGCTTCTAAAAAACAATGGCAATCTGTTGCTTCAACAGATATAACTTACATAAAACCTGCTATAGAAAATGGTCTTGAAGTTAGAACTAATTGTGCAGTACAAAATATTTCAGTTGATAATGCAGGAAAGCTTACAGGAGTTATTTATGTAGATAATAGGGGGAATCAATTTTTTCAAGAAGCGGGAAAAGTAATTTTGGCTTGTAATGGAATTGGAACTCCTAGAATTTTGCTAAATAGTAAGTCTAAAATTTTCCCTGATGGTCTAGCTAATTCGTCAGGACTAGTTGGGAAGAATCTAATGTTTCATCCTTATGCTTCAGTAAATGGATACTTTAATGAAGATGTAAATTATAGCCTTGGGCCTCTAGCTAATATTATAATTGTTCAGGAATTTTACGAGACTGATCCTAATAGAAATTTTGTTAGAGGTTACTCTTTTCAAATGGCTCGATCTAATGGACCCGCTCACACAGCCTTAGGAACAGGAAATATTAATAATGTTATATGGGGTAAAGAGCATCACAACGAATTTAAAAGAAGATTTAAGAAATCTTTAGGAATGGCTATCATTAGCGAAGATTTGCCAGAACTTCATAATAGAGTTGAAATAGATGAGTCAAAAACAGATAAAAATGGAATACCTCTTCCAAAAATATTTTATAAAACATCTGAGAATACAAGGAATCTCCTAAACCATGGAATGAAATCAGCAGAAAAGCTTTTGTTGGAAGCTGGGAGTTATGAGGTAAATCATAATCCTTTGCTTCAAACTGCTGGTTGGCATCTTATGGGTACTGCAAAAATGGGAGAAGATCCAATACATTCAGTAGTAAATTCTAATTGTGAAACTCATGATGTAGAAAATTTATATATTATAGATGGTTCTGTTTTTACTACTTCCGCAGCAGTAAATCCTACACCAACGATTCAAGCTATTGCTTTAAGAACAGCAGATATAATACTAAGGAGTTGATTTATGAGTATTTCTAATAATGAAATTGATATTTTATACTCATTCTTTGATCAAATTATTCCATCTAGTGATGATATGCCATGCGCAACAGAAGCTATAGATAAAAAAGATTTTGAAATTTTAATTTCTGAAAATTCTAAATATGAACTTTCAATTGATCAAATTATCTATTTTATTAAACGAGAACCTACATCTAGAGTTGGTGGCGGAGCCTCATCTTTAACAGAAATTCAAAAAGGTGAAATATTAGAACTAATGGAATCTATAATTCCTGATGATTTCTTAATGTTTATCGAAATCGTTTATTTGTTGTATTATTCTAAATCTGAAATACATGAAAAAATTGGATGGAATACTGATGAATTGGCAGAAGAAAATAAAATGGAAGCTTTTGATGATTCAATATTAAATAATATTAAAAAAAGAGATCCCTTTTGGAGAAAAGCTTAATATTTATCAGTTCTACGAAGAACTTTTCCGGTTTTTTTCAATGTATGCTTGTTATCTTCAACAGCAAGGTGTCCATTAACAATCACATGATTAATTCCATCTGGATATTGATGTGGATTTTCAAAGGTAGCATTATCAATAACAGTTTTTGAATCAAATATAGTTATGTCAGCATAATAATTCTCTTTAAGTGCTCCACGCTTCTTTAAGTTCAATCTCCAAGCAGGAAATGCTGTCATTTTGTATATTGCTTCCTCTAACTTAAGCTTTGATCTCTTTTCTCTTATGTATCTTCCTAATATTCTAGGGAAAGTACCATAAAAACGAGGATGAGGTTTACCATTCTTATAAAATCCATCAGGTGATACAGCATTTCCATCAGATCCAATCATGGCTAATCTATGATCCATGAAACATTGAACATCTCCCTCAACTCTATTGTGATATATTACAGAAACTACAGCTTCATCTTCTTCCGTGAGCTGTAGAATTGTTTCAGCTGGATCTAAATTTCTTTTGTTAGCAATTTCTTCAATCGATAATCCAATAAGATTAGAATTTTTGGTGTTTTTTATAGACGATATTACAATAGTTTCCCATTTTTGCTTTAATCCATCTATCCCATCATTTATCTCATCTCTTATTTTTTTTCTTAGTTTTTTATCTCTTAATCTTTCTAAAAATTTTTCAATTCCTCCAGAATGTGACCATAGTGGCATTGTTTGATCTAATCCAGCCCCTGCAGCAGTATATGGATACATATCATAAGTAATATCTAAGCCTTTTGCTTCAGCATCTTCAAAGAGCTTAAGCATTTTAGGTCCTTCGCCATAATATCTCCAATCAGTTATTGCTAAGTGAGAAAATTGAACAGAAATTTCGCTCTTGAATCCAATTTCTATAGCTTCTTCAATTTTTGTAATATGCCTACCTGCCCCTTCTCTTGCATGGGTGACATAAAATACATCATCATAATGAGATATTGATTTGCAAATCTCTATAATTTCTTCAGTTGTTGAGAATGCAGAAGGAGGAACAGATAAACCCGTAGATATTGAAAAAGCTCCTTGCTCGATCGACTCAGAAGCTAATTTTTTCATTTTAGTCATTTCTTCTTTTGTGGCAGGTCTATTTTCAATCGCCCCAGATGCAACTTGAAGTGCCGCATAGCCTAATTGTGGAGCTATATTCATACTTGTTCCAATATCACTCAAGTGATTTGCATATTCATCAAAAGTATTCCAGTTCCAAACAGTACTTGGATCATCAGCATTTCCTCTTTTTTCCCATAGCCCTTCTTTTATAGTATTTGGATTTTTGTTCCCAGAAGGAAAAGGAGAATAACTGCAATTTCCAGTTACTTCTGTAGTAACTCCTTGGAAAATTTTACTTTCATTATAAGGATCACTTATTGCAGAAATGTCTGAGTGCGTATGCATGTCAATAAACCCTGGACTTACTATTAAGCCATTGGCATTAATTATTTTCTTTGCGTTACTATTGTTTAGTGTTCCAATTTTCGATATTTTATCTTTAATTATTCCAATATCAGATTTAAAACTAGGTTTGTTAGTTCCGTCAATTATAGTTCCATTTTTTATGATAATGTCAAAATTCATATAATTATTTTCTTCTTTTATATATTTAAATTTACCTTTTTTTATTCTTTATAAAATTATAAAAACTAATTTATGCCTATCAATTCAAAAGTATAATTTTTAGTTTATATGATTATTTTTTCTATTTATTTATAAATATATTTCCATTTATTCATATTGTTATAATCTAACTATGAGTACTAAACCCTATGAATTTAAAGAATGGATGGAATTATTAAGCTCTACTCCCTACGAAAAACATTTAGATTTACTTCTTGCTCAAGGAATTATTAAAGCATCTGATAATGGTGAAGATCATATTAGAAAATTAGACCTAACAGGAGATACAATCATTATTTCAAGGCTTATGGGCAATCATAAAAGTTTTGCAGAAGCATTTGAAGGAATTGATATTGAAAGACTCTTTTATACCTATTTTTCTGATCAAGAGTATGAAACTATGATGCTTCAGGAGTGGGTAAATAATACTTCTGACAAAACAGAATTAAAACTACACAAATTTCAAAGTAAATGGAAAGATTTATTTAAGCTTTTTCCTATATCCAACGACCTAAAAAAAGATTTACCTAATGGTAGATTTACAGTTTACAGAGCTGGTACTCCAGAAGGTATTTCATGGACAACCAGTACAGGGATTGCATCATGGTTTTATAAAAAAAACAAACTATTGCAATCAGAACCCAAATACAATCGATTTCTCAGCTTAATAGTAACTAAAGAAGATGTTGTTTTTTATAATGATCATAATAGTGAAAATGAAGTAATTTTAGTACCAAATGAAAATAAAATAAAAATAATTCCTTACAAAGAACATAAAGATTTTGAAGAAATAATTCCTGACAAAGTATAAGAAAATTCTAGCTTATATTTTTTATAGAGTTACTAGTCTATTGATAATGTAAAATTAAGCTATTGGAGTTTAATGCCCCTGTAGCTCAGAGGATAGAGCACCGGTTTCCTAAACCGGGTGTCGGATGTTCGAATCATCTCAGGGGCGCCATGTTATTATTTCAAAATAAATATGAATAATTTAGTAATAAAAAAACTTATATCCTTTAAAGAATTTTTTGAGATAAATGTTATGACCTTAAATAGGACTAACATTACTTGGATAGTTGTTTCTTTAGCCATAATTTATTTCTTCATGACACAAGTTCTTATGTATGATTTGTATGATTTACCTAAAAGTAAATCAAATTGTGAAGAAACTCCAAAAGGATTGGTTTGCGAACTTTCTGATTATTCCTTTGAATCAGAGGAATATAGGTCAAGAAAATAAATTTTTTGAAACAATATCATTTACTATATATTCAGCATCTTCTGCCACACCTATAAATTGGGCTGATTTTGATGAATACATCCACTGAAGTCCCATAAAATATAACCCTTTATATTTAGTAATTCCTCTGTATTGAATAGGGTGACTATTTTTATCAGTTATATCTAAATCAATCCAATCGAAATTATACCTAAAACCAGTTGCCCAAATTATGCTATTTATTTCTTTATTAAGTAGTATCTGATCATAATTTTTTAATATATTACTTTGTATTCTTTCATCAATTTTTATTGATTCTTGTGGAGCTTTTATATTATTTTTTGTAATAAATTCATCTACATTTTTTCTCCAGTTAATAGCATAGGTATCAGAAAATTTTACGTTTTCGTAAACATTATCTTTCAGAAAAAGTTTATTCCCTTGACAATTTTTAATTGAGCCGCATAATTCTAATCCATTTTCTGCTAAATCAATAAGATTAATATCATGTCCCCCTTTTGCACCTGAGGTATGAGCACTACATTTCCATCTTTCTTCAAGTTTTACATCATTAACAGTTTTATCAAATAATCCCATCTCATAATTCCACCAAGAAGAATCCTTGCTCCTATATTTTCTTGGTCTTCTGCCACATTTACTGACAGCAAGTATTACTTTTCTTCCCGAATCAAGTAAATCTTCAGCAATTTGTGCACCTGATTGACCTGAACCAACAACAACAACCTTGCCTTCGGGTAAGCCGGTTGAATTTTTATATTTTGATGAATGAATTTGAAAAATATCTTTGTCAAGATTCTTATGAATTTCAGGTATATAAGGATTGCCAAATGCACCAGTAGCTATTATTACTGTATTTGTGTGTATGAGTCTTTTTGATGTTTGGATTTCATATGAATTATTATTTTTTGAAATCTTAATCACGTTTTCATTTTCATATATTTCAGAATTTAAGTATCTTGCAAATGATTGTATGTAATTAACTATTTCTTTCTTATTTAAGAATCCATTTGGATCTTTTGAAGGAAAATGATCTGATTCAAAACCAAATTCTGGGATTTTCATTGCCCAGTTAGGATTAACTAAATGAAAATTATCCCATCTTTCTTCAATCCAAGTATTTCCAGCTTTACCTTTTTCAATAATTATATGAGATATATTTTTTTTATTGAGATAAAAGCTTATACATAAGCCTGCTATTCCAGCTCCAATAATAACAATAGGCAATGTTTCTTTAGATTTTTCATTCTTGTCAGGCATAAAGATATTATAGCTAATATAAAACCTTTATTTATCATAAAATTAAACAAAAAGAGCAACTCACAAAAGGAGTTGCTCTTTGATAAAGCTAAACCTAAATTATCTAGCTATGATTTTATAAACCATTTCTTCGGAATAATGACCAGGTGTATTACATATAAATGCATAAGTACCAGCTGGTAGGTCATCTATGACTAATTGGCCTGTTTCTCCAGGCTTTAACCCTTCTATAACACCCAAAATATCCAGTTTGCTTTCATCAGCCATTGTTCCGTCAGCTGACATTTCTAATTCTTCATGTTTATTATTATTTAGTAGAACAAGATTATGCTCAAGCATTCCCTCATTTGTTAATATAAGTGTTAACTCTCCCGGTTTTATGTGTTTGCCCATTTTATAATTTGGATCAACATTTACATCCCACTCAGACATTGTCACATTGACTGTACTTTTATTAACTTCAACAACTTGTTCAGTCACAACTTCATCTTCAGTTGAACTGGAGCAGGCTATTAAAAATAATGCCATTAATGACACAGAAAAAATACTTAGTTTTTTCAATTTATTATCCTTTCAAATAATTTAATTTATTGCCCTTATTAAAGAATATTCAATAATTCAAATTTTAATTATTTTTGATAATTTTTTGTCTTATTAAATTAACTTTTCAGAGCCAAAAACTAGCATACACGTAATAGCTCCAATTTTTAAGTGAAAAAATACATTTGTTTACCTTTTTGGTATACAATTATAATTTATTATTAAGATCTAAGAAATTTTTTGCAATAATGTCAAATTCATTTAAGTGTGTTGGTTCATCATAAATTCTAAATTCATCTTTTCTTTCGACGTAAAAAGTTTTTAATCCAACTTTTTTTGCTGCTAAAAGATCATTCTCATGAGCTGCAACTAGGGCTACTTGATTGTAATCTAAATCTAAAAAATTACATGCTTCTTTATATACATTTTCATTTGGTTTGTAGTTTTTGAAAATATCCCCAGAAAAAATGAAATCCCAACTTAATTTAGAAAACTTGCTCATGTTTAGTAATAGTGAAAAGTTACCATTTGAAAGAGTTCCAATGGAATAATTCTTTTTTAGTAACCTTAATCCTTCTTCTGAATCTGCCCAAGGACCTAATTTATGCCAGAGTAGGTTTAATTCATTTATTTGTTTATCATCTAATAAGTCAATTAAGTTTCTGTTTTTCAAAATTTCTTTTAATTTGTCTAAGTGCACCTCATCTATTTTTTTCCATATTATATTTCCATTATTAAAGATCCTAAGATATTCTGAATATCCACTTCTCCATTCAACTGCAAAAGATTCTAGCTCCTCCTCAGTTAATTTTTTAGGAATTATATTTTCTACTCCTTTTTTTATACTGGTACGCCAATCAACTACAGTTCCAAATACGTCAAAAATTAAAGCCTTTACATTATTAGCTTTTGCCATTAGATAAATATTTCCTCTCTGTCTCCAATAGGTTTTGAAGTTTTAGATAGATCTTCTAAATAAAGATATTCTTCATTACTTAATTCACTATAATTTTTTGCTAATTCTAAAGCTTTCTTGAATAAATCTTTATCTCCAGGTGGAAGGAGGGAAGTAACATTTTTTGAAAGAGTGAACTTTATTGATAGGTTTATTAAATTAGAATCTGTAATAGGTTTATACCAGCAATTTTTATGAGTTCTAATTTCACCTTCTTCCCATCTTCTATCAGCCATTGATTTTAAGGCTAGAACTGCAATATTCTTTTTTTTACATAAATCTAAAATTTCATTACCAAAATTTTCCTTAATCAGTAGCCCCCAATTTACAGGGAACAATATAGAATCAAAAATATCTTCATTAATTAATAGTTTTGCCACTTCTATTGAGTGGCAAGAGAATCCTATGTACCTAACTTTTCCTTTTTCTTTTGCTTCAATGAGTGTCTTAAGAGCACCATCCTTTGAGACAACATTTTCATAGTCACTATAAGTTTTCATTCCATGTAATTGATAAAGATCAAAATAATCTGTTTTCAATAACTTTAGAGAATTATTTAGATCATTTGTTGAATCTAGTTGATTTCTATATTTAGTTTTACAGGCTAGAAAAACATTCTTTCTGTATGACTTTAAGCCTTCTCCCATTAATTGCTGAGCATCACCATATCCTGGGGCTACATCAAAATAATTTACTCCATTATCATAAGCATAAGAAATTAGATTAGAGGAATTTTTTAGACCAAGTCCCTTAATTGAAATACCGCCTAACCCGATAATGGATAACAAATCATTTTTTTTGTACTTTCTTTTTTTCATATATACTTTTATTTATAATTTTTTTGCATTGTATTTATAATAGTGTAAAAAGTTGAATGTAATAGTTAAAATCCCAATAAAACTAGCCAATATCAGACCATTTATTATGCCAATAATCACAAAAAAAGAAATGATAGCTATTGAAGTAAGTCTGCTAAATTTATGAATTTTATAGTCAAAGAAAGAAAACAAAATAATTAGTGGAATAGATAAAAAAAACCATCCCAAGAAATTGTGGATTGGTATATCGTAATAAAAGCCTTTATCATCCCATATCCATATTTCTAATCCATGTACTGCAACAGGATCGATCAATAGATCAATAATAACCATAATTAATGCCCCAACAATAAAACTATAAGTTTTAGGCAAATCCTGAATAATGCTAAGCGTAAAGGTTAGCACTATAATCCATGCGCAAATCATCACAATTGGAACTGAAAAAAGTTTAAGATTAAATACATCAGTATAATTATAACTTCCAAATAGAAACCCTAAATGTACTCCTGCAACTTCATAAAAAAATCCTATTATTCCACATAAAATCAGTATATATGCAAGTTTCTTTTTTAAAAAAATAATAATTAATATACTTCCAAAAATCATAAATAAATTTGGTGCCCAATCAGGTGGGTTAGCGACTAACCCAAGCTCTGAAAATACTCCACCAAATAATAAAATTACAAATAATGCGACACTTGATAATATAAATATTTTTTTTGCTTTAAGTGCTTTATGCATAATCTTTAATTATCCTCTTTCCTACTATCTCTCCAGACATAATTACTGTTGGTGTTCCTCCGCCCGGGTGTGTTCCTCCACCAACATAATAAAGTCCATTAATTTTTCTATCTTTATTTGGTTGTCTAAAAACAGTCCCACTTATTCCATGAGAAACCTTTCCATAAATAGATCCAAATGGAGCCGCATACCTCTTTTCTAAATCATTAGGTGTAATAGTCTCTATAAAATTAGATTTATCTATAATGTCACCTAAGTCTTTTGATTTTAATTTAGCGTATACCTTGTTGAAAGCTTCTTTAATTTCACTTTCTCCCCAAATACTCTTATTAGCAGGTGCATTACACATTAAAAATACACTCTCGCATTGTTCAGGTGCGAGAGATTTATCAGTTTTTGTTGGACAGTTTATATAAATTGTTGGGTCACTTGGAAAAATATTTTTTTCAAAAATTTCCTTAAATTCATTCTCATAATCATCTGAAAATATTACATTATGATGATGCAATTGATCAATTTTTTTTTCAACTCCCACAAGAAAAACTAATCCTGACATTGATAGATTCTTTTCAGACAATCTGAAATTTTTATCAAGCATAGTTTTAGTAATTATGGGATCAACATTACTTACAACTATGTCAGCAGCAATAGTTTCTTCTTGTTCTAAAACTATAGATTCTATCTTTTTGTTTTTTAAATTAATTGAAGAAACTTTTTTGTTAAGAATTATTTTAACTCCATTAGATTTTAGTATTTTCTCTAAAGATTCAATTATTCTATACAAGCCTCCCTTTACATACCATCCTCCAAAAGAAAGCTCCATAAATGGAATAATGGATAAAATACCTTGTGATTTATAAGGAGATGCTCCTACATAAGTTGGGTATCTCAGAAAGATTTTCCTCAGCCTATCATCCACAAAAGTTTTATTAACCAAGTCGCTATATTTTTTGAAAAATAGAGTAAAAGGAGACTTTATTAAATTTATTAAGTCTTTAGGTGAAGGAGTTGAAAGAATTTCATTTTTAAAAAAAGTATTCTCTGATAAATTATAAAGCTTTGATGCCTTAGTCATAAAATCATAAAAATTATCAAGCTCTTTAATATTTTTATTATTAACATTTTTTTCTATAAGACTAAAATTCGAATCATATATCAAATTAGAATCTTCAAACATATATCTGAATAAAGGATTGATCTTAATAAGTTCTAAATGATCACTCATTTTTTCACCTACTTCACTAAACATATTTTCAAAAATATGAGGAATAGTTATTAATGAAGGGCCTGTATCAAATGAATAACCATTTTTTGTAAAAAAATTCATCTTGCCACCAATATTTCCATTTTTTTCAATTATTGTGACATTGAAATTTCTTTGTGAAAGAAAAATTGCAGTTGCTATTCCTCCTAAGCCACCTCCTATAATTATTACTTCTTTTCTATTTTTCATAGATCCTATCTTTCCACTTTAAGCCCTTGCCATATTTGAAGTTCCACCATGAATTAAATCCTAATATGATCATAGTTAAAATAGCAAAAGGATGTAATATTACTGATAATAAGCTGTGTTTAAACTTAATACTTATAATGATTCTAGGCAAGAATATAAAAATTAATAAGATTATCTCTATAATTTCAAAAGTATTAATCATCCTAAAAATTATATATATAGGTAATACAAAATAAGAAATAAAGAAGAATATTTGAAAAATGAAAAAAGAAACTTCTTTTGAAAAACTAGGATAGTAATTTTTTAAAAATCCATTCCAAATCGAAGTGAATGAACTATACATTTTGACAGATATTAAATCTTTGCCGTCAATGCAGTAATTTTTTTCATTTTTAACTCTCCAAATTCTAGCTAACCTAGTATCTTCAAAAAGATCATTCTTGACTAATTTATGTCCACCAAGCTCTGAATAAACTTTTTTATTGAACAAAATGCACGCTCCATGTGCTAAACCTAGGTTTTTTGAATTTATTTTTTCAGAAAAAGGAACAGGGCATAGAGAAAAAACTACGAAATTTAATAAGGGCATAAAAATTTTCTCAGATAAAGAATCCATTTTTATCTTTGGCCAAGCCGAAAGCATTGAAAGGTTTTTTTCCTTGGCTAAGAAAACCATACTTTCAATCTTTCCTAAAAATTCAGTGTCGGCATCCACAAATAAAATCCAGTCTCCCTGTGACTGTTTTGCAAGTTGATAACAAGCAAATGATTTTCCTATCCAGCCTTTCGATAATGTCTCAGTATTGGCTTGTTTAATTCTTTTATCTAATTTTAATAATTTATCTATTTCAATTTGGGTATTATCATCAGAGTGATCATTATAAATAAGTATTTCTAAAAAACAACTTTTACTTTTCAGTATAGATTTGACACATTTTGAAATATTTTTTTCCTCATTTCTTGCTGGGATTAGTACTGAAATTTTATAATTTCCTAGATTATTTATTTTTTTTTCTTTCCAAAAAACATTTACTAATGAAATAAAAATGAATAAAAAATGAATACAGAAATTATTATTAGTAATATATCAATCATTTGAGTAATGAGTTAGAATTTTTTCTGTTGTCATTTTAGAACTTAATACACACATTGGAACACCTGTTCCTGGAGTAGTTGAAGCTCCTACAAAGTATAGATTTTTATATTTTTTTGACATATTTTGATTTCTAAAGGGTCCAATTTGAAAGAAATTATGGGATGGTCCAAATGCTGACCCATCAAATAATCCAAACTCACCCCCCCATTTATTTGGATCCCAAACTTCTTCAAAAATAATATCGTTTTCTGATAAATTGATTTTTTGATGATCTAATCTTTCAAAAATTCTAGATTTTATCTGACTAAAATCTTCTTTATCATAACCGGACTTTTTTGTAGAAATTACAGGGCATGGAACTAATGCAAAAACACTAGAGTTATTTTTTGGAGCTAGTGTATTATCGGTCTTTGAAGGTATTGATATATAGAATGGCAAATCTTCAGGAATTTCTTTGTTTATAAATAATTCATTAAAAGTTTTTTTAAAATTATTAGGAAGAAAAATTGTATGATGGGTCATAGAATCAATTTTTTTATTTATTCCCCAATAAAAGGTATAAACAGAAGGGGTCATTTTGTACTTCTTGAATTTTTTATCATCATTAATTAATGATTGAAAGGTTGTAGATGAATCAACATTTGAAACTACTATATCTGATTTAATATGAGTCTGATCTGAAAGTGTAACTCCTTTTACCTGATCGTTTTCAATGTTTATTTCTTCAACTCTTTTTTCAGTATTAATTGTTACATTAAAATCTTCGTTTAATTTTTTTAATCCCATTATCAATCCGTACATTCCTCCTTTTGGCATCCATAATCCGTATTGCAGTTCACCAAAAGGTAGAATGCTGAAAAATCCAGGTAGTTTATAAGGCGAATCTCCTAAATACATACTGTAAGAACTAAATGCTTCGATGATCTTTTTTTCATTAAAATATTTACCTATTTCATCGTACATATTGTTGAGTAAACCAAGTTTAAAAAGATTATTCATGCCCGTATTTTTTAGCCATGAAAAAATATTTGAAGAATTCTTAGTGACGAGCTTTTCAAATGCTAAATTATATTTCTTGTTGCTATTTTTGAAAAAATCTACTAACCCATATCTATCTTCAGGATTAAATTTTGCAACCTCTTCAGAAAGAGTTGTCATATCTGAGCTTAATTGAAAATTTGATTGATCTCTCCACATAAAATTTACAGCAGGATCAACAGATATTAGCTCTACATAGTCATAAAAGTTTTTACCTAACGAATTGAAATAATCTTCGTAAACCCAAGGATAATTTAATAAAGAAGGGCCTGTATCAAAAGTGAACCCATTCTTCTTTAAAATATTTGCTCTACCACCTATAGTTTTATTACTTTCATATATATGAACATCAAAGCCATTTTTTGATAGCATGGGGCCTAAAGAAAGCCCTCCTACTCCTGCTCCTATAATTACTGCTTTTGGTTTAGTGTTTTTCATCAAAAATATAGTAGTATTAGTTTCCAAAGTTTACTTAGTGGTAAAAAAGAAAACTTATCTTTGGTTGATAAGCTATATCTGTGGTCTAATGGCATCTCTTCAACAAGTATTTTATTATTTAATTTTCTAAATAATTCTAAACAAGTTTTTATTGCTATTTGACTATCAGATGCAAAATAATTCATTCCATTTTCAGCCTTTAGATACCATTTTTCAGCTTCAGTTGCCAAAATTTTCCTTGCATTGAGGACATAATTTTCCAGATCATTTTTATTTGTTGGTTTACTTAATAATTCTGTTGGGGCATAAAATCTTCCTCTGAAATAATCCTCATAAACATCTCTAGCAAAATTAGTAAGTTGTAAAGCTATACCTAAATCTTTTGAAGGAGTTAATAAATCTTCAACTGAATATCCTTCTTCAGGACCATAAATATATGCTAAAAAATATCCAACAACTATAGCTGACCCATAAACATAATCATCTATTAAATCTTCCATTTTTTTATATTCTGAAATTTCTATATCTTTCCTCATTGCTTCAATGAAAGAAATGTAATATTCATCTGGAATTGATTTTTCAATAGCAGCTTTTCTATAGCAGGAAATAATAGTTGGAATGCCAGAATCTACTGATTGTGTGATTGAGGAAAATGTTTTAGATGCTATAAATTGCTCTTTCCAAGAATCTAAAAGTTGATTTTTTTTCACGTTACTCATATCGAAAGTATCAACAATCTCATCTGGATATCTTACCGACGCATATATTATTTCTACAAGATCTCTTTTTTCTTTTGGTAAAAACCTTGTTACAGTAAAAAAACTATTACTATAGTTTTTTAGGATTTTTTTACCCATTTTTTTACCTATTTGAAATGCCTCTTCTTGATCTTTAGAAGCTAATATTTTTTTTGAAACTTTAGATTCCAAATCTTGCCACTCATTATAGTCCCAAAGATTTTCGTCAGAAATAAAATTTTTATTTTCTATAATATTTTTTCGCATAATTCAATTTTATTCTATATTAGTTAATTATCAGCAAGCTTTATCTTGAAAAAATAATATTTATAGTCTGAAATATCATACATTTTTTTACCAACAAATAACTTTGATACATCTTGTAATTTATTCATATAACCTAAACATATAGGCTTTAAAATAAACTCACGAACGGACCTAATAATGAAATTTAACGTTTTACTTCCACAATTAATAATCCTGATTCTGTTAGCTATTTTTATTTCGTGTAGTTCAGAAGAATCTAATGTTACAGATATCAATTCTTTACCTTCAGAAGTAACTAAATCTGAACTAGAACCACCAGAACCTATAAAATCCGATGAGTCTGTCCAAAAAGAAAACTCTATGCCTAAGGAAGTAATCAAATCTGAGTCAGAGCCATCAGAAAATACAAACCCTTATGGAACTGTTCAGAAAGAAAAAAAGGAAATGAATAGCATTGATGATGCTAAATCAAAAAAATCAGATGATAAAACAGGTTCTAATTTAGAAAATTCTATGATTGTGTTCGATTTTGGGAATGATTCTGGTAATTCTATAAGGGCTAATTATCGAGTAACTGAACAGTTAGCAAGATTATCTTATCCTATAGATGCAGTTGGGTATACAGAAGATGTATCTGGAAGTATATTTATTGATGCTAAGGGGCAACCAACTTCTGATTCTTTGCTAACAATTGATCTTTCTAAACTGAAAAGTGATGAATCTCGTAGAGATAATTACTTAAGAGGCAATGCTTTAGAAACAGATAAATTTCCTAAAGCTTTTTTTCTAGTAAATGAACTTAAAAACCTAGATATGAGTGATCTAACTAACTTAAATTCTAATGATATAGAATTTCAAATGGTAGGGGATTTAACAATACATGGAGTAACTAAATCTAAAACTTGGAACGTTTCAGCAAAATCAGAATTAGGTTCAATTAAAGGTAATGCCTCTATTTCCTTTCCTTTTAGTGATTTTGATATGGATATCCCAAATCTTTTTTTTATAATTAGTGTAGAAGATAAGATAACATTAGAGCTAGATTTTGATGTAAGTATTTCCTTAAATCCATCTTTAGATATTAACACTTTGGTTCCCACAACTACTCCAGAATTTTCAAAAAAACCTACTCAGCAGTACCAAGGATATTGATAAAAAATATTGATTATATCTTGTAATTAATATGCTTGACTTAATTAGAACACTTGTTCTAAAATGAACATATGTTCTAATTAAGGAGTTGTTATGACTACAAGATTTTCAAATAGTATTTTACATAAAACAGAAGAAGTTGGTTTAGTAGATAATAATCTGATTCGATCTATAGCTACAAATATAATAAATCATGATAAGTGTGAATATAATATAGGGGTTGAATGTTTTTATTGTTGGCATGAAGTCATGAATGACTTAAGAATATGGGCTCTTGTTAAAAATAAAAATGAAAAATCTGTTTCAGCTGTTTTTAGTGATTCAATAATCGAATGCCTTTATCCTGGTGTTCTCAAAATGATAAATAAGATAAATGAATTTAAGAACTTTAATTTTCTTTTCTCTAAAAATCATAATGAGGTTTATTACAATGATTCAAAATATTTATTTTCTAATGGCGAAACAGTAAATTCAAATTTTTTGATGGTAGAAAATATAGAATTTCAAGATCATAAATCTAGTGAAATTAATTCATTAGTAAAACTTAATATTAAGAAAAACAAGTATTCTCAAGATTATTTCTACATATCAGAGAATTGTAACCATATTTAAGGAGCAAAAAATGACAATGATTGATGATAAAGATTTTTCGTCCAAAGATTTATTTTTTGACGAAGGCTGCGAATATGCAAACAGTTGCTTAAGTTGCCCCTTAGCCCTTTGTAAGTATGATGATCCGATACTTGATAATTCTAAGTCAAAAACAAATAGAAATGCACTCATTTTTAGTATGAAAAAAACTAGTATTAGCAATAAAGAGATAGCAGAAAAACTAAAAATTTCTACTAGAACGGTTCATAGGGTCCTTACCCAAGAAAATAATTCTGATCAAAAATTTGTTCTTGAATTAAAAAATCAAACCTTAATAAAAAAATCTCAACTTGTCTCCATGAGAAACTGAGATTTTATATACTACCTCCCAACATAAAGTGTCTTAAATTTTCTTAGGGCATTTTATGGTTAAGTAATAGTGCTAATTACCTACAAGAAGCATAGACCTTTCAGCAATATTTACCCCTCTATCTGCTATTCTTTCAAGGTTATGGGCTACCCATAGCAAATATGTCGCTCTTTCTATTTCGTTAGGTTTATTTTTCATAAGTTCAATTAATCTTCCTCGCACCTCTGAATTTAAGTTATCTATTACGTCATCTTTAGCTCGAATGCTATTGAACCTAGCTTTTACTTCTTTCGGATTTTTAATTAGGAAAGTTTCGGTACTCATTCTTAGTATTTCTACAGTGTGTATGCTCATTTGAGGAATAATTACCAGATCCGTTGGCAATGGTCTAACTCCCATTTTTATTGTAAGCACAGCTATACCTTCTGCATAATCTCCGATTCTCTCTAATTCTTCTATTACATACATACATGAAACGATTTCTCTTAAGTCTGATGCTAAAGGAGCTTGTCTCCTTAAAATTCCCATGCATAATTCTTCAAGGTCGTCACACATCTTATCTATGACATCATCTCCTTTGATGACATCTTTTGCTAATTCTATATCTTGTTCAAGTAAAGAATTTATTGATTTTTCTATTGAAGATTCAACAGTAGAAGCCATAATTTTAATTTCTGTTTCTAGTCTTTCTAGTTCCTGATCAAACTCTACTCTTGCCATTATCCTATCCTTCCTGTAACGTAATCTTCTGTTCTTTTATCCTTTGGATTTCCGAATACTGAGTCATTTGTCCCATATTCTATTAATTCGCCTATTCTTTCTTCTCCAGCCATCATAACCGCTGCATAATCACAAATTCTAGTTGCTTGTTGCATATTATGAGTAACAATAATGATCGTCACATTTTTTGATAATTCTTTGACCAAATCTTCTAGTTTTGATGTTGATACAGGATCAAGAGCTGAGGCTGGTTCATCCATCAAAATTATATCCGGATTTACTGCTAGAGCCCTAGCTATACATAGCCTTTGTTGTTGTCCACCCGAAAGATCTAGTCCATTATCTTGGAGGCGGTCCTTAACTTCATCCCATAAAGCTGCTTGTTTTAATGATGATTCAACAATTCCTTCTATTTCATTGGATGGGAATCCATTGATTTTGGGGCCAAATGCAACATTTTCAAAAATTGTTTTTGGAAATGGATTTGGCTTTTGAAAAACCATTCCAATTTTAAATCTAATATCAGTTGGATCTGCTTGATCAGAGTAAATAGACACATCATTATAATGAACAATTCCCTCAACCCTAGCTGATGGAATTAAGTCATTCATTCTATTGAAACATCTTATTAAAGTACTTTTGCCACAGCCAGATGGACCAATTAAAGCAACTATTTTATTTCTTGGGATACTAAAAGTAACCTTATCTACTGCTTTAGTATTCCCATAAAAAACACTTAAATCTTCAGTTTTCAAAATAGCATCTTTTGAATCTATTCTATCTATAAAACTCTTATCCATTATTTTAGTCTTGGCTCGATTTGTTTAGTTAATTTATTATTGAGATTTAGTTGCATTCACCAGTTTACAACCACCTTCACTTCTTCTTATATATCCTAACATATGATAATTTAGAATTGTTAAGCAGATATTAATAAAATTAGTAATGAACTTAAATCAATTATGGACGATATCTATAATCTTTCAAAATCAGAATTGACTAACCTTCTTGATCATAATGGATTTCCATCATACAGAGCAGATCAAATTTGGAGATATCTTTATAAAAACTATGTAATTAATTTTGAAGAAATGAATAATATTTCTAAAGAATTAATAAATTTTCTTTCTGAAAAATTTTATATAGGTAATCTGGAAGAAGTAAATAAAATAATATCGAAAGATAAATCTACTTATAAAAGTTTATTAAGATTAAGCGATGGAAATGTCGTAGAGTCTGTATTGATGAATTATCCTTCAGATGATCATAGACGACCAAGAAAAACTATATGTATTTCTAGTCAAGTTGGATGTGCCCTAGGGTGTACATTTTGTGCTACAGGCCAACAGGGATTTACAAGAAATTTATCATCAGGTGAAATTATTTCACAAATAATTCATTTTATAAGGCTCGAGAAAGACAATTACTTTGATTCAATACTTGAGAATCCAGATAAATCTTATAAGGGTATAAAAAATATTGTATTCATGGGAATGGGTGAGCCTCTTGCTAATTATGAAAATACAATTAATTCTATTAAAAAATTAAATAGTAATTTAGGATTAAACTTTGGAGCAAGAAATATAACAGTTTCAACAGTTGGATTAGTTCCTCAAATATTAAAGTTAGCTCAAGAAAATATACAAATTAATCTAGCTGTCTCAATTCATGCACCTGACAATAAAACTAGATCTGAAACAGTTCCAATTAATAAAAGGTACCCAATTGAAGAACTAATTAAGTCCTGTAATGAATACATAAGAATTACCAATAGAAAGATATTTTTTGAATATGTGATGCTAGATGGGCAAAATGATACTTTAGATCATGCAAAAAATTTGGGTAAATTGTTATCTGGCATGTTATGTCATGTTAATTTGATCCCTGTAAATCCAACAAATGACTCAGAATATCAAAGATCAAGAAGAGAAACGATAAAAGCTTTCCAGTCAAAGTTAGCTGAATATAATGTTCCTTCTACAGTTAGGATGGAAAAAGGAATAGAAGTAAGCGCAGGATGTGGACAATTAGCTAAGTCAAACTTCTACTAGTCTGAAACTGCTTCCGCTAAAACTTCAACTAAATATTTTGGAGTTTTACTAGATAAATCCTTAATTTGATCATGACAAGATATTCCGGTTACAATAATTTCCTGATTTTCTTCAGAATTTTCTATAGCTGGTAAAAGTCTATCATTAGCCATAGTTTTTGATATTTCATAGTGTTCTTTCTCCATTCCAAAGGATCCAGCCATCCCACAACAACCAGCATCAATAAGTTTAGCTTTAAATTTTCCAGGTAAATTTAGAGAACCTAATGAATTATTTGTACCATTTAACGCTCTTTCATGGCAATGTACAAAAAGTAATAAATCTTTGTTTGTTTCATTCCACTTAATTTGCTGCTTGCCATCATTTTGGATTTGCATAATGAGGTCTTGAATTGTGAAAGTATTATCAGAAATTTTTTGAGCTTTTTCTCGTTGGTCAGCTAAATCAGGAAGTTCATCTTGAATAGCTGAAACGCAGCTTGCTTCAATTCCAACAATTTTTATACCGGCTTCAACATAACTCGATAAAAGATTAGTATTGTAATCAACATACTTTTTTGCTTCTTCTAATAATCCTTTGGATATTAAGGTTCTTCCACAACATTTTCTATCAGTAATTTCTACTTCATAACCTGCTGATTCTAATATTTTTACTGCAGATTTACCTACTTCAGGATGAATATAATTTATGTGTGTGTCATGAAAAAAAACAATTTTTCCTCGAGATCCAGTTGTATTTATTTTTCTTTTCTTGAACCAAGATTCAAAAGTATATGAGCTAATTTTTGGCATATTTCTTTTTCTGTCGATTCCAATAATTTTTTCTGTTATAAGCTTTGAAAAAGGTAATTTATTCGCCAAATTATAAAATAATGCTTGAGGACCTGATATTAATTTATATAATTTAGGTACTCCACCAACTAATCTAGATCTTAGAGGAACTCTGTTTTTTTTGTAATAATTATTAAGAAATTCATACTTAATTTTAGCCATATCAACGTTAGCGGGACATTCAGATTTGCATGATTTACACTCTATACATAAGTCTAAAACTTCTAACATTTTTTTATCTGTCATAAAGTCTTCATTTAATGATCCGGATAAAACTCCTCTTAATGCATTGGCTCTTCCTCTTGTTGAATGAACTTCTTCCCTTGTCGCCATGTAAGATGGACACATAGCTCCAGCATTAAGTTTTCTACAAGCACCCACTCCAATACATTTTTCTACAGCTCCTTCGAATCCGCCTTCAACAGAGAAATCTAAAACAGTATCAATTTTTTTTAGTTTGTACGCTGTTCCATATCTAAGATTATCGCCCATTTTTGGAGTATCGAAAATTTTCCCTGGATTCATTATTGTTGTAGGGTCGAAAGCACCTTTCAGCTCTCTAAATGAGTCTATTATTTTAGGTCCATACATTTTTTCTGACCAAACTCCTCTTACAATTCCATCACCATGTTCTCCGCTCAATGAACCATCAAATTCCTTTACTAAATCAGAAATTTCATCAGAAATTTTTATCATTCTGTCAATTCCATCTTGATTTTTTAAATTAATAGTTGGTCTTATATGAAGACAACCTTCAGATGCATGCCCATAATATCCAGCTTCAGTACCATTATTACGAACGATCTCATCAAATCTTTTTACATATTCAGGTAATTTTTCAGGAGAAACAGCTGTATCTTCAACAAAGGGAATAGGTTTTTTGTCACCAGGAATATTCATCATTAAACCTAAACCAGCTTGCCTCATAGCCCATACTTGAGATATTTTTGCAGGATCAAAAAGAGTTGTTATGGCATATGATAGATTTAATCTTCTCATTTTTTCTGATAATTTTTTAATTTTGCTTCTTACTTCGTTATCAGTTTCACCATTCATTTCAACCACTAAAATATCTGTTGGTTCTCCTTGCAAGAAATCTAAGTTTCTTGAAAATCCTAGAGATTGCTTTGCTTGAGTTATAATCATCTTACCTATATGCTCAACAGCAGCTGGACCTTCTTCAAGAGTTGCTACAGTAGCTTCCATAGATTCTATAAGGTCAGTGAAGTGTAATATTGCTAATCCAACATATTTGGGTAGAGGTTCTAAATTTAGCTTTGCCTTTGTTACAGCAGCTAGAGTCCCTTCTGATCCAACCATGATATTTACCAAGTTTAATTTATTGGAATTAGGATGAACTAAATCTAAGTTATACCCACCAACTCTTCTGTTGACCTTTGAGTATTTAGCATTTATTTCATCATAATATTTTGATGACATACTCATTACATCTCTATAAATTTTACCCTCTAAATTATCTAATGATATTTTATCCTCTAAGCGCTTTCCTGATAATTCTTCAAAGTAAGCTTTAGAACTGTCAGATAGAATCACTTCCATTTCTCTTACCTGGTCAACAGTTTTCCCATAAATTACAGAATGAGAGCCACATGAATTATTTCCCATCGCACCACCAACATTTGCACGAGATTTGGTGGAAGGGTCAGGCGTAAAATGTAAATTTGTATTTTTTAGCCTTTGATTTAAGTTATCAATAGTTATACCAGGTTCAGTTATAACGTATTTTTCTTCTGGATTAATTTCCAATACATTGTGCATATATTTGGAAAAATCAATTATAACAGCGGAATTGACAGTTTGTCCCGATAAGCTTGTTCCTCCACCTCTAGGAAGTATAGCAGTATTATTTCTATTACAGATATCAATTATTGCAGAAACATCATCAGGAGTTTTTGGAAGGGTAACTCCAATAGGAGTCATGCTGTAAATAGAGCCATCAGTAGAATACATTTGTCTGTATACATCATCGAATCTAACTTCACCTTGTATACTTTTTTTGATCTCATTTTCTAAATGAGCATTGATTTCATTGCTAGATTTTTTATTAGCTAAGGTCATCAACTTTCAAGTCTTTAGTTTATTGAATCGATTGTATAAATCTGCTCTCCACCAGGTGTTGAAACAGTGACTTCATCACCTATTCTTCTTCCAAGTATCGCAGATCCAACAGGAGAAACACTAGAAATTTTGCCAAGCAAAGGATTTGCCTCATTTGCTTCAACTAATTGATAATCGTAATTATTTTGATTTTGGTGATTTTTTACACTTACCTTAGAACCTATAACAATCCGGTCACCACCAGATGTATTATCAATGATGTTGGCAACCTTTAAAATAGCTTCAATCTCAAAAATTTTAGAGTTTACCATTTCTATTTTTTCTCTGGCTGCATCTAATGGTGCATTTTCTCTTATGTCACCGTCAGCTGCGGCTCTTCTGACTTCGTCAGCTAATTGAGGTCTTTCTGACTTATAGTCTTTAAGTTGTTTCAAGTAGTCTTTGTATCCAGCCTCTGTAAGATTTATTTGCTCAACCTTAGTGTCCTCAAGTTTTTTAGTTATTTTACCCACATTAGATTTTTTCATTCTTAAGTGAGAAGCCAAATTAGAATCAGTTAATTCAGAGGTTCTCAAAAATGCTAGGAATTTCTTTATGTGAGCTACTTTTTGTGGACTTGTGGTAGTACTTGATCTTTTAGCGAATTCATCAGAATAAAGTCCGATTTCTGAAGGTGTAATTGTTTCAACAACTCTTTCTGCCCCTAACCATCTAACCATTCTTCCGATTTCTTGTTGAGCAGTATTATTTAATTTTCTAGATGAGCTCTGAACGTAGTACTGAAAGGCAGCTGATAAATTATCTATTTCGGACTTGATATCATTTTCTTCGACTTTAGTTTCTTTAGACAATTCAAAACTCCCCAGTAAAATTCGTATTTATTCATTTTAAATCAATTTTTAGTAAAAAGCTTTCTTAAATGCATGTTTTTATGAAGAAACAATTTTATTATTGAATATTTTTGATAATATTAAATAATTGAAAATAAAAGATATTATCGAAGAATAAGAATTAATAAAAATGCCAAAAAGAACTTATCAACCAAAAAATAGAAGAAGAGCTAGAGTACATGGATTTAGATCCAGAATGAGATCTGCTAGCGGAAGAAGAGTTTTGGCTAGAAGACGAAATAAGGGTCGAGAAAGACTTACTGTTTAAATCGATTTGGAATTTAAGAGTTTAAACAAAAAATCAGAATTTATTGAATTAAAAAAATTTGGTAAAAGAATTAATCATAGATTTGTTTCAATAACCTTTGTTGAGAAGCAAAAAGAAGATTTTAAACTAGGATTTCAGATAAGTAAAAAATCAGGGAATGCTGTTTTTAGAAATAAAATAAAAAGACAGATAAGAAATGTGATTAAAGACGTTTGTTGTAAGTACAAAGAAAATCCTTCAAACAATGGTTTATGGATTTCAGTTTACGTAAACCCTGCGATAGAAAAATTCGATTATTCTGAATATAAATCTTTTTTAGAAAAAAAATTTGATTTATAGGAAAAATTAACTTGCAAAAAATAAGATTTTTTTCTCACAAGATTGATATGCTTCTGAAAAATTTAGCAATTTTATTGTTGTCTTTTTATAAATTTGCAATTTCACCATATATTTTAAGCCAATGTTGTTATGCAATATCTTGTTCTGATTACTCAAAAATAATAATAAAAGAAAAAGGAATAATATTAGGATTACTTTTATCTTTTTTGAGATTATTGAAATGTACCTTAATGCCAATAAAAAACAATTTACATATAAATAATAGATTTAGATTATTTATATTCCCAATACTTCTTTTTGTTTTTATTTCTTGTACAAATTTTGAACATCAAGGTGGATGGTCAAATGTAGTGTTAGATCCTGATAATGAAAGTTTTTTTGTTTCTTCGAATGAAGGAAAAGTTTTTAATATTGTTACAAACGATGGTATCCCGAGAATAAATTGGTCTTATCCAGATGAAGGCAAAGGTACTTCTTATACTGATCCTATTTTATATAAGGATTCTGTTATAAGTGCTAAATTTGATTGTAGAGGGAAAAATTGTGAAGGTGAAGTTTTTGAGATCAGAAAATCTGATGGACAGATTATTTGGGTAAAAAATATTCCTTCTAAAATAAATCCTAGGATAGAAATCTATAACGATATCTTGATTTTTTCTAGTCTTGATAAGCAAAATAATGTAGAAGACCCTAAGTCTAGTCAAATTTATTTAATTTCACTTAAAAATGATTCAAATAAAGGAGAAGTTATAGGTAAAATTCCAGTTTTAGGAGAGATTTGGAGTGGAGTCTATTTATATGATGGAAAAATTTTTGTAGCTACTATGGAAGGTTCACTTTATATATATGATGCTACAAAACTTGAAGATTTTTCTAATAATTCTCTTGATCAAATTTCAATTGATGCCATAGATTTCCCTCATGCAATAAATTCTCAATTATTCTTTCATGAAAATAGAATTATGTTTTCAGATGTTGCTGGAAAATTTTACTCAGCTTCAATTGACGATGCCAAAACTTTTGTTGAGGTAGATTTAGGAAACTGGATGATAGCTAAGCCTGTTTTTCATAATTCACTAATCTATACATTTACTCTTAATGGAGACATTATTACTATTCAACCTGAAAATTTTGAAATCTTAGAAACTATTAATACGGATAAGATAGTTGTGGGAGATCCTAAGGTTTTAGAAATAGATGGTGACGAATATATTTTATTACCTACTGAAAAAGAAGGTATTGAAATAATTAATAATAGTGAATTTGATAAAGGAAACAGCTCTGGGAGATATTCTACTGAAAAAAAACTATATAGTTCGCCTTTAATATTTGAAAATAATTTGATAATTCATACTCAAGAAAGTGAACTTTTATTTTTTAAGGTCAAAAGTAGAGACCTTTATTATTGCCTAGATTTGAATGAAGAAAAGATTTGTGACTAGAGAAAATTATGAATATTTTTAGTTTATTTTGGAATAATGTGATTATGAAGCCTATGATAAATAGTCTTTCTCTTCTCTACGATTTACTTGGTAATAATTTAGGGCTTTCGATAATAAGTTTTACTGTGATTGTTAGATTTATTCTAATTCCTCTAACAATTAGGCAAACAAAACAAATGAAAAGAATGCAAGATTTACAACCTCAACTTCAAGCATTACAAAAAAAATATAAAAATAAAACTGCACAAACAAGACAAAAATTACAACAAGAAACAATGGCTCTTTACAAAGAAGCAGGAGTTAACCCTATAGGTTGTTTAGGTCCACTTATAATTCAAATGCCTATTTGGATAGGTTTATATAGGGCTATCTTAAAGAGTGCTCCATCATCGCCTGAAGGATTTGTTGATCTTTCAAAATATTTTTATTCTTGGAATTCTTCAATATCTAAAGTGCCATTTGATAGTAATTTTATTGGTATTGACTTAGTAGATTTTGTACAATTTGCTCCAACACCATGGCAATTTGCTCTTCCTCTAATAGTCGGATTATCAATGTTTATACAACAAAAATTTACAACATCTCCATCTACAGATCCAAGGCAACAACAAACTCAACAAATGATGCTTTGGATGATGCCAATTATGTTTGCAGTTTTTACTTGGCAATTTCCAGCAGGTTTAGCTGTATATATCTTTTTCTCAAACATTATGGGTATAGCAATACAATATTTTGTTGGAGGCAAGCAACCTTTAATGCTATTTGGTAGGTTATATTTTGGGACTAAAGAATCAAGAGAAATTTACATAGAAAAATTAAATGCTCAAAAGGAAACAAAACAAAATCAATTGAAAGAAAATAATAATAAGGAGGAAAGTAATGAATCCAAGGATATTCAGAGGGAAAACAGTGGAAGAAGCAACAGAAGAAGCTCTAAAAACCCTAAAAAAAGATCTAGAAAATCTAGAAATTAAAATACTAGATACTGGAAGAAATGGGATATTGGGACTTGGTGGTCATCCAGCTGAAATTGAGGTTTATATTATAGGAGAACCTATAGATAATATAGTTGATGAAACTGAAGAACAGTTAGAAATTACACCAAAGAAAAAACCTGTAAGAAAAAAAACTGTGAGAAAAAAATCTCCTTCTTCAAGTAAACCTAAACCAGTAAGAAAATCACGACCTAAGATTAATAATGAGGGGAAAAATTATCCAACTGAAAAAGACCCTGAACTCGAAGAAGCAGTTGGTAAAATACTTAGTAATTTAATTAAGTCTACAAACTTAGAAGCTGATGTTTATGTTAGAGATGATATGGAAGAAGGTTCTATAGTTTTTGAACTAGAAGGTAAAGATTCTGGATTGCTTATAGGAAGAAGAGGGGAAACACTTTCTTCATTGGAATATCTTGTGAGATTGATCGCAAGTAAAAATTTAGATAAAAGAGCTAATATAATGATTGATGTGGAAGACTACAAGCTAAGAAGAAAAGAAAAATTAGCTTCTATTGCTAAAAGAACAGCTGAGAAAGTCTCCAAGACAGGTAAAAGAATTAGTTTAGAGCCAATGTCAGCATCAGATAGAAGAATAATTCATATGACTTTAGCTGAGAACTCAGATGTTATTACACAAAGTAGAGGCGAAGGCATGCAAAGAAAAGTTGTAATTAATCCACTTGATGAATAGGTATGGTTAGTTCGATAGTTATTGGTAACGCCTCAATAGATGTTATTGAAGGATTCCAAGATCAACCAGGTGGAGCAGTTACATATGTATCTAATGCTTTGATAAAGTTAGATCATAAAGTTAGGTCTATATCTTCTTTTGGTAGTGATTATCCTAAAAATGTTTTTGATTCAAAAATAAAAAGTGATTTTAGGGACTCTAAAGAAACAACAAAATTTAAGGTAAGTTATAAAAACTCAATCAGGCAAATGAATGTTTTGAGTAAAGGCGAAAAGCTAAGTTTAGGATCTCTTAAGATATCTAAAATCTCTGAAGATATGATTTTTTTTGTTCCTATACTCGATGAATTGGAAGTTTCAGATTCCAAATATATTTTGGAAAAAAACAAAAATCTTTTTTCTGTTTCCATACCACAAGGTTGGATGAGAAATCTAAATAATGCAAAACTTATTAATGATTTTACAATCCTTCAGAATTTACCTGTTTTTGATCTAATGTTTTTTTCTAATGAAGAGATAATTTCCGCTAATATTACTAAATCTGAACTGTTGAATTTTGCTAAAATATTAGTCATAACAAATGGAGATAAAGGTTCTTCAATCTTTACTTCTAGGACTTCAATAAACATTTCATCTTATAAATCCCAAGTAGTGGATTCTATAGGAGCTGGAGATATTTATGCTGCAGTATTTGCAAATATTTATTACAAGACTAAAAATCTAGAAAAAGCCGGTGATACTGCTTCTAAAATTTCATCTAAAAGCACTGAATCAATAGGTCTAAATTCTATCAAGAAAATTTTATAAATTAATTTCAGACACTAAAATTAAGGTTATAAGATATATTAAAACCGAAGATATTAGATATCTATCCATAATGACATCTTCAGGAGACTCACCTAAATTACTTTGTGAGGATAATTGATAGTATCTATAAATACCAAAACTAAATATAAAAAAAGAAATAAAGAAATAAAAGTTTCTTTCATTACTTAATGTTTCAGAAATACAATAAACCAGATAAACAAAAATATTTATAAATAATGAAAGTTTTATAATTTTTGGCATGAATCCTAGAGAATAAAAAATTGAAACTTTAGGATATCTGACATCTAGATTTTTTTTAGACTCAGCAAATCTTTTGATTAATATTATGAATAAAGATGCAAAAAAAGTTAGTATATATAGCCATATAGACACTTCGAACTCTATTGAATATGTTCCTGCAAGCATTCTTAGAATATAAAAAAAACATATGCATAAAATATCTATGATTGGAATTTTTTTAAATATTCTTGAGTATCCAAGACTTAGTAGAAAATAAGAAATAATTAAATACGTTATATTTATACCTACCGCATAAGAACAAATAATACTAATCAGTATTAGGGTAAATATAAAAAGAATCATTTCTGTAATACTTATCTTTTTACTAACTATCGGACGATTTTTCTTAAGAGGATGATTTTTATCGTATTCTTTATCCATAAAATCATTAATCTGATATCCAATTATTGAAATTGCGGTAAATGACAAAAATGTTAGCATCATATTTGATAATAGTAATAAATTTTTTTCTGGGCTAAGTAATATCCATTTTTCTATGGTAAAAAAATAAGGAACAAAAATTATGAAATTTTTTAAAACCTGTTTAGGTCTTGATGATGTTAGAAATTTTTTCATATTGATTCAATTCATTATATTTTATATAGGCAAAATATATTTCACCCTTTGACTTAAAAATCTTAAAAAGATAATAGAAATCTACTTTATAAATTTATATGAAAGTGCAAATATTTAATTACTTCCATTATAAACAGCAAAGAATATTTAATGGCCATTGAATCTCCAAAGGAAGAATGCGGTGTTTTTGGGATATATGATCCCAATGAATCTGTAGCAGAATCTATCTACATAGGTCTTTTTGCACTACAGCACAGAGGTCAAGAAAGTGCTGGAATTGCTACCTCTGATCATACCGAGATTTTTACAAAAAAAGACACAGGTCTTATTGCAAATGTTTTTAACGATTTTGATGTAAACGAATTACTTGGAGGGATAGGAATTGGTCACACTCGCTATTCAACAACAGGAAGCGATCTAAAGCAAAATGCACAACCTCTCTTAGTTGAAGGTATTAATGGTCAAATTGCTTTAGGGCATAATGGAAATATAGTTAATGTTGATGAATTAAAAGATAAGTATTTATCTGAATTTCAAATTAACTATAAAACTACATCAGATTCTGAGGCAATAGCCTACATGTATGCTAATGCTGTAGGAAAAAATTGGTTTGAGAGATCTAATTATTGTATGAGATACATCAAAGGAGCTTTTTCTCTCCTTATGATGACTAAAGATGAGCTTATAGGCGTAAGAGATCCTTTGGGTATTAGACCTTTATGCTTAGGAAAGAAAAATGATTCTTGGGTTTTATCTTCCGAATCTTCAGCTTTGTCACATATAGGAGCAGAGTTTGTAAGAGAAATTGATAATGGTGAAACTATAGTTATAAATAAAAATGGAATTGAATCTTCCAAATATAGCTCAAGTTCAAAAGACCACAAAATGTGTATTTTTGAACAAATTTATTTTTCAAGACCTGATTCAGTAATTGATGGGCAACTAACATATGAATCTAGAATGAAGATGGGTATGAGTTTAGCTAAAGAGCATGCTGTGGACGCTGATATAGTAGTTGGTGTTCCGGATTCAGCGATACCTGCAGCAATAGGATATTCAAATGAAAGTAAAATTCCTTATACAGAGGGATTAATTAGAAATAGATATGTTGGTAGAACTTTTATTTCACCAAATCAAAAATTAAGAGAGCTTGGAGTTAAAACTAAGTTTAATGTTCTTAATGAAATTGTAAGAGATAAAAAAATTATATTGATTGATGATTCTATTGTTAGGGGAACTACTACTTCCAGGGTAATAGAGATGATTAAAGAAGCTGGTGCTAAAGAAGTTCATATGAGAGTTTC
>Ga0163179_10000200_pt1 | contig 41637 bp, 42 predicted proteins | sample AtlANTMetagenome_FD_109643 | JGI IMG/M metagenome (GOLD analysis project Ga0163179, IMG submission 109643) | Marine eukaryotic phytoplankton communities from the Atlantic Ocean - Atlantic ANT 2 Metagenome | ecosystem: Environmental > Aquatic > Marine > Oceanic | place: North Atlantic Ocean... | reverse complement strand
GTTATGAGACCTACACGTATTCTGGCACTTACTGGAATCTCCGTGTCCCTGCTTGGCACTGCTGCTGCGGACATCGAGACGAGTATCGGCGCGGGTTATACTTCCGAGTATGTATTCCGTGGAACTAACAACGGAGATGACCTCTTTGACCTCAGCCTCGACGTTTCCGGCGACGGAAGCCTGGGTGGTCTCGGTGACCTCAGCTGGTCGGCCGGACTCTGGCTGGCGAGCTTTGATGGTGCCGCCAACACCAACGAGTTGAACATCTACGGTGAGGTGTCCAAGAGCCTGAGCGACACGATGAGTGTTGCGGTCGGTGTCACCAACTACAGCTACTTCGGTGGTGGTGCGCTTGCGGACGACATCGAGCCCTATATTTCGTTGGGTGCGGAGCTGGCAGGACTCTCCCTTGGAGCTGCTGCCCACTTCGACTCTTCGGACACCCTGGCTACCCACGACGTCTACTATGAGCTCAGCGTAAGCAAAGACGTGGAGCTTGACGGTGTGGGAACCCTCTCTCTGTCCGCTGTGCTCGGCCACTTCGACGATGTGGCTGTCGGGAACGACACCTTTTACGGCCTCAGCGCAGGTCTTGAAATCGCTGTTTCCGACAGCATCACGGTGACTCCTCACATTTCGCACATCATTGATGGCGCAGCTGGTGATGAGACCTTTGGTGGTGTGAGTGTCGGCTTCGGCTTCTAAACCATCTGAGACTAAAATCTCTAACCGAGAGGGGGAGCCACCAGGCTCCCCCTTTTTGCGTTCGGATTTTTCTTTTCAGCCGGAATCCCGCGGCTTAGCGGAGATTTTCATGCGTGACGGTCTTTGCATTATTGGGAGTTCACTGCTCTTGACCGTATGCGTTGTCCGGGCGGGCTTGAGGCGAGCCTCCAGCTGGGCTACGCGTCCCAGTATGTGGATCGGGGGGAGTTTTTGGGAGAGGACCTGTTCCATCTAGGATTCGAGCCGTATGGAGCCATTGAGGTCGAAGGTGTTGGAGAGCTGGAAGTGACTGCCGGGCTCTGGCAGGGATCGTTCACCGGGGGGCGGGAGTTGAATCTTTACGGGGAAGTCTACAAGGACCTTGGATCCTTGGGGGCGGCGGTTGGAATCACGCATTCCTCCTTCTCGGGAATGGGCCGGGGTTCGGATCATGAAATCGAAACCTATCTCCTGATGGAGAAAACATTTTCCGGTCTTTCCCTCGGGGCGGGGGCCTATTTTGACACAAGTGACAGCTTGCCGAATGAGGTCTACCTGGAATTCATGGCGGATTACGCAATCCCTCTGGGTTCCTTGACACTGGATCTCGTTGCGACCTACGGCTATTTCGACGATGGGGTGGCGTGGTCCTCCCTTGGGGCAGCGCTGGAGGTGCCGATGGGTGAGAATGTTCGCGTTGTTCCTCACCTGACGGGTTCTCACTCGAGGGACCTGGGCGACTGGTTCTTTGGTGGCGTGGGAGCGCATTTCTCCTTTTAGCGCTTACGGGGCCGCATCGTCGGTCTGGCACCTGCAGTTGCCAAGGGTGGGAGGACCCGACGCAGGAGTAGATTCCTTACCATGTGGGGACGAACGGGCCTTATATTCAGTTTTTCCCAATTATTAACAATCGCTGTGTTCGGTATTCACCTTAGCATGTTTGTGCGGAGTGAATTGGGAGCTGTGCATTGACAATTTATCAGGGGCCTTCATCGTCCGCCTCGTTATGAGAGCAACACGTATAGTAGCACTTGCAGGACTTTCGACTGCACTGCTTGGCACTGCCCAGGCCGATATCGAAAGTAGCGCATCCGTCGGATACAACACCGAATATATCTACCGGGGAGCGAACCTTGGTGATGACCTGGTCAGCTTCGACCTCGGGTTTTCGGGCAGCACCGATGTCGCGGACTGGAGTATTGGGCTGTGGCACGGTTCCTGGGACGGAGCCGTCGACGAAACCCAGGTCCACGCAACGGTTTCCAAGTGCATCAGCGATGCACTGACGGTCAAGGCTGGCATTGTGAACCACTCCAACACGGGCGGTGGCCTCTTTGTTGAGGATCGTCTTGAGGCGGTTGTCGGGGTGAGCACCAACCTGTCCGGTATCGAACTGAGTGCAGCAGCTTATTTCAACGCGGCGGATGACGACTACACTCACGATGTCTACTACGAAGTGGGTGCTGGTTACTCCCAGGAGCTGGGCGCGAGCCTGACCGGAAGCATCGGAGCAAAACTTGGAGTATGGGATTCTGACCCTCTTGGTGGGGTTGCAGATGATGTGACCTTTGTCGCGATCACCGGTGCTCTGGCTTATGCAGCCAGTGACAGCATCACCCTGAGCGCTCACATCACTCACTCGATCTCGGATGACTGGATCTTCGAGGACGAGACCTTTGGCGGTGCCTCGGTATCCATCAAATTCTAGGTCATCCTCCTAGGTCTTAAACTAATTTGGAAGGGGAGCCGTCAGGCTCCCCTTTCTGCGTCTCGACCCCGGCGGGGAAGGGGTCATATCCTCAGGTGGCCCGGGGGTGGGCCTGGTCGTAGGCTTCCCGCAGGCGCTCCTTGGTGACGTGAGTGTAGATCTGGGTGGTGGAGAGGGAGGAGTGCCCGAGAAGGGCCTGAACACTGCGGAGATCGGCCCCCGCGTCGAGGAGATGCGTGGCGAAGGAGTGGCGCAGCTTGTGGGGCGTGACATTGAAGGGAATGTCGGAGTGGGTGAGGTACTTCTTGAGGAGGGAATTGATGGAGCGGGTGGAAAGGCGTTTCCGAAGCTTGGAGACGAAGAGGGGGCCCTCGGTCACCTTGGCGGCCTGGCGGTAGGCCCCGATCGCCTTCATGGCGTGGGAGCCGATAGGGACAAGGCGTTCCTTGGAACCCTTGCCGAGGACCCGCAGGGTATCGGCGAGGTTGTCAAGGTCGGCCACATCGAGAGCGGCAAGCTCAGCGAGGCGCAGCCCGGTTGAGTAGAAGAGCTCCAGGATGGCGGAGTCACGGAGGGGAAGCCAGTCCGGGGCCTGCTTTTCAAGCGGTAGCTGGTGAGGGAGCTCGAGCAGCTGTTCGATCTGCCTGAGCGTGAGAACGACCGGTAGCTGGCGTTCAAGCTTGGGGAGCTGGACTTCCATCACGGGATTCCTGGCCAGGCCGTGGCGGAAGACCAGGAACTTGTAGAAGGCTCGCAGGGCGGAGAAATGCAGACGGATGGTGGAGCGGGCCAGTTCGCGCTTCATACACTCAAAGAGGTAGGCCCGGAAGTGGTCGGCGGTGAGATCCCGCCACTGGGTGAAGTCGTCAGCCCTCCATGTCCGGAAGGCGAGGAGAGCGCGCTCGTAGTTTGCGAGAGTCCGAGGGGAGACGTTCTTCTCAACCGAGAGAAACTCGTAAAATTGTTCGGGAAGGGAATCCGCGGGAGGAGAGGGCATGACGTCTGGAGTCCTCCCTACGTGCACTTTGGGCAGGTGCCGAAGAACTCAAGTTCATGGTAGAGATTCTGGAAGCCGGTCTTGTTCCGGATTTCCTGTTCGAGTTCGTGGACGGGACAGGGAGCGTCCACGGACGATATGGTGCCACACTCGGTGCAGATGAGGTAATCCTGATGCTGGTCGGGAAGGATGAGGGCGAAGTAGGCAGCGCGCTCGTGGAGACCGAGACGACGGACGATTCCGGCGTCGGTAAGACGGTGGAGGAGCCGATAGATGGTTGCCTTGTCGCATTGGGAGGCGAGGCCTTGGGATTGCTCAAGCTTGGCCAGGGTCATCGGGCGGGCGGCCTGCAGCAGAGTGTCGAGGAGGACTTCCAGCGCCTTGGTGCGGCGCAGGCCGCTGGCCCGGCAGCGATCAACGAGTTCGTCCACTGTAGCGCTCACGGTGCCAGTTTAACCCGATTATCGGGGTAACGGCAGGATTTTCCCTTGTTTCCTTTTCCTATCATGTCGAGAAGGGGGGCATGAGGATCACAATCAATGCCTTCGTGGTGGTGGGAGCCCTCTCCCTCGGGATTGGATTGGCAGGAGCGGTGGAGTTGAAGCTGAAGTGGCAACCGGGGAAACGCTATGTTTTCGAGAACACGGCCGATTCCTCGGCGAAGATGCCGCTGCCCGGTCAGGGCTTGATTGAGACCAAGGGCAAGCTGGTGCTGCGTGTGCAGAATGACGTCAGCGCACACGAGAAAGGAGTCAGGGTAGGACATGCATTCTCCTCGGTAAAGATGCGACAGGAGATGCAGGGCCTGGTGATGGAGTATGATTCCGCGGACCCGGCGAAGGGAGGCGGCCTGCTGGAACAGGTTCTCAAGCCGCTGGCGGATACGAGGTTCTCTGCAATCTACAATAAGAAAGGTGAACTGCTGAAGACCGAGGGCCTGGACGAAGTGCAGGGTGCCGGGCAGCTGGGTATGGGAAAGGCTGAGCTGGAGTCGATGGCCCTGCAGGTTTCCTCGCTTCTTCCGGGCGGGGAGGTCCAGGCCGGGGATACCTGGAATGCAGACGTCACTCTCCCGCTGGGAGCGATCGGCGGGGAGGTCGATATCACCTATACGCTGAAGCTGGAGGAAATCGTGAAGCAGGAGGGCCGTGAAATGGCCAGAATTTCCATTGCCGGCAAAGCGAAGAGAGCGGGGAAGGAGCAGAGCGGGGAAGAAGTCCTCAAGGTAGATGTGAGGACTGCCAGTGGTGCGATGGTCTTTGATATCGCCCTTGGACAACCAGCCGAATACTCTACGACCGTGGAACTTGAAATGGGGTTGCCGGCGGGTCTTCCGCAAGCGGAAGGGGCTCCCGGCAAGATGCCGCTCAAGACCGTTTCGGTTGGGAAGTTGGTTGCCGTCGAAACTCTCGAGAATCCCGTTTCGGAGGCGGGGGGGGACGGCAAGCGCAAGGCTAAATCCGTGACCGGGGAGAGCGCGGCAGAGAAGAAGGCTCGCCGGAAAGCCCGCAAGGAAAAGCGTAAGGCAGAGAAGGCCAAGCAGTGAACCGGGAGTCCCGGCTGGCGGACTGACTGCTAGAGGAGTTCCCCCTGCGCGCCCCGGGGGGGCGTGGCGCCAATCTTATGGTAGGCGGAGGGCATGGCCACCCGTCCACGGGGCGTGCGCTTCAGGAATCCCTGCATGATGAGGAAGGGTTCGTTGACCTCCTCGAGGGAAGAGGCGTCTTCGCCCACTGCGACTGCCAGGGAACCCAGTCCCACGGGGCCGCCATTGAACTTGTGGATGACGGCTTCCAGGATCCTCTTGTCCATTTCGTCGAGCCCGTCCTGGTCAATCTCGATCATGGCAAGGGCCTTGCAGGCGGTCTCGGCATCGATTGTTCCGTTGGCCCGGACCTGGGCGTAGTCACGTACCCAGCGGAGCAGATTGTTGGCCACCCGGGGAGTGCCGCGCGAGCGGGAGGCCACTTCGTGAGCGCCCCCCTCATCGATATTGATGTCGAGAAGTCCGGCAGAGCGCAGGATGATGCTGCAGAGTTCGGGCAGGCTGTAGTAGTCCAGCCTGTTGACCAGGCCGAATCGTGAGCGGAGAGGCGAGGTAAGCATGCCAGCCCGGGTGGTGGCGCCCACGAGAGTGAACTTGGGAAGGTTGAGTTGAATGGAGCGGGCTGAAGGGCCGGAGTCGATGATGATATCGAGGCGGTAGTCCTCCATGGCCGGGTAGAGGTATTCCTCGATGGCGGGATGCAGGCGGTGAATCTCGTCGATGAAGAGCACGTCGCCCTTCTGCAGGTTGGTGAGCACTCCAGCGAGGTCGCCGGCCTTTTCAATCTGAGGCCCGGAGGTGGTGTGAATATTCGAGTCCGCCGCGGTCGCGATGATGTTGGCGAGGGTTGTTTTTCCCAGTCCGGGGGGGCCGGAGAGCAGGATATGTTCGAGGACGTCGCTGCGCTGCCGGGCCGCCTCGACCATGAGCATGAGACGCTCCTTGATTTTTTCCTGTCCGTGAAACTCCCCGAAGCCCGGAGGGCGCAGGGAGAGGTCGAAGGGAGTCTCCGGCGCCGCCGTGGTTTCCTGATAGAAGTTTTCCGCCATTCCTGTCCCGGAGCAAAAAAACCATAGAAATGAATGGGATTACAGGCGGATTTCAGGGATCTGACCTCCCCTGTGGAATTCGGTGGAGAATGGCCTTTACAGGCTCTCGCACCTGCGTAGAGTGCGCCTCCGATTTCGAACGAGTCATGAAAGTTCTCTCTTCCCTCAACTCGCTCAAGCGCCGTCACGCCGGATGTCAGGTTGTGAAGCGCCGGGGCACGCTCTACGTGATCAACAAGACCAACCCCAAGTTCAAGGCCCGCCAGGGATCAACACGTGGGACGCGTCTCTCCAAGAAGGGTGTGAAGTAGGGCCTGAATCCCGGGATCCGGAGTTCACTTTCATGGGGCGGCTTCTGGCCGCCTTTTTTATTTTTGGAAGGCCGGGGGTCAGGCGCGTGGCTTGACAAGATGATTGACGATTTCGCCCGCGGCCAGGAGACCGAAGGTGGCCGTAATGTGAGTCACCGTCCCAAGTCCTGCATCACAGCGGAGACCAGCAGGCTGGTTGGCAGGGCGATCAGTTGAGACGCACCCGTCGCCCTGCGGATAGAGGGCGTCCTCCGGAGAGAAGACAGCCGCGATGCCAAATTTCTTGCGGGAACCTTCGCCGCTGGGGAACGCGTAGTTGCTGCGCAGGTTCTTGCGAACCTGGTGGAGGAGGGCGTCATTGAAGGTGCGGCTGAGATCTGCTACCCGGATGAGCGTTGCCTGCGAGCGCCCCCCGGCCGCTCCGCAGGTGATAACGGGGATCTCCCGGTGGCGGCATTCGGCGAGGAGGAGGCACTTCGGGCGCACGGCATCGATCGCATCAATCACACCGTCAAGAGGGCGATCGAGAATCGCGCCCACGGATTTTTCGTTGAAGAACCGGTTCTCCACGTGGAGCTTGCATTCGGGATTGATGGCCGAAATCCGTTGCGCCATGACCTCGACCTTGGGCTTGCCCACCGTTTGAGCAAGAGCGTGGATCTGTCGGTTGGTATTGGTCACACAGACATCATCGAGATCCACGAGGGTCAGTTCTCCGACACCACTGCGGGCAAGTGCCTCGCAGGACCACGAGCCCACTCCGCCGATTCCGATTACGGCCACATGGGATCGGCGCAGGGCCGTGAGGCCTTGCGCCCCGTAGAGACGGGATAATCCGGAAAAGCGGTCCTTTGCGGACTGGGCGCTCATCAGGGCGCGGCAGGAAAAAACCTTCAGACTCCCTGCAGGTGCTTCCGCATGTTGGCGAGCACCTCGGCACAGCGGGCACGATTGCCCCCACCAACTTCCGCGGTGGCCCAGCCCGTGAACCGAATCTCGGAGAGGGCCTTGCGAACGTCGGGCCAGTCCACGTCGCCGGCCCCAATCTTGGAAAAGCCGGACTTCACCCCCCAGTCCTTGACGTCGAGTTTCACGATACGGTGGCCAAGGGTTCGGATCCACTCGGCTGGTTTGCCATACTTCTGGTGATTGCCGATGTCAAAGTAGGAGCCCACCCACGGGCTGTCGATTTCGTCAATATACCTCACCAGTTTTTCAGCCGTCTGGTTGTTGGGTCCGTCATGGTCGTAGAGGAAACGATTCCAGACATTCTCAATGAGGATATGCACGCCCAGCCGGGCGGCGAGGGGAAGAGCCTTGCGGATCTGTTCGATGGAGCGATCCCATGCCTGCGCCTCGGAAACCTTGGCATTCACGACTGCGGGAACAAGGAGCACGGAGGTTCCGCCGACTGAGTCGCTTTCCCGAATCGCGGTGAGTAGTCCCTGCAGGCCCTTCTCGCGAACCTCGGCGGAAGGGTCGGAAAGAGTGGTTCCCCAGTGGATCGAGTCGACTACCCCGTGGGTGGGAAGGCCCACCTTCTCGGATGCCTTTCTCGCTTCCTCCTTGTTCTGGCCACCCGGGGAATCGAGTTCCACCCCGTCGTAGCCGAGGTCCCTGAGGATAGTGAACTTCTCTTCGAGCGTTTTCCCCTCGCCGCACATGCCGCACTTTAAAGAGAGCAGGATGGGGTGACCCTGCCCACCCTTGCCCTTGTGGTGGTCGGCGGAGACGCGCAGGATTCCGGCAGTAGCGGTGAGGGCTCCGGTGGCGAGGAAACGGCGGCGGTTTGCGGATTGCATGGTCTTAATACGCCCCGGGCAGCGGCGCATTGCAAGCCGTGATCACGGAAGCAGAAGGTTGTCGTCGAAGCAGCCCGCAAGCCAGAGTGCGGCGTGGATCTTGCTATCCACGAGGGCGCCAGCTTCCTGCCTGGATTGCAACCAGGAGCGCACTTCCGCGAGTGCGACATGGTGCACACGAATGTTCTCGTCTCCGATGCCGCCCCCCGGTCCGATCTTCTGCAGGCCGCGGCCAAGGAAGAGATGCGTGATCTCCGGGGTCATGCCTGCCGAGGTGGGCGTGGAGAGGAGCAACTCCATGGATTGCGCCTCGTATCCGGTTTCCTCGAGGAGTTCACGGCGGGCGGTTCCGGCGAGAGATTCCCCCAGATGTCCTTCCTCATCACCCACCAGCCCGGCTGGAATTTCAATAACGGGAGCCTGCACGGGGCGGCGGAACTGCTCGACGAGGACCAGTTCATTCCCGGGCGCGAGGGCGAGAATGCCGACAACGCCTTCCGCATTGGGGCGCTCGGTAAATTCCCATCCGTCGCGCTCATAGAGACCAAGGTAGCGGCCCTCGGCGATGGTTCGAGTAGGATTCATTTCCCTGTCTAACAATGGGGGGTGACGGGACAAGGGGGATTTTTGTGCAGGTCATCTGGAGGAGGGTCGGTTGGTGTTCTGCATCCCCTCCGGACAAGAAACGATGGTCAATCCCGACGCTCTGCGCTACGAGAGCGTGCATGACAAAGGACTATTCCCGGTTCCCGGCGTTCCCGCGTGAGCCGCGGGGCATCCCGGCTGAAGGTGCTGGTCCCGTTATTTGAGTTTCTTATTCCAGTAACCATTATGAAGCGTCTCGCTGTTCTCAATGTGGTAGGCCTCACCAAGGGGTTGCTCGCGGACAAGCTTCCGCAGATGCAGAGCTTTGCCGCTGAGCAGGAGACCACGAGTTTTACCCCGGCCTTTCCAGCGGTGACCACCACGGCGCAGGCCACCTACCTGACGGGTCGCTCCCCGGGGGAACACGGCATTGTGGGAAACGGGTGGTTTGAACGGGAAGATGCGGAAGTGCGTTTCTGGAAGCAGAGTAATCACCTCGTCCGCGGGGAGAAACTCTGGGAAGCGGTGGCGCGGGAACGTCAGGGCTTCCGTTGTGCCAAGATGTTCTGGTGGTACAACATGTATTCGAGCGCGGATTGGTCGGTGACTCCCCGGCCCATGTATCCCGCGGACGGGCGGAAGGTGTTTGATGTCTACGCGCACCCGCCCGGGTTGCGCGACAACCTGGTGAATGAGCTGGGGGAGTTTCCCTTTCCCTCCTTCTGGGGCCCGCGGGCCGGTCTCCCGAGTTCCCAGTGGATTGCCGATTCGGCCCGGTGGATTGAGGAACGGGAACAGCCCGACCTGAACCTGGTGTATCTGCCCCATCTTGATTATGGGCTGCAGCGCTGGGGGCCGGAAGCACCGGAAATGGAGGCCGAGTATCAGGGAATCGACCGGCTCGTGGATGACCTGATTTCGTTTTTCCGCCGGCGCGGGGTCGAGGTCGTTCTGCTCTCCGAGTATGGGATTTCAAAGGTCGGGCAACCCGTGCACCTCAATCGCATCTTCCGGGAAAAGGGGTGGATTCAAATCAAGGAGGAACTGGACCTCGAATTGCTGGATGCAGGGGCCTCCCGGGCGTTTGCGGTCGCTGACCACCAGGTGGCCCATATCTACGTCAGGGACGAGTCCATCCGGAACGAGGTAAGGGCCGTGCTGGAGTCGACAGAGGGTGTAGCGGAAGTGCGGGAAAACTGTTTTGGTGACGGAATTGGAGGGCAACGAGCAGGAGACTTCTTGGCGGTATCCTCGCCGCAGGCCTGGTTTACCTACTATTACTGGATGGATGATGCCGTGGCACCGGACTTTGCACGAACTGTCGATATACACCGCAAGCCTGGTTATGATCCGGCGGAACTTCATCTTGATCCCGCCCTGGCCCTGCCGAGGCTCCGGGTGGCGGCCTTCCTGCTACGTAAGAAGCTGGGTTTCCGTGCTCTGCTGCCCATCATTCCCCTGGACGCCACCCTCGTGAGAGGGTCGCACGGCCGGGACCAGGTCCCGGAAGCTGAGCAACCCGTGTTGATCGGGTCCGCAGCGTCCGGGGTCTCTTCAGCGACGGAAGTCTTTCACTACCTGAAATCCCGCTGCCTTTCATGAACGAGCTGGGTTTGGAGGTTGCGTTCTGCCGGAGAGTGGTGAAGTCGTGGGAGAAACTGCGACTATTGTACAACGGGGTCCTGCTTATTCCAGGATTGGCCCTTCTCTTGAGGACTCTTCACCTGCAGCAGGAGATAATGGCTCAGAATCCTCCGGGGATGGGATACCCTATCATGGAACCGGTCGCTCTGTTTGCCGGGAGTTTCCTGTTTGGAATCGGCGCGAATGTCTGCTTCTGCCTTGGGCCCTACGGTGAAATCATGATGGCAGCGCTTGGGTTCTCACTCACCGCGCGCAGGATCCGCTCCGTTCTCTTTGGGCTGGGACTCGTGCTGTCCCTCGGGGTCATCATGCTGGTCTGGTTCCTGGTGGAACTGCCCTGAAAACCGTTCTCATGAGAGCTCGGGAAGGGGAACCGGGGTCCTCCCTCGCTGGTTGAAAAGCAGGGTCTGCCGGTAGCCTGCCTCCATTGCGAGGAGCACAGCCCGGCCAAAGTCCCGTCCGACTTCGCCCGGGGCGTGGGCATCTGAATTAATGACGAGCGGGATACCGGCCTCGAAGGACAGGGAGAGAAAGCCGGAGTCCGGGTATTGCTCCGCGCAGGGCTTGTGCCAGCCCGCGGTATTCAATTCAATTGCACAACCGGACTCTGCGATTGCCTCAATGGCGGGCTCATAGAAGCGGCGGAGATCACCGTCCGGACGATGCGAGAATTTCTTAATGAGATCGGGATGCGCAAGGAAATCGAACAGGCCGCTGCGAGCCATCGCGGAGTATTGCTCCCAGTATCGGCTCCAGGCCTCTTCGACCCCGATTTCGGACCACGAGTCCAGCAGGTGCGGGCTGTCGAAGTTCCAGTTCCCGAGATAATGAACGGAGCCGATGAGATAATCCCACCTGGCCCTGCCAGTCAGTTCCTCGATCCAGCCCTGGCACCCGGGTAGCCAGTCACACTCCAGACCCAGCCGCACCGGAATCCTGCCATCAGCGCAGTTCCGCGCGGCGTTTACCCATTCGAAGTAGGCCGGGAGATCGCTGGTGAGCATGCGCCACTCGTCAAAGGGCTCGGGCTGGACAGGGGCGTGACAGGAGACTCCGTATTCGGTGAGGCCGGCTGCAAGAGCGGCTTCGACATACTCCCGGGGTGTCCCCTTGGCGTGATGGCAGAGGGGTGTATGGGTATGGTAGTCGGCCAGCATGAAAATTCTTTTGCGACAACTGCGCCTTTGGCGTTGTCGCTGGGAGACAGGAATACTAGGTTCCTCGCCTGGCGCAAGAGCAGGCCCATGTCAGAGTCCAGCGACCAAGAGCAGATCCTCGAGGCGGATCCCTTCACCGAGTCCCTCATTCCCAAGCTGCAGGGACACCCAAAGCGTATCGTGTTTACGGATGGCGCGGACGAGCGTGTGCTGCGAGTTGCGGCCCGGATGGTGCAGGACAAGGTCGGAATTCCCATTCTGCTGGGTGAGAAGGAGAAAATCCGTTCCATGGCCGAAGACCTGGGAACAAGCCTTGAGTTCGTGAAGGTGCTGGAACCGGAGAAGGCCGGGGATTTCGAGGTGTTCTGCGAGTTTCTTCAGCGTGCGGAGCGTTTCCGGGGAGTGGAGCTGGCCAATGCGGCCGAGGTTCTCAGGCAGCCCGCTTACTTTGGAGCGATGATGATCCAGTATGGTCAGGCGGACGGTCTTGTTGGAGGAAATCTCAGCCTGCCGGCGGCAACGTTTCGATCTCTCCTGCATCTTGTGAAGCCGGCCCCGAGCGTTCCGCGGGTGTTTTCAGTGGCCATCCTGTCGGCACCCCATCTTGCGCATTTCGGACGCGGGGGCGTTCTCTTCCTCGCTGACTGTGGTCTCAATGTTGAGCCTGCCACAGATCAACTGGCCGCCATTGCGGTAGAAACCGGACAACTGGCCCGGATTTACTTCGGACGTCGGCCCCGGGTGGCCCTGCTCAGTCACTCGACGAAGGGGTCGGCGCATACTGATTCGGCCCGGCATGTCCGAGCGGCCACTGAACTGGCCCGGCAGCGGGTCAATGCGGAGGAGGTTGAGATTGATGGCGAATTGCAGGCGGATGCCGCCCTCGACCCTCTTGCAGCAGAGATCAAGCTTCCCAATGCGGAATTCAAGCAGGCAGCGGATGTGCTTGTTTTCCCAAGCCTGGATGCCGCCAACATAACCCTGAAGATGCTCACCCACGTGGGGGGAGCGCGGGCCTACGGGCAATTCATTCTGGGGTTGACCAAGCCTGCGGCGCAGGTGTCGCGAACGATGGATGTCACCGGTATTTATGGAACGGCCCTGGCGGTGGGAGTGGAGGCCATCAAGTACCGGGACCTCTATCCGGAAGATCGGGCCCGATCTGCAGCGGACTGAGTCATGCGATCGATTCGTCCTCGAGCCAGTTCGTGAGCTCGCAAAAGACCTGTTCCCGGCATTGGTCGGAAAACGGCTCATGGAGCGCTTCGGGAAACTCCCGCAGGGTAAGGAGGGGAGGAGCAGCATCCCTGAGAAGGTCGTGAAGGTCACGAGGAGCGCAAACCTGATCGCGGAGGCCCTGCGTAAAGAGGAGAGGGATCTGTGGTGGAGATGTCCGGAAGCGCTCTTCAACCCAGCGTGCGACCTTGATCAGAGCATACCCCCAGCGGAGCGACACACGTCGATGGAAAAGGTCGGGTCCGTCCGGCTCCCCCGGGGGGGGGGGCTGGCTCGTACACTTGTCCCGACTCACACCGGTGGCCATTGTCAATCCGGGGAGGAGGCGGGCGGCCAAGGGGGCAAGGCGCACCAGGAGGGAATTCTGGTTTGCAGCAGGATTGAGCAGGGGAGAGCTGATCCACGAAAAGGAATAGGGCGAGGGTCGGCGGAGGATTTCGCGCAGGGCGAGCAGCCCTCCCACGGAATGGCCCACGATCCCGAGGGGGAGGTGCCGGTCAGTGCACAACTCAAGGCAGCGCTGCTGGCTGGTCTCTGCGATACGGTCGACAACCTCTAACCCTGGGACGCGGCCCCGGACTCCGCTGGAGCGTCCATGCCCCGGAAGATCGGTTGCCACGCAGGCGATCCCCTTCCGGAGGAACGGATGGAGGATTTCCTGGTAGCGTTCCGAAAAGTCGCCCTGACCGTGGAAGTGGATGAGGGCCCCACGGATGGATTTTTTTTCACCCGGAAAGAAGATGTAGCGCTGGAGAGAGTGCCCATCCAGCTCGATTCTCTCTTCCAGGCAGTTCATCGGGTGGGCTGCAGGGAGAGAAGGAGTTCCTCGGTGAGGTTGGCGTCGTTGGCCTGGTTTTTCTGGGTAAAGGCGAGATGGAGGTTGCGAAGGATGCGAATCAGGATAGCACGCATCGTGCAGGGTTCCTGGATTGCACGACGCGAATCGGGAGTAAGGACTGCGGAGTTGCCGCGGATATCTTCTACAGGAATGAGCCGGCCACCGCCGAAGCAATCAACGAGATGGGGTTTGCCCTGCACCGAGATCCAAGCGAGGAAGTGGGCGGGAAAGTTGCATCCTGCGATGGTGAGCTCGAGGCGGTGGGCCACCAGCATGGCGAGGACAGCGAGGCTGATCGGATTCCCCTCGCGGTTTGTGATTACCCAAAGCAAGTCCGCATTACCCGGCTGGTAAAAGCCGGTTTTGCTGCCCTGAAAACGGCCTGAAGCGAAAAGAAACTGGCAGAGGGACTGTTCATCGCGATGGGCATCATGCAGGACGGCCTCGTCAGCCAGTTGGTCAAGGGCATCCGGAAGGGTTGGTCGCACGGAGGTTCCGTCATGAAGCAACTCGCTCACGAGTCGCAGCAGAAGCTCGAAACTCTCCCAGTCGCCTGAGCTGGCATCCAACCCCTGTTGGGGAACGGCCCATTGGCTGCGAACCTGGCGGCGGCGGCCGGGAGCGAGCAGGAGGCTTAACCGGCTGCGATCCTGATCCTCCAGGTTGATTCCGAGGCGGGAGAGCTCAGCACTCACGTCTCCACGGCATGTTGCAAAACGTTCCGAGAGAATCCTCCGGACCTCGGGATCCTCATCGTCGAGCAGCCTGACGAGATGGGGAAGCTCTTTCTCAACATGCATCGTAGCTCTGCGCTCTTATGGAGCGACGGAGGTATTCTCGATACAGGACGAGAAGGCTGCAACTTTGAAGACTTGCAGAATGCAGTATCCAGCGTTTCGTGAAGGAGAGCCCCCTGGATGCTCGCTTGACCATATTGTGCCCTGAAAGAGGGAGATGGTGCGCGATGCTGGATTTGAACCAGCGACATCTAGCGTGTCGAGCTAGCGCTCTACCACTGAGCTAATCGCGCGTCAGTTTGACTGATGGCAGGAAGATGGCGGTGCACTCGGTGAGGCGCAAGGAAGATTTCGCGGAGAGGAGGAAAGGGCCGGTAACTGCCTGCGCTTTCCTAACGAATTGCAAGAGTGTTTCAGATTCGCGCGGTATCGAGAATGAGAATAAAAAAGAGGGACGCCGCTTCCGACGTCCCTCTTGCTTGAAATAATTTTCGTCTTGTGACTCTAGTCTAGCGACGCTTTCTGGCAGCCTTGCGCTTGGCGGCCTTCTTGGCGGGCTTCTTGGCGGGCTTCTTGGCGGCCTTCTTGGCGGCCTTCTTGGCGGGCTTGCGCTTGGCAGCCTTCTTGGCGGCCTTCTTCGCAGGCTTGCGCTTGGCAGCCTTCTTCTTAGCAGCCTTCTTCGCAGGCTTGCGCTTGGCAGCCTTCTTGGCGGCCTTCTTCGCAGGCTTACGCTTGGCAGCCTTCTTAGCAGCCTTCTTCTTGGCGGCCTTCTTGGCGGGCTTCTTGGCGGGCTTGCGCTTGGCAGCCTTCTTGGCGGCCTTCTTCGCAGGCTTGCGCTTGGCAGCCTTCTTCGCAGGCTTACGCGGGGCAGCCTTCTTTGCAGGTTTCCGCTTTGCAGCGGCTTTTTTCTTTGTGGTCTTCTTCTTTGCAGCCATGGCTCTATGGTTGTTGAGTTTACGCCCAACGGCGGTTTTCTCTTCCGGTGTCAGAGCACCAGTGGAGAGTAGATGGAGAATAGCCCGACCTAAGCTTCCTCCGAAAGCGTTTAAGACAAAATCTTTCGCAAGAGGAGAGACGATACTTTCTTGACTTTTAGTTGGTTTATAGATGTACGCTCTTCCTTCTTTCGTCGGTTTAGCCAACCCCTTCCGTTCCAAACTCTGCATCACCGAGAGGATCGTTGTGTAAGCACGATCTTTTCCATCGGGAATGTTTTCAAGTACGATGAGTACAGTAGATGGGCCAAGCGCGTATAAAACGGAGAGCGCTTGTAGTTCCAGATCGGAAGGACGGGCTGGCTGCGGCATCGGAGCGGAAGAAGCGTCAGTGGCACATGAACAAAAAACCCGTAAAGCGCACAAGTTTAATTTCCCTTAAATAAAATGCTGTGGACCCATGGAAAACAGGGGTTTGCATGAGTCCGGGCAGTTTCTTCCCGGGTCCCGGGAGAGCTTGTTGGGAGTGGCCAGTCCCTGAACTGAAAGGCAAAGGAGGGCTTGGCGAGGGAATCAAGGGGATGGAGCGAGATCGTCAAGAGAGGGCTCCACGCGGGGACGATCGAGGCCCGGGTTCACTTTTTGCAAGGTAGACCACAACTGCTTTTCGGAGGGGTGACCGCTGAAGAGAACGCTGCCTTCGGCACTGAGAACGGTAATGGTGGGGAGGTCGAGGACCCGGAGTTTTCGTGCAAGCGAAGAATCGGAGTTATCCACAATCCAGTTCCCGAGGGCTTCACCGGGGAGAGCGGCACGAAACTTTCTGGCCTCTCCGAGCGCGTCGTTGCCGGCTTCGATCAGGATCGATACTACCGGAATCTGGTGTGCACCCAGCTCTTCCACCATTGCGAGAAAGTCCGGCAGATGGGCTTCGGTTTCGTTACTCCACGGAGACCAGAAGTGTACGACGAGGTGGGTTGACTCGCCGGCGAGTCCCTTGAGAGTAACTTCCCGGCTGTCTTCCTGGCGGAGGAAGACTTCATTCAGGTCGATCTTGAGGTTTGCAATCGCGCGATCGCGCCGCAGGCGGTCGATATGTGGAGCGAAGGCGGTCGCCTGCCGGGGGCTCAGCCAGAAGGCCTCGGTGATGTGGCGCCGGAACCGTGTGAGGTCCCCCTCCTCGAGTGCTCCCAATGCGTAGCAATATTCGATGATGGCAAAGAATTCCTCAGGGACGCTGAAAATGACGGAGTCGTCGATGCGAAACGAGGCTCGTTGCTTTCGGAGGGTGGGAGCGAGGGCGCCGACTGCTTTGAAGTCTTCCTGATCAACAAGAAAGAGGAAGCGGGCCTCAAGGATGGCCTGCTCGGTGACTCCGGCCTTGCGGCCGGCTGCGGCTGCGGCCTTGAAGGCCTTCTCGTCCCGGCTTTCGAAGAGAGTCTGGAGGATCTCCTCCTTGGCACCCGGAGGAGGCTCCTCCTGAGCGAGCCCGAGGTGAGAGGAGAGGCTCGTCAGGAGGACGAGCCAGGCTGGGAGGAGAGTAGCGGCAGTTCGAGTCAATTGTTACTCGGGATCTGAATCGTACGTCCGGTCTGGATGTTAGTGTCAGAAATTCCGTTGGCTGCCTGAATCGCTTCGACCGTCGTTCCGTAACGCTTTGCCAATCCCCAGAGAGAGTCACCCTTCACCACAGTGTGGGCCACCGTATTCCCAGCGGGCGGGACTCCGGCTCCGGGACCGGGGGCTGGCCCGAGGGGGGGGAAGTTCGGTGTGGGTCCGGGAGTCACGCCGGGAAGGGGTGGAATAGGGGCCGGAGCCGCCGGTACATTGTTGACGGTTGGGAGTTGCTGGTAGGGAGACCCCATGGGTGCACCTGGAACGCCGAAGTCGTTGACCTGGCCGTAGGGGGCCTGTCCAGCAGCCTGTGCTTCCTTCTGCTTCTTGTATTCGGCGTAGTCAGGATCGAAGGCCGTGCAGGAACAGAGTAGGATGGAGATTCCAGTGGCGGAGCTCAGGATGAGTTTCATGGGCGGAGAGTAAACGATTAGTTAATAAAAGCGAACTACTTTTTTGCAGTTTTTCTAGCATATGGAGCGAGCTTGGCGATCTGCTTTGTTCAGCCTTTTAGCCTGAAAAAGGTATTCACGGTTTCCTCGGTATGAGCCGCAAATTCATTGAGGGGTTCTGAGCGGGCTTCGGCGAGGCAGCGGGCGGTGTGAGAGGCATGGGCCGGTTCGCAGCGTTTCCCACGGTGCGGGACCGGTGCAAGATAGGGAGAATCGGTTTCCACCATCAGTCTGCCGGCAGGCGTTTCGCACGCGGCGGCGAGGACGTCGCGTGCGTTCTTGAACGTGGCAATGCCGGTAAAGGATACGAGGCCCCCCAGACGCAGGACGCGCTCAACCTGGTGAGCGGGCCCGGGGAAACAGTGGAAGACGGCCCGGACCTGTGACGCGAATGCCTCATAGATCTCAAGAGCATCTGAGAAGGAGGTGTCGCCTCTGCGATCGCGGGTATGAATGACGACATTGAGGCCCAATCTGGAGGCAAGTTCGAAGTGTTGTTGCAGGAGGCTGCGTTGGTGCCGGTGGTAGTCGTCTTCGCTCCAGCCTTCGGGTGCGGGGTGATAGTAATCGAGCCCGGTCTCGCCGATGGCGGCCACTCTGGGATGGGAGGCAAACTCCTGCAGGGTGTCCAGATAGTCATTTGGAGTTTCGTGTACGTCACAGGGGTGGATGCCGACGCAGGCGAAGACGTTATCGAATTGCTCGGCGATCCCAAGGTTGACCGGGGTGTCCTTGAGATTTGTTGCAAGAGTGATGAGGCGGTGCACGCCGGCCTCCCGGGCGGTCTCGACGATGGCGGGCAGCTCGTCCGGGGAGAACTTGTGGGAGCCGAGGTGGCAGTGGCTGTCGGTGAGCAGGGGAATATCCATTACGGCTGGGGAGCCTGTTCATCATCCGTGCCGTCACCCTGCAGGATTGTCTTTCCCCTGTAGAGGCAGGCGTAGGGAACGAAGATGATTGCGGTGATGAACATCAGGACAGTGAAGAACCAGTAGTAGGAGGCACCCTCGAGGCGCTCGCCACCACCCGCGAAGACGGTCCTCGAATAAGTGATCTCGTCGGCTGTTTCCTTCTCCCCTGACGACATCTTGAGCTCTTCTTTGCGTCGGACCAGCCATTCCTTCTCGGGGCGGAGGGCGTCGAACCATTTTGCCGGTTTTTCCGGCTCCGGCTCCGTGATCTTGAGTTGAATGCCGATATCCCACTTGGTCTTGGTTTTTTCGTCCGGTCCGTCGCTTGAAATCCGGCAGGTCTCGCTGCCTTCGAGGAAATAACGCAGCGGATTACCCCACGGATCCTCGAAACCCTTGATGAGGGAATTGGCATCTTCCGCGCGAGGGAGTTTGTGCTCGTTGTCCCGGGACCACCGTTCGATTTGATCAAGCGCTTTCGCGAGCTGTGCCTCGCCTGGAATCACCGTGCGCAGGCCGTCTGCCGTGTTGTAGGTCATTGCCAGGTCGTCGGTTGTGCCAAGTTGCTCATCGTAGCCGGCGTGGTCGACTTTCACGGTCACGTTGTCTCCCGCCTTGGTGGATTCCTCGAGGGCAACCTTGATTGCGCTGCTGGGGGAATCGATTTGAATGTAGCGGTTCACGGCAGCGGTAAATAGATTCCCGAGGGAGACAGCAAAGAGGAACAGGCCGAGGACCAGGGACTTCATCGTCCGGGGCGCCTGAGTATAGGAAAACTCAAGTGCGACGATGGAAACCATGACTTCGGCCGCGGTGAGCAGGGCGTAGGCGAGGATCTGCCATCCGATGTTGGGGCGTTGCCCGGCGTCAATCCACCCCTGGATGGTGGAGCTGAGCGCAAATGCTGCTCCCATCAGGAAAAGTCCCGCACCGATTTTGCGCAAGGGTGTGAGCTTCACCAGCTTCCCGACCTTCGGGTAGAGAACGAAGGTGAACAGAGGAATGAAGGTCAGAATGAGGACGGGGTTGACGGCTTGAATCTGTGACTCCAGCCACTCGACTCCCAGGAAGGTGCGGTCCATTTCCTGGGCCTGGAAGACCCAGCGCGATGCGGTCTGGTCGAAAAGAGCCCAGAACATGGCCACGAAGAGGAAGAGGACGGAGAGCTTGCCCACCGTTTTCAATCCCTCCCGGCTGAAGGTCTCGAGGATAAAGTTGGTGCCGCCGGGCGCTACATGAATGAATTTTCGGCGTCCCATCCAGAAAAGGAAGGTAGCTGTCGCCATCAGGACACCGGGAACGCCGAACGCCCAGTGGGGGCCGTACCATTTCAGAAGCCAGGGCGTCAGGAGGGTGGACAGGAACGCACCGAGGTTGATCGACCAGTAGAAGTAGTTGAATACCCGGGTAATCAGGTTCTGGTTCGAGGCGCCAAACTGATCTCCCACATGCGCTGAAACGCACGACTTGATTCCTCCGGAACCAAGCGAAATGAGAACGAGACCGGCCAGGAGCCACATGGCGGCATCTCCCTGCACCCCCATGAGGGCGAGAGCCGCATGGCCAAAGCAATAAACCACCGAGAGCCAGATGATCGTGCGGTACTTCCCGAAAAACGCATCAGCGAGAATCCCACCGAAAATTGGCGTAAGGTAAACGGCCGAGTTGAAGAGGTGCACCTTCTCCGTGGCCGCGGCCTCTGTCATCATCTGGCCGGGAGTATCATTCATGAGCCAGAGGTATTTGGTCATGAAGACCGCGAGGATGGTCTTCATGCCATAGAAGCTGAACCGTTCGGCAGCTTCATTCCCGATGATGTAGGGAATGCCCGGGGGCATTCCTCTGAGGCCGGGGTCCGGGGCGGTGCGGTAAGTTGACATGAAAAATGGAACTGGAGTTGTAGCGGGCGACTTCTAGAAAGCAATATCCACGATGAGGGGAAGGTGGTCCGAGCCAAGGGCGGGGCCGCTTCGGAGGCGCCGGACTTGAAGGTTCTCACTGACGAGGCAGTGGTCGATGGGTGTGCCGAGGAGGAAGAAGAGCCCAACCTTCGAGTGCGTTCGGACGGGGCCGAAACCGGTTCGGGCATCGCGCAGGCGGGAATGTTCCAGCAGCTCCTTGAACGGGATCGACCACGGCGAGGCGTGGAAGCTGCCGAGGGCGACCAGGGGAGAGGGGCAGTCGCGGAGAAAGGGGCCGAGTTCCTGGAGGTGCTGGTTGCGCCACTCGTAGCCCTGAGCGCCGTGAGCTTTCCAGGGGTAGGTGTGACAGGCGACCACGTGGAGCTTGCGATCCACTTTGAGAACCACGTCACCGCGCGTATTTCCGACCCTGCGGACGGATTGGGCCTCGAGAGGCAGGCGGCTGAAAATCTCCATTTCGAGTTCCGGGTAGGAAAGGTGGTGTGCGAAGGTTTCCCGGAGCTCGTCAAAGGAGCCCCGGGCCATCGGATTCATATCGAGCAGAACGATGAGATCGGGGGCCTCGCGTGCGAGAAAGGTCATGACCTCACGCGGACTGGCCTGGCTGCCTTTCAGGTTCAGGCTGATGAGCCTCCAGGAGGTGGTGTGCCCGTTTTCCCGGAGAGGCTGGTCCACGCGATAAAAGAGCGCACGGATTTCAAGCCAGTTGACGATGAGGGCAATTGTGGCGCAGAGGAGCAGTGCGATGATTGCACGACTGCGTCGGCGGAAGCAGAGAACGGTGAAGAAGAGGACGACGGGCAGGGAGAGGAGCAGATAGAGAAAGCGGTAGCCGCTGAGATAATCAAGGGTGGCCGAGCGGGTGAAGAAGGGGGTCGTTGAGAGGGCGAGGAGGAGTCCCGTGAGGAGCACGGCGAGCGAAAACATGATGAGTCGGATAGCCTTCATGGTAAGAGAATAGCGAAGGTTTGTGAGCAGGGGCCGGGGGTGGTTCCGGGATGCCTGTCCTTGTGCCCATGATACTGCCAAATGACCAGACGAAGCAGAGATAAGGCGGGAACAGTCCGTGCCGTGACGGCTCCAGCAGGGGGGTCGGTGTGCTTCAAGACGGCCCGGGAAAGCGGATCTGCTGTCAGCGGAAACGGCCGGTGCAGGCTACCAGCGCACCGCGGCGGCCGCCCAGGTAAGGCCGGCCCCGAAGGCGACGAGGACGATGTGGTCGCCGGGTCCGAATCGTCCGGCCCGGTGGGCTTCGTCGAGCGCGATGGCACAGGCCGCGGCCGAGGTGTTGCCATATTTGTGCAGGTTCACAAAAACGCGCTCTTCTGGAATGTCGATACGCTTGGTGATCGCTTCGATGATGCGCAGGTTGGCCTGATGAGGAATAAGGAGCTTGATGTCACCGGCCTGGAGGCCGGAGCGCTCGATCACAAGGTTGGCGGAATCCCGCATGCGGGTGACGGCATGCTTGAAGACATCCTTGCCGATCATGGCAAGAGTGGCGAGACGGCGATCGGCATTCTCGATGGTGATCGGGCAGGCCGATCCTCCCCCGGGAATGTTGAGGAGGCGGGTCTGTCTGCCGTCGGTGCCGATGTCGGTGGCGAGAATCTCTCCTTCTCCCTCCCCGGCCTTCTTGAGGACCGCTGCCCCGGCTCCATCTCCAAAGAGTACGCAGGTGGAGCGATCATCCCAGTTGACAAACGCGGATAGCTTCTCTGCCCCAATGATCAGGGCGTTCTCGAAGGCCCCATCGGAGATGAGGCGCTTGGCGAGCTTCATTGCGTAGAGGAAGCCCGAGCAGGCGGCGGAAATGTCAAAGGCCACCGCCTGGTGAGCGCCGATGTCCTGTTGCACATAGCATGCGGTGGCAGGGGTGAGGGTATCGGGCGTGATGGTCGCCACGATGATGAGCTGGATTTCGGGGGCCTCAATGCCGGCCTGCTCAAGGGCCTGCCGGGAGGCGTGGGCTGCCATGTGGGAGGTGAACTCGCCTTCCGCAGCGATGCGTCGCTCCTTGATTCCGGTCCGGGTGGTGATCCACTCGTCCGAGGTTTCCACCATGGCCTCCAGGTCGGAATTGGTCAGGACCTTGTCGGGAACGTAACTCCCTGTGCCCACGATCGCTACTGGCAACTGCAAGGCCGGGTCGCTCATTGTTGGAATTGAACGCCAGCTTTTAGATGCGGGCAAGTCTTGCGTCCGGAAAAACAACCTGCCGTCGGTTCGCCCGGGGAGAGGCTAGGCGATGGTCTTCATAGCCTCCACAATGTGTGGATTGACCTTATGCTCGATCGACTCGGTAGCGACGCGGATCGCGTTTTGAATGGCCAGGGCCGTTGAGGAACCGTGGGCAATGATGCATACCCCGTTGACTCCCAGCAGCGGGCTGCCTCCGTAGTTTTCGTAGTTGAGGCGATCCTTGACGGCAGAGAATCCTCCCTTGGCCATGAGGGCTCCGGCCATCCGGGCGGGATTGGTTGTCATCGCTTCCTTGATCCACTTGGACATGGCCTTGGCCGTAGCCTCACAAGTCTTGAGGACAATGTTTCCGACAAAGCCGTCGCAGAGGCAGACGTCCAGCTTCCGAAGAAAGAGATCGTGGCTCTCCACGTTTCCATACCAGTCGAAGGAGGCTTTTCCGGAATCCACGTAGTCCTTGATGAGAGTGAAGCTTTCCTTGGTGAATTCCGTTCCCTTCGCATCTTCTTCTCCGTTGGACATGATGCCGACGCTGGGCTGTTTCACTCGAAGGACATGGCGTGCGAAGACCGTTCCCATGATGGCGTAGCAGAGGAGGTGCCTGGGGCGCGCCTCGGGGTTGGCGCCTGCGTCGAGGATGTTGCAGAGACCGAAGTCATTGGGAATGGGAGAAGCGATCCCGGCACGGGCGACGCCCTCGAGCAGACGCAATTTAAGAGTGGCGGCCGTGACGGCAGCTCCGGTGTTGCCCGCGCTGATGACTGCCTCTGCCCGGCCCTCCTTGACGAGGTCGGTGGCTACAGAGATGGAGGAGTTTTTCTTCCGCCGGATGCCGGTGATGGCCGACTCCGACATGCCAATGACATCGGGGGCATGCACGATCTCCATCCGCGAGTCAGTGAGTTCGTGTTGACGGCACTCTCGCTCGAGAGTGGCCTTGTCTCCCACAAGAAAGAGCGACTCGATGCCGGGGTAGAGCGTGAGGGCGTCCCGGGCACCCACGATATTGACTCCGGGGGCATGGTCCCCACCCATGGCATCGAGGGCGATCTTCATGTCATGGAGCTCCAGAATCAGTATTCCGGATACCGGGGAGGTCCGGGTTCCGCCTTCCTCCGTTGAGCAGGGAGGCCCCTACATGACGTCCACATCGAGAACCTGACGCTCGCGGTAAAAGCCGCAGGAGGGGCAGGCGATGTGGCCAGGGACGCGGCTGCCGCACTCGGGGCAGGTTTGGAGCAGCGGTTTGCGCCAGCGATTGGCGCCGCGGCGCATGCGCTGCTTCATTTTTGACGTTCTGCGTTTGGGCACTGCCATGGCGGAATGGGGCGGTTGGGATTAAAACTGATTACTCGTCCGGCTTCTGGAGCGCATCGAGGGCAGACCAACGGCTGTCCCCCTGTGCGGCGGGCGAGTCGTCTACATCATCCCCTACGGGGTTGTCCACCGCTAAATATCGGGGGTCAATTTCGCAGGGAGCAGGGTCGTCTCCCTCGTCGCAGCGGGGATAGGGCGGAAATCCGAGGAGAACCTCCTCGCGGAGAGCATCGGTGGCATCAATTTCGCTCTGGGCCCCAATTTCGAAGGAAATTGCAGCCTCAGAGAGCTCGATCGTCTTCTTGAAGAGAGAAAGGGTGCGGACGCATTGGAATTCGAAAGGAACGCGGAGGCGGCCCTGGAGCAGGAGTTCGTCCCCAAAACGCTGGGCGTGGAGATGGAAGGAAAGCGGGCCGAGGGGCTTGGCATCGCCCTCCGGGAGCTCGAAGATGTCGGCCGGAAGCGCATCCTCGAAGACCTGGCCATCCTCCGGGAGCAGGGCGAGATCGATGACGAGGCGATTCATGGTGTGAATGTAGATTGAAACTTCGAGATGGACTATTGAAATAAGGGCTGTGGAGCGTATTCCCCCAAATGTTTTGCTCGGAGCCTACACCGAGGGAGTCTTTCCGATGGCGGAAGATGGAGAGATTCTATGGTTTTCGCCCCTTAAGCGCGGGCTGATTCCGCTCGATGAGCGCTTTCACATTCCTCACGGACTGAAGCGCGTGCTCAAGAGGAGGCCATTCGAGGTTCGGCGCGACTCGGCCTTTCGCGAGGTGATCGAGGCCTGCGGGGCGCGTGAGGAGACCTGGATTGATGAGGTGATCATCGAGAGTTACGTGCATCTGCACGAGCTTGGTCTCGGTCACTCGGTGGAGTGCTGGGACGAGGACGGGTTACAGGGAGGGCTTTACGGGGTGGCACTGGGGCGGGCGTTTTTTGGTGAGTCGATGTTTTCAAGAAAGGCGGACGCAAGCAAGGTGGCGCTCGTCCATCTCGTGGAGTGGCTCCGCGAGGAGAATTACCTTCTCCTCGATACCCAGTGGATGACCGATCATCTGCGTCAGTTTGGAGGAGAGGAGGTGGCCCGCGAAGATTACTTCAAGTATCTCGATGAGGCGCTAGAAGGAATTTACGAAGATCCGGTGCAGAACCTGCAAGATGGGCAGTCGCGGTCCTGAGTTCCTCAACGCGCCCGAAACCCCATGTTACGAGGACGGGTTGCATCCCTGCCGCTGTAGCGGTCTCGAAGTCGACCAGGGAGTCGCCAATGAACGCGATCTCGCCCGGGGGTTGATTCATGTGGCTTGCGATTCGGAGGGCGGTGCAGGGGTCGGGTTTCCGAGGGAGTGACTCCTGCTGACCCAGGATCATGGCCCAGGGAACCCAGTCGAAGAGAGCCTGCATGATCTCGACCGTGTAGCGGTGCGGCTTGTTGGAGCAGACGCCGAGGGGGAGTCCCTCGCGGTGAAGAGCGTCGAGCATGCTGCGAACACCCGGGTAAAGGCATGTGCCCTCAGGCCAGCACTCTGCGTAGGCGGGGAAGAAGTCCTGGTGCACTTCGTCCACCAGTGCGTCGGGCGGATTGCCGCCAATGCCGCGCTGGACCAGCATGCGGCTGCCATTGCCCACGCATTCCCGGACGCGTTCGAGTGACCGGGAGGGAAGGCCATGCAGGGCGAGTGCCTGGTTGAGCCCGGCTGCGATGCCCGGGAGCGAATCGACGAGGGTTCCGTCGAGATCGAAGATAGCGGCTCGGATGGAAGGCACGCGGCGGCCCATAACAGGAGCCTACTGGTTTAGCAATGCGACCAGCGCCTCATCGCTGAAGGCCGCGGGGTCCTCGGCGGCCTGGGAAAGCATCTCCTCCTCGAGCAGAGTATCGAGCTGGGGTGCCTGCGGTTCGGCCATTGGGGCGGGAGCGGGCTCGGTTACAGCCGTCTGCCCTGATTCATCTGAATCCACGGCAATAAGGATCGCGACGGTAACGGCGGCCAGGGAGCCAGCCAGAATGGGTTTGGGAGTGAGGAGTTGCTTCCACCAGGGCAAACTTCTTTCGCTGGCAAGGCGAGCTTCCCGCATGACGTTGCGGGTAAAGAGCGGACTGGCCGCGCGGGGGGCGGCTCGGTCGACGAGATCCCAAACGGGGTCGTCTTCCACTACTCTGTCTTCATCAGGAGCTCTCATGAGGGATGTTTCTCCGCCTGAGGGAACCCCGGAGAGCACGTAATGTTGCGCGGATTGTGAGGAAAATTGGAAATTTATCGCCCTGGTTCGTTGCCCCAGAGTTGGATGTGGAGGCGGTCGGAGTATCGGTAGCCCCTGCCGATGCAGCGGTCAGCGAGCCACTGGCGCCGGGTTTGAAGGGTCGCGGAATCCCGCCCCTCGGGCATGAGGATGATACGATCGGAAGCAAGCCCGAGCTGATCCTGCAGGGCGGTGACTTCGGCGAGGTCGGAGGGCGCCGCTACCACGAATTTGAACCAGGCTTTGGAAGAGGCGGCGAAAAAGGAGAGGGCGCTTTCGACCAGGCGGAGATCTGTGGGATTCCCCGAATTCTTGAGTTTTGGGGAGACATTGTACTGATCGACAAGATCGTCGAGGTCCTCGTGGGGATGGATTGTGCCATTGGTCTCAAGCTCAAAAGTCCACGCCGGGTCCCAGCTGCGGAGGATCTCAAGCACGTCGATGAATTCCTCCTGCTGGACGAGGGGCTCTCCGCCGGTGACCACGAGGCGGCGGCAGTCGTGCTCCCTGATGGCGCCAGCGACGTCGGCGGGGGTCATCTCGATCTGGAACCGCTCCCTGTTAAATTTCTCGTAGTCCGTGTCGGAGTCCTTTTCATGGGGCCAGGGAGTGCCGTTCCAGTTCCAAGTATAGTCCGTGTCGCACCAGATGCAGTGAAGGTTGCACTGGGAGGCGCGCACGAAGACTGCCGGGACTCCAGCTGAGAGACCCTCTCCCTGCAGAGTGTGGAAGATTTCCGGGTGGCCGGTGGAGAGTTGGGCGATTTTCATGGAAGGTCCGGAATGGAACAGGGGGGCAGGACCTGCTCATTGAAAGCAACCAGTCCGCTCCGGCCATAGCAAGGAAGTTAGCTGCGATTCGACACGGGAAGGAGCGGCTAGCGGCTGCTCTCCTGGAGCAAGGAGCTCCACGGGTCGGCGACCGGGAGAGGAAGTTAATCTGGAACTTGAGGGGTTGAGCTCCCAGAATTCGGCCTCACCTTGAATTCATGAGTATTACCACGAAGCGCGGCGATGATGGAGACACGGATCTCCTTTTCGGAAAGCGAATTTCCAAGGGTGCCGCCCGCGTGGAGGCGATTGGCTCGGTAGATGAGTTGAACGCAGCGCTTGGAATGGTGCGGGCGGAGGCGGGTCCGGAGACGGACGGGATCGTGGATGACCTGCAAGCCCTGCTGGTGGGCCTGATGGGGGAACTGGCGGTGATGCCCGAAGATGCGGAACGCTATGCGCAGTCCGACTACCCATCCATCGGGGACGAGGAGGTAGGGCGGGTGGAACGCCTGGGTCGGGAGATTGAGAGTGCAGGAGTGAAGTTCGAGGGGTGGGCGAGGCCGGGAGCCAATGGAAATCAAACCGGGGCGCGCCTGGATGTGGCCCGCACGGTGTGCCGCCGGGTGGAACGACGGGTTCTCGAACTTGGGGACGGAGTCGGCAACCCAGCGATCCCCCTCTTTCTGAACCGGCTTTCAGATCTCCTCTGGCTTCTGGCCCGCCGGACGGAGAGCGGTGCCTGAGACGGCGGGGAGGGGCCGCCTTAAGGAACCTGCGTGCGCAGTGAGGCGGGGTAACCGGGGAGGTCAATGGCCACCGCCCGTGTCAGCTTGGCGCCTTCCACCTTGAAGATCGTGACCTGGCTGTCGGCGAGGTCACCGACAAAGAGGTGGCGCCCGTCCCGGCTGAAGCCGACACCCTCGGGGAAGCGGCCCGTCTCGACCGTGTCGACGAGGGTGACCTTCTTGCCCTCTATCCTGAGGACTGCGATGGCTCCCTTCCTTTTGAAGAACCACTTGTTGGCAAATGGCGGGGCACTGCCCTGCAGGAGGGGGGCAACTGCCAGTGTTCCGTCCGGGCTGATGGCCAACCCCTCCGGGGCATCTCCCACCGTGACGTGATCGATGGTTCGCGGAGGGCTTGCCTCAAGGTCCACGACGCTCACGGTGTCGGCGTGCCCGTCGGGAAAACCGTTCTTGCCGTTGTTGGCGACGAGGGCAAGTTTGCCGTTGGGAGTAATCTGGACGTTGTAGGGCCAGCGCCCGACGGCGATATCCTGGTCCGGGTCATACGTCAGGTTATTGCCCTCGATCCCGACCACGGCCACGGCATGTTCGGCAAACTTGGTTACGAGAGCGCGCTGTCCGTCCGGAGAAACCGCGACCGCAGCAGCTTCCCCCTCGATGGAGACGGTGTGGGTATTCTCGATCTTGTTTCCGATTCGCAGGAGCGATACGGACTGCCCTTTCCTGTTTGCCACCACCACGGTTTTCCCGTCTGCGGAGATGCCCATGCCGGAGGGCTGGGCGTCCACGCTGACACTGCTGATTTGCCGGGGTTTCCCATCCTCGAGTTCGAGGACGTGAATGCGTGAGTCCGGCTCGGCATCCCATCCGTCCCCGGTCTGTACCCAGTTGACCGAATTGGCTACCAGGGCGCGGGAGCCGTCCGGGGTGATCAGGAGGTTGGTGGGTGGGCCGAAGATGGAATTTCCGAGGGCGATCTTGGCTGTTTGCCGTGGTCGCAGGGGGTCCGCAATGTCCCACAGGATGACGAGGTCGCCCTTTGGCTTCACCTTGGTCACGCCTTCGAGGCGCAGCTCTACCTTGGAATCAATTCCAGCGATCATGAGTTCGGCCGCCGTGCCAGAAAGTGAAGAGGAGAGCAGGCAGCAGATCGGCAGGAAGGTGGTTTTCAGCATGTAGGCAAGGAGGCTTGGGCAGAAGGGTGGTTTTCAGAGAATATCACCCGGAGAATAGGCAGCCGCATCGGGATGGCGCCCGGAGAGCTCGGCGACAGCCACGGCGAAGGCATCGACCTGGCTGCAAGCGGCGCCAGTATTGGTCTGCCCGGACTCGAAGACGGCCTGCAGGTTGTCGCGGGAAAGCGGAATGCGTTCGTCTGCGGCGAGGCGGTCGAGAAGATCGTTCTGGGTCAGGGTGCCGTCCCGGAGTTCCCGGGCAACCGCGAGGGCATGCTCCTTGATTGCCTCGTGGGCGGTCTCCCGCCCCGCCCCTTCCTTGACCGCTGCCATGAGGAAGGACGTGCTCAGGAGGAAGGGCATGTAGCGCTCGTTCTCCCTCGCGATCGTTCCCTCGAAAATCTGCATCTGGCCGAGAATCGTCAGAAAGGTCTCGAAGAGGCCATCGGCCGCAAAGAAGGCGTCCGGAAGCATGACGCGTCGCACCACGGAACAGGAGACATCTCCCTCGTTCCACTGCTGGCCGCTCAAGCCGGCTCCCATGGCAAGGTAGCCCTTGAGAATGATGTGGAATCCGTTCACCCGCTCGCATGAGCGGGCATTCATCTTGTGTGGCATGGCGCTGGAACCAGTCTGGCCCTTGGCGAAGCCCTCCGAGGCTAGTTCGTGGCCGGCCATGAGCCGCAGGGTGGAGCACATCGAGGACGGGGCAGAGGTCAGTTCCGTGAGTGCGGAGACTACCCGCAGGTCAAGGGAGCGGGGATAGACCTGGCCCACACAGACCCAGTCGTTGGGAAGGCCGAGATGTGCAGCGACCTTGCGCTCGAGTTGATGGATGCGGGCGGGGTCGCCCTCGAAGAGGGAGAGCTGGTCCATCTGGGTTCCGACCGCACCCTTCAGGCCGCGCACCGGGTAATTCTCAAGGAGATGTTCGAAGCGCACGAAGGAATCGATGAGCTCCTCCCCGAACATGGCGAGGCGCTTGCCGAAGGTGGTTGGTTGCGCGGCGACGTTGTGAGTGCGTCCAGCCATGACCACGTCCCGCCAGTCCGATGCCCGCCGGGCCAGCGCTGCGAGGGTGGCGACAGCCTTTCGGTGGATGATCCGGAGCGAGGAGAAGACCTGGAGCTGTTCCACATTCTCAGTAAGATCGCGGGAGGTCATTCCCTTGTGGATTTCCTCGTGGCCTGCAAGTTCATTGAATTCCTCAATACGGGCTTTGACGTCGTGGCGTGAAATACGTTCCCGTGCGTCGATGGACTCGAGGTTTACCTGGTCCCGGACCTGTTCGTAGTCGGCGATGACCTCCTCCGCAATGGGCAGGCCCAATTCCCGTTGCGCTTTCATGACCGCTATCCAGAACTCCCGTTCGATTACGATCCGGCCCTCTGCGGACCAGATCTCCTTGAGGGCGCTGGAGGCGTAGCGATCGGCGAGAACGTTGGGAATCATAGGGAGCTGAAGAGGTAGCGGAATGCGCCCCGGGTAGCAAGTGTCCCGGTGCCATGATGTGGAGGCTAGGGGAAGAGCTGTCCCTTGCGCACGATGCGGAATCCGCCTCCAAGTTTCCCATCGAGATACCACTCGCCGTCCAGTTCCTGCCCCGCGTCGAGCACGGCGCCCCGGAGTTGCAGGCGCCTCCCCGGCGCGAACTGGATCTCTCCTGCACCGTTCCCCAGCGGCAGAAAGTGTCCTGTCCCCTCGAATTCATTCTTCAGGACGTGGAGAACAGTCAGGCTCGTCTCGTTGGCGGGCGGATTACCCCAGCGCCGGAGATGGACCTCGAGATCGAATGCCTCGCTCGAATGAAATCCACGTGGGATGAAGGCCGTGCCCTTGTAGAACATGCGGCCGCCGCCGGTATCCATCGCAAAGTCCATGGGAGCGGTGCTAGTTCCCGGACCGCCTTCGGTCGCACAGGAGGCCAGGACGAGAGAAAGACCAGTTACGGAAAGGAGGATGCCCGCTCGGTGCATCATTGCCGCCTACTATACCGCGTGGCCGGCGAGCCGAGAGGACATTGTCGATGTGGGCGACCAGTCGCGGCCATTTCAGCGCCACTTGGCCACCAAGCGTCTGGCGATGCGCCGGGAGAATTCGTATTCCGATTTCTGGGCCGCAGCGACACCGGGCCGGTAGACTTTGCCGGCGTCGCCGAGTTCCTCGATGGCTCGCAGCGCGTACATGCCTACAAGCAGGTTTGGATCGTTGATGTGCTTGATCAGCAGCTGCAGCTTGTCCAGGTCGCCAAGCCTGCACGAGGCCTGAGCAGCCGCAACGCGGATGGCGGGCACGGAACCTCCAGTCATTTTTGACAGCGTGGTTCTGCTCTCGGCTCTCTTGTTGACGCCCAGCCAGACAGCTGCCCAGTAACGGGTCGAGGGATCCGGAGATTCTGCATATGCCAACAGCCTGGCGCCGTCGTTTGCTTCCCCGGCAGTGATTACATCGATCAAGCGGCGGGTCTGCCTGCCTTGGTCGCTTTCGAGAAAAGCCAGGTACTTGTTCCCGGCCTCCCGGCCGACATCCTCAAGGATTGGCTCGGGGATCAGGCCGACGTCACGCGTCTCGATCATGCGTTGGTAGAGAGCCTCGCGCATCACGGCCAACTTCTGCTGATACTCCGGCTTCCCGGCGAGGTTGACCAGTTCATGCGGATCGCTTTGCAGGTCGTAGAGTTCTTCCGGAGGCCGGCGAGGGGCAAAGGGACGGGCCTGCTGTGCGTTGAGCCTTCCTTCCGCATGCAAGCTGCGAATAACCTGCACGATTTTCTTGCCGTCCTTGTACTGGTTGGGCTGGGTGTGGGGGAGGTGCGACATGAAATTGCGGATATACTTGAAACGGGAGTCGCGCACGCAGCGGAGGATGTCGACTGTCTCGTCGCAGCGGTCCCGTCCCGCGAATACGTATTTCCGAGGTATGTAGTCGGCGGCGAGGAAATTGCGACCCTGCACATTGTCGGGTATCCTGATTCCGGCGAGGTCCAGCGAGCAGGCGGCTACGTCGATATGCTCGATAAGATCTTCGCGCACGGTTCCAGCGCGATTTTTCCCCGGTAACCGTATGATCATGGGGACCCGGATGCCCTCTTCATAAAGAAACTGCTTGCCGCGCAGGTGGCTGACACCGTGGTCAGTCCAGAGAAAGACCGCTGTCGAGTCCAGACGTCCCGCCTTCTCGAGCTCTGCGAGTATTCGCCCGACCTCCCTGTCGGTCTCGACCCAGGAGTCCAGGTACTTGGCCCAGTCCCGGCGAAGTTCCGGGTGATCCGGGTAATAGTCCGGCAGAACCACCCGGGCGGGATCCGCCTGGCTTTTGGCCCTGCGGTTCTTGCCGCCTTTCAGCTGAAACTGGGCGAAGATGGGTTGGTCCGCATTCGCCTGTTTCCAGTCGCTTCCGTGATAGAGCTTGCTGGCCGGGATGAAGTTGTAGTCCGTCTTGCTCTTGTTTGTTACGTAGTAGCCAGCGTTGCGGAAGAGCTCGGGGATCAACTTGACCGACTCGGGCAGCTTGTAGCTCTCGTAATAGGCTGCGTTACCGCCTCCCTTGCGGGACGATACCTGGCTGCGGTGATTGTGAGCGCCGAGGGTAGTCTGATACATGCCGCTGACCATGGCCGAGCGACTTGGTGAACAAACCGGCGCTGTGACGAAGGCGCTGCTGCAGCGAATGCCTTCCCGGGCCATTCGGTCGATGTGCGGCGTCTTGACAAGGGTTTCGCCGTAGCAACCGATATGAGGCGACGCATCCTCGATGACGATCCATACAACGTTCAGACGCTGAGGAGCAGCTCCCGGAACATTCGAAGAGAAGAGGGCCAGGAGGGCTGAGAGGAGAAGATGCGTCTTTCCGCAGCCCACTACCACCCGGCTTTTCAACATCGAGACCAGTAGCTTCATTGTTTATGAGAATCCCGCCCTGTCATCCTGAGTCCGGGAACTTAGGAAAATTGGCCGAAGATACAATCGTGTAATCTGCGTAGAGGACGTTCGGTTATCGTGAGCCTTTGGCCCCCTGCGAAAGAGAAGTTGCCGGGGACAAGTGGATGTCATGAAGAGAGTTCGCTCAGGCGGTTTGTGTCCATCGCGGTTTGCCGTCCTAGCGAACTGCGAGGACACGGGCCAGTTGGTTGACCAGTTGCTTCCGGAGCGGCTTCGCCCGTTCACAGAGGAGGCGCTGCGCGTTTTCGTATTCTTCCCTTCCTCCTGCAGTTTCCACCCTGATCGGGTGATAGCCGAAGCTCGAGAGCTCATATGGGCTGGCTCGCATGTCCACCTCGCGGGCCTCAAGCGCGAGTTCAAAGCAGTCCCAGAGCAGGTCGCTCGATACCCACGGCAGGGACTTGGCTGCCCACTTGTAGAGATCCATGTTGGCGTGAATGCATCCGGGTTGCTCATTGTCCTCCCGGTTCCAGAGATCCGGTTGCAGACGATTGAGGGGCTGGGCTTCCGTCGCAAAAAACCGGAAGGCGTCGAAATGAGTGCAGCAGAGCGACCGCGATTCGACCAGGAGGTCGATTTCCTCCTGTGGAATACGAAGGGGAACAGTTGCGCGGTGTCGCACGGCGGTGCCCCGGTAGACCATGGCCCATTCGTGCATTCCGTGGCACGCGAAGTTGGGCGAGCGTGCCTGGGTGTTGCGGAGGAGACGGAAGGTAAACTCGAGGCGCTGCCTTGCCTTCGGAGCGAGCAGGGAGGGCTCGGCAGTAAGGGACCTGCTGTTGAATCGGTAGGTTCGCGCCGAAAACAGGCGTCGGGCCTCAGCGCAGTCCTCGAGGGCGACTCCAAAGCCGGGGTGCCAGCGTTCCAGTTTTCCGAGGGACAGCCGATAATAGGTGTGCAGGAAGTCGTGAACGGGGTGCTGCTCGCCGCGCGCTTTGCGCTCGCGGGCGGGCTGGGTCCAGGAACGGACCCGTCCGCGGTGATCGGCGGCGGACTGGAGCCAATCCGCGCGCGCGACCATTGACCGGGAACGAGGAGTCATTTCCGGGCGGAATTCTCGAGTGCGATGATCGCCTTTCCGAACTGCTCACCCAGGTCGAGGTAGCCGGCGGTATCGTAGTGCCAAGGGTCTGAATTCTTGTAGGAGTCGGTGGAGGTGACCAGCAAGGCGTGGTCGTCCTTGCTGACGAAGGCAGCCTGTGCTTCACGCACGGTGTTGCCGAATTTCCAGACCTTCCAGTTCGTGATGCGGCCGATCACGATGGGAATTTTCTTCTCCCCGCCCCTGCCGAGGTCCTTCCGGATGAGATGCATGAGTCCGGTGAGATTGGATTCGTAGCGTGCGGCCACGGTCTCGCTTTCGGAGTCGCTCTCGCCCTGCATCCAGAAAATACCACTTGGAATCAACTTGTCAGCCTCGCCATCATTGTCGAGGTCGGTATCCGCAAAAGCATGTTCCAGGGTGGCCTTGAAGTGGTCATACTGATTGATCCCTTTTCCCTCGCCCTCGCCGCCGGTCCATTCGGGATCCCAGGCCCCGAAGCGCTTCTGGGCGGAGGCTGCTGCGTCGATGGCGGTTCCGCCGCGCGAATATTTTATGAAGGCGATGTTGGCATCGGGGTAGTGTTTGCGAAGGGTGCGGGCCAGGGTCAGTTCTGCCCCGAAGCGGTCCGAGTAGATGTGCTTCGAACCGTCCGACTTGAAATTGCGGCCGTGCCCGGGCTTGAGGGGTAGCCAGGCGCCCCGGCCATCGGGCTTCTTGCCATCCAGCCCCATGTTGCCGTGGAAGATGTAGACTCCCTCGTAAGTATCGCTTCCCTTGAACTCGGCAGGTAATTCGGAGACTTTTCCGTAGCCATCCATATTGGACTGGCCACCGAGGTAGTACAGCCTGAACTCCTTCGCGGCAGCTGGACCCGGGGCGGACATACCCAGGATGGATATCAGGATGATGGTTCGCATGGCAGAGACTTTAGCGAGGTGGAGAGGACTGTCCATGTCCGTTCGCACGTCGCGTCCACCACCTGAAATGCTGCCTTCAGAGCGCCACCAGTCGTTCGCGATCGAAGAAGGCCTTCCGCCAGCGCGTGATGAGGACTTCGGAGAAGAGTCCAGCCTCCGAAAACGGATCATTGCGGACAAAGTTCTCTGCAGCCTCCCTCGACTCAAGATCTAGCAGGAGCACTCCGCCGTGGGCGCTGAGGCCGTCATCTTCGAGCATTGCGCCGGCCGCGAGAAGAGAATCCCGGTGCCTGTCGAGGTAGGCTTTGTGTGCAGTCTGGTGGGCTTCGCGCACGTGTGCGTGGCCTGGCTTGTCCCTGGTGATGATGGCGAAGGGCATGGTCGTGGGTTGGGTGGTCCGTCTGTCCCGGGTTGTCAGAGGGGTGGAAGTTCGACCCCGATTTGCTCAAAGATTCCCCGCGGCGCTCCGCCCGGGACAGGATCGGGGCGGATCTGCGCGAGTCCGTGTTCGCTGACCTGATAGTAAAAGTAGTGCTCCGGGATGGTGACCCTGCGACCTGTGGGCGGGCAGGGTTCGAAGCCGGGAAAGGAGAGGGTGTCGGTGTGGGTGCCTCCCTGGCGCCATTTGACTCCAATCGTCCCGTCTGCGCTTTGCACGGGGGGGTCGTGGTCATAAGTCCAATCAGGGAATCCGCGGTAGAGGGCACTCAGAAAGGCAAGGATATCTTCACGGTCCATCGTCCGGGCAGGGGTAATGAACTGTATCTCCTCCGCGAAACTTTTTCCGATCTTCTCGATGTCGTGCGTACGCAAACCCTCCATGTAGAGCTCGAGGGCCACGGGTATTTCGGTAAGGTCATGCATGACGGAAGCAGTCAATTCACGTGATGTAGTTCCGCCTGCGTCCAGGGGGTTTTTCTCCCGGATACTGCGCTGCGGACCTTTCGCACGGTTTCTTCGGTAACTTCGCTGCCCCGGTTGCCCCAGGTGGCACGTGCGTAGGTGAGGACATCCGCGATTTCCCGGTCGGTGAGAAGAGTTTCGTGTCCGGGCATGACTCCGTTGTATTGCTGTCCACTGGCTTCGAGAGCTCCCTGGAGACCCTTCAGGACGATTTTGATGGATATCTCGGGTGGCCCGAGGAGGCGACCGGAACCGACAAGGGGAGGGAAGGTCCTGGGCAGCCCCCTGCCATCGGGTTGGTGGCAGGCCACGCACGCGAGGTAGACCTGCTCACCGCGTTTGGCTCCGGCAGAGAGGTCGGCCGGGACGGGAGGCGGGCTTGCAGCAGCGGCCTTGGCCAGTCGTTGGGCCAATTCGGTATCTGACTTGTGTGCGAGGAGGCGGAGGCCCTGGGAAATCACGTCGGGGTTTTGGGAGATTCGCTGAAGGGTGTGCCTCACAATCTCGTTCAGGTAACCCTCGATCTTGTGCTGATCGCTGTTCTCGAGCAAGGCGCGGAGGAACCCCTCCGGATGCCGGATGGCCGCCAGCCGAACTGCATCGGCGAGGTGCTCCTGGCGGGAAAGGCCGGCGTCCGAGGTGACAAGTCGCAGGAGGTGCTCCCCGAGCCGGGGGTCAGGTGGTGCCTCCACCAGGCGGAGCGCGGCTGCCTTCCGGTCGAGCGGGTCGCGTCCCGGATCCTGCAGGCGCTTCAGGTTGAGTGCGAAAGAGCCGGGTAATATCTCAGCGAGATCAGGCTTCCTCTGCTGCTCATCGGCGTTTTCGAATCCGAGACGGTGAGCGATGGCGGCAGTTTGGACGGCGTCAAGGCTGCCGTTGGCAGAGGCTGCGATGAGATGAAAGCGCGAGCGGGATCCCGTGGCCTTTTCGGCAGCGCTCAGGAGCGCCTGGCCATCGAGCGTCTCCGCGAGGAGCCGCTGGGCGGTGAGGCGCCAGAAGAGATTGTCGTGCGTGAGGGCGTTGAGGACGCCACGCTCTGAGCTCAGGTCGGGGTAGGGATCATTCCCGGTTCCCTTCGGGAAAATCCGGTAAATGCGGCCGTGGGTGCGATCGCGGTCATCGGAACGCAGAGCGTTTCCCGGTCCCCGCTTGAAGTGTCCGCGGTATGGATTGTGGTTGCAGATCGGGTTGTACCAATCGGCCATCCAGACGGCACCGTCCGGTCCCACCTCCGCAGCAACTGGAGCCGACCAGGCATCGGCTGAGGCGTAGAGATTATGCTCGAAACCCGTGGTCTCGAACCGGTCGCCCCGGCGGGTGATCCGGGGCGCGGTGATGAGATGCATGGGCGGTTCGCAGATCAGCACGCGCTTGTTCCACCACCTCCGTGGGAAGCGCCGGCTGGTATAAACAGCGTGCCCGGCCGCGGAGGAGTGTTGTTCCTTGGGGCTGTTCTGGAAGTAGTCCGTGGTGATGGGAGCGAGCAGCTCCTGCCGGTCTGCCCGGGCGACCTGCTGTCCCTTGCGCCCAAGTGACTCGAAGTGCCGGTTGGGGATGGAGAGATACCAGCTGGCATTGCCGTTGGCGGTGGAACCGACGAGGTCGCCCTCTTCGGTGAAGCCCAGGCCCCAGGTGTTGTTGCTGGTATGTTGTACAATCTCGAAGGCCGATCCGTCGGGGAGGAATCGAAAAACGGCCTGCGAGGACTTGTGCCGGGTTCCTTTGACCTTCACGTCGAGCCCGCTGTATCCCACCGTGGCGTAGATCCATCCGTCGAGCCCGTGCCGGAGATTGGAGACACAGGCGTGGGTGTCACGCAGGCCGATGCCCGACCAGAGAACCTCCTTCCGGTCCGCTGTCCCATCGCCATCTTCATCCTCAAGATAAACCATGTTGGGGCCGTCTGTGGCGATGGCTCCCCCCGCCACCGGCAGGACCGAGGTGCAGATGTTGAGGCCCTCAGCAAACACGGTTGCGTGATCAGCGCGGCCATCGTGATCGCGGTCCTCCAGGATCCTGATCCGGTCCTGCGGGTCTTCGGTCCCGATCTTGTGGGGATAGTCATAGGCCTCTACCACCCAGAGCCGTCCACGCTCGTCCCAGTTGATCGCGATGGGATTGATGACCATCGGCTCTGCAGCAAAAAGCTGGATATCGAACCCCGGGGGAAGCTGGGCTAGTTTGAGTGAATCCTGTGGCGAAAGTGGATCCTGGATCTCGTTGAGAGGGCCAACCGGGTTGTCTGGGTCCTTGGGCGCCGCGGCCGGGCGGTGCCGAAGCACGGGGAGATCCTCGGGAGCCAGCCAGCTCACGGTGTCATCCTTGGCCGTCCAGCGGATCGCGCGGTGGAGGAGGTCGTGATACTCGGGGAGGTCCCAGCAGCGGTGGTCGTGTCCGCTGGCCGTGTAGAAGACCCGGCCCTCGCCGTAGGTCTTGACCCAGGTCCAGGGTTCCTCGTCGCGTTTTTGAAGAATGATCCGGTCCTTGCCGTGGCGTTTGTGTTTGTAGGTTTCGTCCCAGCACTCGAACCCCTTCCACCCCTTCATGACGGGGTGGTCTTTATTGACGATGCGTGCCCGGAAGACGCCTTTGCCGTGCGATTCGAACTGGGCCCCGAGCAGGTTGACGTATTCGTCGAACTTGGAGTCGCGGAAGCAGGCGGCCGCGCAATGGAGGAGAACGCAGCCCCCGCCCTTGCGAGCAAAGTTCAGCAGGGCCTTGCCCTGGGTTTGAACATCGATCGTGTAGAGGTTGGCAAAAATGAGGAGAACGTCGTACTGCGAGAGGTTTTCCTCGGTAAGGGCACCCACATTGTCCGCGTAGGTGATGTTGATGGCCCTGGGCCCGAGAGCCTTTCGAAGAACGCGGAAACGGGTGGGGGGATCGTGGTTGAAGAGGTTTTTGCTTCCGAGGAACAGAACTTCGATGCGGCGGGGCTGGGCGTTCTCTTCCGCGGTGTCTTCTGCTCCCCGTGATTGGAAAGCTGGCGTGCTGAGGAACACACAGAACGCGAGAAGAACGAACGGGTAGAGCAGGGAACGCACCTCGCAATGAACTCCCGGAAATGATATTTGGTCAAGCGTGGGAGCCGGTGAGGAATCGTTGAAGGCGGAAAGCGGTGACAATCCCCTTTGTCATGCTAAGTAGCCAATCATGAAGCTGCTGCTATTCCTGCTGATTTCCGGATTCTGCACCGGGGTCCTGTCTGCGATCGAGTCATGGCCCCAGTTCCGTGGTCCGGGAGGCGCCGCCACCGCCCCGGAAGGCGCCAAGATTCCAGTGGAGTGGAGCGAGTCAAAGAACCTGAAATGGAAGACGCCCATTCCGGGACCGGGGTCCTCCAGCCCAGTTTTTACCGGGAACCGGATCTTTGTAACCTGTTACACCGGTTACGGCACGGACAAGGAAGCGGTCGGGGAGGCAGAGGATCTCGGGCGCCAGTTGCTTTGCCTCGATCGCACCAATGGCAGGATTCTCTGGAGCAGGTCGCTCGAGGTGAGCAACCCGGAAGACCCCTACCGCGGTTTCCTGATGGAGCACGGCTACGCAAGCAGCACGCCGGTGACCGACGGGGAGCGCGTCTATGTCTTCGTGGGAAAGTCGGGCCTGCACGCCTTTACCTTGGGGGGAGAAAAACTCTGGACCCGGGCGGTGGGAAACAAGTCGAGCAACCGACGCTGGGGATCCGCCGCGAGCCCGGTCCTCTACAAGAATCTCGTGATTGTGAACGCAGCCGATGAAGCGCGCTGCCTTATTGCCTTCGACAAGGTGAGCAGCGAGGAGAAGTGGCGCTACGGATCGGAGGGACTGGAGCTGGCCTTTGCCACACCGCAGTTTACAGTGGGTCAGGACGGGCGCGATGAGATGATTCTTTCCGTGCCTTACGAGCTGTTCGCGCTCGATCCCGTTACGGGTAAGCGCAGGTGGCTGGCCCGGACCAAGGTGCCCGGAAATGTTTCCCCCTCGGTCGTGATCACGGAGGACATGATCTGTGCCTTTGGTGGCTATCCTCGCAAAATGAGTATCGGGCTGAAGCGAGGAGGGAAGGGAGACGTGACCGACAACCTGCGGTGGGACAGCAAGGTGACTACCTACGTGCCCACTCCATTGGCCCATGAGGACCACCTCTACTGGGTGAATGATTCCGCGGAAGCCGTCTGTATGGAGATTGCGAGTGGAGAGGTGGTTTCCAAGAAGACAGTGGAGGGGCTGGCGCGTTCGAAGCGATTCAGTTTCTATGCCTCGATGGTGAGGGTGGGAGACAGGCTGTATGCAGTGAGCCGTCACAACGGGACCTTCGTCTTTGAGGCTAATCCCGATATGAAACAGGTCGCGCAGAACAAGTTCGCCGACCGTTCTGACTTTAGCGCTACTCCCGCCGTATCGAAGGATGCGATCTACCTGCGTTCCGGGAAGTTTGTCTACTGCGTCGGAGAGCAGTAGGCTCAGTCCATGCCTTTTTTCCGGATGAGAGCCCTCCTGCTCCTTGTTCTGTTCGCCCCTGCCCTGACAGGCGCGGAAAAGGCCAATATTCTTTTCATCTTTGCCGACGACTGGGGATGGGGTGACCTGAGCTGTCACGGGCACCCGTATGTCAAGACGCCGAATATTGATCGTCTCGCGAGGGAGGGAACGGACTTTCACCGGTTCACGGCTGCCAGTGGGGTCTGCTCTCCAAGCCGTACGGCGGTGATGACCGGACACTTTCCGGCCCGTTACAATATCGATGGCCACTTTGCCTGGGTGCCCAGCAATGCAAGGCGTAACATGCCCGACTGGCTCGATCCCGGGGCGCCGCTTCTGCCGCGATTCCTGCAGGAAGCCGGTTATGCCACTGCACATTACGGCAAGTGGCATCTTGCCAATAACATGATTGCAGACTCCCCCCTGCCCGGCGCTTACGGTTACGATGCCTACGGTGCATTCAACTGTGCCGGCGAGCAGATGCCTGTGCATGAGGATTCCTCTCACGCGGTGGCTTTCATCGAAAAGGCCGTGGCGGACGAAAAGCCTTTCTTCGTCAACCTCTGGCTTCATGAACCCCATACTCCGTTTCACACGGTCCCGAAGTACGAGTGGCGCTTCCGTCACCTCCAGAATGAGGCCGACCGGATTTACGCCTCCGTCCTGTCTCATGCGGACGACAGGGTGGGGCAGGTCCTCGATGCCCTGGATCGACTTGGTCTTGCGGACAATACACTTGTCATCTTCAGTTCCGACAATGGACCTGCGCGGGCTCCCGGCCCGGCGAAGCTGGAGCTCATGTATGACACGGCGACGGGAGCTGGATGGGGTATCGGCGCGGCAAAGGGAGTCACCGGCGGTCGGCGAGGCTACAAGGCTGCGCTTTTTGAGGGAGGCATCGGAGTTCCTTTTCTTGCCCGATGGCCAGGCAGGATCGCAGCGGGGAAGGTTGATCGGAGGTCGCTCATTTCGGCGGTAGATCTGCTGCCTACCTTCTGCGAGGTCGCCGGAGCGGTATTGCCTGATTCCTATGTGCCCGATGGAGTCGATGTCGGGGAGGTGCTCAGGGGCAGGGAGATGCCCATCAGGGAAAAACCGCTCTTCTGGAAATCCAGTGCCCGTTGGCCGGCACCGAAGAATCGCCCGGATCACTGGGTATCATATGCGGTTGTTCATCATGACCGTAAACTGGTCAGTAACAGGGATGGAAGCCATCTTGAGCTCTATGACATTGTAGCGGATCCGTATGAGAAGAGGGATTTGAAGGTATCGGAACCGCAAGTGGCTGTCGCTCTTCAGAGGCTGCTGGAGGAGTGGAAATCCACTCTCCCTGCCATGCCGTCCGGCAGCGTGTTTTCGAGCGAGCGTGCGCAGAAGAAATAAACAGGCCTCCCCGAACTCTGCAGGAAGTGCCTGCATCAGGGGATGGAATACATCTAGCCGGCCTTGCGCAGGGAACTGAGATATTCAACCAGGTCGGCCAGTTCGGCAGGCGTCATCAACTGGTGAAGTCCCGGATACATCAGGGACTGTTTCATCTTCGTCCGGGTCTCGATATCTTCCTTGGCAACGGTCTGCCTGGCCCCGCCGATCATGGTGATGTTGAGGCTCTCCTCGGTCTCCTCAATGATGCCGACCAGCTTGGTCTTGTTCTTCAGGACCACCTCCCAGCCCTCGAATCCCATGCTGATGCCGGCATCCGGCTGCAGGATGGCCAGGTAGAGGGCCTTGCGGTCCAGCTTGTCACCGATCTCC
>Ga0163179_10000199_pt1 | contig 41796 bp, 39 predicted proteins | sample AtlANTMetagenome_FD_109643 | JGI IMG/M metagenome (GOLD analysis project Ga0163179, IMG submission 109643) | Marine eukaryotic phytoplankton communities from the Atlantic Ocean - Atlantic ANT 2 Metagenome | ecosystem: Environmental > Aquatic > Marine > Oceanic | place: North Atlantic Ocean... | reverse complement strand
AACTAATTGACCTAGTTTTGTGATAACTGCCCAGATGGCGGAATTGGTAGACGCGCTGGATTCAAAATCCAGTTCTGGTAACAGAGTGTGGGTTCGATTCCCACTCTGGGTACAAACAAACTATATGTATAATTCAAAAAAACAAAAAAAATATGATCAAGCATATATGAAAATGGCCCTAGAATGGGGTAAACTTTCATATTGTACACGAAAAAAAGTTGGGGCATTAATTGTAAAAGATAATATGATTATCTCTGACGGATATAATGGAACTCCTTCACATTTTGAAAACACATGTGAAACATCAAGTGGCGAAACAAAATGGTATGTTTTACATGCTGAAGCCAACGCAATTTTAAAATGCGCAAAACATGGTCAATCATGTAATGGGGCGGACTTATACTTAACACTATCGCCCTGTAAAGAATGTAGTAAATTAATTCACCAGGCAGGTATCAGTCGTGTAATATATTACAAAGACTATAAAGATAATAGTGGTATAAAATTTTTAAAAAAAGCTGGAGTAAAAATCACACAAATAAAAAATGGGAAATAATAGAAAAAAACGTGGGATTATCAATATCGTGATAATTATAGTGTTGGTTATAGTTATACAAAATATTTTTGAGACAACTTTTGTAAAGCCTAAAAATAATTACAACGAGAATAAAATCACATATTTACTGAAAGAGATTCAACAAAATTACGTGGATTCGGTTAGTATGGTTGACCTAATAGAAAGTTCTCTTGAACAAACTTTAAAAAACCTTGATCCACATTCAATATATATGAATAAAGAAGCGGTTGAGTCAAGTATGGATATGATGGAGGGAAGTTTCGAGGGTATTGGAGTTGAGTTTTCTATTAAAAACGACACCATTGTTGTAATAAATGTCATTAATGATGGTCCATCTGAAAAAAAAGGAATAAAAGCTGGGGACAGAATTGTGTTTATTGAAAAAGAAAATGTGGCGGGGATAGGTATCACTAATCAAGACGTGATAAAAAAACTTCGTGGTAAAAAAGGAACGGTGGTTAAAGTTGGAATAAAAAATAACCAAGAAGAAAAAATAAGAGCAATTGAGATAAAAAGGGGGAAAATTCCTTTAAATAGTGTAACTGTTGCGTATGAAATTTCGCCTGGAATAGGATATATAAAACTGGATCGGTTTTCTGGGACAACTTTTGAAGAATTTAAAAATGCTTTAAAAAAACTAATAAAAGAAGATGAAATTCAAAACTTGATATTTGACTTAAGAGGTAATAGCGGAGGGTATTTAGGTCAGGCCACAAAAGTATTAAATGAATTTTTTGACAAAAATAAATTATTAGTATATACAAAGGGTGTAGCACGAGAAACCAGAGAATACTTTTCAGATCAATTTGGCAGTTTTAAAACTGGCGAAATGTGTATATTAATTGATGAATACTCTGCGTCCGCAAGTGAAATTGTTGCGGGAGCGATACAGGATCATGACAGAGGATTTATTGTTGGAGCTAAAAGCTTTGGGAAAGGATTAGTTCAAGAACAAATCCCATTTCCAGATGGATCCTTATTTCGTTTGACCGTATCCCGATATTATACTCCATCTGGAAGATGTATTCAAAAACCCTATCTTAATGAAGATGATTCAAATTACATTAGTCATCAAAAAATTAATACAGACACTATTACTATTTTTAAAACTGAAAATGGACGAGAGGTCTTTGGGGGAGGGGGAATTACTCCTGATTACACAATAACAAGTGATAGTATCCCTGATGAATTGTTTGTTTTATATAGAAGTGACTTCTTTAATGATTTAGCCTTTAACTATGTGGATAACGAAAGAATGAAATTAGACCAAATACAATTCACAGAATTTAAATTAAATGATGTCCAACTTGATATGTTATTAAACAAAATTGATGATTGGATCCTGTCAAAATTTGAAAATAAGATAGAGAGACAGAAATTACTAGAAGTGAGAAAACAAGAAAAAAAACTTATTGAAGAACATTTAACAGCTTTAATAATAAGACAAAAGTGGGGTTGGGAAAAAATGCGAATGTTTTTAAATGAAAATGATAAAATTATAACAACTTCATTATCTTTGTTTGAAAAATGATAATTTATGAACTTTAAACTACCTGAATTAAATTATGCGTACGATGCACTAGAACCGTATATTGATGCTAAAACCATGGAGATTCATCACTCCAAACACCATGCGGGTTACACAAATAATTTAAATAACGTAATCAAAGATACCGATTTTGAAAATCAAAGTATTGAAAGTATTTTAAAAAGTCCAAACTTAACAAGCAACATTATCGATGAACACTCTGATTTTTGGCACACCCTAAGAAATAATGCTGGAGGTTATTATAACCATTGTCTTTTTTGGGAAACTTTAAGTCCAAATCCAGAAAAGGGATCTAATGAATTTATTAAAATAATTGAATCAACTTTTGGGAGTTGTGATAACATGAAAGAAGAATTTGGTAAAGCTGCTGCAACTCGTTTTGGTTCTGGATGGGCCTGGTTATGTGTAAAAAATGGTGAATTAAGTATTTGTTCCACACCGAACCAAGATAATCCATTAATGACTGGACAATGTGGAGGGACACCCATCTTAGGACTGGACGTTTGGGAACATGCCTATTATCTAAACTATCAAAATAGAAGACCTGAATATATAAAAGCATTCTGGAATCTGGTTGACTGGAAAAGTGTTGAGGCTAAATATCAAGCTTCTCTTTAATCCTATCAACAACTTCTTTAATTGCGACTCGTTTTTGTTCCATAGTATCTCGGAAACGGATCGTCACCTGTTCATCTTGTAATGTTTCATGATCTATAGTAATACAAAATGGTGTTCCTATAGCATCTTGTCTTCTATACCTTTTGCCGATAGAATCTTTTTCCTCATAATGACATGAGAATTTTGATTTTAAATCATCAAAAATATTACGAGCCTTCTCACCTAAACCATCTTTTTTCACCAACGGAAGAATTGCAATAGTCACCGGGGCTAAATTTTGGGGGAGCTTTAAAACAACTCTTTTATCATTTCCCACTTCTTCCTCTAAAAATGAACCACATAGAATGGATAAAAATAATCTATCCAACCCAACCGATGTTTCAACAACATATGGAATATAACTAGTGTTTAAATCATTATCAAAATAAGAAAGTTTCTTTTTACTAAACTTTTGATGTTGTGACAAATCATAATTTGTACGTGAATGTATTCCCTCCAACTCCTTAAAACCTATAGGAAATTTAAATTCAATGTCACAAGCCGCATTAGCATAATGTGCCAACTTTTGATGATCGTGAAATTGATATTCTCCAAAAGCCAGATTGAATTTCTTATGCCAATCCATACGTTTTTGTTTCCAAAACTCATACCACTTTAACTCCTCACCTGGTTGGACAAAAAACTGCATTTCCATTTGTTCAAACTCCCTCATTCTAAAAATAAATTGTCTAGCAACTATCTCATTCCTAAAAGCTTTTCCTATTTGAGCTATCCCAAACGGGATTTTTTTTCGGCTGGATTTTTGAACATTTAAAAAGTTAACAAAAATTCCCTGTGCCGTTTCAGGTCGCAAATATAATTTTTGTGCAGATTCACTGACCGCACCCATTTGAGTTTCAAACATTAAATTAAATTGTCGTACTTCTGTCCAATTAGTCGTTCCAGAAACAGGACATCGAATTTCAAGTTCATCTATAATTTTTTTTATCTCCAATAAATCATCATTTTCTAAAGCGGAAATAAAACGTTTATTAAAGTGATTTATTTTTTCTCTATACTCAACAACCCTGGGGTGAGTCGTCTGAAAAGTGTTTAAATCAAAATCACTTCCAAACCGTTTTTGAGCCTTTTTTATTTCCTTATTAATCTTCTGATTATACTTACCTAACGTATCTTCAATTAAGATGTCAGCTCGATATCTTTTTTTAGAATCTTTATTATCAATTAAAGGATCATTAAACGCGTCTACATGTCCTGACGCTTTCCAAATAGAAGGGTGCATGAAAATCGAAGAATCTATTCCCACTATATTCTCATTTTCTTGAACCATAGATTTCCACCAATATTCTTTAATTTTATTTTTCAATTCAACACCAAAAGGACCATAATCATAAATAGCAGAAAGACCATCATAAATTTCACTAGATGGGAAGATAAATCCATATTCTTTACAGTGACTTATTATTCGCTTTAAATCCATATTACTTTTTATTATTTTAATGTTAAATATCCAACAGTTATTTCAAAATAAAAATACTAATTATATAATAACATAAATATTATCAATATAAACCTATTAAAAAAAGTTAATAACAATCATTGTTAAAAAATAAATAAATATATTTTCAATACTTTATTGTAATATTTAATTTAATGTTAAATCTTTGTCGTGTATCTTCATATATACATTTTTCTATATAGAGATTACTAAGACCCCCGAATAATTAATATTATTTAAGTAATAATAAAACAAACTATTAACAGAGGAAAGGAAACTTTACTCTTATTTTTAATTTAGTAAATATGTCGACGGAACCCATATTAGACGAAAACAAAAATCGATTTGTATTATTCCCAATACAACATGATGATATTTGGCAAATGTATAAAACTGCTGAAGCGACTTTTTGGACAGCTGAAGAAATCGACTTAAGTCAAGATTTGAATGATTGGAATAATAAATTAAATGATAATGAACGTTATTTTATAAAACACATCTTAGCCTTTTTTGCTGCTTCTGATGGGATAGTTAATGAAAATTTGGCAGAAAACTTTGTTTCTGAAGTTCAATATACGGAAGCAAAGTTTTTTTATGGATATCAAATAATGGTGGAAAATATTCATTCTGAAACATATTCTTTATTAATAGACACGTATGTACAAAACAAAAAAGAAGCAAATAACTTGTTTCAAGCTATAGAAACGTTTCCTGCTATAAAAAAGAAAGCGGAATGGGCTTTAAAATGGGTAGAATCACCTTCTTTTGCTGAACGCTTAATAGCTTTTGCAGCAGTTGAAGGTATTTTCTTCTCTGGAAGTTTTTGTTCAATTTTTTGGTTGAAAAAAAGGGGGTTAATGCCTGGTCTAACTTTTTCAAATGAATTAATATCAAGAGATGAAGGGTTGCATTGTGATTTTGCGTGTTTGTTGCACAACGAACACATTATAAATAAAGTTTCCAAAGAACGTATTACTGAAATACTAATCGACGCATTAGACATTGAACGTGTCTTTATAACAGAATCATTACCAGTGAAATTAATTGGAATGAACGCTAAATTAATGACACAGTATTTAGAATTTGTTACTGACAGGTTATTAGTAGAGTTACACTGTGAGAAAGTTTTCAATGTAAAAAATCCTTTTGATTTTATGGAGATGATTTCTTTAGAGGGTAAAACAAATTTCTTTGAAAAAAGAGTTGGGGAATATCAAAAGCCTGGGGTGAAAGATGGGACTGGGAAAGGTGAATTTACTTTAGATGCTGATTTTTAAAAATTAAAAAACAAATTATATGTATGTTATAAAAAGAGATGGCAGAAAAGAAGCTGTAAAATTTGATAAAATTACTGCACGAATTCAAAAGTTGTGTTACAACCTGTCACCGTTAGTAGATCCGGTAGAAGTCGCCAAAAAGTCTATTGAAGGTATTTATGAAGGGGTTACCACGGCCGATTTGGATAATTTAACAGCTGAAAATGCCGCATCAATGGCAACTAGACATCCAGACTACGCTAATCTTGCCGCAAGAATAGCCGTCTCTAACCTACATAAAAAAACGAAAAAATCTTTTTTTAAAACAATGACCGATTTACATAACTATGTAAATCCCAGAACAAATAAAAAAGGACCATTAATATCTGATCAAACATATAAGATTATTAAAAAACATGCAGAAGAATTAGATTCAACAATAATATATGACCGAGACTATCACTATGACTATTTTGGTTTCAAGACTTTAGAAAGATCTTACTTGTTAAGAATAAATGGAAATATTGTAGAACGACCACAACATATGTTAATGAGAGTGGCGATTGGAATTCATCACGACGACATAAGTGCCGCAATAGAAACTTATGAACTTATGTCAAAACATTATTTTACACACGCAACACCAACTTTGTTTAATTCAGGAACTACTAAACCACAAATGTCATCTTGTTTTTTATTGACAATGAAAGATGATAGTATTGATGGAATTTATGATACACTTAAACAGTGTTCAAAAATCTCACAAAGTGCTGGAGGAATCGGGTTAAGTATTCACAACATCAGAGCAACCGGGTCATATATTCGTGGAACTAATGGGACCTCCAATGGAATTGTTCCAATGTTAAGAGTTTTCAATGATACCGCGAGATATGTCGATCAAGGTGGCGGAAAAAGAAAGGGGTCTTTTGCTATTTATTTAGAGCCTTGGCATGCTGATGTATTTGACTTTCTAGACTTGAGAAAAAACCACGGTAAAGAAGAGTTAAGAGCACGAGATCTTTTTTATGCTCTTTGGATTCCAGATTTATTTATGGAACGTGTTGAAAAAGATGAAGTTTGGACTCTTATGTGTCCAAATGAATGTCCCGGGTTGGCTGATACTTATGGAAAAAACTTTAATAAGTTATATACTTCTTATGAAAAATCTAAAAAGGGTCGTAAAACTATAAAAGCCAGGGAATTATGGAATAAGATTTTGGAATCACAAGTAGAAACAGGGACGCCCTATATACTTTATAAGGACGCGGCTAATGAAAAATCAAACCAAAAAAACCTAGGGACAATTAAATCTTCTAACCTGTGTACAGAAATTATTGAATACACTGCTCCAGATGAGGTGGCTGTTTGTAATTTAGCGTCTATTGCTTTACCTAAATTTATTAGTGATGGAAAGTTTAATCACCAAGAACTTTTTAATGTTACATATACTATAACTAAAAACCTAAATAAAGTCATTGATAGAAATTATTATCCTGTACCTGAAGCACGAAACTCCAACATGCGACACAGACCCATTGGATTAGGTGTACAAGGACTGGCAGATGCTTTTATCTTATTACGTTTACCATTTACAAGTAAGAAAGCGAAACAATTAAATAAAGATATTTTTGAAACAATTTATTATGCTGCGTTAACGGCATCAAAAGACCTTGCTATAAAAGAAGGCTCTTACGAAACTTATCAGGGTAGCCCTGTATCAAAAGGTGAATTTCAACATAATATGTGGGGAGTAGATGAAAAAACATTAAGTGGGAATTGGGATTGGGAAACCTTAAGAGAAGAGATTAAAAAACATGGTGTGAGAAACTCATTATTATTAGCACCGATGCCAACAGCTTCAACTGCACAAATTATGGGGAACAATGAATGTTTTGAACCCTATACATCGAACATCTATACACGTAGAGTATTGTCTGGTGAATTTATTGTTGTAAATAAACATTTGTTATATGATTTAGTGGAATTGAATCTTTGGAATGATGGTTTAAAAGATAAATTAATTCTAGCTAATGGATCAATTCAAAATATAGATGGAATACCTGATAACATAAAAGAACTTTATAAAACTGTTTGGGAACTAAAAATGAAGGATGTTATTGATATGGCTGCCGATAGAGGTATATTTATTGACCAATCACAATCTTTAAATATGTTTATGACTGAGGTTACTGTGGGAAAACTCACTTCTATGCATTTTTACTCATGGAAAAAAGGATTGAAAACAGGGATGTACTATTTAAGAACTAAGGCTGCTACTGACGCTATTAAGTTTACAGTTGAAAAACAAGCTAAAGAACAACTAAAGCCCATCATTAAAACCGAGAAAAATAATAATACAGAAGAAATTGCCTGTTCAATTACAAATCCAGATGATTGCGATATGTGTGGATCCTAAATAAGTGGATTTTGAAAACTATTTAAATGCACTTATGCCGGTGATGTCATGTCCTGTTATAAGCAAGTGAATATCATGAGTTCCCTCATATGTTATTACAGATTCTAAATTCATCATATGTCTCATAACAGGGTATTCTCCTGTTATTCCCATGCCTCCTAAAATTTGTCGTGCTTCTCTAGCTATTCTTATAGCCATATCAACATTATTTCTTTTAGCCATTGATATTTGGGCTGATGAAGCTTTGTTAGTGTTTTTTAAAACACCTAGTCGCCAAGTTAAAAATTGCGCTTTTGTAATTTCGGTTATCATTTCTGCCATTTTTTTTTGCTGGAGCTGAAATGAAGCTATAGGTTTACCAAATTGATGTCTTTCAAGAGAATATCTTAAGGCTGTATCATAACAATCCATTGCAGCTCCAATTGCTCCCCAAGCTATACCATACCTCGCACTATCTAAACAACCCAATGGAGCCCCCAAACCATCTTTCCCCATTAAAAGATTTTGCTTTGGTACTCTAACATTATCAAAAATTAATTCTCCTGTCACTGAACCACGTAATGACCATTTATTATGTGTTTCTGGTGTTCCAACGCCTTCCCTGTCTGTTTCCACAATTAACCCCTTAATACGTCCCTCTTCATTTTTTGCCCAAACAATTGCAATATCTGCAAATGGGGAGTTTGAAATCCAAAGTTTTGAACCATTCAAAAGAAAATGATCCCCCATGTCTTTAAAAGAACTCTCCATACCTCCAGGATTCGAACCATGATTTGGCTCTGTTAAACCAAAACAGCCCATCAATTCACCTGTTGCAAGTTTTTTCAAATACCTTTCCTTTTGTTCTTCATTTCCATAATTAAAAATTGGATACATTACCAAAGAGGTTTGTACTGAAGCTGTGGAACGAATTCCCGAATCTCCCCGCTCCAACTCTTGCATTATTAAACCATAAGAGATTTGGTCTAACTCCGCTCCTCCATATTTACTGGGGATGAAAGAACCAAAACAACCCATCTTTCCCAATTTAGGAAGAAGATCTTTGGGGAATTGACAAGTTTGGCACACCTCTTCAATAATCGGAGACACTTCTCTTTTTACGAAATCACGAATGGTTTTTCTAATCAATAAATGTTCCGATGTTAAAAGTTCATCCAAAAGGTAATAATCAGGAGACTCAAAATTATCTTGTTTTGACATATATACTATTGTTAGTTTTCAAAACAAAAATAATAACTTTATAGAATTATTTAGAACATCAAAAGATATTTATGAGTTTTTATTTACATGACACATATACACTCTTATTAATTTCATATTTTATTTTTTGTAGTTGGATAATGTTTACAGACAAACTCCGTCTCCCTCTTTTAGTGGAATATTTTGTAAACCAAAAGTATACTTTAAGATACCATAGAAAGGACAGTGTTTTATTTAAAGTGTTTAGCTACATCAACACCACAAATATTATCTCTATTTTAATATCTTTTTATTTATTTGGTATAAATGGAACAATGTCTTTAGTTTTATTTTTAAAAATTTTTATTATCCTGACATTATTTTTTTTTATAAAAAACATAACCTTAAAGTATTTAGGTTATATTTTCGAAGAGCAAACAATTGTAAAAAAATATTATTATGGGACTTGTAGTTTATACTTTTTTATTAGTTTAATATTTTTTCCAATAATTCTAATTGTATCTTATACTCTAAATAGTATTTTGTTAGAAAAATTATCACTATCTATTTTTTTTCTATTTGTTGGGATATTTATTATATTCAAAATTATTGTCTTGAAGAGATCAAATCTATTTAAGATTAAATTACTATTCTATAATATTTTGTACCTTTACGGTCTTGAATTATTACCATATTTATTTTTATTTAAAATTATTGGTGATTTTTAACTTATAAACAACTTTTAATTATAAAATTGTGAAAAAGAAAAAACAAATTAAAGTTTTAATTGCTCAACCGACACCCCAAAATACTCATTCGCCGTTTCATGATTTAGCACAAAAACGAAAATTAAAAATCATATTCAATCCATTTGTTGTCGTGGAGGGTGAAACCGTTAAAAATATTCGTTTAAAAAAAATAAATATTCCCTCCTTTACAGCGCTCATCCTTACAAGTAGAAATGCTGTTAATCATTATTTTAGAATTTGTGATGAAATGAGAATAACTGTTCCAAACTCATTAAAATACTTTTGTATTTCTGAGGCAGTTTCTTATTATCTACAAAAATATATAGCCTATCGAAAAAGAAAGATATATTCTGCAAACAACGACTTTGAGGAGTTAATTGATGTAATGAAAAAACATGAGGAAGAGAGATTTTTATTTGTTTCATCAGATATAATTAGACCAACACTAGCGACACAATTAGAAAAAAACAATATTGAATATACACATGGTCCGTTCTTTAAGATTGTTTCTAATGATTTATCTAAAATTAAATTATCCTCTTTCAACCTATTGGTGTTCTACACACCTAGAGATGTTGATTCTTTGTATGATAATTTTCCTGATTTTGAGCAAAAAGATATGAAGTTGGCTGTATTCGGTGAAACAACTTATAAAAAGGCAGTTGAACGTGGACTAAGAGTTGATATCAAGGCTCCAACAGAAAAGTTCCCATCAATGAGTATGGCTCTAGATAGTTATTTCGAATGATGAAAAGGGGACTTGTTGAAAAAAAAACCATTTCGAAAAAAGAAATTGAAGAACTCTGTAATTCGGGAAAAAAGATACATCACAGCTCTTTAAAGTTAATGTGGGATTTCAATAATGAAAACACCGAATTAATTAAACTAATCATATCCGTTCCCAAAAAAAAGGTCAAATTAGCCGTAAAACGTAATTATATAAAACGGGTGATAAGGGAGATTTATAGAAAAGAAAAACCGAACCTATTAAAAGAAATTGAAAAACCAATTAGTATTATTATAGTTTATAATAAAAATGAAGTTTTAAAGTTTAAACAAATACAAGAAATATTAACCTATTTATTTCAAAAACTAATTAAAAAAAATTATGAAAATAATTAATCTTATTTTTATTTATATTATTAAATTCTATCAGATTTTTATTTCACCTATTCTAGGGCAAAATTGTCGTTTTATACCAACTTGTTCAAGATATTGTCTTGAGTCATTTCAAAAACATAACACTATTTACGCATTTTATCTTTCTATTAAACGTATCTTAAAGTGTAATCCATTTGGAAGTTCAGGACATGACCCAGTACCTTAAAATATATATATGAAAAAAAATAGCTTCTTTTTATTATTAACTCTACTTATAACTTCAGGTTTTGTTTCAAGTTATTTTGAAATCACAAAAAACTTAGAAATCTTTAACAACATATATAGAGAAATTAATACGTATTATGTAGACCCTATAGATCCTGGTGAATTAATGCATAATACTATTGATAGTATGTTAATTCGACTAGATCCATACACAAAATATATTCCAGAGTCTGAAGTTGAAGATTTCCGTTTTCAAACTACAGGGAATTATGGAGGGATTGGGGCGACAATAAGAAAAATTGATGAAAATATTATAATCTATAAACCTTACAGGGGGTTTCCTGCAGATAAAGCTGGTTTAAAAATGGGAGACATTTTAACTGAGATTGATGATACAAAAATAAAGGACGTGGATGTAAGTGATGTGAGTGATTTATTAAAAGGTACACCCGGAACTATAGTGGAGGTGGAAATTGAGAGACGGGGAATAAATAAAAAAATAAATATCACTAGAGAAAAAATTCACATCCCAAGTGTACAATACTCTGGGATTTTGGAAAAAAGTATAGGTTATGTGAAATTAAGAAAGTTCACCAAAAACTGTACACAAGAGGTTAAAGAAGCGATGAAAGAACTTGAAAAGACGAATGAATTAACAGGACTAATTTTAGATCTACGATCTAATCCCGGGGGATTACTACGAGAGTCGATTAACCTGGCAAATTTATTTATTAACAAAGACGAAACTGTAGTTACGACTAATGGGAAAAGTACAGAATGGAAAAAAAATTATACAACAAAATATGATCCCATATATATTGACCTTCCAATTGTTGTCTTAGTTAATTCGACTTCTGCTTCAGCCTCTGAAATAGTTGCGGGAGCCATACAAGACCTCGACAGGGGAGTTGTGGTTGGAAACACAACTTTTGGTAAAGGTTTAGTCCAGCAAAGTCGTAAATTAAGTTATAATGGAAGATTAAAAGTTACAGTTGCAAAATACTATACTCCCTCTGGGAGATGTATTCAAGACATGAAAAAAACAAAAAAATATAATGATTATTTAGACTCTGAAACAACTGAAGAGGAAGAAGAACGATCACAATTTTTTACCCGAAATAAGAGGGTCGTTTATGATGGTGGGGGTATTGACCCCGACATAGAAGTAAATCCTATAGAATATCCAGATATTTTAGGAAAACTTATTCGACAAAACTTGATCTTGAAATATGGAAATACTATCGCGGATGATTTTGAAAATGTGCCCTTAGAAAGGGTACGTGTTTCAGATAAAACGTACAAAAATTTTGTCAATTATATTAAAAAAAAGGGATTTGAGTTCCAAACCAGTGATGAAGATAGAGATTTTTTGTTCAACAATTTGACATTAAATGAAATGGAAGAATTAGAGGAGGACTTACACATTCAGGTCATCGAAAAATCATTAAAAAACTTGAAAAAGAAAGGTTCTAACGTAGATTATTTAAACAAATCTTTAAGTATTTTGAAAGATACCATTTTAAAAAGTAAACAAAATGATATTTTCAAACATCAAACAATCATAAAAAAATGGCTAAATGACAATTTGATAATTAGACACTTCTATGATGAAGGTAAGATAAAAAATGAAGTTGGAGATGATCCCTATATAAAGACTGCTCTTGAAGTCTTAAATGATGAGGAAAAATATAAAAACATCCTCCGTCCGAATTAATGATGATGATGAAAATTTACAGAAAGTTGAGTGTCCAAAATTATTTATTACTATTACTCACTTTTTCACTTTCAATTTCTATCTACATCACTGATGTTATCATATTATTATTAATTATAATATGGACAATAAGTGGAGATTTTAAAGGGAAATTCATTAAAATAAAATCAGAACCGATTTTGTATTCAACCTTACTTTTTTTAATATACTTATTAATCAATTCATTTTTAACAAATGGAGAACTCTGGAATATAACCATACAAAAACAACTCCTGATTATCCTACTTCCCATCTTAGGAACTTTAAATTTCAAACAAAAATACCTTACAAAGGTTCCCCTTGTGTTTATTATGGGAATATTTGTAAATATTTTACTGTCTATTTTTACTCTACTTTTTCCCATGAATTCATTTTTCAAGTCTGGACATTATGAGAATGATTTTTTTGCACATGCATTTATAGACCATTTTGATTATTCAATTTTTTTATGTTTTGGTATTTTTTTAATTATCTCCTTAAGAAGGAAAATAAAAAACAAATACATTTACCTTGGAATTATATTAATACTTTTAATAACACTACTCAACTCATATGGAAGAGTTGGGATTTTGACATTTTTCTTATTAATTCCATTCATACTTTTTGTATTTGAAAGATCCCGGTTACACAACAGGTTATTAATTATATTGTTTACCTGTGCTGTAATTATGTACAACTACGCCCAGCCTTTTCAAAACAGAATCAATAACACTTTTAAAAATATATCTTTAATATATAAACCATTATCCTTAGAAGAAAAAATTGAATTGGACGCGATGTTTTTAGAAAATCAAAATGATTCCCTAAAAAAAGAACACTATATAAATGAAATTCTTAAAAACAAACATTGGGTTGAGGCGATTGCGAAAAAAAATCACGGATTAGAAACAAGTTTAGGAAAAAGATATGTTTATATAAAAAAATCTTTCCAATTAATAAAACAGAAACCCCTTTTCGGTCACGGGGTAAATTATTTTAAAAAAACGAAAAAAGAACTGCCACATAATAATTTTATTTTTATTCTAGTGGAAGTGGGGATTCTTGGTTTGGGGTTTTTGTTGTTGATTTTTTTTACACAGATCAAAGATTTTTTTAACTGCTCTAGAAAAAATTGGTTGAAATTAATATTTCCAGTTTTTTTTCTTTTTATCATGTGTTTTGATAACTACATTCTACATCACAACACTTTAGTTTTCTTTTGTTTATTCTCTTTTATTATTTTTACCCCCCGCCCTTTCAAGAATATATCCGTTTAATCCTTCTGGATAATGAGGCCATTATTTCATATGGAATAGTATCTAATTCTTTAGCTAATTCCCAAATAGGCCTTTTTTTCCCAAAATAAAAAACTTCATCACCAATGGAAATATCCTTTATATTAGTTATATCTAACACACAACTATCCATTGAAATTAGACCAATTGTCGGAATTAATTGTCCCTGATAATAAAATCTCAATTTTCCTTCTCCCCAACTACGTTGTAATCCATCAGCATATCCAAAGGGAATAATTGCAATTTTTTTTTGTTGTTTTACAATATACTTTCTTTGATACCCAATAGTATCCCCTATATCAACAATTCGAATATCCGAAATGGGACACTTTAATTCAGAAACTGGGACCAAAGATGGATGATCTACTCCACCATATAATAAAAGGCCTACTCGAAAACAACTAAATGCTTCTAAATGAAAGTCTCTTAGTATCATTGCGGAATTCGAAATATGTATATCTATATTATATTTAAATCCTCTAAAAAACTGTTGACCAATATTTAATAAAACATCAATTTGTTTTTGAGAAAAAAGATCCTCTTCTATATCAGAAACTGAGGCAAAATGAGAATAAATAGAACCTATTACAAGATTCTGATTTTTAGATATTGTATTTATCAAGTATGAAGTGTCTTCTATATTAAATCCCCACCTATTCATTCCCGTATTAAATTTTATATGTATACGTACTCTTTTTTTGGATGATTTATATATAATACTATTCATTTGAGAAAGTATCATTTTATTATATATAACAGGTTCTAAATCATTTTCGATAATAGTTTCTAAATTATTAACTCCTGGATTCATCACCATTATGGAACCCCTGACACCAGCATTTCTTAACCGAACCCCCTCCTCAAAATCTGCTACCGCAAAATCACTAATTCCAATAGACTCTAAGTATTGGGTGAATTGAAGATCACCATGACCATAAGCATTGGCCTTAACCATGACAACAACTTTACTATTATTTATTTTTTTTTTTAAAAAATTAAAATTGTGATTTATCGATCTGTAATCAACATACAATCGTGTACCATATAATTTATTTTCCATGTATTTGTTTTTCATTAAAACACACCTCACAAAGGGCCTCGTAAAAATTTTCATTTCCTATTAAAAGCTGATTTTCTTGTGATGTGTTCTTACGAAATGAATGACTTGCTGGAGCCTGACAATTATTACACCTAGCCTTTAAGACCGTCACGGTATCCGAAATGGATAAAATATCCGACATTGCTCCAAATGGTTTATTTAAATAATCCCTATCCAAACCAGCCAAAATAATCCTAATATCTTTAGATTTTAAATATTTTAAATCCTTAACAATAGATTTTTTGAAAAACTGTGCCTCGTCAACACCAACAACCTTTATGTCTTTCAACATATCAAAAATATCAGACAAATGATTTACACGTATCGCTTTTTCAACAATTCCACTATGCGTAGAAACTTTATCTCCTACTTCACGTTTATCTATTAATGGTTTAACTAACAAATACTTTTGTTTAATAGACTTTAATCTATTTATTAATTCGGTAGTTTTACCCGCAAACATACATCCTGTAATAACTTCAATCTGTTTCATGTGAACTTGTAAATTATATTTCTAAAATTAGTAATTTCACAATTACTATGGAAAGAGTTCTACATATAATTCCAACACCTATTGGAAATTTAGCTGACATTACACTACGAGCACTTGATATATTAAAAAATTCTGATGCTATTTTAGTGGAAGACTCTAGAGTGACTGGTAAATTGTTAAAACATTATAATATAAAATCCAAAATGATTAGATATCATTCATTTAACGAACATAAAAAAATTAAAAAAATTATGGATGAAATAGAGTTGGGAAAACGTATTTCTTTAGTGTCTGATGCAGGAACTCCTAGTATATCAGACCCGGGATTTTTATTAATAAGAGAATGTATACGTAATAATGTACAAATTATTTGTCTACCTGGTGCTACAGCTTGTATTCCGGCTTTAGTGACATCAGGATTACCTTGTGAAAAATTTATTTTTGAAGGATTTTTACCTAAAAAAAAGGGGAGAAGGAAAATATTACTTAATATAATGAGTCATCTGAAAACAACTATTATATATGAATCACCCCACCGAATTTTAAAAACCCTAGCAGAAATGAAAGAAATATGTGAAAACAGGAATGTGGTTGTGATAAAAGAATTAACAAAATTAAATGAAGCTGTATATCGCGGAACAATCTCAACTGTCATTGATTTAATCAATAAATCAAAATTGAAAGGAGAATTTGTAATAATCTTAGATGGAAAAAAATAAAAACACACTTATCGTTGCTGGACCTTGTGCAATCGAAAACAAATCACAATTTCTCAAGACAGTAGAAAAAATAAAAAATGTAACCGACATCATCCGGTGTGGGGTGTGGAAAGCTCGTACTTCAGCCAATAGTTTTAGGGGAGTTGGTCAACGGGCTTTACCTTGGATTGACTTTGTTCAGAAACAACTAAGTATTCCTTGTGCTGTGGAAGTAGGTACGATTTCACACATTAAACAAGCACTAAAATATAATATAAAAATATTTTGGATTGGAGCCCGTACCACTTGTAACCCATTTATTATACAAGAAATGGCTGATTTTTTAAAAAATGAAGAAGTGGAGATTTGGATAAAAAACCCAATCATTCCCGACGTAGAACTATGGTGTGGTGCAATTGAAAGATTTAAAAAAAACAATCTTAATGAATTAAAAATTATACATCGTGGTTTTTTTTCAACTAAATCAAGAGAATACAGAAACTTACCCCGATGGGACATCTTAAAAAAAATAAAATCTAAGTACCCCAAAATCCCTCTTATATGTGATCCTAGTCATATTTGTGGGGACTATAACAGAATTGAAAAATTTATACAAAGAGCTCTCTTGGAGGACTTTCATGGACTTATGCTTGAAGTGCACCAAAATCCACTTGAAGCTTTAAGTGACGAGAAGCAACAGCTAACACCTAAACAGTTCAGTAATATATTAAAACGATTAAAATTAAAATAATCTACCCAACTCCTTTTGGATTTTTTTCTCCAAATTACTTAAACGTGTAAAATTTTCTAACAACATTCCCTGACGATCCTCTTCTGTTTTTAATCTAGATAAAGATTCAGTCACCATACCCTGAACACGTTTCAACTTAAATCTCAAAAGAGCCTCTGTTGCAATAGCTATTAAACGATCCTTTTCTTCTAAAACAATAATATCTTTCTCTTCCCAAGATCCTAATAAGTATTCTTGGCCAAACACATAAGTACTAAAACTTCGAATATCCAAATCTATATGAGTTAAAAAATAATCCTTTGAAAGGATGGTATTTTCTTTCATCTGTGTTTGAAGATCTTTTAAGATTATATTAAACAATGGAACCGTGAAACCTATATTATCTTTTTCTAACTCAAATACGATAAATTCAATAATACTAAACTGTTTTTGTGAAAAGTGTCCATAATTAATCAATAAGCGGATCAACTGAAACTCCTCTAAAAAATCAGTCTTTAATTTCAAAAAATCTGATACCGATGTCGAACTCTCTTTTTGTTTAAACGATGTCTTCTCTTTTACTTTATTAGAAAACAGTTTTTCCAATTCAAACAATAAATCTTTCTCATCAATATTTGATTTTTTTGACAACCGTCTTAAATATAAAGCCCTTGATATTTTATCTTCAATCAAAGAAATGGAAAAAATAATAGATTTAGTTTTTTCAATTAAAGAAACTGTATCTGTTGAGGATGAAAGATTATACTTAAAATTGATGAAATCTAACGTGTTTATCTCTATGTATTGTTTAAACTCCTCAATAGATTTTTTTTCAACAAATGAGGCAGGATCTTCATTAGGTGGTAAAGTTAAAATGTTAGGAGTCATGCCTTGTTGTAAAATCATATCAATCGCCTTAAGTGTCGCGGCCGTTCCCGCCGGATCTGAGTCAAACAGGACTGTCACATTGAGTGAAAATCGTTTAATAAGTCGGATTTGACTATCTGTTAAAGCTGTACCACAATTAGCAACAACATTTTTGATGCCTATTTGATATAATGAGAGAACATCAGTATAACCTTCTACCAAATAACAACTATCTAAAGTTTTGATATGTTTTTTTGCTAAATGCAAACCATATAAGACTTTACTCTTTTGATAAAGTTCTGAACTATCTGAATTCAGATATTTTACTCGTTTAGATTGAGTACTTAAAGTACGTCCGCCAAACCCAAGAACTTGGCCGGTAATACTGTGAATTGGAAAAATAAGTCGTCCACTAAATCTATTTTGAAGTCTTTCAGTTAAAATTTTTGTCTTGATCAGATATTCTATATTGTAACCGGCCTTTTTTGTTTGAGTGATTACAGTATTATCATTATTTGGACAAAATCCTATCTCAAAGTCCTCAACTACAGAATTATTAAAGTTCCTGGATTGTAAATAATTTAAAGCAGTTTTATCTTCACCAACAAGATTCTTACAAAATACATTTTTAACAAAATTCAATACTAATAAACTTGCTTCTCTTTCTGTTTCTTGTTTTTGACTATCTTCGTCTAATTGGTCATATTCAACTGTTATATTATACTTTTTAGCAAGATATAGCAATGCTTCTGGATATGTATACTGTTCATGTTCCATCAAAAATGAAATGACATTACCACCTTTCCCAGAACTAAAATCTTTCCAGATTTCTTTCGAGGGTGAAACAACAAAAGAGGGAGTTTTTTCATCATTAAAAGGACTTAACCCCTTATAATTTGCTCCAGTTTTTTTAAGTGTAACAAAATCTGAGATCACATCTTCAATAATCACACTAGAAAAAATAGTATCTATTGTTTTTTTTGAAATCTTCATTTACCTTGTTCTATTAATTAAAAAGTCTAATAAAAGTAATAATGTAACCCTATATCGACTTTCTGGAAAGGACAAGATAATGCTCTTTGCTTCTACAAAATAAGTTTCTATTATTACCATTGCTCTATCTATACCTTTATATTTGATTACTAACTTTTCTACCAGTTGTATTTCGTGTTTAGTATTATTTTTTTTTCTTAAAATTCGATAAACCTTATTTTTTTCAATTATTGACATTTTCTCTAATGCATAAAGTAGAGGAAGATTAATCTTTCCTTCTTTTATGTCATTCCCCGACACTTTGCCTGTATTAACTAACTCTATACGGTAATCTAAAATATCATCTCTAATCTGAAACAACATTCCAAATAATAATCCTAATTTCTCGAACTTTTCAAAATTTTCTTTTTGATTTTTTATCAAAGAACCTCCTATTTTGAAACAACACTGAAATAATACTGCTGTTTTCAATTTAATGATTTTAAAATAATCCTCCTCTTTCAAGTTTAACTTTTTTGTTTTCTCTATTTGATATAATTCTCCTTCGACTATTTTTTCCACCGTCTCAGAAACTAACTGAAGAATATCATAATCTTTATGTTTTACAGCTAAACTTAAGCCTTTCGCTAAAAAATAATCTCCCGAAAGTACCGAAATCTTATTTTTCCAAATAGTATTAATTGAGAAAAAAGATCTTCGTAATTGAGCGTCATCGACAATATCATCATGTACCAATGTTGCGGTATGAATTAATTCTATTAATACCGCGCCCCTATATACTTTCTCATTTAACCCACCTATTAAACCTGCAGCAAGTAATGTGCAAATAGGTCTGATTTTTTTTCCTGAAGAGGTGAAAAGATAATTTGTTATTTTATGTAGAATTGTTGCCTTAGTAGACAAAGCTTCTTTAAATTTTATATCAAAACAAGTTATTTCTTTTTCTATATTTTTTAAAAAATTCATTTATTTAATTCTGTTGCTAATTGTCCACAGGCTGCACCGATATCTTCTCCACGACTTTTTCTAAATTTAACTAATATCTTATTTTTTTCTAAAATACTAATGAATAATGTTGTTGCTTTAGTCGTTGATTTTTCATAAGAGATATCATCTACTTTATTATATTCTATTAAATTAACTTTACTGGGAATTTTTTTGCAAAAACTTATTAAATCATGAGCGTCTTGAGCGGTATCATTAAATCCTTTGAGTAAAACATATTCATATGTTGGTTTTATTTTTGTTTTTTGAAAAAAATACTGTAAAGCACTCGACAAACTTTCTAAATCATTAGATTTATTAATCTCCATTATCGCTGTTCTTTTTATATTATTGGCGGAGTGTAAAGAGATGGCTAGATTGAATTTAGGATTTAAATCGGCAATTTTTCTTATCATTTTACTTATCCCCGCCGTTGACACAGTTATTCGTTTACTTGACATATACAATCCTGATTTTGATGTTATATGACTTATACTCAAAAGTACATTTTTAATATTTAATAAGGGTTCACCCATTCCCATATAAACAATGTTTGTGATCTTTGATTGAAATTCTGTAAGACAAAATTTATTAATCAAAAAAACTTGATCATATATCTCGGCAGCTGTTAAATTTCTATAAAGTTTTAACTTTCCTGTCGCACAAAACGTACACGCTAAACTACAACCAACTTGAGAGGAAATACAAACAGTATAACGATTTAGTTGAGGAATCAAAACTCCCTCTACCACCCTGTTTTTATCTATTTCAAAAAGAAATTTCACAGTACCATCTTTACTAAAACTTTGTTTCAATACCTGGATACCATTTATTTGAAAATTATTCTCTAATAAAGACCTGTCATGTTTTGATAAATTAGTCATTTTACTAAAATCCAAAACTCTATATTTCCATAACCACTCATATACCTGTATAGCCCTGAATTTAGGTTTTTTGTTTTCCACAAAAAATTGTGTCAACTCTTCTCTGGTTAAATCTCTAATATCTATTTTAATGTTTTGCATTTTTTATTTAAAAAAGTGTATAGTGTTTTTGCTAAATAATAGTCTAGACTTGTGGTAATTTTCAAGTTATAATCTTTTCCGTCGACAAAACATAAAGGATGGAATTCTTTTTTAAGATATGTTTGATATATAGAGGAGTCATCTGAGAAAGATAGTTCTTCTGATTTGATGTTGACATTTTTATAATGTTGATTATATGTTGCTAATATCTGTAAAAAATGAAAAACTTGTGGTGTTTGGACTTCTCTAAAATTGTCTCTATCCTCTATGATGGAGGTGGGACTACCATCTTTTAAAACTCTTCTTATGGTGTTTTTTAATGGAACTACTGGAATGGCCGTTCCCCTTTCTCTCGCACAAGTAATTAATTCCATTATAAACTGACTATCTATAAATGGTCGAGCAGCATCATGAATACTAACTAAATCTGATTTCATAAGTGAATTTTCAGTAAGTATTTTTTGGAGACCAAGATATACTGTGTCCATCCTTCTTTTTCCACCACTATAAACTTTATGTGGAATTTGAAAATTATACTTTTTACAAAGATCTAACCATTTTGTTTTATATCCCCTCGGAAGAGAGACATAGATTTTTGATTTAGGATGGGTGAGATTAAAAACCCTTATACTATGTGTTAAAATAGGAAAACCCGCTAATTCTAAAAACTGTTTTGGTCTTTTATGATTTAATCTGACACCTCTACCTCCAGCTAATATTAAAACATAATGTGTCATCAAAAGAATCCTATTAAATAATCAACATACAATCACCATAACTCAAAAAATTATATTTTTCTTTTATAGCCTCTTTATATGCTTTGAGGATTAAGTCATGACCCGCAAAGGCGGAAACCAACATCAATACTGTTGATTTTGGAGAATGAAAATTAGTCAACAATGAATTTGCTATTTGAAATTCATATGGTGGGAAAATAAATTTGTTCGTCCACCCCTCAAAAGGTTTTAAGGTTTTGTAGGAAGAAACTGGTGTTTCAATTGCACGCATTGTGGTTGTACCTATAGCACAAATACGTTTTTTCTTTTCTATCGCCGAATTAACAACATCTGTCACCTTCTTATTAATAAAAATTTCTTCTGAATCCATTTTGTGTTTAGATAAGTCTTCAACCTCAACTGGACGAAATGTACCCAAACCTATGTGTAAAGTAATTTCTGGTAAATGAACTCCTAAAATTTCTAACTTTTTTAACACTATCTTACTGAAATGTAAACCTGCGGTTGGAGCCGCTACCGCTCCCTTATGTTTTGCATAAACAGTCTGGTACTTTTCTTCATCCTCATTTGTCGGGTCTCTCTTTATATATTTAGGGAGGGGGGTTTGTCCCAATCTTTCAATTGTTTCCTTAAATTGATCATAAGGGGCGTCATGTAAAAATCTCAATGTTCGACCTCTTGATGTTGTGTTATCAATTACCTCTGCGATTAATTCATCATTTTCACCAAAATATAATTTGTTTCCGATCCTAATTTTTCGTGCAGGATCCACTAAAACATCCCATAATCGACTTTCTTTATTTAATTCACGCATTAAAAAGACCTCTATCTTCGCTCCCGTTTTTTCTTTATTACCATATAAACGGGCAGGTATAACTTTTGTATTGTTCAAAACCATCACATCATCTTCTTCAAAATACTCTAGAATATCTTTGAATTGCTTGTGTTCTATTTTACCAGATTCTCTATGTATAACCATCATTCTTGACTCGTCTCTGTTAAGTATAGGATTTTCCGATAATCTTTCTGATGGTAGATCAAAGTCGAAATGAGATAATTTTAATTTCATGTTGAAGTGAACTTTATAAATAAGGATTGTAAATATACAAAAAATTCAAACTGTCGTTAAACACAAGTTTCATATCTCAGGCATAATGTCATTTATCTCTATAGCATCCTTTAAGTCATAAGGGCCTATATGAGTACGGGTTAACTCATATAGATAGGCTCCACAATTTAATCTTATTCCAATATCATGTACCAGTGTCCGGATGTAAGTCCCTTTACTACACTTTACTTCAAAGGAAACAAATGGTAAATTAAATTTTAACAATCTAAGTTCATAAATTGTAATCTTTCTACTTTTAAGACGTATATTTTTTTCACCTCGACGAGCCTTTTTGTAAAGACGTTCTCCGTCGACCTTCAAAGCTGAGAAGATTGGGGGTGTTTGGTCTTGTAAACCTGAGAATCCTAAAAAAACCGATTGAACTTGTTCAATATTAATATTCCTAAAATTTTGAAAACTTTCTTCTTCTGTTTCTCGATCAAAACTTCTTGTCATACATCCCAACTTCATCACACCACGATATGTCTTAGTTAAAGATTCATAATCTTTTATGGTTTTTGTTTTAGACCCTGTACAAATTATTAACAACCCACAAGCTAATGGATCTAATGTTCCACAATGACCCACCTTTAATTTGTTAATATTATATTTTTTCTTTAGACTACTTCTAATTTTTTTTACAACATCAAAAGAGGTCCATCTTAAGGGTTTATTTACCAATAAAACGCTTGCAACTGCTGTCTTCAAATTAAATTAATTAAGATCAAACCCGCGATGAAAAAACAATAATATCCAAAATACTTTAAATTATTTTTTTGGACAATAGAAATCATATATTTACAAGCAAATAAGCCAGAAAAAAAAGCACTGAAAAAAGCAATTATTAAACCTTTTAATTCAATATCATAACTTGAATTGGTTAGACTAAACTCTATAATTTTAATTAGTGTCCCGCCTATAATTGGTATTAAAGCCATGAGAAATGAAAATTCGGCAGCCTGAGCTCTTTTTACTTTACAATACAATGCTGTTGCAATAGTGGCTCCAGATCTAGATATGCCTGGAATTATTGCTAAAGCCTGAGCACACCCAATCAAAATTGCATGTGAAACACGAATTTCATTATTTGATGATTTAACTAAATTGGTGGCAAGTAAAATTAATCCTGTGATGATTAACATCACACATACTAAAGCTTCTGTATTTACAAAAAGTAAATCAATCTTATTACTAAATAATCCATATATCAAAAGAGTTGGGAGAGATGAAATAATTAATTTAAATATAAAACTAATGTCCCTTTTATCCCTATACTTTATTAGTCCTAATATTATATGTTTAATACGCTTATGATATACTATAATTGTACTTAATGCCGTTGCAAAGTGAACAGTTATAAACAACAACAATGGGTCTTCTTTTGCTATACCAACAATATGTGAAAACAACTCAAGATGACCACTACTACTGATGGGGAAAAACTCAGTCATCCCCTGAATCAGACCTAATAAAAAATACTTAATTTCTTCGATCATTATAAAATATTGAACAGCCAATCCCTATATAACCTATTAATATAACTACGGGAGCGATTTGAATTCTTTGTGAAGAAAAAATTTCGGGGTTGAACTCTGTTGGTGTTGATCCTCCGCCACCTATCATTAATACAAAACCAATAGCGATCACTACTAAACTGATAATAAGTATTATAAAATTTATTTTTTTAAAAAGAAAGTTTGACTCCATCTTTTAATTCATTTATATAAGTCTTCTGTATTTAAATTTAGGTACTTTCTCACACAAATCCATGTACTAAACAGTGAAATTAATATATTAATTAAGGTAATTCCCAACATTAATAATCCCAAGTCTTTTAAACTGATTAACTTTTCTAACTCTGGAAGTTGAATATTTACCAAATGGAGTAATAATACTAATAAACTATTACCTAACAAACACGCTATTATAGTATACTGTATATTGGATATTAAAAAGGGTTTTTGGATAAATCTTTTTGTCGCGCCAACCAATTGCATTGTTTTAATACTAAATCTTTTAGAATAAATGGTAAGTCGAATATTACTGTTGATTAAAGAAAATGCTAATAAAAAAAATAAAATAGCGATCACAAATAATACCAACCCAGTTCTATTAAAATTATTTTCAATTAAAATAAGAAGAGTCTCATCATATACAACCTCATCAACTTCATCATATAATAAAAACCGTTTTTTTTGAGTGATTGGAGTTGTTTTATCTAAAAAACTTGAATGAAACCTTAACTCTATTATATTTGGAAGGGGGTTTTCTCCCAACACCTTCACAAAATTTTCTCCTAATTCATCTGTTAAGTTTTTTGATGACTCTGATTTTGAAATAAAACTAACTGATTTCACATCCTCTAACAAAGAAAAGGATTTAATTAATTGTTGAATTTCTAATTCAGGAATATCCTCATTAAGAACCAAATTAAAACTTATGTTTTCTTTTAATGTTTTTCCTAAACTATTATAATTAAGAACTATAACACCTAATACTCCCATGATTAAAACAGAAAAAGTAATCGCGAACAGAATAACAATACGTGAATTTAAAACACGATTTTTGAAGAAATGTTCAGTTTTTAAAACCATTATATTTATTTAGTATTGTAATAACAAAAACTTAAACAAACGTTTTGTTTATTGAATTAAAAAATTTGATAACAAAAAAAATTAACTAAGTCAATGTAGTGAAATTATTTATATCTACATTTAATATTTAGACATTAAATTCATGAGTTACGACTTTAAAAAAATTGAAGAAAAATGGAGACAAATATGGGAACAAGACGAAATCTATAAAGTAACCGAAGACCCTGAAAAACAAAAATACTATGTTTTGGATATGTTTCCTTATCCATCTGGAGCGGGACTCCATGTTGGACATCCATTAGGATATATTGCGTCAGACATATTTGCCCGATATAAACGTCTAAACAAATTCAATGTCTTACATCCTATGGGATACGATTCCTTTGGATTACCCGCAGAACAATATGCGATACAAACTGGGCAACATCCTGAAATTACAACGGAAAAAAATATTAATCGTTATAGGAAACAATTAAATAAAATGGGATTTTCTTTTGATTGGAGTAGAGAGATTAGGACATCTAATATATCATATTATAAATGGACACAATGGATTTTTAAAAAATTATTTAATTCCTACTATTGTAATGTCGATGATAAAGCTCTTCCTATATCGAATTTGATTGGAGAATTTGAAAGAAATGGAAATACCAATGTAAAATCTCCATGTGATGAAGATACTCCCAGTTTTACTAAAAATGATTGGAAAATTTGGACAGATGAAAAAAAACAAACTATTCTACTAAAATATCGTCTTGCCTTCCTCTCTGACACATGGGTTAACTGGTGTGAAAAACTAGGAACAGTTCTTGCGAATGATGAAGTGAAAGAGGGACACTCTGAAAGAGGTGGGTTCCCTGTAAAAAAACGAAAAATGAAACAATGGTCACTGCGTATCACTGCATATGCGGAGAGATTAATAAATGATTTAAATACTATTGACTGGCCTGATTCTATAAAAGAAATCCAAAAAAATTGGATTGGAAAATCCAAAGGAGTTTCTATTCATTTTAAAGTCGAAAAATCTTCCCATTCTATTGAAGTCTTTACCACAAGACCCGACACCATCTTCGGTGTTTCTTTTATTGTTTTGGCCCCAGAACATGATTTGATAAAACATATTACGTCGAAAGAAAAAAAGATGGATGTAGAAACTTATTTCAGAGAAATACAAATGAAATCTGACAAAGACCGACAATCAAATATTAAAGAAGTTACGGGAGTATTTTCTGGAGGATATGCTGTTCATCCACTTAATAATACCATGATCCCTATTTGGATTTCAGATTATGTTTTATCTTCCTATGGTACTGGTGCTATCATGGCTGTACCAGCTGGGGACGAAAGAGATTGGGCTTTTGCAAAAAAATTCGACATAGAGATTCCAAATATTTTTAAAAATACAAGTGTCGATGAAAATGCCTATACTGAAAAAAATACAACTATAACAAATTCAAGTTTTTTGAATGAATTAAGTATAAAAGAGGCGGGGATGAAAGTAATTCAAGAAATTACAAAAAGAAAAATAGGTTCAGTAAAAATACAATACAAATTAAGAGATGCTGTTTTTAGTCGGCAACGATATTGGGGTGAACCATTCCCAATCTTTTATCAAAACAACATACCTTATTTGATAGAAGACAACATTGGTGTTCAACTACCTATTGTAGATAAATATTTACCAACTCCCGATGGAGACCCTCCATTAGCAAGAGCAAAAAAAGAAAATTGGAATATTTTTAAAGGGGACAGAATGGAATACAACACAATGCCAGGATGGGCAGGTTCATCTTGGTATTTCTTAAGATATATGGATCCTAATAATGAAAATGAATTTGTGTCTGAAGAAAAGATGAGCTATTGGCAACAAGTAGATTTATATGTAGGTGGAGCGGAGCATGCTGTGGGTCATTTATTATATTCCAGATTTTGGACAAAATTTTTGTTTGATTGTAATTTAATCCATTTTAATGAACCATTTAAAAAACTTATTAATCAAGGTATGATTTTGGGTCGATCAAACTTTGTCTACCGTATACAAAACACAAATAAATTTGTAAGTTTTGAACAAAAAAACAAATATGAAACCACAAAACTACATGTCAATATTGAATATGTCGATAATGATATCTTAAACATAGAAGAATTTAAAAAATGGAGAAAGGAATTTGAAAACGCAGAATTTATTTTAAATCATAATAATAAATACCTGTGTGGGGCGGAAGTGGAAAAAATGTCAAAATCAAAATATAATACACAAAACCCTGATGATTTAATCGAAAAATATGGGGCTGACACATTACGAATGTATGAAATGTTTTTAGGTCCTATAGAACAATCTAAACCATGGGACACAAAGGGGATTAATGGAGTTCATAATTTTTTAAGAAAACTATGGAGATTAATCCATGATGAAAATAATACTTTTCAAATCTCTAATACTCCGGCAACTGATGAAGAATATAAATGTTTACATACTTGTATTCAAAAAATAACATTTGACTTAAATAGATTCTCTTTTAATACAGCCATCAGTAATTTCATGATATGTCTCAATGAATTATCTAATTTAAATTGTAATAAAAAAGAGATTCTAAATTCATTCATTATACTTCTACACCCATTTGCTCCCTATATTTCCGAAGAGATATGGCAACTTTTAGGGAATAAAAATTCAATCAATCTTTCTAGTTGGCCTAAATTAGAAGAAAAGTATTTAATCGAAAAAACATTTAATTATCCTGTTGCTTTTAATGGGAAAACTAGATTTTTATTAAAAATATCTAATGAATTAGATAAAAAAGAAATAGAAAAAATAACTCTATCTAACCCTAAAACAAAAAAATATCTTACAGAAAAAGAAGTTAAAAAAATCATCATCATACCTAAAAAAATGATTAACATAGTCTTTTAAAGACGATGAATCGAACAAAAAACAAACAATTATCGTAAATAATAGGCGAAATTGACGAAAAAACAAAAAAAATGGCCAAAAATGATGAAAAAAACAAAAAAAAGGCACTCAAAATCAGTCGGAAAAAAACTTTAAATATTCTGTTTTTTTCAGGGTTTTTTATTATTTTTTTATCTTTTGGTGAAAAAAATGGAGGATTTGAGTACTTTTTATCAAAAAACGATCAAAATAATACCTTTTCAATAAACGAAAAATTAAAATATAAAATATCATATGGAAAAAAGAATAAAAGAAGAGGGGCCATATTTGCGGCCCATGCTCACTTTTATGTACAAGACTCCGTAATAAACAAAAAACCTGTGTACAAACTAAGTGGAAGAGGGAAAACAACTAGACTATTTAGTCTATTTATGAATGTGGAACATTATTACACCTCTATTGTTGACCAAAATCAACTTAACACACTAGAGTGTAAGATGAATATTCGAGAGGGAAAATATAAAAAAACTGACCAGCTAAACCTTCACTCCGACATCTATTTAGAAACTAAAACGATTAATGATGTACTTGGAGTCGTATATAAATTACGTACCATACCACACACTGAATTAATATCGAAGGATACTATATTTTTCTCATACTATTATGATAAAAAAATCTACGACTCCTACTTAGTTAAAATTGGCAAAGAGAAAATCAAAACTAAATTTGGAGAACTAAACACCGTCCGGTACTCTCCTCTATTGGAAAAAGGACGTATGTTTAAACAAACAACAGGTGCAACTATTTGGATTAGTGATGACCAGAGACACATTCCAATCAAAATTGAACTTCCCATATTAGTGGGGTCTGTTTATATCAATTTAATATCATATGAAAACCTTTTTTTTGATTTGAAAAATTAATTATTTATTTATATTTAAAAAAACACGACAAATATGAACGACAAAGAACTATTAGACAAACTAAATCAACTTTCTAACAAGTACTCTACAACAGGTCAAGACTTGAACTCATATCTAGATGGACTATTATATTCTGACTATATCGGGTATTGGGACTATATTAAATTAGAAACACTATTATCATTACAAAGACCGAAAACCGATTTCCCTGACGAAAAAATCTTCATAATCTATCACCAGATTACAGAACTGTATTTCAAACTATGTTTACTTGAATTAGAACAAATTAACAAAAATGGAAGAAATGTACTCGAAACAGGAGAAGATCTTGGTTGGCACACAACTTTAACAGTTGATTTCTTTATTGAACGAATGAAGAGACTAAATCGATATTTAAAAAACATGATTGTCTCTTTTGAAATAATGACACAAGGAATGGATAAAGAGGAATTTTTGAAATTTCGTATGGCATTATTACCCAGTAGTGGATTTCAAAGTGTACAATACCGAATGTTGGAAATACGTTCAACAAACTTATCGCAACTATGTCACAGTGTCCCCAAAACCAGAACTGTCGAAGAGCTATATAAAAAACTATACTGGAAATCAGGGGCGAATGAGTTAAAAACTGGACAAAAAACATACACATTAAAACAATTTGAAAAAAAATATGATGATAGATTACTAAAATTATCTAACAAAATGGTTGAAAAAAATATATGGATAAAATATCAACAACTGGACAAAAAAGACCAAGAAAATAAAGTATTAAAACAACTACTAAAAGAATATGACTCACAGTTAAACATAAACTGGAAACTAGCACATTTCAAATCTGCCGTCAAATACTTACATCAAACGGATAAAAATATAGCCGCAACAGGCGGGACAAATTGGAAAAAATATCTTCCTCCAAAGTTTCAAAAACTTATATTCTTTCCAGGTTTATGGACCGATAAAGAGAAAGAGGATTGGGGAAAAAGCTGGGTAGAAGAGATGAACTTATAATTGATGAAGATTATTGTGGTCACTAAAAGGGTTCCTTTCACTATTAAATGACTTATATTTGGTATATGAAGAAGATATCATTCATATTTATTCTTACATTACTATTCAGTTGTAAAAATATTGTTGATCCATGTATATGTTCTTATATGTTATTTTACTCTGAAGACTATTGGACTGAGTTAACGGAACAGGAATTAAAAATGGCATATAAAAACTATGACCAATTTAATTATAATACATACCTTAAATGTAAAGAAGTCTATGATTCAAAAAAGACAAAAAATCCGACAGGGGAACAAAAAACACTAGAAGATTTCGCGAATACCGACTGTGAAAATAAACAAAAGAAAGAGTTGAAAAAAAGAAGAAACAGAGGTAACAAAAACCAAAAAACACTCAATACTATACCTAAGAAAAAAGAATATCTATACAACATCAATGTAACTGATTTGGGTGTGATAAAAGAAAATGTACAAAACGGAGAAAGTGTTGGAGAAATTTTAAACAGACACAATGTAAGTTTTAGAAAAATTGACAAAATAGCTAAACTATCTAAGAAAATATTTGACCTTAGAGATGTTAAAGCTGGTGGTGACTACACTTTACTTTTTACTGACTCAACACTAAAAACATTAAAATATTTTATCTACGAAATTGATCAAGTGGAATTTCTTGTTGGTCACTTAACTGACAGTCTAATAGTCTATAAAGATCATAAAGAATTAATTGTCAAAGAAAAAACTGGATCTGGTATTATAAATTCTTCACTATGGTTTGCGATGGAAGAAAGTAATTTGTCGGCAAAACTAGTAAACATTCTTGCGGATGACATATACCCTTGGACAATTGACTTCTTTAGACTAAATCCTGGAGATAGATTTAAAGTCATCTATGACGCAAGGTATGTAGAAGGTGAATTCATTGGGGTGGGGAAAGTACACGCAGTACTATTCAACACAAACAATCAAGATTATTATGCTGTCGCATTTAATGAAGTAGGAGGTTTTGAAGATTATTTTGATGAAAAGGGTGAGAATTTAAGAAAGTTCTTCCTAAAGGCTCCGGTTTCATTTACTAGGATTTCGTCTAAATTCACAAACCGAAGAAGACACCCTGTAACTGGTAGAGTGAAAGGTCATTTTGGAACAGACTTTGCCGCACCTATTGGGACCCCTATATACAGTACTGCTGATGGTGAAATTATAACTGCAACATATAATAAGTATAACGGTTATTATGTTAAAATAAAACATAACTCTACGTATACAACCCAATATCTCCACATGGACAAGTCTAGTAAGCGACTTTGGGCGAATAAAGGGATTAAAAAAGGGAAAAGGGTTCGACAGGGAATCGACATAATCGGGTATGTTGGGAGATCCGGACAAGCAACCGGACCACACGTATGTTATAGATTCTGGAAAAACGGGAAGCAGGTAGACCCATTCAAAACAAAACTACCGAAAGCAACTGCCGTAAAAAAATCAAAAAGAAATGAGTTTGAAGAAGTAAAGAGAATATGGTTGGAGAAATTGGAAACTATAAATTATCCTGATGAAGATTTTCATCCAGACTCGCTAGAACTATTGTCATTAAAAAGTTGAAAATAATTTAACAATCTACCCAATCTCCATTTTTCTTAATCAACTCAATGAGTTCATCTAAAGCTTGGGAGGTGGGAATATTTTTCTTTACTACCTTTCTCTGTTTATATAAACTAATTTTTCCCGGTCCCGTTCCGACATATCCATAATCGGCATCAGCCATCTCACCCGGACCATTTACAATACATCCCATAATACCTATCTTTAAACCCTTTAGATGACTTGTTGCGTCCCTGATTTTCGCTGTCGTTTTCTCTAAATCAAATAAAGTTCTTCCACATGAGGGACAAGAAATATATTCAGTTTTTGAAATTCTTGTTCTTGAAGCCTGTAAAATATTAAAACTTAACTCGTTGAGTTCGAGAATTGACAAACTGCGGGAGGAAATGGAGATACCATCTACTTGACCATCTAATAAAATGGATCCGAAATCAATTGAACTATTAATTTTAATCTCATTTTTTGATTTTTCATTATAACATTTTTCAAAAATCACTGGACAATCTAGGTTAAAACTATTTAATTGAGAAAGAAAGGTCCGTGTGGTTCCAACCATGTTCAAACGGGGTGCTGAAAACAAAATAACAGTATTACGACTTCGTTTCAACTTAGTTATTAAAACATTATCCAAATCACCAAAAAAAACTCGAACGATATTCAACGTTTCAGATTTTTTCTCCTCTAGAAGATATTGTTGTTTGGAAAAAAGTGGATATCCTATTTTTTTAGTTTTCCATTTACTATAATTGAAAATAATTTTTAACGTGGAGGGGGGGGGGAATCCAATATCTCGATTTCCAAGAAATAACAAATCACACGCACGATCTCTAACATGCCATTTATCTAAATCAAGAGAATACTTATATCCCAAGGGGATAAACGAAAGTCTAGTTATGTTTTCTTGTGCTGAAAAATCTATCATCACAGTTGGACTATACTTTCCTCCTATATTTAGAACATTATTTGTAACTCGCCTTTGACAACTAAAAGGATCTACTAAACAGTCTTTCAATTCTTCTATTTTAACTGACTTTTTATTTAAAAGAATATATCTTACTATATTTTTTGCTGGTAATATTTCTGCCTCCGGCTTTTCAGTTAAAGATACTCTAACGGTGTCTCCTATCCCATCTCTTAATAGTGTTCCGATACCCATCGCTGACTTTATTCTAGCGTCATCTCCATCACCAGCCTCTGTAACTCCCAAGTGTAAAGGATAGTACATATTTTCTTTTTTCATTCTACACACTAATAACCTATAGGCTTGGACCATAACAATTGGATTACTGGACTTCATCGAAAGTATTATTTTATCATAATCATATTTCTCACAAATCCGAACAAACTCCAAGGCTGACTCCACCATTCCTAATGGAGTATCTCCATATTGTGACATAATTCTATCTGAAAGAGAACCATGATTTGTTCCAATACGCATCGTCGTATCAAACCTTTTACAGACATCTAATAATGGGACGAATTTCTCCTCAATTCTTTTTAATTCTGTTTCGTATTCCAATTCAGAGTATTTTTTAAATTCAAATTTTTTTTTATCTGAAAAATTACCTGGATTGATTCTTATTTTTTCCACAATTTTAGCCGCCTCAATAGCCGCGTTTGGGGTAAAATGAATATCCGCAACCAGAGGAGTGATTATCCCTTTATTTCTAATGGCATCTTTTATATTTTTTAAATTTTTTGCTGACTTAATACTAGGAGCTGTTAACCTTATAATCTCACAACCAGCTTGAATTAAACGAAGACACTGTTGTACTGTACCTTCTGTGTCCATGGGATCTGTTGTTGTCATAGACTGGATTCTAATGGGGTTATTTCCACCTACCGGAACAGTGCCAATCATCACCTCACGACTTTTTATCCTAGAATAATTAGTAAGACTATCACAATATAAATACTTATCAAAAGACACAATTATTTCTCTTTTATTAATTTAAAAATTACTGGGCGACTAGGTGATGCGTCGTTCTGAAATGAGACAAATTGTAAGTTCAATAAATAAACGTCATCATTTATGTGATTGTCAACATATATTAATTCCGTTATTGTACAGTGATATCTCGGGTTTTCTGGATAATTCCAAAAAATCTTATGTGCTAATAATTCTCCAGCATCATCCTCTTTATCAACTGATGGTAAATCTATTAACAGATGCTTAATTTTCATTTCAACAATATAATCCATAGCTGATTTTGAGAAATAAGGAGGATTTGTTTTTGAATAGTCCTTTTTTAATTTATCAGAAGTATTAGGTAAAGTTCTTATTATTAAACTTTCTATATTTTTATCAGTAAATAACTCACAAATCATTTTTTTTGTAATTACGTTATCCCCATTTATTTTTTTCGGTGTCACTGAAATCAATTGTGTTATAAAAAAAAACCTATTCAGCTGACTATTTAGTGATTCTTTTGAAGAACTTATGTGGCCTATACATTCCGTGTGAGTCCCATGAGCGTGGGGATTAAAAAAAATATTATTAAAATTTACTGGACCTCCTTGCGAAACGTCTCCAATCCAATCTCCATCTTTAACTGGTTCAATTTTTACATCTGACACCCCCCAAGCTGAAACATAATTTTTAGCAATTGGAATCGACAAATCTATGGGATTTTCCAAATCACAAACATAATGTGTTTTATTATGATATAACCTAATCTTCATTATTAATACGTTAAATTAAAAATAATTCCCTGGAAATACTATCCGCAAACAACATTCCTTTCTCTGTAAGTATCACAAAACCTCCGTCTTGATATATTAAACCGTGTTTTTCAATGGATTTTAAATTTTTTTTAAATAATTGGACCTCCAATCTACTCATCTTACTAAAACATGTCTCCAAGAAAATCCCGTCTGATGTTCTTAATGAGGTGATGACATATTCATTGATGATATCTTTTCGAGAAAGATACTCCTCCTCATAATATTTTGTTTTATTCCAATAATTCTTACAATAAACACTATTGTTTTTCACATTCCATTGTCGGGATTTTCCATTGTAAGAATGTGCTGATGGTCCAACTCCCAAATAAGGTGTTTTATTCCAATAATTTTGATTATGAAGAGCTCTGTATTCTGGTTGAGAAAAGTTAGAGATTTCATAATGTTCATATCCCGCGTCAAGTAAGAGATTTCTTAAAACATAAAACTGTCGTTCTTGTTTTTGAGGATTGAGTGGTGGATGTTTTTTATCTTTAATAAAATGACTTAATGCAGTACCCTTTTCTACTGTAAGACAGTAACTAGAAATATGTGGGACCTTCATCTTAATCAAGTATTGTATATTTTTCACAAACTTATCATCACTCAATAAAGGATAGCCATATATTAAGTCCACACTCAAATTCTTAATTTTAGAGTTCTGTAATAACTCAAGTGCCTCAAAAGCCTGTCTACTATCATGACTCCTATTCATATAATCCAGGTCCTCTTGAAAGAATGATTGGACTCCCAAACTTAAACGTGTTATACCTAAATTATACCAATCAATTAAGTTCTGTTTTGTAACATTTTCTGGATTTACCTCTAAAGTCACCTCATTCGTATTAACCACTCGAAAGTTTTCTTTAATCACCAAAAGTATATCGTCTAAAATTTGGGAGGGGAGAAGTGAGGGGGTTCCTCCTCCAAAATAAACAGTTTCAATAGGAGATGATGTTATATATTTTTTCCTACTAATTAATTCATCTTTAATTGTTTTCACCACGTCGTTTAAAAGTTTCAAAGAGGTGGAAAAATGAAAATCACAATAATGGCATGCTTGGGTACAAAATGGAATATGTACATATATCCCGGCCATTACTTATTTAAAACTAATCTAATGATCGTTTCTTCATGAGGGATCGATTTATGTAAATCTACACTACCCCGATGATAATCCTTTATTATCCGTTTAACTAGAGACAAACCTAATCCCCATCCTCTCCTTTTAGAAGTAAATCCCGGTTCAAATATTTTATGGGAAAAGACCTTTTTTATACCCTTTCCGTTATCAACCACATCGACTGTAACAGTTTCTTTATCATCTTTTACCTTAACACTAATTTTACCGCTTTCATTTATTGCATCTATTGAATTTTTAATAATATTTTCAATAACCCACTCAAACAAATCTTTATTTAAAAAAACTTCGATATCAGATTTCTCTGTACATATTTCAAAATTTATCTTAGATGAAGCCCTTTTCTGCATGTATGTAAGAGACGACTCTAAAATGGGTATTATGTTTTGTTTTTCTAACTTTGGTTCGGACCCAATTTTAGAAAACCTGGCGGCAATAACCGTCAATCGTGATACATCTTTTTCCATTTCAAACAAGACTTTCTGCGATTTGTCATTTTTCTTTAAATACTCTAACCACCCCACCAAAGAAGACAATGGAGTACCTATTTGATGGGCCGTCTCTTTTGCCATCCCAGTCCAAACCTTATTTTGTTGTGCAATCCGAGCGGTACTAAATGTAGAATAGGCAAGTAACATAAAGGCCCCCATGATTGAAAAAATAAAAAGGGGAAAGTACTTTAGGTTTTGTAACAATTTTGAATCCTTATAATAAATATATTCCTTCTCACCACCAATTAATTCTATTTCAATCGGTGGATACTTTTTCTTCATTAATCGAATTTGTTTTTTTAAATCCGAATCAGACATGTTTTTTTTAAAATTCCTTTTATTTATAATTTTTCCGTCTTCAGAAACCTGTATAACGGGGACTGTATTGTTATTATTAACCACCTCAAACACAAATCCCAAATCATAATTAGAATTGTTAATATTTGACAACTCTTTAGTTGCTTTTGCCCATAAGGCGACTTTTTTTTGCTCTTCTATTTTAAGTTTTTTCACTAAATGACTTGTATACCACAATGTGGAAACAACTATTGTTAGTGCAAAAAAAACCAAAGTCTTAAATGGTATATTTCTTATATAATTTAATTTAGTATCCATATAACTAATTTAATGAAATCAAACTATTTTATTGATTTAACTTTTCTAACTCAATTTTTGTTATATCTCTCCAATGACCAACCGGTAAAGATCTTTTTTGAATATTAGCATATTGAATTCTGTCCAATGTCATTACATGATAATTGTAATATTCAAATATTCTTCTCACTATTCTGTTTTTTCCCAAATGTATTTGGATTCTTATTTTATTAGTTGAATCGAGGTATTGAATATCATCAACAAATACCAAACCATCAGTTAAATTAATCCCCTGTTTAATCAAACTAAAATCTTTTTTTGTCACCGCTCTATCTAAAACAACATGATAAATTTTCTGAACCTCATGGCTGGGATGAGATAATCTTTTTGCCAAATCACCATCATTTGTGAATAACAATACCCCAGTCGTATCTTTATCAAGTCTACCAACCGGAACAACTCTTTCTTTATAACTGTTTTTTATTAACGAGATAACTGTCTTTCTTCCTTTTTCATCACTCATTGTTGTAATATAACCCGTTGGTTTATTTAAAACAATGTATCTTTTTTTTTCCAAAGTGATTTTTTTTCCATTAACAAACACGATATCTTTCAAAAAAACCCGAGTTGCTAAGTTTGTAATAATCTTTTTATTAATAGAAACATCTCCCCCTCGGATGAAACTCTCCGCCTTTCTACGTGAACAAAGACCACACATCGCTATATAACGATTCAATCGAATACCTTTTTTCAAATTATTATCAATCATAAATAATTCATTTTAACAAAATCTGAATCTACTTCTAAAGTAATATGCGACCCTATAATAACTGGAGTGTTTTGAAACCCATGGCCTATTGGGAAATTAAAACAAACTGGATAATTGTATTTTTTAACTATATCAAAAATGATTTTTTGATATGTTTTACCAAAAGAATCCTCATTATCCTTTAACTCTGTCATTTCTCCAACAATCAATCCCTTTATCTTTTTTAACACTCCCGCTCTATCTAAAGTGTAAAACATTCTTTCAATATGATATAGGTATTCATCGATATCCTCAATAAATAAAATAAAATCATCCCCTTCAAGACATAATGATTCGGACCCCAACAAACTACATAAAATGGACAAATTTCCACCTATCAATTTTCCTGCCCCTGAACCAAGTCTATTTTTAGCAAATGAAGGAACGGTTATCACTACTCTTTCGCCAGATAATAATTTAAAGAGTGTGGTGATACTTTTTTGGTCAACATTTGAAAAATTATATATCATCGGTCCGTGAATCGACGCTATATTATACACACACTGGATATGTGACAAAAGTGTTGTAATATCACTAAAACCTATTAACCATTTTGGATGTTTTTTGAAGGTGGTGAAATCCACCTGATCTAAAACCTGTATCGTTCCATATCCACCTCTTGCAAAAAAAACCGCCTTTATATTTGTATCGTCAAGAGCTTCTTGCAAAAGAGTTTTTCTTTCTAAAATAGTTCCCGAAAACACATTATGTTTATTAAAAATCGCTGATTTTAATTTAACTGAGAAACCCCAACTTTCTAATATTTTAACAGAGACATCAACTTCCGATTTGGAGACAAATTTTGCTGGTGCTACAATCTCCACACTATCACCTTTTTGTAAAAAAGGTGGAATAATAGAATTATTAGTATTTATTGTCATTTTCAATCGTTTAACATACTTTTACACAATATACAAAACTATGGGAGACTCTTCTAGATTTACAATCACAGCGGCCCTGCCTTATGCCAATGGCCCTGTACATATCGGACACTTGGCTGGAGTATATATCCCCGCGGATATCTTCGCGAGATATAAGAGGAAGACTGGATGTGAAGTTTTATATCTCTGTGGTTCTGACGAACATGGAGTTCCCATTACAATAAAGGCGAAAAAAAACAACAAAACTCCTAAAGAAATAGTAGATAAGTATCACTCTATTATTAAAAAATCATTTTTAGATTTTGGTATCTCGTTCGACATTTATGATCGAACCTCAAATAAAACACATCACGAAACCGCAACAAATTTTTTCAAGGAACTATACAACAAAGGCGTCTTTGTTGAGAAAATTACCAAAGAATACTTTGATGAAAGTGAAAACATCTTTTTAGCAGATAGATATATTCAGGGGACTTGTCCTGAGTGTAACCATTTAGAAGCTTACGGGGATCAGTGTGAAAGTTGTGGAATGACATTAAACCCAAATGAATTAAAAAATCCCAAATCAGTATTAAGTGGAGGGGAGTTATCAAAAAAAGAAACAACACATTGGTACCTGCCTTTAGATGAATATGAAAGTTGGCTAAAGAACTGGATTCTGAAAGAAAAAAATGAGGATTGGAAAACAAATGTCTTGGGACAATGTCGATCCTGGATTGATGGTGGATTGAAAGCCCGGGCTGTCACACGAGATTTAAATTGGGGTGTAAAAGTTCCAATTCAAGGAACGAAAAACAAAGTCTTATATGTTTGGTTTGATGCACCTATCGGGTATATTTCAGCAACAAAAAACTGGGCAAAAATAAACAATAAAAAGTGGGAAGATTTTTGGTGTGATGACAAAACACAACTCATTCATTTTATTGGGAAAGATAATATTGTTTTTCATTGTATTATTTTTCCAACAATGTTAAAGGCTCATGGTAAATTTATTTTACCAACAAATGTTCCGGCTAATGAATTTCTCAATCTTGAAGGTAATAAAATATCTACTTCGCGAAATTGGGCCGTCTGGCTACATGAGTACCTTGATGAATTTCCTCAACAACAAGACGTGTTAAGATATGTTCTGTGTATTAATGCTCCTGAAAGTAAAGACAATGATTTTACTTGGTTGGACTTTCAGGCTAGAAATAACAATGAATTAGTGGCAGTACTTGGAAACTTTATAAATCGTGTTTTTGTTCTATGTCACAAATACTGGGGTGGGAAAGTTCCTAAACAACATGATTTAGACAATATAGATTTGATGATGATTGAAAAATTGGAAAGCTGTCCAAGATTAGTTGGAGAATTGATTGAAAAATATAAATTTAGAGCGGGTCTTCAGACTGTCATGGAATTAGCTCGAGCGGGAAACAAATACCTTGCAGACACCGAACCCTGGAAGTTATTTAAGTATGAAGATAAAAAAAGAAGAACCGAAACCATTTTAAACACAGCCATTCAAGTGGTCGCAACTCTTGCTACTGTGTGTGAGCCGTTTATGCCATTTACTGCTCAAAAACTATCAAAGATGTTGGTGATTGAAAATGGAGATTGGACTGCTGAAAAGACTGTCCGAGTCAACGAAGGACATATCTTAAATAAACCCGAATTATTGTTTTCTATTGTTGATGATGAAATGATTCAAAAACAAATAAACAAACTAAAAAAGAGTTGATGAGGAGATTGTTTTTACACACACTGTTATTACCCTTTTTTTTATTTAGTCAAAATAATAATCCCGAACTATCTCTTGGAGCAAAATTAAGTGTTCAACACAACAGTTTATTATATAATAATAATATCGGTGTAGGTATTGGTTTAAATTATAAAATCCCTATTCGTCACAGGTCTCTAAAGGTTTCATCTGAATTTCTATTGAGATATCAAAATTTTACTTCAGATGAAGAATACCCTGTAAACTATGGAACACTTGAACTCAATAATGAAGGGGAACCAATTCTTGTTGGAGCACATAATGCTTATAACTTAAAAACAGAAGGACATTATGGTCTAATCGAGAAAAGTTTTAAAATTGGGTTCGAACAAACATCAAAATTAACACTTAATATAATTCCATATTATAACTGTTACTTAACTGGTAGAGAAAGTCAAGAAACTGTTGAAAGTATCACCAATGGGAGTGTTATGATAAATACTAATCCTGAAAAAATTAAAAGAGAATCAAAAAATAGACACTCAATAGGAACATATTTTGGAATATCTTATCAAATAAATTATAATCTAAATATAGATTTTCGAACACCTATTTTTATTAACAGCACCTTTGAAGGTAGTGATATTTCAGACTTATATTATTATGAAAAAATGGGTAAAAATTTTGTAATTTCATTAATATATTTCTTTTATTAATACCATATATATGAAAATTATCTTCTTAGTATCATTTTTAAGTGTTTGTTGTATTGGACTGTCTCAAACAGTTGTAGAACAAAAAAAATTCAAGAATGGGAATATTCAAGAAGAAAGAGTTTTTGAAAATCAAAAATTAAAAATAGTAACTAACTATTACAAAGATGGTTCATTAAAAACAAGAGAATATATTGATGGTGGAATTTTAGAAAAATATTACAAAAATGGACAAATGAGTTATTTAAAAGTGAATTCTGACTCAAGTTCAATTGAAGAAAATTATTCAAAAAATGGACTTCTAATACTTCGTCGAATAAATAATGAAATTGAATTTCAGGCCTATGAGGATATTTTAGAACATGAACACAAACATAACCATCATCATGGACATAATCATGGACATAATCATGGACATAATCACTAAAAAGTACCCTTTATGATTTTAAATATCTAATTTCTCGACGTTGAAAAAAAACTAAAAAAAGTAAACCTAAAAACACTATTGGTCCGATGATACAAAAAATCCAAACATTTATTTCCTCATACGACATACTTAATAAGTTCGCCAAATAGTATAAGAAATCTACACATTTATAAAAAACATAATCCATCAAAAAATATTATTTGATGTTAAAGACTATTGAACTGTACCCACAAAAGTTACAGATTTTGCTGCAGCATATTGTACTTTAGCAAGTCTTTCAGCGTCCGCCCTGTTACTCGCCTCAAGAACAACATATTGAGTAAAACCATCTATACTAACTGCAAATTTAAATTTTGTCATTTTT
>Ga0163179_10000198_pt1 | contig 41862 bp, 26 predicted proteins | sample AtlANTMetagenome_FD_109643 | JGI IMG/M metagenome (GOLD analysis project Ga0163179, IMG submission 109643) | Marine eukaryotic phytoplankton communities from the Atlantic Ocean - Atlantic ANT 2 Metagenome | ecosystem: Environmental > Aquatic > Marine > Oceanic | place: North Atlantic Ocean... | reverse complement strand
GTATAAGTCAAACCCAAGATCAATGGTGACATCAATAGTATCGCCGTCAACAACACGATTAATCTCCGTCACTCGGAAGTTGTAACAACTCTTCCTGCTCGGGGGTATCATCGCTCCCATAATTTTCCTCCCAGAATCCTGTTAATGCTTTATTTATAGATGTTTCTGGATCGGTTCTACGTTTCTCCGATTCCCATTCTCTCAACCCCTGATTCCATTCTTGAGCAAATACATTCATATCAAAATTTTCATCAGTAAAATCTGCTACTAATTCAGCTTTAACAGCTGCAGAAAGACTTAGAATACTCAAAACAGTAATCAGTTTTTTATTCATTAGGCCAAAATTCATCGTACTTAAATATGTAGTAAATTACTATACCTACTGCTATCAACAGTATACCACACATTATATTGATTGACCAAACAACTTCATTCATACATTGATAACTTGTTGAACTTCTGGAAATTTATCTTTAATTGCTTGTTCAATACCCATAGTTAAAGTTTGGGCACTCATAGCACATCCAGCACAAGCACCCAACATTCTAATCATTACAATAGGTCCTTCTTTAAGGTAATCTATTGCAACGTATTCAAGTATTCCTCCATCTGCTTCAATGTAAGGACGTATTTCGTCAAGCACACTGTTCACATTAAAATCATTTAATTCCATTTTTTATGCTAATATAGGATGAGCCCATGCTATTGGTATAAGAAAAGATCCTGTTCCAATAATTAAACCAAAAAGAATACATGATGATTTGATTGGTAAGTTTTTCATTGTTCCTCCTTAGTAACATAGTCAATAAAATGAGGATGACCTTTTAAATCAGGAACATCCTCTAATGCTTCTATTCTTGCTTCGTATGCATCAGTAGCATATTCACATATTTCATAATGATGATGTTGTAAGTCGTGATAACCGACTGTATAATGAGACACGATTTTAAGCCGTGGGCCCGTAATTTTACACTATTATTTATGACAATAAAGGTATTTTTACCTATTCTTGTCTTTATTCCATAACCTTAGAAGTCTTTCAAAAAAACTTATCTTAGGTTTAGGAGCTCTTGGTGTGATCATCTTTGTAAGCAATAAACAATTCTGTCAGGAGACATTCTACATGTAAATCCTGATTTACGGTTTAATTGTACCATAATTACACACAATTGTCCAATGATAATTACTGAACAAAGATATTTAAGTGATTTTTTAATTTCGAGTTTCATTTTTCGGATACAGTTTAGAAATTTTTTCTTGTCTTTTTATTTCTTTATCTTTTTTCTGGTCAAACCAATGCACTGGCCACCTATTCATTTTAAGTGCAGCGTCAAATAATTTTTTCTTGGGTAATTTGAGTTTCATTTTTCATCTCGCCAATATCTTTTATGCTCCCATGTGGTTCCGCTATTGGACCCCTTACATGGATTTATACAATCTGGATCTTTCAGATCATTACAAAGTAAGCCTGCAAGATCATGTGGACATCCAATTTTACCATCACTCCAGTATAATTGTCCTTCCAACCATGTCGAATCACATGCTAAACAAGTTCTATATGATATCTTCATGGAAAACACTATCCTCACTTTGACCTGACAAAATTTGTTCCCATCTACCATCAGGTTGTTTTTTATATAATTCTAAACCAATATCATCACCATCATTCCATAAACGAAACCATCTGTCTTTGTCTTCATCATAAACAAAGCCCTCTGATTTCAAAGATTCAATAAATGTGTCGTCCATAATTTTTTCATGATCAATAGAACTTTGTATAATGGATTGTTTAAGATCTTCTAGATCCCATTCCATTAGTTTGTATATCCTACAGCAGAAGCTTTAACTCCAGCATTTGCAGCAAAGATACCGTTTAATGGTTCTTTTTCTAATAAGACTGACTCACCACCGATTAAAGTAAAAGAACCAAGTGCTGATCCACCAACTGATGCCACTAGTGTAACTAGATGTGCAGTAGTAGTTGTATTCACAACACGAACCAGTCTCGCATTACTAAAAATATTAGCACCAGCAGTGTTAGTACCCAATGCTGCTTCTACACCTTTTAATAACATGACTTTTATCCTCGTTTAATTCTATTTATCTGACATTTTTTGTTTAAGTATTTTTTGCAGTTCTGCTGTAGAACCAACAAATACTGAATTATTTACTGTAGAAGGACCTTTTGGTTTTTCTTCTTCTATATCTTTTAGTTTTTTCTGTGTATCTAATAATTTATCTGCAATATCTGCTATGTTTTTAATTAAGTTACCAGCGACTTCATATGCTCTAGGGTGATCTGTGTTCTGTGCAACATCTAAAGCGCCTTGAATCGCTTCTTGACCCTTCTCAATCAATGAATATAATTGAGCACGACTATATTGATAATCATCATGAACATCTGTCTCTCCTGTTGGAGGTTCATTCGTTACCTTTGATAATTTATTGGGCATCTCACCTGTATTATCAACCTCTATATTGAAGGTGTTATTTAATTTGTCAAATGTATCACTCATTAGAAATTAGTCCAGCTTTCATTGAATCCAAAGTCATCGCCTGCATCCATAAATGCATCATCTAATGTATTGATTACAGAGAACTTATGATCATTACCTGTAGGTTGTGCAGTAATGTCAATTGCAAATCCTTGTCTAGCATAAGATTTTGATTTTGCAACTCTAAAGTTATCATTGTCAATTTTAATTATATAGTAATTATTCTTATCAGTTAATCCACCAACAGGTGTACCAGATGTGTCTTGATTGTATGTAACCTTATCCTGAGTAACAAATCCATGACTTGATAATGTAATAGTATTACTAGAAACATTAAACTGTGTAGGTGGAATTGATGTACCATCTCTGTTCTGATCAACTTTAGCAGCTGGTTCTGTACTGTATCTAACGTGTCTAGATCCAGTTGTCATTGCAGCACTAATATCAACATTGACCTTCCTAATCATTTCAGCAGTAGATACAGGTCCGTACATATATGTCTTTGCTGTAAAATTAAGAGTATGAATCAAGGTTCTTCTTGTACTCATATCTGATTCATAGTCATCGTAGATTCCAACATTGTTTAAAATTATAGGTATATCTTTCTTTTCACTAATTGATGTTATTAAATTAATTGTAATATTAAACATCGGTTGAAAATAAGGTAAAATCTGTTCTAATATTTGTACAGAGTCTTCGTTATTTTTACTTAAAATGTTTAATTCAAATTCACAGTTATATGGTACAGGACTGTATGTAGAGTAACTCTTTTCTGTATCACTAGTTTTTTGTGATCTTTGTATTTGTACGGGGCCTAACTTTCTAGATGGATCATAATTAATACCTTTCATTTCAAATGAAATTCTAGGTAATGTAATTTGTGTTTCAGCACGACCATCCAATGAAGGTTCCGCCTCTATTCTTGCAAGAAACTTTTCTCTTGGGCCATAGTTCAAAGGAACTTTAGTTGTTTGTACGACATTCCCAGCATTATCAGTTCTTTGTAATTCTATATTATTAAATATAGTTCCAAAACCAATAATAGTCTTTCTAAGAATTTCGTGATAAAAATGTTTTCCTAACATTAGAATACTCCAGAATTACCAAATTCACCAAATGGATTACCTTCCGACCAATCGATTAAATTATCACCTTCAGTTTCAAACCAATCGTTTTCAGAATTAGATGCGTTCTCATTTTCTATACTACTGAAACTATCTATGACAGTTTCGGATTGTGATTCAGCACCAATTAAAGTATCATCATCAGAGAATGTTCCTACTATATCTATAAGTTCTAATTCTTTGTTTGTTACATCCCATCTTGCAACTTTACCTTTTGGTTCACTTGGAGATGGAGCAATAATGATTCTAGGTTTACTTATATAACCATTTCCAGCAGTAGTTAAAGTTACAGCAGAGATAGTTCCATTTGTTACTGTTGCTTGTGCAAGTGCTTGTACTTTAGTTGGATCAGCAATTGTAACTGTAGGTGTAGATGTATATCCAGTACCAGCATTTGTTACTCCAACACTTGTAACAGCTCCACCTACTATTGCTGCAGTTCCAGTTGCTTGAGTACCACCAGATATATCAGGAGCAGATATGGTTACAGTTGGAGCTGAGGTATATCCAGTGCCGCCAGCAGTCATCTGGAATGAACCAACCTTATTAGACGCACCTGATATTGTACATACTGCTTGAGTTCCTTGGAATCCTGTTGGTACAATATTGATTGTATCTCCTACAGCATATCCAGTTCCATTAGTGTGAATAGTTACAGTTTGAATTACACCATTACTTGCAGTAGCATTTACTCTTAATCCAGTTCCACTACCACTTGTCGTGGTAGGAATATTGGTAATACTATCTGGATAAGTTGTTCCAGCAGATGTTATAGTTAAAGCTGTAACAATACCATTTATTGTAGTTACAGTCGCTGTTGCAGTTACAGCATCAGGTTTTCCTATAGTAACTAGAGGAGCAGTAGTATATCCACTTCCTACTTTACGAATCGTAAATACGTTTGTTAAATTGTAAGTAGCATTTGGATTAGATGCAATTACATCTGCGGTAAACTTTGTACCATATACAAATTCACCGAATGTAAAATTACCTCCAGCAGATAGAATTGCTTGTGCTGTAGCACCAGTTCCAGTGCCACCAATAGTTACTGTTGGAGCAGTTGTTGTATATCCACTGCCAGGATTTGATATTGCAATTGATGCTATAGATCCATTTGTAACTGTAGGAACAATAGATGTTGGAGGAACAGCACCAGCTAAAGTATTAAATGTAACTGTTGTACCAGAACCATATCCAGTTCCAGCAGAAGTAATGTAAATGTACTTGATACCACTAGTGACTTTATGAACAATAGAGTATGCTGCTTCTGCAGCAATTTTATCAATTTCAGCAAGACCAGTTTCAAGTCTCTCATCAGCAAACTCCATGAGTTCAGTAACGAGTGTAAATGTAGGTACATCTCCAAGAGGTCTTAGAGGTGTTTCATTCTCTACAAATTTAATTTGGAATAACTGTTTTGTTAATGGGAAATATATTGCATCTCCTTCATTTGGTCTTTCAGCAGAAACAAGATTGTTTGATTTTGCTTGTATCAAATCTTCCCATCTACGTCTTGATACAATAAATGTTGCTTCTTCTGATATTCTTACACCAAATTTTGTTAGTAATGTTCCATCACCTTCAAATCCATCATAGTTTGTAAGATACATTTCTATGAGATAGTTCTCATCAAATTTAGAAAGAGTATCTTCTCTAAACAACCTATCGGTTGTTACCATTTCTCTAGGTAGATAATATACGTCAAGACCATAAATTTTCATAGACTCGATAATCAAGTCTTCATAAAGTCTTTGTTCAGACTTCGTACCTATAGTAAAGTATACGTTTTTAGCCATATCATCCTACAAAGTCTAATGGAGGTGTTTCATATGTTGATAACATTTGTTCCTCAATAGTACTTAATTCTTGAGTAGCATCATCATATATTTGTCTACCATTAAACTCGACTCCGCCAGGCATTTTGATACCAGTAAATTTTATTAAATTCTGACCCCACTGTTTTTTAATTTTAGCAGTAGCATATCTTTTTACAAATCTTTCGTTATATACTTTAGTAAATGTCACAGGGTCTAAAGCTCTATAACAATCTACAACAATATAATCATTTGCTTGTGCTAAATCCCAATCAATATCAATGTAGAGTCTATTTGTTACCTTATTAAATCTAACGTCTTTATTACCTTCTATTAAAAAATTTAATGTTTCTAGATACTGCAATGTAATTTCCATGTTAAGAATATCATATGCATAGAAATTATAGAAATCATTTAAGAAAAACTGATATCTAAAACCAAACATATTATTAACCATCGTGTTAGAAACTTTTTTGATTCCTTCAACACCTAAGATATGGTCTGGTAATGTTAAATATCCTCTTCCTTGTTCAAAATTAAGAGTACGAGAAGTACCAGAAGCACCATCGTTATTATCTGTAGCAGTTACAGTTTCATTTCTGCCTGCGTTTGCACTTCCTCCACCACCATTTGTAATATCATTTTCAGTGAGTTTGTATTTTAAATACATTCTCTCGACACCATCATAAACCCTCTCATTGAAAAGTTGTATGGTATCATCAAGTAAATCATCTACTTGATCATCATCAACATTGATCTCAATAACAGGTTTACCAAGCTGTCTTAAGCAATATTCTTTGAGAGTGGCTTTACTATTTGGACTTGCCATCGGGTTCTAAGATTTCAGAGGATTTTTCATCTTCAAATTTTTTCAATTGTTGAGTCAAATAAATTATTTTTGACTCAAATAACATATTTTCTCTAGTCAATTGATTTACTTTTTCACTCATAACTTGCATGAGTGCATTTGCTTCATCAGGTGTCATAATAACCTCAGTTTATAATTTAATAAGTGCCTCCATCTACAGTTGTAGTCCATGTAGGAACACCACTAGATGTAGCAGTTAGTATTTGGAAGGATGTGTCAACATCAGCAGTACCAGCAGCAACTGTTCTAGTTATCTTAAGATCAGAGTTGAAATAGGCAACACCTTTGTTTACACCATCATCAAGTTTAACAGTTTTGAACCAACCTTCTCCTCTAGTTCCACTAAAGAGATTAGAATTATTTGTACCATCCTTGATGAATACAAAAGCATCATTTGAATCATCGTATCCAAAGAAACCAACTTTAGAAGAGTTAGACTTCAAATACTTGAATTGAATACCACGGTCTAGGTTGTCGTCCTGTGCTTGACTGATTGTAAGTTGTGTATCGACTGCAATACTTGATGTTGTGTTATTACTTAAAGTAAATGTAGTTGTCTTAAAGACTTTTGTACTTACTTTAGTAATACCAACTTTTTGGTTTGCAGTTGGAGTTCCACTACTAACAGTAGTTAGGCTTCCACCATCATAGAAATTATCAGATCCAAGAGCAATATTTGCAATTAGATTGATTTTAACTTCGTTAGTTGTTTGAGATACAAATGTACCAACTTGTGAGAATGAAGTACCATCAAAGAAGTGAATAGCATCTCCAGCACTAGGAGCAGTTCCAAATTGACCGTTACTTGACGCACCAGCGTTAGTATTAAATATAACCTCTACATTAGAAATAGTCGTAGATGTTGCAATTCCAGTACCAGTAATTGTTGCACCCTCAACAACAGATGAAGGATTATCAACTATAACTTGGTTTTGTCCACTTGCTGCAGTTTGAACAACACTCTTAGAACTTACAGTATCACCAACCGTAAAGATAGGATCGTTAACTGATAATTCAGAAGAGTTAACAGTTGTTGTAGTACCAGCAACTTGAAGATTACCACGAATGATAACATCACCACCAGCATCTCCAGCATCGGGGAATGGGTCGATGACAAGTTCTGTTGCAGAGTTACTATCTGTAGAAATTGTATTTCCTTTAATTCTAATATCACCAAGGTCTAATGTAGTTGAATTAGTACCCATGTTAATAGTAGTAGCTGCACCAGCAAAATTCATTGTGGTTGCAGTTGTATTATATAAGTTTTGAGTACTCTGAGTACCAACAACAGTTGGGTTGTTGATTGTAGCAGTACCAGTTGTTGCACCCATATTTAATGCAGTTGCAGCACCAGCAAAATTCATTGTGGTTGCAGCAGAGTTGTATAAATTTTGAGTAGCTTGTGTACCAACTAGTGTTGGGTTATTGATTGTTGCAGTTCCAGAAGTTGCACCCATATCAATTGCTGTAGCAGCACCAAATGCATTTACTGTAGTTGCATTTGCATTTAATAAATTAAATGTTGTTGCATTAGTTGTAATATCTCCACCGTCAACATTCAAATCAAGATCAATATCAACAGCAGCAGTACTGAATTTAGTTAACTCAGAACCGTTTGTTGTTGTAAATACAAGATAATTATTACTACCTTCATGAATTTTTAAAGCTGTAGCATTATTATCTGGCATGTCAAAACTATGAGGATTATCAGGCCCAATAATAATATTGTCCATCTCAACTGTGCAATTAAATTTCCAGTTTGCACCAGTTACTTGAACTTTGTCAGTTCCATCTTCATCATATTCAATTTTACCATCTTCCTCACTACCAAGAGCAAAAAAAGTATCATCAACAACTACAACAGAACCACTTCCAGCTGGATCAAATATTAAATCTCCATTACTGTTTGTTGTTGAAATTGTATTTGCATTAAAATTAAGATTATCTACATTTAATTCATCAACTTTTTTAGATTGGTCAACAATTAAAGCAGAGTTAGCAGTTAAAGTACCATGACCATGATCTAACATGTCAGTAAAATACTTACCACCAATTACATCTATATTTGCAGCATGTCCAGATCCATCTTCAGTACCTTGACCGATGAAGAGTTTACCACTCGAAGTAACGTTTGATGCACCGTTGTTTGTAGTTTGAAAGTCAGTATAAGTACCAGCACCATAACTATGTGCAAATTCACCGTTTCTTAGATTACTCGGAGTTGCGGTTGGTGTTGTACTCGACCTTTTAACTTTAATAAAAGTTGCCATTTTTTGTTCCTATGTGAAAGATTTAATAGAAGCCTGCATTGATAGTTAAACCAGAATTTTCTAGTATGTTTCTAGCTATCCAAGTTTGAGTTGTAACATCATATTGAAGAACGGCACCATCGCCCGCAGAAGATAAATTTACATCAGTCAAGGTGGCTAAACTACCACTAGCACCAGCCGAAGCGGCAACAGTAATGACTTGAGGTGTGTTCCGAACAGTAACTTTAGTATTCATGTTATGCCAGGGTTGATTGTAACAATTCCTTCTATGACTCGTGTTTTTGTACCACCAGCTGACGTAACAACTACGTCATACAGATACCTGCCAGGATCCATGCCTGAGGTAACAGTGTCAAGAAGGGTTAGAACTACTGTTCCAGATGCGGTAGAACTCACGGTTGCAATAAAACTTGTTGATGTTGTACTATAATACGATTTTTGAATCTTGGCAGCTACTGCATAACCAGTAAGGTCCCAAGCCGCATTATTATCATCATATATACCAACTTCGACAGTAAAGTCAGCACCTTGATCAATGTGTAAATTATGAACTGCTGCCATTAGGGTCTACCACTTATACTATATTTATAGGAGATTTGTTTCCCATCACTATTTATGACATTATATGCCGTAAAATAAGATCCTTAATAGTATCTATTTCTTTCCTAGTTTCAATTAAGTTTTTTTCTATATTATCTATTCTATCTTCTTTCTCAATTCTTTTCTTATAACTTTCCATATACTGTTCATAACTATATGGATTTCTATTAACTATAGCACCAGATCCAGAATCCCTTGCGAGATCTGGATGGCCTTCAACTTCTGGATTTTCCATGATTATACTGCGAGGGCAATTCCTCTAAAGTTTCTTATTTTAGGCACATTAGATTGATCGTTACCAATCATAACAACCTTAATAGCATATTCTTTGAAACCTACTAAACCAGTAATTTCATATTCAAATGCCCGATATGTTTCTTTGTCTGGTGAGAATGGATAATTTGTAGAAGGTATTTCAACGTAATCTAATAAGTTGAAATCATCTGTCTCATCATCTCTTTTCACTTTAGCAAATACTTTAATATCAACACCCTGTCTTCTAATTGCATCAAATAAAATTTTGATAGAAGTAGAAGAGTTTTCTAGAGTTACTTTTTTAGTTACATAAACAGAATCATGTAATGATCCCTCTGAATTAAGTTCAGAAGTAAGATCTACAGTTCCATCTGTTTTATCAATTCTATTGATACGATTCATTGCAGTAATAACAGATGATCCAGAAAGATTAAACATCGGACTTAAGTTATCAACTGTACTCTTCATATCAGCATAAAATTTAAATGAATCAGTAGAACCAAAGTATACCGTTTGGTTTTCTGGTGAAAGAATAACACTGGATGCATCCAATTCATTCACTTCTAAATTAGCAAGACTTACATCTTGCAATGTTGAGAAAGTTCCTGTATTCTTTTCACTTACTGAAGAACCAGAAGTTGTACCTAACCTTGTAGTTAATTCTGTACCAGAAAATATAATTTCATTTAATCTAGGTGTAATACTTTCAAACTGTAAGTTTCTACTTGCCTTAATGTATCTAGCACCTGATTGTTTTGTTTCATTTGCTTTTGAATTAACAGAAATTTGATATTTATCCATACTAATTACATCTTTTAATGAATGTACTTTATTAATTTCTGTTAAAGGTATACCATTAATACTATAGTATTCAACTACAGAATTTGTAGCATGTGAAACAATAACTGTATCACCAACACCTCTACCACCAGTAGGAACTGTAATTGTAGAACCACTTACTGATTTGTAAGCAATAATTTCATCATTAATTTTGATGTATCCAAAATTATTATCTCCTACTGTTGTATTATTAAACTGAGTGGGTGTGAATGTACCATCTGCTAATGTAATAGCTGTATCAACTATAAACTGTGCATTTCCTAATGGAGTTACCAGTTTAGTATTTGGTACATCTGATTTTACACCAGATATATTTACAAAATTTTGTTTTGTATGCATACAATGATTTGGATGTAATATAGTAATATCAGTTGAATCAGATGTAAAAATCAATGGATCTGTTGGAAGATCTACTCTAGGAACAATACCATTTGTTAATTGAGCAGTTAATTTACTATTGGTTGTAAACTTAGCTCTATTAATATTGAACTTGATATCTTCAAACTGATCTGGTTCCCAAACACTCATGTTTTGAGATTTGTATAATGACCCTGCATATGGTTGTTTGTCAATTAATTGACTAGTATCTACATCAACTTGATTTAATCTAGATACCCAAACTTTATAATTTAAAGATCTAGATCTTAAAATAAATGCGTATTCTTGACCATTTGCTACATATACTGGAGCATCAAATGTAAACTTAGTTACTGTATTTGCTTTAGTTGCATTTACAGATACATTAGCAGCTTCAATTGTTTTTACACTAAATGGAAGAATTGTCTGTGTTGGTGATCCATTTTCTACAGTACGAATATCAATTGTTACAGGAACTTTTGTATCCTTAGATTGGAAATATACATCTATAGATGTAATAAACATTCCACCTTCAATAGCATCAACAAAGAATGATTGTGCTAATGGGTCACAGTTATTAGGTGGAGGTGGAGGAGGATCAGGTATAAATCTTTGTCTTGTTTCCTCAATAGGTGTTACAGTAATTTGAGGAATCTGCATATCTATACTTAAACTTGTTAGTTCAAATAAAGTTCCTTCTGAATCATAATTAGCAACTGCATTAGTATCAGATACACCTTCTACAGTTGTAGATGTGCTTTCATCTGTTATTACTAATCTTGACTTACCAGTTTCTAATTTTTCTGGAGGAACTAAAATAAAGAAGTCTACAGTTCCTTCATCGTTAGTAGAAATTCTAGGAGAAGTTAAGTCCACTTCTGCAACAGCACCAGTTGTAAGTCCTGTTATTTTAACTTTGTCTGTAGGACTTGATGGATTTAATAATGTACCATCTACAGTGGTTACATTATCAATTGCGATTACAGTAGATGCACCACTATAATTAGCAGTTATAGTAGAATCATATTTAGATGCAACAACTACTTCTGCAATAATTTGATTAGTGCCTGGATCAGATTGTGATTCAATTCTAACTTTCTCACCAACTACAAAAGAAGTACTATTTACAGTTCTAGTAATATTTCTAAAGATTTTAGGATATACACTATCATTATAATCTTCACCATCAATAAAGAAATATAAATTTGTATTTGGTTTCATTCTTGATGACTTTGCATCAATTACAATTGATCTAGCAAACTCAATATTTTTAATACCATCAATTCTATCACCAACTTCAATATTCTGTGTGACAGTACTAAAACTGTTTTCTACACCAGTTCTTTTATCAGTAAATTCAGTACCACCACTTACTCTTTCACTACCAGTATTATTCCAACTACCCCATTTCTCACCATCAGCACCACTCCTATCATAAAGGAATTTAATAGGTCCTGTAAGATCTACTTGAGGTACATTCTCAGGAGCAGATCTTTTTGTATCAAACCATACATCTCTTTCTGGTGATATTTTAAAATCTCCTACCCATGTAAACACATTAAATGGATTTAAATTAACTACCTTACTTGCATATGGATTAGAAGCAAATTGTTCTTCTTTATATGGTAAAGATAAGAAATCACCAGTCTTTTGTAACCCACCTACTTTTGTTGCAGTACCATCCATAGTTTCAAGCCACTTGAAACCTATGTTATTAACATATGGATATGGTCTCATCAAACCTTGTGTGGTATCAATGGACATATTGAAATCTGGATTTTTAGATTCTGTAAAATTAAGAGATTTAAAGTTATCAACTAAGAATCCATTTTTAAATCTATTATTTCCACTACTATCAAGAATCATCATATTGTTAGTATCAGTTTCAAGTAAACTTAAAGTTGTATAGTATTCAATACTATCCACTCTAGATTCAATAGCACCAATATCTTTCATAGTATATCTTCTAGTATCTTCTTTCTGTATAGAAATTTGATTTACATCTCTAAGATATGCTGGTATAGAAATAGTATTGATTAATAAAGAATCTGAAACAGACTCAGGTATTACTGGATTGATTGCTGGTGATCCTTGTGATATTACAAACTTACCTTCTTTATTAAGATATAATCTATCAATTCTTGCAGTATAGTAACTTAAATCATATGTAGCAAACTCATCTGGATATGCTGTTATAGCAGCACTCTTGGTTTGTTCGTAAATATCAAATGCTGATTTTCCATTACTAGTAACATATGGGGCAGTTACAGTACCACTACCAGAAGCAGTTGTTGGTGTATAGGTTCCTCTGAAATCTAAGATATCAGTATAAGGAGTTCCATCATATGCATATGGAATATTTGTATATTCTATATCTCCATCATCATCAGTATTAAATGAACTTGTAGCATAAAAATCATTTGTAGTATTTCCATGTTCAAAATAATCAAATACAATAGTAATTTTTTGTGATGGTGTTGATCTATTACCTAATCTAGATAATTTAGAAATTCTATAATTATCTTCTACATCATTTTTAACTAAAGCATAATTATCTGTAATATCGATATAGTTACCATGTGTAACTTCAGTTAAAAATCTTCCGACTAAAGTAGGATTATTGACAATAGTAATTTGTGTAGTTAAATTTGTTCCTTGTGTAAATTTTTGATTCTGTAAATATTTGACATGAAGATTTACACCATTCTTAAATATAACTTTTGCTCTTAAAGAACCACTTTGAATAATATCACCAGTTTCAACCTCACTTGAATCATTTATAATTAAACGATCAAACATATTTGTATCAGTTACACCATTTACAGCTGCCTCATGAATAGCATGTATTTTATAAACGTCTGGAAATCTTAAATTAATTTCTTTATCATCATACCTATTACCATAGACTACATCAGTTGATGATTTTTTCTTTGTGACTGATAAGTATTGGAATGTTTTATTTTTCTTAGTTCTAACAGAAACATTAGTAACTCTTAATTTATACCAAATTGTTACACTAGTTCCATTAGTAGGACTTCCACTAATAGATGATAATACTAAAGTATTTCCAGTAAGAGTTGCAGTTGCTGTATGATCTCCAGTAGCTGAAGTGATATAGTATCCAGTTGTTAAAGGAGTAAAATTATTTGGTGCAGTAATTGATACTGCTCCACTTTGAACAGTAAGAGTTACTCTTGCTAATTTTGTGTATGAATAATCACTAATTGTTGCTACTGGTAAATCTGATATTTTAATAAAACTATTTTTACCTTTTGTTTTAAGACCAGTATTTGAAGTTACAGTTGCAACATATCCAAGACCATTGATTATATTATTAACATCTGTAAATTTAAAATCAGTAAGACTAGAAATTGTAAACGTAATTGAATCTCTACTATTGTTTATAACATCATTATTTACAAATCTACCAACAACTTGACGTAATCTAAGTGTTGTATTACCACTAGAAAGAGTTGTAGATACAACTACACCTCTAGATCCTCTAGAAGAAAATATAAAATCACCAGATTGTAATGCAGTAGCATCACCTGTAACTACAACATCTGTAAATGTAAATGCTTCCTCAACATATAATAAATGACCAGTACTAGCAGGAACTACACCTACAGCACGAGCATTACCAATAACAGCATTACTACTATTTCTTAAAGAAAGAGTCTGACCAGCAGTAACAGTTTGTACGGCAGAAGATATTGTAAAATATGATCCAAAACTTGTATTTGTAGTTTTATTATTTGAAGCAGATGTTACTCTTGTTTTTTCAGCTAATACATATTTTTTAGCAACATTATCAATCTCAAAACCTCTTACATATGCTTTTCCAGAAGATACTTCTAAAGCATAATAATTATTACCATTAAAAGAATTTGTTGGATCTGTTTCTAATGGATCTCTTGCTAAAATACTTCTACCATCTGCAAGAACTTCATTAGGATTATAGATACCACCATTCTCTCCATTATCAAGAGCTTCTTTTACCTTAACAGTAAAATCTCTGACTGTATAATCACCAGATTCATCATATGTTCTTCTAGCAAGATTTTTTTCTAATTCACTGTATAAACTAGTCTCAACAATTCTTTCTAAAATACCATCTTTTAATCTTAATAATTCTATAAAATTACCATTATCAGAAAAACTAGTCAACTCTTTTGATAATGATGCAGTAATTTTTAATCTATCAGCGCCTGGAGCAGCAAAATTAGAATATCCATTTGCATTATCGAATAATGTACTATCTTCATCACTTGTTATTTTTTCTTCTGTAACTGTTAGACCAATCTTATATGTTGGTTTGTTACTATATTGATTAAGTATAATATTTTGATCTATAACTTCTACAAAAAATCCACGAATATAGTAGATGCCATTTGTAATGTATGCTATACTTCCAGTATATTCAGTAGCATTTAAAAGATATGTTTGAGCAACATTAAGATTAGTTGATGTATCAATTAAAGTCTCATTATTACCAAATTTAGTTGATTGGATACCAGCTGTACTAGAACCACTCTTTGTATATTTTACATATAATGTAATCGCATTTTTTTCACTTGTTGTAACTGATATTGTATTTACAACTTCTGCCTCTACACCAGTAGTTGATCCTTTTAAAGTTTTACCTACTAAACTTGTTCTTGTTGCTTCTACTTCTACACCACCAATTAAATTCTGAACTAAAACAGCATCATATTGCAGATCGTAACCAATCTGGCCTGGTATTACTACAGAACCATCTTTAAATGTATGATTTCCAAATTTCTCTATTTGGTTCTGTAACTGTGTTTGCAGTTGAGTAAGTTCTCTCGCCTGCACTGGATAGCCAGGTTTAAATAGAATCTTTTGATAGTTTTTGGAACTATCAAAATCATCAAAGTATGGCGCCAGTTGTAGATTGGTCTTTTGCATTGTCGAAGGACTTCTTTTAAGTATTTATTAGTATAATCAGAACTCAATAACGAGTTTAATGTCTTCAATTTGGTCATCAGATCTAATGATTGTTTTTCTGTTCTCTATGTACAGAATAGAACCACTAAATTTTTTAACCTCTGAACTAGAATAACCAGTAGTAAATGATCTACCAGCAACAGTTGTAGTACCACTAGCAGCTGTATCAGGAGTTAATGCAGTACTAGATAATCCTCCAGTAATCGCATTTGCACCACTAAACTCTACTAACTTGTATTGATTAGTAGTTAATTGAGTTGCAGCAGTATATTCATTTTGGAAATATCTAAGAACTTTGTTAACAGAATCCCAATGAATTACCTTACCTTTTGCACCAGTAGTTGCTTGAGTAATTACTTCACCAATAGTGTAGTTGACAGATGATGCAGCAGGAAATTTAATTGCTTTACATACCGCAGCAGTACTTGATGTTAAATCAGTGTTGCCTGGAGTTTGTGGATCAGAAACAAGACCAAATCTTCTAAATTGCATATCAGTTGGTACGTCACCAGCACCATCCAAGAACTCAACAGCTTTATTAACCATTACTCTGTAACCACCAAGTTCTCTCACAACATTAGAACCATGTCCATCTGGAGGTGAGATTATAGCATCAATAGAAGCACTACCAGTAGAAAGATCAGTTGGTGAAGCAGATCTTGCTTGTGCAGCAGCTAAAGTTGAATAACATTCTGCAAGGTTAATAGTACCATAAGTATATCCAGCACCAACAACAGACATTGATACTGTGCTTGGATCAATTTGGTTTGCAATCGGAGCAGTGCTTGATACTGTAAATGTAACTACTGCAAGTGTACTATAATCACCTATAACTGGACAGAAATATGTGCCTGGAGTTAAACCACTTCCAACGTTTCTTACTAAAGGTTGATCAATTGCTCCTGATGTAGCAGCACTAACAACGTTAGAATCAGTTTTAAGTGGCATAAAATCACTAGAAACAAACTTAACAAAATCGTTAATACCTAATGTATACATATACTTCCATCTGTAAGTATCAGATGTAGTAAAAATAGAAGTTGCTGTTCCTGTTGGTTCTACAGTAGAAATTACTCCATTTGGATTAGCAGGAGTTTCACCATTATAGATACACTTATAAACATCGTAATTACTATTCATCACATAGAATTGTGAATCATATAATTTATTAGCTCCAGTCGCTGACTGATAACCAGTAGAATAATTATGTTTGTACATATCATAACGAGTATTTGTCTTCCAAGTTCTTTTTCTTACAACTTGATTGACATCACTACGAGTAATTCTCTTCATAGCGATCATATCGTCATAAATTTCACTCAACTCATCAAATGAATCCGTTGGTGAAGGTATAGTATCAATGTCGTTAAAACCTAGACCTGAGTATCTCTCAGCATTCCAAGTTTGTGAACGACCAATAAAAATATAAACTTTACTTCTGTCTCTCAACGCCTCCGTGGAAGAGTCGGAAAGAGGGTTGCCAGAAGAATCTAGAGGTTCCTCAAGAGCCTCCATAAACTGCTCTGCAGCAAATACTCTGAAATTGTCAGAAACTAGTGATGGCATTTATCTGTTCCGATGTTTTTTAACTTTATCTTTATTTATACTGTATTTACGAGTCAAAATAGACCTTATCATTTTGAGCACCAGTTGCGGCAGTACTACCCGCTATTCCTCTGGTCACACCTTTTAGGTTTGTTGTAGTATGATTCGTATACTCTATAACTTCCTTATTTATGAAAGCCTTATAAGAATCGTACCCAATACCCTCATTTGTAACAGTCACACTAGTAAATGCACCCGATCCATTCAGAACTGGTTCCAGTACAGCACCAGACCCACCTCCGTTAGTTACAGTCAATACAATATCATTAGAATCATATCCACTTCCAGCAGTTTCTACAACTACTTTAGTGATTTTTCCATCAACAACAAATGGTTGTAGAACTGCACTAGATCCACTTCCAGATGTTATAGTGATACCAATATTACTTTCGGAAGCCATTCCTGTACCTGTAACTGGAATAGTTTCGACTGATGTATTAATACCAGATGATAATTTAGTACCAAATGTAACGTCACTAGAATTTAACTGTTCATCTCTTACAACATATGATTCATAAGTTGGAACTAATGTTGTATTACTGAGATTATGACCAACATAATCAATGACTGTATCACCAACTGATACAAAGGTTTTTGCTTCAACTGAAACACCATTTGTAGTTGATCTTACAAATTTATGTGTAGCATCACCAAGCATCTTAACTGAATTTGCATCAGCAGATTGGAATGTATGTGTTGAATTTGGTGTATACTTCACTGCACCTGTAGTTGCAGAAACAAATCTATGTTCATATTGATCACCAGCGTCAGAATCAAATCCAACGTTAATTGTAATTTCACCATTTTGTCTCTGTAAAGCATCAACAGCAGCACCTACAAATGTATGAGTACCAGTATATGTTGATGATCCAACATTAATATTAAATGTACTTGTACCACTGTTATGTGTTTTACTGGAAATCTTCAACCATTTATTACTTGGTAAATCATATCCAGCACGAGGATATGGATGTTGTGTTGCATTTCCATCTAAATTACATGTAAATACAAGAGCATTATCGTTAACTAAGATGTAATCATCATTTGCAAATTTGTTACTAGGATCTAAAACACTAATTGTTACAATACCAGATGAAGAAACATATGATGCTGAAGTTACTGTATGTTCAGTAGATCCAACGTTTGTAATTGCAATTGATTTTTCATTTGCATATGGATCTGTACCAGCACGAGGATAAGTATGTAAACTTACATAATTATCTTTAGCACACTGGAATGTAAGTGAATTATTAACTAAAACTACATTTGCATCTTTACGCAATCCATGTTGTCCAATAAATATGACCATATCACCAGTTGTCTGATTATAATGTGCCATGCTAGGTGTAAATGTTTTGTTTGTACCAGCAACACCAACATCTACGGTTATAGTATTACCAGATTTTGCAGTAATTTTAAGAGATCTTTCAGATGCTTTATCTAAGCCTGGTCTCGGATAAGACTTAATAGAATCATTATTATCCATAGCACACTTAAATTTAAGTGCATTGTCGGTAATAATAACACTCTTACCAACTTTCAATTCATTATACTCAGCACCAAGATTTAAAACTAATAATCCACTAGCAGGATCATATGATGTTCCTGTTGTTGGTGTATACTGAGTGTTTGGAAGAACTCTACCAACATTAACTGTAAGTGTATCTTCGTCAACTACAGTTGATTGTAGGAATTGTTCTGATGCAAAATCTCTCTTTTCACTTATACTATCTGCAGCAGCAGAAACAAATCTATGTAAATAACCACCACCAGAACTTATAGCACCAGTTGCAGCTTTAACAAATGTATGAACACTAAGATTTGTGGATGGAATTTTAGCAAGAACATTTACAGTAATAGTATCAGTAGTTCTTTTAATTACTGAAAGAGCAGTTTGATATGCTTGATCAACTTTCTTCGCCAAACCATTTACACTTGCACCAACAAAAGTATGTGCTGCTGTATTTGTTGAAGGTACAGTATCAAGAACTTGGACTGTAAATGTATTTGTGGTTATATTATCAATTTTTAACCATGTATCATATGCTGGATCTGTAGGTCTAGGATAAGTTTTTGGAATTGTATTTCCATCAGTTGTACATGTAAATTGTAATGAATTAACTAAGAACTTAACATATTCACCTTTTATAAATCCATGATTGTTAAGAGTAACAGTCATAATACCTGATGTAGGATCATAAACTGCATTTGTTATTGAATGATATGTAGCATTACTTCTTGGATAAGATTTTTCAGCAATATTTCCATCTAATGTACAAGTAAATGTTAGAGATCCATCAGCAATTCTAATAGGATCACCAATTGAAATATTATGTGAACCAATATTCAGTGTCATGTCACCTGTACTAGGTTCATAATCGACAGCAGTTGGTGTGTATGTGGTTAATGTAGATGAACCAACATTTACAGTAAATGTTGTGTTTGTAATATTACTTACAGGCAACCATTTATCACTAAATGGATCAGTTGATCTTGGATATGTATGTGTAGTTTGATAACTATCTAAAGCACACTTAAATGTTAATGAATTATCACCAATTTTAATTCTGTCACCTGTTTGTAAATTGTGAGGTTTTGATGTTGTAATAGTCAATGTACCTGTAGAAGGTATATAAGATGCATTAGAAGCTGTATGTGTAATTGTAGTATTTCTAGGATACTTATGTTCGGTAGCATAATTATCCATCGAACATCTAAATGTTAATGATTCATCTGCAAGTTTAATATTATCACCTGTTGATAATCCATGATGAGGAATGGTTAATGTTAGAACTCCTGTAGACGGAACATATGCAGCATTTGTAACTGTGTCTGTACCAGAACCAGTAATAGTTTTAACACTATTTCCTTTTGTAGGAACCAATATAGTATTTGCAGAAGCAGAATCTCCGAGACCATATGTACGGAATTTTGTATTCTGTGGATAACCAACTCCACCATTTGCAACAGTAATTGCTGATAATTTACCATCAACTACGTCAGGTCTTGCATTAATACCAGATGGACTTGTAATTCCAGTTGGACTGTTAACAGTGATTGCAGTTGGAGAATGAACCGCTGTTACTGTTCTTCTTAATGACTCGCCAGGCAACTGAATAGTTTCATTAACTTCAACTTGCTGATTGTAAGAACTTACAGCAAAATCATCATGATCACCATACCAATCTAATAATCTTATAACATCACTGTTTATTAATGCTTCTGTAAATACAATTTTTTGATTAAGAACATAGTAATCTTTAATTGGATCTAATAATTTATTATTTTTGATCGCAACAATTTGATTTTCTAATTCTCTTGGTCTACCAATTACAGCATTTGGATAATAGTCTGCACTTGATAATTTAAGAGTATGTTCTTTTCCAGTAGTTGAACTGATATTATCAAGAGGTCTCATGACACCTTGAGTTGATATTGTAATATCATCACCAACTGATGGCGAAACATTGAATACAATTTTAGAACCTATATTCCCACCAATAGTATAATCTGTAGTTGGAATTAAAAGTGAACCATTTTTAGTTACAAATAAACTATTGACATCAGGAGCAGCATCATTTCCATATTGTCCTACTGGTACAAAGTTTTCAGAATCTAAGAATAAATTAAATGCTGGTTCTGTACCATCAAAAGGAGTATTAATTTTATCAGCAATTTTACCAGTATTTGTAGATATTGCAAACGGTGTATGTAAACCAGAGCCAGGAGCAGTATCAAACACAATAGTTTGATTATTGCTATTCATTACAAATCCTTGACCATTTCCAAAATGTAATTTATTTTCAGCAATTATAATTAAACCTTCTCTTTCTGCAGCTGTAAGTTGTCTACTCAAACTACCAGTTGTACTATTTGTCATAGTAATACTCAATAGTTCATTACTTTGCATTGCAACCATGTAAAATGTATCACTTGAAGAAGGAGCAGAAGCAAATACAATATCACCTTTTTCAGAAGTAGCAGTATCAGTTACACCAGATAAATTATAATCTGTGTTTGGTTTTAGAGGTATATCGTTTTTAAATACAAGAATGTCTTCATCAGCAACATAATTTGTATATCTAACACCATCAACTTCTAATCTAAATGATGTTCTATTATTACCACCAAAAGATCCAGTCTTTTGATTTAACATATTAATTCTTCTAAGTCTTCCATCACCATCATCTTTATCGTGTGTAAGAATATCAATTTTTGCAAGATAAGGCATTCCTCTTGGATCTGATAGATGCCATTCAGCACCAAGACCTTTATTCATATATCCATAGAATTTAAATTGTATTGCTGCATATGTTTTACCATCACCAATTCCAGTAGTTGCTGGTGTACCTGATCCAGAATGATCATAGTGATCATCTGGTGCTAATACAATACCATTTGCGGCAACAAAAGTAGCGCCTGCAGCATCAAACATAGCAGGATTATTTAAATTCATCGTAAGTATACGATAATGATCAGATCCTATTATAAGTTGTGTAGAACCATCTCTTAGTAAAATATTAACAACTTTAACCCCTGTAATTGTACTATTAGAAGAACCATTTCTTAAAAGTAAATTATATGTGTTATTTGTAGTTGCAATTTCTACATTGTTATTATTACGTTGTTTAACTATCAATTCAGCAGTTGTAATATCACCATAAACATTTGTTGTATTTAAAGTTGCTTTCTTAAAGTGAACTTCTACTTTTTGAGATGCTAATGTTGTATTATTTGTAAATGTAAGTGTTTTTGCAGTTTGATCATGAGTTACATCAGTTTGATCAATGTAATCACCATCAACATAACAGAATGGAATCCAACCAGTTCCAGACAACGCACTTGTGTAAGATAATACTTTTGCAGAAGTTTGACTTAATTCACCAGTTCTATCTTCAAAGTTGGCATCATTTGCTGTATACATTACATGAATAATATCTGTTGATGTAGGTGCAACAACAAAATTAAGTCTGTAAGATCCAGCACCATCATTTATATCATTAGGATCTGTAGGTGTAACTATTGTATAATCTGTTGTTGGAGCAAGAGTCTTATCATTTTTAACAACTATTATACTTTCAGCAGTAGGAGCTCCAATTAGATCAACACAATTTTTAGTATGATCATCTTTTCCTAATTGTAATGTAAATAATTTTCTAGTACCATCAAATTCTTCATTTCTATCAAGAACCCAATTTCTCTTATTTGCTGGTAATAATTGTCTATTGAAGACCATTGTACCAATCTTATCAGTAGCAGCTGGTGCTACATTAAATGTTATTTTATTACCGACTGCACTTATATGTTGTGTATTATCTCTAGAATCAGTACCACCTAAATGAATATCTGGTTTGATAAGAATACCATTTTTAATTGTAAATAAATCTGTTTTATTAGATACTGTTTCTGGTATACCATCATCAGAAATATTAAATATTTTTCTAACACCATTTGCAGAATTAAACTCGTCTACTTCAGCACCTTTTTTAGTACCACTATTTGCTTTATAGGTTGATACAAAATCCTTAATAGAAATTTTATCATTCAATAATGGAGGTTTGATAAATGTAATCTGAGTACCACTAACTGTATATCCAGTAGCACTCTTAATACCACCCACAGTTGCAGAAACAAAGGTATGTGTATAATCACCACCAGTGGTTATACTATTTCTAACTAAGTCTGCTGACCCAGATAAGAATACATGTGTAGCAGTATTATTAGGTACACCAAAATCAAGAACAATTGTAGTTCCAGTTACAGATAAAATTGATGCATATGTAGTACCACCAGCTGCACTAGGATATGTAATTACACTTCCACCAACATTAAATTTAATTGAGTCGGTTGCAATTTTAACTTTGGTTCCAGTTTTTAGTGTATGACCACCAATTGTTAATGTAAGTTGTCCTGATCCTGTAGCATAACTTGCTGCAGTTGCAGTAAATTTCTTTGTAGGTGATTTACCAACATTAACACTAAAGTTATTATTATCAACCTTTGTAACTGCAATCCATTCACCACTAAAAGGATCAGTAGATCTTGGATATGAATGGTTAGTAGCATTACTATCCATTGTACAAGTAAATGTAATTGCATTATCAGCAATCTTAACAAAATCACCAGTATCAAATTGATGATTAGGAACTGTAAGAGTCATTACACCTGTTGATGCAACATAAGATGCCGTTGTAGGAGTTACAGTTCTATTGTTTTTTCCTAATATAGTTCCATTGACTGTAACTTGTAATGAGTTAATTCCATCCACAGGTGTATACGATTGATTCTTATTAATCTTTAAATCAAATGTAGATGTAACATTATTTGTTTTATCTGAAATATCATTAATAACTTCTACATGACTTGTAGAATTTTCTGGATTTGAAGTTTTAAATTTAGTGTCAAAACCATAAACTTGACTACCAGATAAGAACATAGTTCCATCTAGTTGTTCTTTTTGTATTTCATAGAAATCGTTTGCTCGTTTTACATTATCTGAATTAATTTCTAAAGTTATATTATTTGCTTGATTACATACCTTATCAACTCCAGAAGCAGCATTAGAATATAAATTTGGTAGAGCAACTTTTTCACAAGTAACTGTTTCGTTAATATGCCAACCAAATATTTCATCAGGATTTACTGAAGATGCGAAAGTAATTGTATTTCCACTAACAGTGTAATCTGTTAATAAATGAGATTGATCAACACCAACGAAGAATACTAATAATTTACAATTAGATGAAGGAGTTACATTTAGTGTAAATGCAGTACCAGCACTTCCAGTAAATGTTAATGGTTGTAACTGAGAATGTTCTAATACAAATTGTACTTTTGTATCTGCGGCAAGATTTGAACCAGCAAATTTAATGGCTTTACCACCATTTGCAAGTGTCATGTTGGAACTCTTTTGAATTACACCATCCAATGAAACTAATAAATGATCACTACTGGAAGCTGTATAATCTAAACCACCTTGACTTAAATTAATTTCATTACCATTATTAATACCAATTCCTTCTATAATTTCAAATTTAGTAGTTAAATAATGTCCTACGATTTCATCGCCTGGAAATATTGGAAACTTAGGTAATAATTGATTTGCAGAAACATCGTAAGAGGTGCCTGGTGATTGTAAAATACCATTAACTGCAACTAAAGCTTTTGAAGTTTCGGAAGTACTTGTAAGAGTTACATTTCTAAGATAGTTAATTACATTTTCACCTATTTGTATTTCACCATTTTGATATTCAACAACAATATATCCAACACCAACCTCTATGACAAATCCTAAATTACCTGTTATAGAACCAAATACAATATCATTTACTTTATATGGATTTGGAGATGCTAAGTTATGAAAATAAATATAAGATTTTGTACATTTTCCTTCAAATGGTACTTGTAAATCTGAATTTAATAAACTACTAATACTAGATTTAAAAGTAACAGCACTTCTTACAATATCTTGTGATCTACCTAATATTGATTTTCTGCTATGTAATCTATTTTTACCAAAAAACTTAAATCCAGCTGGATGAGTATTATCATTAATATTTCTTTTCCAATCAACTATATTTCTATCATTTGATAGACTATAAGACCAATCTTGATAATAAGTATTATCTCCAAGTTTTTGAAAACTATCACTTATAAATCCAGCACTTCCTATAAATTTTTCTTTGATTTGTCCAAATGAATTTGATTTAGCATAAGCTTTTGCAGTATTAACTTCTATAATTGTACCATAAGTTTTACCATCAGAAAGAATCAATACATCATCTTTCAAAAATGTTCCTGATGAGACTAATAATTCTACTGTAGATGCTCTAGTATCAACAGAAAGAATTTTAGCACTACTACTCTTACCTTGAATGGAAAGAGTATCACCAACAGTCAATGATTTTCTTCTTAATGTAGATGAGAATGTAGCACCAGAACCACCATTCTGACTGAATACTTGTATAGTTGGTTCTGTACTAAATCCACTACCTCCATCAACTACATCCATACTAACAACTTCACCAGTACTAAATGATGGTTGTAAAGTTGCAGCATCATTTAATCCATTTACTCTAACGTAAGGATTTACCAGATAATTTTTACCATTTGTAAGAACCTTAACAGACTCAATTTCAAAGTTAGATTTTACTTTTATTGTGATAGGAAGATCTACATAATTTCTTACAGTTTTTGATCCATAAAACTTATCACCATAAGTAATAAATTTAACAGAGTTAATACTACCAATTGTTGTAGATGTTGCTTGTAAAAGACCACCTTTTCCAGATGTAGAAGTAATTGATTTTATGCCAGGCAAAACTCTATATCCACTACCACCATTTACTACATTTATTGTTTTAATAGGTCCTGATGCACCATTAGATTTTATTGCAATATCAATTACTGAAGTATCAGCTGTTTTGACCGAAATGTCTTTAACAGTAAATGTATTTGGAGATAATACTTCAGTAACAAGATGTCTACCAATAATAGGTGCTGATTCTACTCTAAGTTCAAATATTGATTGACTTGTATGTATGAAAATAACACTTGGAATTTTTGTAGGATCTATATCAACATAAGTTGGTTTTAAGTCAATATCTCTTTGAAAATATGGATTAAAATTTAAAATATCAAAAGATAAATTATATGGTCTAGTTGTACCAAATTCAAGTCTGTATATTTTATGAGATTCTAAAATTACATTATATAAATTTTTACCACTTAATTGAGTTGGAACTGAAGAAATTGTATCTAAATTAATTACAGTATTTGTTGTTTGTTTTGTATAAGTTACATCTATAACATCATTTTCAGATATCTGATGAGTACCAGTAAATGTAAATTCAATTACACCATCTGATCCAATTTGAATATCCGAAATAGGTGGCGAATCGACAGAACTAACATAAGCAATTGCTCCAGATCCACCAGTTTCATCATCATCAAAAACAATATTATCACCAACTTTATAATTATCACCAGCTGATTCTATAAACATATTATCAACAGTACCTACAGAAGAATAATCAGTAAACAAAATAGATTTGTTTATATTCTTTTCTTCCTGTGGGAAATATTGATTTGCAGTGTCGTTTACTCGTATAAAATGTTTAGGAATTTGATCATTAGATCTGTTATTTCCAGTATTATAACAATCTGGATCTGAGAAATATTTGGGCCCAATAATAAATGGGAAAACATCTACCATAAAGTAGCAATATGCACCATCTGGATATTCTGGAGTTACACAGAATCTACCATTAAATTCATCTAATGTTCCATATGTTTTATCATATTCATAATCTTCTATAAATGAACCTAATGGATAATCTGCAACTAATGGTCCATTGAATCTATCTCCTTTTAATCTCCATGATGAAGTTTGTTCTTCAATTGCAGAAGTATTGTCTAATGGAGTTGAATAACCATACTTACAATATATTGGATGTCCATCATAAGAGAATCCTACTAATTTAGAATGTGCTGAACTACTAATATTATAATATGTTTCAAATTTAGTAGTATTTTTTAATTGTAAATACTGAAAATTTAATCTAGATTCGGCAAAATTTGTTGATATAACTTCTTGTGCTTTAAGTGTTCCTCTAAATCTATCATCACCTTGATAGAAACTTACAAGTGAACCATTTAATGATATATTTGTAACTTGATCTAATCCAGATCTAGAAAGATATATTATTTTACCAGAAGTATCTATTTTAGTTACAAAAGTTCCAATTGGTATTTGTGGATGAGTAACTTCCATTCCAACAACTACACCTGTAGGTGCTTCTGACAACACTAATGTACTAGTTGTAAACGAAGCAACTTTTAGTATAACACCACTATTAGAATCAAATACATAACCACCAAATTCATCTATTTTTGTATTAAATCTATTTGGTATATTAAATGTCCATTCATTTAACAATGAACTTGCGACTGCTAAAGTATCATCATTTATAACAGTAATTACAGGTGGAACTGTATATCCACTACCAGCATTTATTATATCTACTCCACTAATTCCACCACTACCATCTAATCTTGCTCTAAGAACACCATTTGTACCAACTCCAACAATTTTTATAGTTGGTTCAGTAAAATAATTTTGACCTTTATCAAGAACCTGAGTTGCTACAATTTGACCATTAGCAACAAAAACTTTTACAAGTCCATTAGAACCACTATCAACAGTTGTTACAGGATTAGCATTAAATTTACTACCTACAGGAGTTGTTAACGTAATTGTAGATGAAGCACTCTTAGAAGATATAATTGAACCTTCCATAGTTACAATTAGATCATTTGTAGATGTATTAAAGAAAGGAATTGAAAAATTTTCTGATTCAAGTTTACCACCACCAGTTATTTTAATTGTTGGTGCTTCAGTATATCCAGATCCAGAATCAACTACGATAAATCCATCTATAGTTCCGTTTTTATAACTAACATCTACTACAGCTTTTCTAAACCCTGTTGCGACTGTTGTACTACTAACTACCTCAACATTTGGTTTTATTGTAAATCCAGTTAAAGGAGTAATATCTAAAAATTTATTAATATCGATTGATTTAATTCCAGCTGACATATCAAATATTGACTCACTTATAGTAACATCTGATGTCTCTCCACCATTTTTAGTTAAGATAACTTTTGGATATGAAGATTTTAAAAATTTACCACTACCTGTTGTAGTTTTATCTAATGGAACCTCATAATTACCACCAGATCCTATAGTAATAGATTTGACAGCACCATATTGTACTTTATTACCTTGAATACTGTTAAATTGTATTCCATCTACAGTAATTCCTATACCTTTTAAAGATGGTGTTGGTGAAAGTGCTTTAGATGTTCTTAAAACATTATTGTTAATAAGACTTGCAGGGAAAGGTATTCTTTTAACTAATTTTTGTAATTTATAATTATCTTTATCTTGATTAATACCAGCTAAACTACCTAAATTTACATTTATAATATCTGCTCCACCACTACCATCTTCTAAATCAATAACAGTAATTGCAGTACCAGAATTTACCTCACTAAATGTTAAAGTAGATCCAGATATTGTATAAGAAGTTGTTGGTTTTTGTATTACACCATTTATAGCAACAAATACAGTATCAGTAGTTGCAGCAGTGTAATTAGAACTTGATTGTTGTAAAGTATAAGTTGAAGAAGAGGAAGATGTAATAGCATCTAAAACTTTTGCATTTTTTATCCAATATGCTACAACTTTATCTGGTCTTCTTGTAATAGAATTAGTTACAGCAGAAACAAATGTATGAGTTGATGTATCACTAGAAATACCTACATTAACTACATGATCATTACCACTAATACTTGTAATTTCTAACCATTCATCACTAGCAGGGTCAGTAGACCTTGGATAAGGATGAGTAGTTGTATCACCATCTTTAGCACATGTAAACGTTATTCCACCGTCAGCAATCTTGATTTTATCTCCTACAGTCAAATTACTATTAAGAATAGTAAGAGTTAAATTACCATTAGCAGGAGCGTATGTAGCACCAGTAGCTGTCAATGTAGTAGTCAGTGTATTTACATTATCTGTAAAAGTTGCTACTTTACTAGTGTTATTGTAACTAATAGCATTTCCAACTTGTAATACACCATTTACAGTCACAAAAAGATAATCATTACTCGTATTAAAAGATCCTAAACCACTTAATGTGATTGTAGAACTTGAAGCACCTTGAGTAGTTTGTGTGTATGTTAATTTTGTAACTTTATTAGTATCATTAAAATATCTTACATATACAGGTTCATTTTGACTCGGAGTTTCTACAAAAGTAAGAATATCATTTACAACATCAAAATCTGTTGATGGATCTTGTAATAATGCATTTCTAAAAATAAATAAATCTTTTTCTATAGGATTTGTAAGGCCAATTAAAGTAAATGCATTGGTATATCCATCAAAAATATTTGAAAGAACTCTATTTTTAGCATTAACAGATCCACTAAAGATATAGCCTGGTATTGCAGAAGATGAAACGTAAACATGTTCATCTTTTGGTGATTTGTAATTATAAAGTTGTGAAATACCTACAAAATCGTTATCTGTATCTAATGTATGATCACTGTTGACATTCCATGCACTGTATTCTGTTCCAGAAAAATCTTCATAAGTTTTATCATCAAAAAAGTATTTTTGTGGACTGAACAAAGCACCAGATTTTTCAATTGTGATATTATCAACTAATCCCATTAATCTTGCTTGTGCAACAGAGAATATACATCCACCAGTAACCTTAGATGTATTAGGTATTGATAATGTTAACTCTTTTCCTGATATAGAACGAATTTTTGCACCAACTCCTATACCAGAACCAACAACTGACTGACCAACAGCTATATCCCTTACCTTATCAACTCTTATTGTTAATTCACCTTCATTACCAGTACAACTAATTTCTGGGAATCCTACAAAAACATCAACAAAATAGGTTACTTTAGAACTTCCAATGTATTCCCATTCAATATCACCAACTTTAATACTTCCTAAACTATGAGTTGGATCAGCAGTGCTAGATGAAATTCCCGCATTTTTAGATCTATATAAATTTTCTCCATAATATCTTTCTTGATCTAATCCTATAAACTCACCTCTAGTATATTGTTTTCTAGTTCTATATCTTCCATAAGCAACTACTTCAGTAGAAACTGCTTTAATACCAGATCCAGATACAACAGTACAACCTAAGAATTGATTTACACTTCTTTCATCATAATCAATAATTACATCATCAATATAAACTTGACCTTTTGTAGTAGGAAATCCTGATGCATCATCAACAGTAATTATTGTATCACTTGAAGGATCAAATGCTTTAACTAATTGTGTAGATGCTGGAAGATATATCTTATTAAAATCGTCATTAATTTCAATATCTGCCTCATAAGTTGGTTTTCCAACATCATCAATTTTTATAACTTGACTACTTTCAATAGTTACATTAGATACACCAAATATAGTATCTTGATCTTGTAAAAATGTAATGTATGATGGAGCAAGAGTTTTATTATTGGAAATAACATCTAATGATGGATCAGATATATTAGATAACTTTTTAACAATTTCTAGTCTAGCTAATTTTTTACCACCATAGTTTGAATTTGAAGGTCTAAAGAGATAATCTTTTGGAAACTCTATTTCTGGATCTTGAGAAATAATTTCAAAAGTTTTTACAAAAACTCTTGCTCCTTCACCACTACCAGACTGCAATTCATCAGCATTAACAAAAAATCCAATAATATTAGTTAATGTAAGTTCTCCAGTATTATAATCCCAACTTTCAACAACACCACTACCAGTGCCAGCAATCGAGGTAACTAATTCTTCTTCAGCAAAATCTCTTTCTCTTACAAACGCAGTAATTGGCCCAACATAATTTTCCCCTGCATCGGTAATAGTTACTCCATCAATAACTCCACTAGTAATACTATTAACTGTAAGCAAAGCAGTTGGATTTGCAACATTGATACCTGTACCACTTCCAAATACCTCTATTATAGGAGGATTGATCAAACCACTACCATCTGTTCTAGAATCGTATCCAGACCCACCAGAAGTTATCTCAAGACCAGTTATAGCACCATCAAAGTTAGGTATTTTTAAAGTTGCTCCACTACCTCTTGTTTTAGTTGTAAATTTTATTTTTTTATCGTTAAATAATATTCTGAAAAGAATTGCATGAGAATTTAAACTTCCTTTTGCACCATAAAAACTTCTAATTCTAGAGAAGAATGATGATAAATCTAATTCTGATACAAGATTTTCTGGTATTGTTACAGCAATCTCTGATCTAATTCTTCTAAAAAATTCTGATGTAAATTCATATGCAACATTAGTTACTACTGCATTATCAAGATGAGTTTCAGCTAATGATGTTTTAAGACTAACTTGAGAAAGTGGTATATTAGTTAATATAAGTGCCGATGTACCTCTTACACAACTTGTAAATGATGTTGTAGTCTTAGATCCATAATAGACTATTTCATCATCAATTTGAATATATCCTTTATCTGGAAAACCAACAGTACTATCTACATTAATTGTAGTAGCACTATTAGCAATATTACCATTTAAATTTGTATTTTCTACTAACTCTGATTTCTTATAAAAACCAATATTATAATATTCTATTAAATTTTGTGCAATATCAAAAGGAGAATTTTTTAATTCTTGTGATTCATAGTAAGCTTTTATAAACTTAATGAACGTAGAATTATCTTCCCTTACAAATTGAGGAAATTGATTGTCAATTAAATGTGAAAGGTCTACCGAGTTATCGCTTAAGAATTTCATTAGTTACACTTACTTGGATCTGTTTCTGGAGTAAAGTCATCAATTGTGATAACATTATTAGGATCGTCAACTACAGTTGTTACAGTAGTTATATCAGGATCGCCAGTGACATCTCCGATAACTGGTTCGCCGATTGTAGTATCATCATTAAGTTCAGAATCATCGTCATCATCATCAATAATAGCAGGCTCATCAATAATAATATCAGGATAAGTCTCCGAATCTGTTTCTAAATCTGTTCCATCTTGTAATCCACATAAATCTATAGGATTATCACTACATGCTGGAATAGAGAATGAAAAATTACCAGTTTCAAAATCAATTATACCTATTGTAGTAATTTTATTTCCATTTTTATCAAATACATAAATGTTATTATCTAAAACACAACCTTCCTGATATGAAGGAACTCCAATAAATACTGGATCTGCATAGCCTGGATAACAGAAGTAACCAGAAACTACGGCATATTTTCCATCAAGTTTACTCTTCATTTTAGTAAAGAATGAACCATTATAATCAATCGCAGTTGTAGATGATTGAAGATTAATCTCTGCACAAACTTTAGTTTTTACATTTGAATATAAAATAGATGAATCTAAATTTTGAATTGCAGCAAGCAACTCAGATTTAGAAAATCTTCCAGTAAAATTCTTAAATGCATCAGAATTTTCATAATCTATAAGTAAATCACGAATTAATTTAGCTAATGCAGCAGCACTTCTTCTTGTCTTATCTTGATTATAAACAATAACTGGTTTGACAGTAATTTTAATTTTCTTAGGATCTACAATTACTGGTGTAATAGATCCAACAATATAATCTTTAAGATCCTTGACTATATTTCCTTTTTCAGTGCTACTAACTACATCACCTACTTTAGGTTTAATTGTAATAAAGACTTTACCATACTGAGGTGGAAACAGTGTTTCACCACCAACAACTTTAACTAAGTCAGTATTACCATAAAGTTGCATTATTAAAGATTCATAATCACTGACTGTAACTGCCCTTTCTTGTGCAGCATAGTATCTTGGAGCCCTATACTTTATAGAGGAAATACTTTCAAATGATGAACCACCACTTGAATTTTGATCATTTAGAGTAAATGAAACATCACTTAGAGCAAGTTTTCCAGTATTATCAGATGCATCAACATATTCAATAGTTCCAATAAACTGTAAAGAACTTTCTTTAACATTATTAAGTTCAGAACCAGCTGTTACAATATATCTAATTGTTACTACTTCACCGTTTTGTAATTTTCTGCCAATTACATCATCACCAAATATTACTTCATATTTTTGATCTTGAACTTCTTCTACAAAAAATACTGTATCTGATGGTTTTACACCTACAATTGTATTTTTTCTTGTGTATTCTATTGATGTAGTTGCACTAGCATCATCCTTAACAAATACTTTTACGGTACTAGAATCAATAAAATTATTAGGTATGAAAAACCTTTGATGTTCGTTTGAGGTGTTGACAATATAGTTAACATCGAATACTGTACCTTCGACTAATTCGACATCTCTAAAGACCGCCTGAGATGCGCCTGGAACAACTGTAAGGTTAATTGGATCTTTCGACACATAAGTATAGTTCTTTCCATTCAAACTGGTTTGTAAGGTTGCACCAGATTTAAGACCTAATCTTTTAAATGATCCTACATTAGAACAAGTAAGATCAACTACAACCTTTGAAGATTGATAAGATATAGGATTATATCCTAATTTCTTAGCATGTGAAACGATATTATCTCTTAAAACGGCAGTATCGAGATTTAACTCGTTAGATGCCATATTAATGTTATAACTGGTATATAAAGTATTATAAGCAAGAATATCTACCAACATTGAAAGGTTTGACCCTTCAAAGTCAAAATCAGTAAAGTCTGACTTAGTTTTTATATAATTTTTTATAGACGCCTTAAGTTGTTCAAACTCTAAGGATGCTACTGATGGTAACTCCATTTAACTTTCTCGAACTAAAATGAAATCGATGGTTTGTAATGCTTCTGGAATACCAACAATAAAATATTCAATAAAACATTCAAATCTGTTTAAATCTTCATTTGCGTTCACAGTTACAGATGATAGAGCAATTCTTGGTTCAAAAGTTTGCAATACATCTTCTATTTCTTCAATTAGAGCATTCTCAGATAATCCTGTAGATAATTCAAACAAATAGGATGTTGTGTTGGTTCCTAGAAGTGGACTAAAATGTCTTTCACCGATTTGCGTTAACACTAAATTTTTAACCGACTGCTTAATCGCTTCCTCATTTTTAAGTACGACAATATCCTTGGTGATAGGATTCTTAGTCAAATTAAAGCTAATATCTTTAAATGACCTAGAGGTCTTCCCCAAGTAATTATCAACTATTTTAGTTGGTGCAGTAGATCTTGTTACGCTAAACGACAAGGTTAAAAAACATAATTCGTTAAGCTATATATGCGAGTTTTGCTAACTTTTTACACTATAGAAAGTATATTTTAAAAATAACTCTTCGCCTTCATGAATTTGACGAATAGTTTTAACGAAATATTTATTATCTTCTTTCCATTTAACACAATTAGGATTATCGCTATGATTAATAAAACCTCCTAATGGTGTTCTATAAATTACTTCATCCACAATAATATGTGACATACCTAGAATTAAACCTTCTGGTACATCTTCACGAGCAAAAATACCTTGACCAGCTACGTCACTGTCTTTAATGTGTAGTCTGTTTGGTAATGCTTGATACATGATTATATAAAATTATCATCTATGTTAGCTGGCGCTGTACGAGGTCTAGGTTCAGTAAGAACTTCCACAAGTAAATTAATATCAGCAGATATTGCATCACCAGTTTCTGCCATTCTACGAAAGCCACTTCCAACGTACCATTGTCCAGCAAAGACGGATACAGTTGCAGCACCCCAAAAAATATAATACCATCTGGACTTTACTTGAGCCCTTACTTTTTCACGTTTCGTTGTCATAATTTTTTCAAATGTATTGTTTAGTTAAATACTCAACTCGATTGGAAACATCTTCCATTGCATCCCTTATTTTTGGTGCTGATCCTGTTAACTGTGTTGCATCCCCATTTTTTGCATATTTTCTTGTGTATAAAGACCATCTCCACTCTTTCATATGTTCAGAGTACCAAATTTGGATTCGCATAAACTATTTTCCTTGTCCTCGGTAAGGTTTACGTTTGTTGTTTTTACTAGTAGCGGAATATTTAGAATGTTTTCCGTTACCTTGTCTGGATTTCTTTGGTTTTGCTTCTATTGTTGGTGTGCCAGGATTAAAACGAACTGCCATTAGTACAATTTAAAATTTGATTTATTATAACACATAAATTGTTAGTTGTAAACTCATGCGTAAAGAAATTTAGGAGCTGGTGTTGCAACGTTCAAACGTGGAACGGAAGGTGGGTTAGGATCTCCCAAGTGAGAGAAATTTCTACCTGTTATAAAAGTTTTACCTACTCCAACCATAACTCTAGGACAAACACAAGGTCTACATCCAAAACCGCAACAGTTTATGCCAGGCGCAGGCACTAGAGGTTGTCCTGTGCTACCTACTGGAAGTCCTGTGTGAAACTGTTTTTGTACTACTGGTACTACAACAAATGGAAAGCATTTACAACATCCTAGTACAGAACTACTATCTGCTCCACCTATGACTTGTACTGGTCTCATTTAATCCGCTCCTACTTGGTATGGCCAATATTGTTGAACTGAATATCCCTTTTGATAACTATTTACAATACCACCACTTTTCGCATAAGGCTCCATAGTAGTTGTGAATAATGCATCAGAGTTAAATCTAGACCTCTTAATACCTTGAAACTCAGTGCTGGTCTTGGAACTGTAAAATATAATCTCTTCTCCATCATAGAAATAATTATTACGTTCATTTCTAGTTTGATTACTTCCAGTACCTAAATCTAGGTAAATTTCTGTTTTTCTTACCCATTTAGGTATTAATAGATATCCAGAACTTAAAAACTGACTTGTATCTTCAACTTTGATTGAAATATCGGTTGGTTTCAACTCTTGAGTTAATTTTGAGGTAATCGATTCTAACTGGAGTGGATTTCCTTTATTAAAACTTGCTTTTGATACATTTTCCGACAATGGAATCATATCAAACTCATATTCTTTAAAATAAGTGCTTCTATACTCATAATCCGCACCTTTCCATGATTTATTCGGATATATTTCAGCAGCACCACTCAAATCAATATCCTTAACGTAATTTGTAAGACCAGTACCAGTGTAATAGTTAACAGTTTGCGAAATTTGATTCAAACCAATAGAAAAAGTAGTAATATTAGTTGCACTACTACTAAAACGCACTCTTGCGGTCATAAACTGATATCTACCAGTAGAAGTGACTGGAACTTGAATACCATTTACAATTGTCGGATAATATAAAAAGAATTGAGTACTACTTGCTTTGACAGCACCGTATGCAGTACCATTCTGAAGGGGAGAAGGTGCATTACTAGAAAAGGTAATCGTAAAGTTAGTAGGGAAGTCATTTAAGTTTCCACCCGATACACTCATTCTACCTCTACGAGCATCATCTACACTAATCGACATTCCAGATGGTTGCGAAACTGTATTATAAAGAGTACCAGCACTTGCAACATTTACAATGTATAACGCATCACCAGTAGAAGATGTACCCTTTAATACATCAAATGTCGCACCAGATCCGTTCTTTCCGTCAGTGTTTGTACCACTAACACCTGTATAGAGTGTCTCTGGAGTGCCAGTAAAGGTCAATTCCGAGATTCCACCCACATAGTCAACCGCAGTTACCGTAATATCAAGATCATGGGTAGTATTTGTTCCTCCAAGTGTACTTCCGTTGATTCGGAGTACGTCACCCACTAAAAACCCTCTTCCCGCTTTTTCTTGGGTAACTTGCACGGTATATACGTCATCAGTAGTACTTGATGTACTCAACCATGAAACACCGACATCAAAAGTTCCATTTACAATAGTTGCTGATACACCAGTAAAAGTAGCTGACCCTGTAGAAGTACCAGTAACATCAAATGTAGTTATAGTAGTACCAGTGACCCCTGTAACGGTTATAAAGCAGTCATTCTGATCATTTGTATTAGTTCCATCAGATCCACCTAATAGACCTCCTCTAATGATGAATTGTTGACCTACTCTATTTGCAGCATTTGTCGCAGATGTATTAATTGTTGCAGTATATGATCCTCCAGACGAAGTTACGTTAAAAGTTGTCCTATTTGCTTGTGTAGGTTGTGAAGAAGGAGATGTTGATGTATATGCGAGTTTAGGAACGGAGTCAGTTGCTAATTCATACTGTGTAATTGCACCTGTTGAGTCATTTACACCCACTACAAGTATTTTTAGGTCATTAGTTGGACTTACACCACCTAATGAAGTGCCTGAAATGACAATTTCGGTCTCTCCAGCAACTTCTGTACCAACTGTAGGACTTCCATACAACCATCGAGGTAATACACTCGCAGTAATCGTATCTCTATTCGCATTTTTACCAATATTCTCATAAGAACTATCTACAAACGAAAGATCCTCTACAAGAAAGTACATTCCGTCTTGTTTTACAGGAAGATCACGAAATGCGCTCTTTCTAAGCTCAACTTCACCAATATTCTCTCCATCTACCTGATTTGCGAAGGTTGGAACGTGATCTGGTACTAATGTATTCATATCATCGGGAATTTCCTTGAATTTATCAAGAATATTCGTGATTAGAGTGTTTACACTTGTGTCTTGCTTCGTAGTAAGTCCAACTTCATTGTTATCGCCAGCCTCTTTTCCTCTAATATTCGCAATATTGGTCTTTACATCCTCTGATAAGTTGTTATTTACTGTATTTACTGATGTTTCTGCAATAGTAATGTTCTGAATCGCATCAGAAATGTCCGTTACGGAGGAAGTACCTGCTAATTCATCTATTTTTGCACTAATTTTATCACTTACAGTCGAATTATTACTTGAAACTAAGGAAGTATTGTTATCTGCTGTACCCACATTAGTCGGAATCTCTGTATTTGGAGTCAAATAAGGATCACAAGGACTATCTACGACAACAGGAAGGAACTCTGCGTTTGTAATATCGGTTAAATCGTTCAAGCCTGGGAAATTTTGCTTCAATAAATTTAAATCGTCACCAATAATGTTATCATCTTTCGTAAAAATAGGTTCATAGAGTACATCTTTACGTTTACTTACGATAATTCCGACCATTGCTGCACGATCTATGATACCCCAACCCGCTCTTACGTTAATAACTGCACTAGAAAGACTTCCTGTATACTCAGCATCCTTTGTAAAGTCACCTCCATCAGTCGTAATTGTATCAGGTGTACCCTCAACCTTGAACTTAATGACAACATTTCCTCGTCCTCCGTTCTGTGTAGACTGAAAAGTTGTACCTATATCAGGAAGTTCACCAGTCCAACTGGAAATATACCAATTTGAATCATACTCTCCACCATCATTTATGACTTCTGCCACAACAGTAATAGTTGCACCACCCTTTGTAATTGTATATGTTCTTGTATCTGTAGAATTAAAGATCGCATTTCCACCCTCATTGAACACTTTTTGATTTGTCCAGTTACCATTGAGGTTAGTATTGTACTTCCAGTCATTATCATGTATTCCAGGCCCTTCAATTCTAAATGCAAGTTGTTTATTTCCAAGAGTTACATTTGTTGCTAAAGACGCAAAGCAATAGTTAGTACTCGGTATTTTATTTGGTTCTGCTGCGGTAACTGTAATGTTTCTAAGTTTTCTTCTTTTTGTTCGATTAAATCCTAAGAATCCACTTGGTAAGTTTAAGTCAATTCGATTTGTAGAGGTATTGATTGTCTTAATGGTTAAACCTGTAGGAAATTGAGTCTCATCACCCATAAATCCTCGAATCACATCCCCAACCTGTATATTGGTTACATTATTGAGTATAAAGGCAGAATCACCGATAATTCGATGGATTCTCTTTTGTTCGGTACGAGTATCACAAAAGTTCGCTACAGAGGTCACTGTATGACCGTTAATGACATCTCCAGCTTTAATTACAGTTCTGGTATCAGTTTTATATGTAAAGATGATTGCAGCATCTCGTGTTCCCGCCTTATAAACATAAGGTTCTTCATCTGTAGGTAGACCACTAATATCAATATCAACTCGATCTAATGTAAAATTATTGGTTATCTTTGCTTTTCTTGTACATGAACCACCTGTTGCTGCAGAATAAGCTGACCCACTACAGTTTGTAGTTGGATCTCCATCCGAGTCTAAACAGATTGGTACATACTTAACTAAAATATCTTTTACGGATTGATGACTTGCAGGGAAATTCCATAGATGATAGAAGTATCCTTCATCGATACCTTTATCCATTCTACAATAGTTCTCGAAAATCGCTGCGCCAGTGTCTACGTTATATTGTTGAAATCTTGGATCACCCGAAGTATCCCATTGCTCTCTTAAGGTTCCATTCGACAAAGTAATTCCTTGAACCTCGTTATAGACAGATTCGGTATAATTATAGGAAGTTCCAAGTCTTTGACTATAGGTTGCATTATTATTAGTCGAAGGACATTTAATCAGAACAGAAGCTGTAACTTCCTCCTTCGTATTAGAACAATTTAAACCAGAGTTTGCAGTACTCATATTATATGAAAAACGCTACGTGCCGTATGCCTGAGAGAATCTTAGAGTATTCCTTTAAGTAGTTCGAGAGAACCCTCTCAATCATCGCCTACTTTATGTAGGCGAAGGCCTGGAAGTCCATTATAGTCATGATATTCCCATTCCAAAATATCGCCTTCTTTCCAATCTAATTCTTCTAAGAGATCCTCTGGTATTGCCACTGAATGATTTTCGTCTACTTCATCAAAGAGTATTTCTGTGCTTGTTTCAAAATTCGACATGTAAGTATATTGTATAGTGTAATACTAAAATTATATAGTGATACTTACTTTTTAATCTTCTTATTTTCTCGTTCTGTCAGAATGTACGGATATGGGGTATGTAAGGGGATTCATCGAGGCCTCAGACGGATTTTTCTGGCGAAAAATTTTTCAAATCTCGATATTTATAGCATTCGAGTTTGGTCCGTTATAGATTAGGGGAGTCAGCGGTTTTCGCCATGGGGGGGGTATGAACCCCCCATACTGGCCCTGGCCCTCTTGTTGACGTTTGTTAGCCAGATGTCTTATAATAGCTGCCCTCAGGTCCTGAGATGATAGAGCAATCTGGTCTAAGGGCATGAGATGAGTAGGCTTGCCCTCTGCGGTTTGTGTTAGTCCGTGTGCCTTTTGTCATACTCATGACTAGCTCGCCTTTTCTAGGGCGGCGAGGTCTTAGCACTTTAACTGTATAGCCCTGTGCTATGAGATGTTCCCTAGATTCGGCGATGTTCATGTGTGATGTTTTAACTGTATTCATTCTAGACGGCATAAGGTACAATCTCTGCTCGCCAGTCTGGATCTTCAAGTTTTGTAACATTCTCCACATACTCTAAGGCATGCCCGTAGGCTTGGAATGAGATGTAGCGTGCCTGTGGTTGCTGATTGAACCAGTAGCGGACGGTGGTTTTTGTGCTTGATGCCATGTTGTTAGAAAATAGAATTCAATAGTGGGGCTTGGGTCTTTGAGTATTTCGTATGCCTCTGGGCTAAGCATAGTCCTCCGTGCCAGGTGTAGGATCAAAGTCCTCTTCCATAAAGACGGCGGCAGCATCTAACTGTCCTAAGAGCAGTGCTTCTTCAGAGTCAGCACCAAAAATGTCGGCGAGTTCGTTCATAGTGATAAACCAAAAATAGAAAGGGCATAATTAGTCGCCATCAAGCAAAAGATGGCAATCCATACTTCAAGCATTTGTTTTAGGGGGCAAGTAGATTTTAGCAATGATTGAGTCAGCAACTTCTGCCTGCTCATCGCCGTAGTCGGCGTAGTCATGGCACATTGACTCGATAGCGGACAATTCCTCATCCGTGAAGAAATCCTCTAGCATAATGCATCGAGGATTTTTTGGTCTACTTCTTTACCTTCTTTAGCACCCCATTTGTTGATATGGCGGGAAGTTGTTGTGCTGTACCATGTAGAGGACTTGACGAAACCCTCGCCGAAGATGTAAGCAGCAACTGGTGTGCGGTATGAAAACAAAACACGAGCATTGTCGGTTTCTACCTCTGTCATGTTTGATCCGATTGGGGAAAGTCTCATTTGAATAAGATGTTTGATTGTTTATACAGCTATTATAACGTCAATAGCAAACGGAATGGTGATTGTGTGTGCCAGAAATATTAGTGGCACACATTGTCACCGAATCTATACCGCTTGTGGTATAGAATACCTTTGGCGCATGATATCCCTTACTCTCTCTCTGTCTAGTGAATCGCCATCGCCCCATACAGCAGGAGCGCCGATGCCTTTGTTTTTATCATAGTAGGCACAAGCGTCCAAATACATTAGCGTAGCATATGCTATCTGTTCTTTGGTTACGCCCATTGGATAGAGGGCATCTTCTGCTCCATAGAAGCTATAGCAGTAGTCAACGAAATCTAAGAAATTTTCGTTCATTGGCAAAGTTCCTCGAATAGTTTATCTGCCTGCTTTTCAAGAGCAAGGCGTGTGCCAGCGGAGCAAACTATTAATTCGTCCATTTGTTTGGCGGTAAGTTCGTTGTGAACTCTGAAATTCTCGATAGCCTGTTCTAGACAGGTTTCAAGAATTGATTCGTGTTGAATTGTACTCATACGGCTATTATAATGGAGTTTGGCGATTAAATTAGCGTTTGTGTGGGTACTGAAACAATTTGTAACAATTCAATTTGTATGATAGAATCGTTTATCTAGTTCCAGATTCCAGATAACGGACCTACATGCATTTAATAGGTCCTCATCATCCACTTCAAAATCTATGTCTAGCTCAACTAGTTCATAGATTTTGGAATACAGCACCTCGTGCTGTTCGGGACTAGTCCTCATTTACATCATAGAATAAAGGGCGCATCCAATTCTTGAAATCTTCAAGTTTAAAGGAAGCGGCACTCCATAGTGCTGCTTCGCCATACATTGGATAGTCGCCAGTATCTTTCGCCTCAGCAACGACCTCATCATAGCAACAACGGAGCATATCTTCGTTTGTTAGTTCGTAGTCTAAGTGGTCAACGTAATTGAAAAATGACATAAAATTAATTGATTAATTTGTTTATAGGTCCATTATAACCATAAAAGTGGCGGTAATGGTGTAGCGTTTGTGCCACTTTGTTAAGTGGTTTCGTTTCTGAGCGCCTCCTCGG
>Ga0163179_10000197_pt1 | contig 41865 bp, 29 predicted proteins | sample AtlANTMetagenome_FD_109643 | JGI IMG/M metagenome (GOLD analysis project Ga0163179, IMG submission 109643) | Marine eukaryotic phytoplankton communities from the Atlantic Ocean - Atlantic ANT 2 Metagenome | ecosystem: Environmental > Aquatic > Marine > Oceanic | place: North Atlantic Ocean... | reverse complement strand
GAGTAGACGGATATGTTGCTGTCGATGAATATTGAAGTTCATCCTCTAAAAATTCAGCAAGACCCTCAATATCATCTGTCGGATTTAAAAATGATGTGAGAAGATCGTCCTGTACTGATCTTTTTACTTCAGATTGAACTGCTGTTTTATCTAATGCCATAGCTATAACCTTTTATTTTAAAACTTTATAAAATCTCTATTTGGCGGAGATACAGAGTCTACAAGATCCTTGTCAGCAAGAGTAACACTGTCAGGACTTAGCTGTGCTGCCTCTGGAAGCGCTTCAAACTGATAAGTATACTCTTCGCTTCCTTCTGGAGGCTTTATGCCGACAGTTACATAGTACTGAGTATAATTTCCCAACGGCAGCTCTGTGGGCGCGGGAGAAAACTGGCTAAGCCCTCTTTCTTTTATTGTGAAAGAGTCTGGGTCTATAAGGACACAAAAGACTCTCTCAAAAACCTTGGGATAAATTATTCTATTTCTATATTTTTTCGGACTTAGGTATATAGATCTTTTCATCTCTCCTAGAAGTCTATCATAATTCAAAGCAGACTCAAGATCGATATCGACGAACATCTCCTTTGCCTTTTGTTCTATTTGATTAAATAGTGCTTCATTGCCATTATCAACACCATCAAAGAAGATATTCCCTTCAAGAAACGGGAAGACATCTTCAGAAAAATCAAAACCTGTTGTCAGTTTTGAAAAAACTTGAAGGTAGTGATCATTTACATGATTGTTAAAAATAGATGTGGAATTGACGCCCTCCCCATAATAGGCATTTCCAGTAACTTTCCCTAGGAAAGCTTTGGAATTTCCGCCTGGCGTATATTTTCTCACCACAGTTTTACTTTTTAATCTACTAAACTCCTGTGGCTCGAGTGCAGTTACAGCACTGTCAAGTAAATTAGCGCCGGCTGAGGTGGGCGTTGACCTTCCCGTAATTATAAAGCAAGAAGTGTCAAATACAAACCTCTGAGGATTGTACACTATGTTCTCGTGGAGCAAATCTCTTTTCCACACTGAGACTTCAACAAGTGTAGACTCTCTATAGGAGGTATCGCCTGTTTCATCCATCATTCTCATTCTTAAAGATTCCATCATTCCCGCAGGAATTCCTACAGGGCAAATAAATCTTCTTGTACTATCTGCGGAAGATTCTAGAAAATCAGGCTGCTTTAGAAATGCAGAGAGATTCTTTGTTTCATTTGGGAGGACAGCTTTTGTAGCCGGTATATAGGGATACTCTCTATTTGGAGATGAAAATGAGTCGTATAGGGAACGATTTAATGAGAGTTGATCTCGTGTAATTCCAAAAAGTGCTGCTCTGGAAAAATCCGGATCAGATCTTATTTCACCTAGAGCATTGTCAAAAGTGCTAGATTCAAGATCAGTTGATTCAATTGCAGTTAGCAAGTTAGATCCCGCAGCTTGCAACTGATCCATGGCTCGAAGGACAAGGGCAGCACTTCCAAAAAATATCCTTTCTCTCTTTGCATTCTCCTTTGCAACAGCTTTAAAATCCTGACATAGGTTTTGAATGGTGTTGTTGTGCCCGTGAGACGTAGATGCACTGCCTGATTCTCCATCCTTGAATACATCATCTTTGGTTTCGCGAGGTGCATATCCGGAGATGTGATCATCATTAGGATTCCCTCGTTTTCTAAAATTATAGGGAGAGAATATATCATCACCTGTCATCATCTCAGCTGCGTTTATGAGAGAGAGAGCACTTCTCACATTCATTGCAAGTAGTGCTCTAACAGTTGTACTACTAAACGTGTAGTCACTCTTTCCGGCACTTGAAGTAGTCCTAGTTGTTTCATACTGAAAATATACACTATTTCTAAAAGATTCTTTCCATATGTTGCGACACATATTTGTAACGGCAGCAATTTTTGACTTCTTGCCATATCCTCTAATAGAGTAGCCCCAGTCAACAGAAGAGGAAACTCCGAGAGCTCTTCGAACATCTTTTGAAAATTTCTTTACTGTAAAATAAGGGACCAAAAGAATATTTTTAGGTGGCTCAGAAATGGATGTGCCACCCCAGTAGTGAGATTTTCCAGAGAACTGTTCATAAATGACACCAGCGCCCTCTTCAATTGCTTCGAACCCACCTCCAGATTTTTCAAGTAAAATACCATCAGAGTCAAGTGGAAAATATCGATAACTTGATGACATCCCTTTTCCATTTTTGTGATCGTAAATGTTCGGGTGCTCTATTTCACCGTCAAGTGCAGGTCCGTAACCGTACCATACACAGTGTCCATCACCTTTTGCTGTCCCGTTTTCCACCGCCTCAAGAAAATCTTCTCTAATTTTTTCACAAGCCCTGTACTCTAGCATAAAGGCAACATCTTTTAACTGATCTTGAGTTATCTCTCCGTCCTGATAATCACAGTAAGCGAGATTTAAGCACGTAACAAGATAAGCTATTTCATCATCTGTGGAAGCCATTGCTGCAATTACAAAATTAAATAAATAGCTATTCGTCGGGTCTTCCTGGTCATCGTAGTTTTGTGTGAAACCTGATCGTGTTGAATCAGCAAGAGCTTTTAGAAGATAATTGTAAAAAGTTCCTGGAACAATTTTCCCCTCTTTGCCTTGACTGTAGCCGTACTGAAGGCTGCTATCGTCTAAATACGAGCTGCTGTCGGGAAAAGAGCAAGTTGATAACTTTAACATTTCAGCGACCATATCCGAAAGTGTGTCAAATTTAGACTTTAAATCTGCTATTCTAACTTTTGATTCGTCTATCTCGTTTGTCGGTATTTCATCGCAGTAGTAAGATCTCCCAGTTCTAGCAGCCTGAACTCCCTGGGCAAGGTCAGCATTTGTCTGGGTAAAAGTTTCAACATAGGACCTAGTATCTGTCTGGGTTGTATCATTATTTTTTGCCAAAATGCACCTGGTAATATTGGTCTCTCCCGGGCTTGGTATTGAAGAAGCAATACTAGAAAGTGTATCTTTTACATTTCTACCATACATGCTGGTAAGAAGGCTTTCAACAGCTGACGATCCCCCAGTTGCTGGGATTCCAAAGCCCGATACAGTTCCCATTGTACTGTACCTAAAAGATTGAATTGTATCTAACCCTACTAGATAAGTTACAAGTGAGTCCCTGCTATCTGCCTTTGTGGTAGCTGGCAAGTATGCATAGTAATTTAAGCGACTAAACAGCTCATCTGATGTTATCTCACCCCCGTCGCTAGAAGTGATTTTTGGAGAAGATAACATTGGAAGTGTCCCTTCACCGCCAAGGACAGAATCCGGAATTGATACTGACAGCTCCTCTTCGGCAAAGCAGCTCCAGAATGTTGTTGGAGTTAGACAGACACTTTCATAACCTACGAGCTGACCGGTGTAAGAAGCAGACTCCCTGGCAGTGCTAGTACTTCCAATCCAGAATGGACTGGGAAATGCACCAACTCCGTAGACTCCTGCAGCAACAATGTTTAGCATATTTAAAACCTGAGCTGTTCCGGAAGATTTAGAAATATCTTTTATAAAATCTTCGCTAGCGTAGTCACTAAGATTGTAAGCAGCAGCTAAGAATTCATTAAATTTTGCTGATGTTTCATATTCAAGCTCAAAAGGCTTGGCTGTAAAGATGGCTATACCTGTGTCAACTGGAGGCATAATAGTTGAAATTTTGTTAAAGCAATCTTGTGAAGCCGGAGGTGCTTCTGAAGCATTGTATTGCGACGACTTTTCACGGTCTGCACCTATTATAATTGGCTGAATGAGCGCAGTAAGATAAACGGGATTAAACATGTTATAGCTCTTCGAGAGCTCTTGTGCCTCTATGAATGAGGAAATAGCATCATATATTCTCTGAAGATAGTCAAGAACTGCTCGGGCTAACTTCATTTCCCGCCCATAATTCTGGAGCAATTTTTTGTTTCTTATTAATTCAGCATCAGTTAACCTACGATCTTCAAAACCGTGCAATTTTCCGCCTGGCCCTCTACCAGCCAAGATTTTTAGCCCGATTCCCTCGCCAAGCTGAGAAACTTCCATGCCAATCATCTTCTCAAGAAATCCCAAAGCATCTTTGTAGCGGAGCTGCTTAAGTTGGCACTGAAAATCGTATAGTTCTCCCGCTGCGGTGATTAAAAAATTTTCTGTATCATCATCATCTGCACCTTTGGCCAAAGGTGCAATATAATTGAACATGCCAAGTATTTCAGCCCTTTGTGTTGAGAAGCCTCGAGTATTTAAAATTGACTCTAAGTCAGGATTTAGATAAAAAGAATCATGGTTTCTTTCTATTGTAATTAGGGCCGGAGAAAGATTGAGGTCTACTTTTCCGACAATTTCTGAGACACTTAGGTTATTGTTATAGGAAACTTTAGATTTTGAAGATGTCGTGCTTTCAATTTTTACAGGTTGTGCTATTAATCTTAATCCGCCAGTCGGGTTAGCCATATTTTATTTCCTCACAAAAGAAGGTTCATTCTCTAAAAGAACTGTTGATCCAATCTTATATTCTTTACTTATCTTACCGTCTATGGTCACAATTGTCCCAAAATAAGTAATAGATCCAATATAGTTTTGATTACTATAGTCTATAAAAACAAAATCTCCGCTGCCGTCACTATGACAGACTCCGCATATGGATGTCTGATTTGCTCTTTTGCAAGTAACTAAAACGTAATCTACAATTTCAATTCCTGTAGTGTCAGGTGCACTTATTGTAAACCTTATTACCGGTGCACCCATATTTGATCTGGTAAATCCAATTTCTTCCGGGGCTGTAATAGCATACTCAGGTATTGAAAGTTTAACTGTTAAAGATTTAAAATCACCAGTACTATATTTTCCAATATTGTATTCCGGAGGTTCGTCCTCTACTCTCTTAATAATACCTCTTTCGAGACTAATAGGTGAGAAAGCTTTTGCAAGATTTAGAGTCTTATAGGTGGCAACCTGCTTTGTTAAATCAAGGCTGGACGGTATTGTAGCTGCTGATGTAATTAATTTGGCATTTAATTGAACATTCTGTATCATGCTATTTTTTATTGCAGTTATTGTGTGAGGTATTTTTACCGTCTTAATAGCTTTGACGATATTTTTATTTTTAGCAACAGAGATCTGATAGCTTGATTTTACCTCTTCAGAGTTTACTAGATAAGAAGTTACTCTGTAGGTGTAATTACTACCAAATTTAACTCTTTCTCCACCATTACCACTATCAGTAAATTCACCTTCATTTACATACCCAAGAAACTCAGAATCAGACGTTGTCAGATTAATTCTCTCAACCCCAAAAACAACTATATCTGAAAGGTTGTCTCTTGTGATTTCAACCTGATCATCAAAAATATTCTCCAGACCTAAATCTCTAAGAGAGTCAAGAATTGTATCAGAAGATGTTTCCGTTCTCTCATAGGAAATATTAAACTTAATGCTAGTCCCTTTTTCATCAGAGATTATCTCAGCTCTTCCCAAATTAATTCTAACAATCTTTAGAGGTTCAACACGTGTTAAAGTAAATGACTGTTTGGAAAATTGCTCACCTCCGTTGTCAAAGAAAAGCTTGAGTCGATACGTCGAAGACTTTCCTGGATAAACTATATCATCTACGACAGATCCTAGACCTGCTTTTCTAGCAACCTGAGAATATTTTGTATTCGGTGAGAGAATCTGGGTTGGTTGAGACTCAGCTGGTAACGCAGAATAGTTTAAAAACTGAATTGGTGTCTGCTTTTTCTCATTTTGAACTCTTCTATAGACAACTAGCCCAGAGACTTTTGGAGAAACAACGTTGTAGTTAATTTTTATCCCCTCTGAAAGATTTGTAGCATATAGTGAAGAAAATATGTAGTTAAAATTCTCACCGGCAACAACATCGCTACTAAAGTTTGAAATCCTTAGCCCGGCTCGAGTTGTAGGAACAATCCTGGTAATAACGAGCTGGCTATTTGTAATATCTGATATGTTGTTAATCCTATAGCACCCTTGATTTCTTATCGCCCTAATGTTTGAAAGACTTTGCACTTTTGTAAATTTAGACTTTATTAGGCTAGAGTCGTCGCTTATTTTTCTAGTTGCAATGCTAATTTTGGCAATATTCTTGTCAATATTGCTTACCATTCCGTTAACTGGTACTAGACCAGGGGAGGGATTTCCCCTGAGAATAGAAATATCCGGAAGAGTTTCAGGAATATAGTAGTTTTCAAGATTAATACGATGAGAAACCGATATTTCAAAATTTTCTGTAATCAGCCCAGTATCTGGGTCTTTAACAATTATAGAGAAGATAAAATCTTCAAAATTTGCCAGAGTAGATCTAAAAATTTTAAAACGATGCTTTATCGTTCTAACTTTGTGAATTTCTTCAGATATAACAGCAACATCTTGAGGATCATCTTTTGAAATGCCTGCTATAGAAGATTCAGATGTAGTTTCAATTTTTTCAAATAGATTTCTTGAAGAATCAATTAGTGACTTTTTATACATCCTTCTAGAGCGCTTCTCTTCAATTTTTTTAATAGCAAGGTTTGGAATTTGAGATTCTAAATTCTGCTTGCAGTAGAATGCTGAGGAAGGATCCATATTTTTGTCTATCATTGATCGGTAAAGATCATAGTAGCCTCTATCAGCAACATAGTCTGGATTTACAGTTGGTAATTGATGAGTCGAGAGCCTTACAGTTGACTTTTGCTGCCTTTTTAGCTTTCCTGAATTTACAATTTTTATTTTATTGATTTTTCCAAATATTTGCTCTTCAGTTCTAGTCTCTTTGACATTTCCTGATTTCAGTTTAAGACTGTTAATCTCAGATTTGAGGTCTATTCTTCCCTCAGCTAAGATTTTATTTTTTTCATCATTTTGAATTACATTGTAAGAGTCTTTTGTACCCCTAAATAGAGCCGCAGCAACGTGAGTATTTTTCTTAGTATTTAATGTTGAGAAGATATTTAGCTTTTTTATAGTAGGTGAAGATAAAATTCTAAATTCTACATGAGAAACTTTTGACACCAAGAGTCTTTTAAGATCAATATTGAAAAAAACTTCATAAGTTAAAGACTCTTCAGAGATTTCATCAACAATTCCGCTAGACCTGCTATTGTAGACAATAGTGTCTTCAATGTTAGAAATTCTAGAGTTTTGACCCTGATATTTTGAAAGAATTCTTGTTCTTTTCTTTGGAGTTAGAATTGCCATGTCAATCCATTATAATTGTAAATAAGTTAATAAAAACAGGCATACCCATAGAGTTTATAAATATCTTTCCGACAAAAAATACTTCTTTTACTGGGTGGCTTGCAGAGTCAGGGTCACTAAATTCACCATATTTAACTATGTCTAGCTTTAGAAGCTTGGAGGAGCCTGAGTCGAGTTCGAAAACTTGCATAACTAAGTTATTTGAATTTGAAGTTTTGTCAAAAAATACGGAAACTCTTTCCCTGGGAAGCTGAGTTGATGAGAGATTGACGGAAGAGCCGTCTTTTTGAGACTCTACGACGCCTTGATTCCCCTCTGTATTGCTATTTGAAAAGGGTAGAGAGTTCTCATACTTAGTCTCATCTTCATCAATATCAGGATCCGAGACTACTGGGTTCATATCACCAATAGCAATATTCATTCTCTCTATAATCTTTTTATAATCAAGATTTGTAGGTCGCTGGATTTTTGTATAGTTCCCAAGCTTTTTGAAACGAGGTGGGCTTGACGGTGTTTTCTTTTGAAGGCCAACTAAAGGTGATTTTAAAGGAGGAAGATATTGAAAATTTACTGTATTTCCAAATAGCTCATCAAAGAATAGAGGATCAACATAATCAACATTTCCAATTGCCTCTGTGGGACCTTGATTGAACGGAAATTTATTGTTGATTGTAAAAGTGTAAGATCTAGGCTTTATTTTCATTTGATCTGACAGATTTTCAATGCCATCTCTTGTTCCAATTGTGTAAAGATTTTTAAATCTATCAATTGAAGAGCTTACTATTTTATCAGCAAGACTACTAAAACCTTCAGCACTTGAAGGGTTGGCGTAGGTTAAAGTTCCACTAATTGAAGTACGGCCCATAATCAAGCCGTCAGTTGAGTAGAACTCAGCTCCTTGAACTGGGTATCCTAGTAGCTTCCCAGAGTCATCGGACTCCATTATTATTGAGTCATTAAGGGATTCAATGGGTGTTTCAAAGTATATCCTGCTAGTAGCATCTAGTGAACCACTTGCTACAGTTCCACCGTAAAAAGACCTTGAGTCTGAAACGGAGGCATATACTGCTCTTAGGCCCCCCTGGGCAATCTGTCGCTTTCCCTCTTGCGTTATAACTGTGTCTATAATTCTAACTTTGGGATCTAATATACCAGCCACTTTTTCACCTTTTACCAACTATAATTATACATTTAAAAAAATAGTTGAAAACAACACTTTTTAAAATTGGAAGCTTAGTTCTCAATTGTTTCAATTATTTCTTCAATTTTATCTTTATCAGGTAAATCTAAACCGTGTTTTTCTAGAAGGGACTGTACTATTTGAGACCTTATCTCTAAAATTCCAAAACTTTCACCCCACACCCAGGGCACGCTTTCTTCAATCTTTAGAATTTTAGCTTTTATTACTTTAATTCTGTCTGATAGTATTTTAGAAATATGAAAATCATCAGACTCAATAGGAATATTTAGATCTACACAGATATCAATTAGCGCACCGTAATCCTCATCTTTCATTATAGCGGCCGCTTTTTTAAAAATATTTGCAAGCGGGGAGTTAGCACTGTTTTCACCTAAAATATCTGGGTGAGTCTTCCGAGCTATTTTCTTATAAAGGTCTTTTGCCCAGGCTGGAACATCTTTTCTAGATAGCGATTCATCAATCTCATCACTGGTGGCTTTTGAATCCACGCTTTCTGAATAATTGTTGTCTGGGTTAATATTTAGACTGGAACCGGTTTCAAGCTTCTCTCTATTGCCACTATCTTTCGAAGGGTTGGAAAAAGCCTTCAGGATAGAAGATCTATCAATTTCCCACTCTGGCTCATAATCAGAAAGCACCTCCTGCATGTCTTCAAGGTTAGATTTGAAAAACATGTATCTAGACTTAAGACTTCGTGCTCTTCTTCTAGCGTTTCTTTTATTTTTTGACAAGAGAGCCCTGTCATTAATTATCTAAGACAGTAATTCCGAACTAGATTTCTTTCTTTTCTTTTGATTTTTTTCGTCTATTCTTAAGATTATCCTCTGGTCGATCTCCAATATCTCTAATCTCTCTTTTAGTCTTTTTTCTAGTCACTTTTTTCTTCTCTGGGGGTGCTTTCTCTGCTAGCTGAGCTTCTTCGTTTTGCTGAGCAATATATTCGTCTTTTACTTTTTGATAAGCACTAATTGCAACTAGAGCATTAAGCTGAACTCGATCAAGGTATTCAAAAGAATCTGAAATAAACTCTGGTACTTTTGAAAGAGAGTCTGCTAGCGACCTTGTCGGGTCATCTGGGTGATTTTTTGCAACTTCTTTAATGTGGTTATTTATTCTATCAGAAACATATTCAACATGCCTCTGCTTGTTACTTCTAAGCTTAACACATTTTTCCATCTCGAATTGAGCTTCTGAAATCATCTTATCAATTTTTTCAACAAAGTCCATATTTTTTCTCTCTTTAATCGACCCTTAAATTATAAAAAAAGGGATCCTGGAGTAAACCAGGATCCCAGAATTTTAATTAAAAAACTCTATTTTTTATAGATTACTGCTCAGCAGTTGTCTTGATAACAACAACATCATCAGCCTGAAGACTGAACTGGAAGTTAATTGCACCAGGATCAGAGTAGTCTACACCATAGTCACCGTTTGTACCAGCAGCGCTTGTACCTGAGACTAGATATTGACCGTTGACGTATACTTCAGTGTTAGATGGAGTAGCTTCTGTCAAGTCGATAACTCTGGTGAAACCACCGCCGTCGACCATTCCTCCTCCAGTGAGCTGAAGTTTAGTAACAGCTGAACCGGTGATAACAGCCTTTCCAATCGTACCACCACCAGCAGCTGTAGCTAGAGCGTTGAAAGCACCAATAATTGATGTTCCAGCACTAAAGATAGGCTTGGAGCGGAAGGTTACGAACTCATCGTGGTTGAGCGAGAATGCCATGTTACCAGCCATCGGGCCACCAGCTGAAGTCATCAAACCATCTGTTGAGAAGGAGATGCTTGAGCCAGTAAGGGCAACAGCAAGTGTACCAGAGACAATAGCAGCTGAAGCTGTAGAGTCAAGGATGGCAGGACCAGCACCGGCGAAGAGACCACCGGAAGCACCCCAGTTGACATCAACAAGAGTTCCCTCGATCTGAGTCTCTGTGGCAGCGGAGCTACCGAGAGCGACAAGGGTTCTTGCACCAGCTGTACCAATGCTAATGTTCTGAGCAACGTTATCAGCACCAACACTGATTGCTCCACCAGATGACTCAATAGCAACAGCAGCAGTAGCGTCAATATTGATAGCGCCTGAAGATGCGGAAAGGACTAGTGCAGTACCAGCCAGACCAGCAGCAGCTTGGGAATTAAAGTCAACCACTCCAACTGCATCGACAAGAACATCCGAAGAGCCAGTGACTTTAAAAATACCTGCAGAGCTCAGGATCATACCGTCTGTACCGTCATGTGTGAATTTTACATCATCGCCGGCACCAAAGTTAAGAACAGCTCCGTCAGACTTGAGGGAGGCGTCGTCACCAATGTAAAGGTCGAGACCAACACTAGCACCACCATCTACGACGAGAGCACCAGTTCCCAATGCTGAAGCAGCAGTTGCATCTTGAACGCGGGCTTGATCATGGATCGAGACAAGCGAAGCAGAGACGGCAACCTTTACAGCACCTTGGTTCTGAAGCTGAATCAGACCGTTAGCACTCTCAGCATTAAGAATGATTGCACCTGAGTCTGCTGCAGCAGCCTGGATTGTTGCAGAACCCTCAGCGTCAACCAAAAGACCATCAACAGCATCAGTACCGTTAAGGTCAAGAGTTAGCAAGCCGTCAGCAAGAGCAACTGTTGAAGACCCAGAAGCAGTAGCTTTGATACCACCCTTTGTTTCAAGAGTTAGTGCTGCTGCACCTGTGCCATCTGAGTAGACCAAAAGTTCTCCGTCAAGAGGTGAGCGGAGTGAAATTCCGGCATCTCTAAACTGAAGCTGTTGAGCTACTCCTGCAAGTCGCAGTGAAGCTCCTTCTGCAAGTGCTACATTTGTACCACCGGCTGAGTCATACTCAAGAGTGAAGTCCTGATCAGAACCAAGTTGAATTTTCTTATCATCAGCAATGAAAAGATCACCCCACTCATTAGTAGCAGAACCGAGGTCGCGAGCACCAGATGAATCTGGGACAATAGTCTGGTAAAACATACCAGCGACGTTGTTAAATGCTTCGTTGCTTGCTCTACCGTGAATACGGCCAAGTGCAGAAGCTATAGCGGATAAAGAGCCGGAAAGATCAGTTGCTCCAACCAGCGCCAGTGTTTTAGGCACAGAGTCAGTTCTAATTTTACCTGCTGCGTTACCGACAGAGCCTGTTAATTGCTCTAATCTAAGTTGTGATTTAATAGGCATTTTGTTCTCCTTTTTTGTTTGAATACCTTGTAGGAAAACAACAAAGTTGACAAATACAATTTAACGTAATTAAAGGGAGAGAACGAACAATTTTATATATTGATTAAGGTTGATTTTTTAACAATAATCTTAAATTTTTTGAGTACATATCGTATTTTGTAAATTCAGAATTTAGGTACTCAACTGAGTATTGTTCACAGAGACCATTGCTATTATCAAAAACTATCTCATATCCTTGACGACCACGTCTAGTTGATATCAGCTTTCCACCTTTTAGCATTATATAAGAGGCTAATCCGATATCAGATGTCATGTATTTTTTTGTCACCATGAAAAAAATTCCTAAGCATTAATAATAGATGTTACAACGTCATCTTTAAGTAGGTCGAAATTAAAGTGAATACTACCTGTTTTAGAAGTATTTAACAAATAATCATTTTGAGATCCACTAGCCAGGAGTTGGCCATTTACAAATATATCTATTCTGTTAAAGGAGTAGCTAGCTGCACTAAAGTCTGCTGAAGTGTCGCAGTCGTCCCCGGAAGCAATTGTGCTAGCTATACCCTTGATGAATTTTAAACGACTAGATACCCCTGCAGCTACCGTAATACTTCCGTTGGAGGCACTTGATATAACTATACCGTTTCCAGCTACAAGGTAACTAGAGCCATCTGACAGCCTTGTAAGAGATCCGCTTATACCACTAGGTGCGAAAAAGGTGCCAGAGGTTAGCAGGTCGCCTCCGAAGACTGATGTGCCTTTAACTGTTGTATCCTTTGATCCAATCGCCCCTGAAACAAAAAATGAGAGATCTGGAGTATTTCTAGGATTCATAGCACCAGCATGCATTCCTGAACCTGAGAGGAAGATTACCTGCCTGTTATCACCGCTGTAGTGATCTCCCAGTCTTAATATTTCTTCAACAGCGGATCCATTAAAAACGCTGAAAACAAGGTCATTAGTTAGTCCAGCATGCGCAATAGAGGCACCTGGAACACCACCCGCTCCTGCAAAATCTAAAGTGCTGGTTTCTACCTGGTTGTCTCTCTGTATTCGAACCGTAGGGCTCTCGCCTTTTACGTGTAGCTTAGTCGCTGGTCCATTTAGACCAATTCCAACTGTATCTGTATCACCCTTCACATACAGCGTGTTGTCGTCGTTAAGCGTTCGCACTTGAAAATCAACATCACCGCCGTCTCCGATCTTTACGATATCTTGCCCAGCTTCAGATATGGTAATAAGCTGTTCGCCCCCTGCTGTAATACCAATGGCATCATCAGCAAATTGTATGAATGTATCCGAGTCATTTCTATGATAAATGTACTCACCCACCTCCATATTTCCACCAACAGAAAGCTTATAAGCTGGAGTACTTGTTCCTATTCCTACCCTGCCCTGAGTTGTTACAAATACTTGACTCCCAGCTGCTGCAGATTGATTTATTGCTAAGGCACCAGATATAACCTGGTCGCCACCAAAAACAGAAACTCCCTTTGTACTTGTATTTTTACTTCCGACACTGCCCGAGACGAAGAAAGCCATGTCCGGATAGTTATTTTCACTTGGCGATGACGCTGCACCCCCGGAAAGTATCTTTACCTGGTTTGTTGAAGCTTGTGCTGCTATTATCTCTCTTCCGACAGTAGAGCCAAAATACACAAGATCATTTCCACCGGGACCTCCCGCAGATCCCTTTTCTGCATTTATTTCAACACCCTTACCAAAAACAGAATGCTGTGTAGCTCCAAAAGATCCAGTTATCCCTACATTCCCAGAGAACTGAGACCCTGTCAGTGTGGCGACGATTGAATCCCTGATCTTTACTGTATACGCACCTCCAGCACCCGCATCTGTTCCTGACAAGCCTAGTCCAGGGGTGAAAATTCTCTCGTTGGGAAGTGAACCCGTAGCGGAAAGAACGAGATAGTTAGCATTTGGATCACCGCCAGAGTTGTTGTCTGACTTGTCCTTTACAGATGATCCAATATACAAGAAAGCATCAACATATCTTGGATTTTGATTGCTATCACCCGTAGCTGGAGGGTCTTGTTGAAAGAATATTCCGTTAAAATAATCTAAATTCCAGTCTCTGGCATCTAGGACGGGTATTGCAGTCTCACCACTTCCCGTATGATATGGCTTGGCTTCATACCCTGTAGCGAAAGAAGTCGGAATAAGCTGAAGAGATCCGCTAGTAATATAAATAACTTGCTTATTTAGAAAGGGATAGGCACCTTTTTTAGGATTGGAAGAACTCGCCTCATAATCATCAGGAAGCTGAAGTGCGAAGGCGTGTCTTCCGCTAACTGTGTCTGTCCCTGGAATAAAAGAGGCAGAAAGGCGAAGGTACTCGGCAACTTCACCTGTAACTGTATAGTGAGATGAATTATTAGGAGAAGTTGGAATCTGATCTCCAAATATTGTTTCCGCTGAGAGTGTGAGGCCAGTAGGTAAGCCTTCGTTAGCAAGATCTTTATCGTTTGAAGTTTGCGCTTTTCCGCTTAGCTTCTTAATTGATATGTTAATTTTACTGGTATCTGAAAGTCCCACTATAACCTCATAACCAGCTCAGGGTGATGGTGCTTACTCTTCCGGTGAAAGCAGCATCAGCTTCTATTTTTACCATAATATACTCATCATCATCGACAAAGACTGTTCCAAAAGTAGCACTGTTAGTAGCATTAAGTGTGCTATCAAGCGCGCCGTTGAGGCATCCTGCACCGTTACCAGTCTGGCCTGTTGAAAAAGGCAGGGCAAGATCCATCCACCCGGTAAATTGATTAGCAGAGGTTGTCGGAAGTCTGACAAGAACAGAGATATTTCCCGTTCCTAGATTTGTCCCTTGGGAAACTATTGTACCTGATCCGTTAATAGCCAAGCTGAAATCTGTCTTTGCACCGCCTGTATTGTTTTGGAAGTACCTGTAGAAAGTTCTAATGCCTGAATTGATGCCACTGTAGTTTACATTATCTGCAGGGCCGTTAGCAATTGACCCTCCATCTGAAGAGTTTCTAAAGTCTCCACTATTTACACCTTGTCGAGGAGCCCTAAGAGCACTGTTATAGAACATAAGCCCGTCTGTGTGACCTGTATTTGTTCCGCTCATGTGTTTCGTAGAGTTCCAGTTATTTTGACTATTTGTTACATCTGCCTGGGCATTATAGCTACCTGATAGCTTTCTATAAGTCTCTACCCGAAAAGTCTCTTTTACTACTGTTGAAGTGTTGCTTAGATTATAAAGTAGAATGCCTGATACTGACTGAGATCCTGCGTTTGAAAGATTGGTCTTAAGCGGATGAGGAACATTAACACTAACGGATATTGACTCATTTAGGAGCGGATCAGCATTGATAGTAGCAGAAGAAGTTATGTGTAAGACTTTCGTCTCATTTTCTCCCCCACCATTGTTTATTGCAGGAAATGATTGAGCAGAAGCTGCACAATTTGTTCCAGTAAATGTTATATTATTCTGAGAATATACGTTCCTGTATGCATTAGTTGCTCTTACACGGTACTGGGCTGTTCCTCCTGTATTGTAGCGAACACCAGATAGTGTATTTAGGCCTGTCATAGAAAGTGTATCTAGAGCTGACCCAGCAGCCGCTAAAGCATTGTTATCACTATCATTTACCCACTCAACATAATTACAAGATGAAGTGAGTGAACCTACAACATGAGTGACTCTAGCATAGTTCCAACCATTTCTCTGATCCGATGTGGCAACTCTAAAAGATCCTGATCGGTGTTTAAAAGTATTGAAAGCGCTGCCGTCAGCAAAATGTGCTGGATTTGCAGCACTCAGGCCAATAAAACCACTACCGTTTCCATTCAGGGAATTTCCAGATCCGAAAGAGCCTAGGTCTGTAGAGTGAACTGCACTAGCATTGTTATTTACAAAGAGACTAAGTGTACCCTGATCTCCATTTCCAAAAGCATGCTCAGGATAATTTACACCGTCAGCGCTAACGTCTTCGTTGAGTGTCCCTTCGATAGTTGTTGCTCCGTTAAAGCAAGCTGCCCTAATATCACTATCTGTCGGATTGACAGTAATATAGCCACCGTTAATATTAATATCTGACAATGCACTGGAGGGAGAAGATAATGTTGAAGGCTGAGCATTAATATAACCTGAGATGGATTGAGATGACCCAAAGGAAAGATTGGCATTTGCACCGTAATTATTTGAATCCATATTATCTAGACCAGGCGCTGCCCCCGGGGCAAGACCCTTTAGAACTTCGTTAAATCTGTCAATAGCTGTTCCAATTAGAGTTCCAGGTGAAAAGTCTGTAAACAAGCCATCAGTGTACGTTCCGTCTTCCGCTTCTCCGATAGTTCCGCTAACTGCAATATCACCTGATCCGAGATCTTGAAGGAGACCGAGCTTGCTAAAGTCTATGTTGTCAATATTGGCTACAGAGGTTGATCCAGAGACTGCTGTTATACCTGCACCGCCGGTAATAGTAATCTGACCATTTGAGGAAGAGGCTACAGTTATATTTGTTCCTCCGACAAGATAAGAGAGGCCGCCTGCCGTATGGTGAATTGATCCTGATATTGTATCATAAACTTTAATAATTCCCTTATCGCCGCTCAGACCTGTAGAACCTACAGTAAGAGTCTCAGTTGCTTTTTCAAAGGCAAAAGTAGTATCGGCACCAAAAGAACCACTATCGTTAAATTGAACTTGTGTGTTTGAACCGGCTGGGCTTCCCGAGCCTCCGCTTCCGAAATTTGTCCAAGAAGTAGACTGGCCAACGACAGGTTTATTTCTAAACTGCATGGTTCCGTTATTATCTCTAAACCCATACTCATCAGCAACTGCTTGCTTTCCAAAAGCTATATAAGCACTAGCTGAGAGAGCGAGTGAACCACTAGCAGAAATATTTCCGTAAACTTGGAGCCCTTTTGTAAATTCCGGGTCATCAAGACCAATCTCTGTTCGATTGGGAAAGATTACGCTGTGAACAAACTTAGATCTTGATTCTCGACCAACTATCTTATCAGTTTGTCTAATTTTAGTCTTTCTAACTTTTGACAACTGTGACTCCCAATCTTAATAAATCTCGATAATAACAATAACTATACGTAAAAATCATTCTCTAGGAAGAAAGAACAAAGCTTCCAGCCCCTCCCGCACCCATTCCTGCGGTCGCTCCCGTAAACGGAACACCCCCACCAAAAGCATAAAAGATACTTGAGTCCAGAGGTATAAACCTAAGAAGAAGCGGTCCATCGGCACCGTAGTCAGCAAACGGAATAGAAGCTGTATACTCATTGCTAAAGTTGGTAGAGTCTGTAGTATAAGGGGAAACTATTACTGATCCGTTAGTGATATCAACAAACTTAACCTGAATCGGGCTGTCTTGTACACCTACCAGCTCTTGTCTAACAGAGAGGTATTTACTACCGGGTGAGTTAGCAGTGAGAGAAGCGAGAGAGTTATAATACTTTGTATCCAGCTGCTGCTCGAGCATGTCCCGATATTGACCAAATCTATCTCTTCGAAAGACAGATGTTGGACTTCGATTAACCGGGCTTATCATTCCAAATCTTGGACCGTGGGCCCCTGTAACCTCTCCTTGAACTCGGACATGAGTCTTCCCGTCAGAATGAGTGAAGGTCCAGTCATACCCTCGGGAAAAGAGAGCCATCCTGGCTGTTCGCCCGCCGTAAAAAGGGCCTGCTGAGTAAATAAAATTGGCGATGCCTGCGGTGCCTTGACGCTCTGAGAGAATATTTATGTTGATTCTCTGGTCAAGAAATCTGCTAGGGTTTCCTTCATATGGGTATGGGAAAACACCTGAAATTGGCGGATAGGCCCAGACATTGTACTGGGGCACTACACTGACACTTTGCCGAGGTTTGGCAGCGCCGCCCGGGGGGACTACGAAACCGTCATAGTTTGGCCATATGTTTTTCGTCTTCACTGCGTAAAATTGCTCATGAGCCGGATTAGTTTGTCTATCACAATATTGGCTTATATCAGGTGCCATGCTGTCATAATAAGTTCTTCCTAGGGCTGGAATAGTTACAAATCTCTGAAGGCTTACATTTTTCTTATTGTTACTTCCATCCCCTAAGATTGCAGTTCGCATATTAGAAACATTAAATGGGTCCAGCCAAATTTCTCCGTTTGTCATAAAAACGTTGTTCGGGCTTAGTCCGCTCAAGCTATAAGATCTCGGAGGGGTCCCAATTGACCTAAGGCCGTCGGGTGCAAAAATTGAAGGGCTGGGAACTATTTCAAGGGGAGGACTCACAGATGCAGTCGGAGGATAAAGCCCAGCCCAGTTTCTTGAGAATAGTCCTACATTTCTTCTAATCTTACCCCTAATTCCATCAATAAATGTTGTCCCGACATAATTAAGACCGCCTCCATCGTATATAGCACCGTTTGCAGCGTTTATAGAAGCTGTTAGGGCATCTCTCCGGGTAAGGGCACCAAGCCTGGGAACATTCATCGTACCAGCAACAAGCCTGTCAACATACGAGCCAGAGAGATCAAGTCGAGATGCGAGATCAAATTGATCGAGAACTCTTTCATCCCCCATAGCTTCGTGAATTGCGTCTGACGTGAGATTCTGATTGGTTTCGTACAATCTTTCTTTGTTCAGTTTGACCTGAGAACCGAAGAGGGTTAGCTTGGCTTCACCCTGCATTATCTTCATGAAAGACCCAGACATCTCACTAAATGTCTCTCCGCCGCCTGCGACATAAGAGGCTGAGCCCTGGGCGAGGCCTAGGTCAACACCAGCATCGACACCAAAAGCGTAGAGCATAAGATTTAGTGTTCCTGAGGATGGGATCATTGAAACCCCGGCATCAACACCGAGAACAAGCTCATCCTCAGGTTTGAGCAAGAAAGGGGAGGTTTGAGAAATAGGTCTTCCGCCTATAAATATCGGGTAGGCATATCCTAAATTTGTGTAACCTAGAATACCCACCTGATTCTCATCTGTCACCATTCCGCCGGAACTGGACCCGTTCAGGACAATCGTGCGCATATCGGCTCCGACATCTCTTCTACCGAAACCAACACCTTGCAAGAGTGACCTCTCACTATTTTTCACCTGCGGATTTCCAACCATATTTTTATACGCATCAGGCACAACAGACGTCTGAATAAAAGTATTGTTGCTTCCTGTAGAGGCATAGGGGTGCAATCCAGCTGCTACTGAAAAATTCCAACCGCCGCCGCCAAAGGTACCCGGTGCCTTTACGAAACCGTTAATCGGACCAGCCATGAAGAAGTTATATCCTGAATTTGCCTCAACGCTGGCTGATGGCATAGTTACTCCGCCACCCCAAAAATCTTGCGTTACAACGCTGGTAAAACCATACCAGTGTGGCAATGCAAACAAACCTGCTGCAGCATTTGAAGCTGAAAGATTGAGCAATGGGTACCTAGATGCACCTAGGAACTGAGCATTGGCTACTGCTGCCTCCATCTCAATTCTAATCGTACCTGAGAAGACGGCAGTTGGACTACCGTCAAACGGCCCCTCACTAGTGTGAGACCCAGAAGGTTGAAGAAAATCGTATGAGTAGGCTGGTGTGTGAGGAAGACCCTTTTCTCTTATTAAACCGGGAACTCTTCCTGAAAAAGCTTCACTATTATAAAAAGAAGCGCAGCCGCTAGCTATAAGCTGACGTGTAGATCCTGACACATCATTGGGGCTGTCAACGGGGGCTCCCTTTGTATTCCTGCGTTGCTTGTAGAGAAAGAATGTGTAATTATCAATATCACGACATGATCCGTAGTATCTTGACTGGGCCGGGACGCCACCTAGATTTCCAATTGTTGCCCTTACTCCGTGTGCCCTCTGGACTACGACAGGTATTTCTAGAACGGCTTTTTCTAACAGCAGGTCCTCTGTTAACCATTGATCCATCCTCATTGTCTGGCTTCCGGTAGCATGGTATCTTTCGTGCCATGGTCCCAAACCTGCTACTGTAGGAGCACCGATCTTGTCATAGTTCAGGGAAGATGTTAGAACTCCCCACTGCTCCTCTCTAGTGTTTGAGCCAGAAGTAGAGTCGGCAATTGAATCAACGAATACAGCCATGTGATCAGACATCTTAAATTGCTGCATCTTGGGCCACGAGCCGCCTTGTTGATACGAATTCCACGGAGCCATCCAGTTTGATGCAGTCTTTCTAATTTTAGTACCCAGACCAACGGGATCAAATGAAGGATAGATCGTAGCAAAATTAAAGAAAAAGCTATCTGCTCGATAGAACATGCATGTATCTTCATTTAAACCCTTGTCCTCCCACTTTCCAGAGGTAAAGTTATAGTAGGAAAATCCTGTAGTGTGATGTCCGTGATTGGGAAATAGGCCATTTTTATCTATATAGAGATCCCTGTTATTATATCTACCCACATATTTTTCTGAGTTGTTATAGATTGGGACAGAAATTGCAATCTTGTCCCTCAGGGGTGATCCGTATCCGGGATATGTACTTCTCCTGGTGCCCGATGCGTAAAAAGTTTCATCTTTTGGCCCTAAGAGTACCCTTGTTTCGTCAAACGGCTCAAAGTCCATTCCATAGCTAACAATCTTTCGGGTGCCCTGGGTGGAGATGTGCGGTGTCGGCCCTTTTGTGGCAGGTGTGCTATCATTAGAGGGCTGCCAGTAAACTTTTAAGCTTGAGTTTTGATTCGGTGTAGCTATTAGATTCTTAAGATCTTGCCTCTCCATCTGGTCAGCTGTGTTAACAAGAGGAAAAGTTATTGTAGGATCTTCCGCGCTAGATGCGGGATTTTTAAATATCTGCGTATGGTTATCATTAAATGTTGAAGGACCTGTTCCCTTCCTAGAGCCTTTTGCACCTGTGGTCCGAGCATGCGGAGGATAAGATCCTGTTAGAGAATCAACCTCTCTCAGTCGAACTCTATTGGGAAGAGATATAATGCCTGACTTGGCTGTATATCTACCACCTGTAATTGCGTAAAGTGCTTTTATTGCACTGTGTGAGAGATCACTGCCCCAAGCACAAAACTCGGAAAAAGATGCGAATGAGTCTGGAGTGCCGCCCAAGCCTGATCCGACTCGAGAAACATTATTTGCCGTGCTAATTGCCATTCCCACATAGGTCCCGGCAGACGTTTCAGCAGTCGATGGAAGTCTTTTTCCGTTAGAATAGGCCTTAAAGCCATAGTCAGGGTCAGAGATCTTACCAGAAAAAGTGAAAGCAAGATGTTGCCAGTTAGGTGCTAGAATTTCATCAATCTGAGTCGGATGCTTCCAGTTAAACCCTACCACCTTAGTTCCACTATTCACAGTATCTTGCAGGGAAACTTGGATCTTGGCTTCATTGTCTGAATAAATTACATACTGGATATAAATTGCGAACTGTGTTCCAGATGCACCGGTCATTGTAAAGATAGGCTGGCCTGCACCTGCTCCGATCTGATCTACTTTTATCCACGTAGCGAGTGTAAACGGTTTATCAGTAGAAGCACCAGGTACAGGTGCACCAAACTGCAAAGCTGCATTGGCTGCTATCTTGAGTGATGCGCTTGAAGTGTCAAATCCTGCTACTGGTAGATCTTCGATTCTAGAATCTGCTCTACTCGGAATGGGAAGATTAAGAAGGCTAGCAGGAGAACCTGATCCTCCATCATATGTCAGAGTTAGCCCACTCTTGTCGTCCTTAGGCACAGGCTTAAACCTTGCCCACATAATAAGGCTGGCAGCGTCTGCTTCTGTGTAGATACCTCCGCCAGCAACAAACGGTGCTACAACTGTGTACCCATTAAGCTTTTCATATACTGGCATTACCTTAATAATCCTCCGAAGGCTATTGAATCTATACCAGGAGAATTTCTTATCCCAGATTTACCTCGAACCACAGACTTCTGCGGCTCATGGTCAAAAGTTGATGATGCCTTCTTAGAAATTATTCCCACTCCTACAAAATCGTTAAAAATTGATTCTCTTTGCACAGTAAGATCATTGACAATAGTATTTGCGGTTCCATCTGTAAATGGGTCAATTGGTCTTGTACCAAAGTCACTTATTCCGCCAGCATGGACGCTAATTTCTGCATTTTTTAAACTTGCATCCTGACTATCGATAAATGCTGTTGTAAGGTTAAAGCCATCCTTGTAGGTAATCTCCCGGAAATTATAGTCAACAGGAGAAGAATAAAAGTTTCCCCTGATAGTGTGTGCAACGAAGGGAGAGTCAATAGAGGCTCCGGGAAGAGTACCTCTGACCTCTAGAGGCTCTATAATTCCGTTCATCATTCCCGGATCGAGCCATTCAGGGCTCAGCATGACTTGAGGATATGCAGTAACACCCGTGTCTTGTAGAAACTTAACAGGATCGTTAAGGGTTGCAATATCATTGTAGGGCATTAGAGTAGATTCATTATCTGATCCGATGAAGAGCTGGACCATTCCGTATGTCGTCTTCTCCATTGAGTGATCAATCGGATCTCTAATCGTAGCCGGATAGCCGTTTGAGCTTAAGAACGGGAGCAGTCTCTTAAAAGCTTGCTGGCTTGTTTTTACACTAACACCCTGTAAATACTGTGATATATCTCCAGCTGCTACCGAGCCTGTCGTAATTGGCACAGACGGGGTGGTTGCTCGGTAGTTTAAATTTATTTTAGGTCTGTCTACAAAGGGCTTAATTGGCATTTTTCACTCTAGAATTTCTTAATTGTCCCTACATATTGTGATAATAGAATATCACCTCGATCAAAGGATCTCTCTTTTGAAAAGAGGTAAATATCATCAAATAAATATCTGAACTTGCTTCTTTCAAGCGGGTGAGACTCATATACAAAGTCTATCCCGAGGAATTTTGTATTTCGAGGTACAAGTTGCTCAACAATATATCCAAATGAATTATTAAACCACCTAAACATCTCATAATAATTTTTAAACTCAGGTTTTGAATAGAGCCTTCTAAAATATACTTTTCTCGCCTGCTCAATGTCGGGATATATTTCATCAAATAGAAGGTTAGGATCTCCAAGTGCATTATCAAAAAACATCAGACTAGAGAACAGTGTCATTATATCATCATCAAGTGCTCTTACAGCAGAAAATTCAATTGAGAATCTATTGTCATCATCCGGGGATTCAGATTTTCTAACTTCATAGACAGGTGCTGATGATGCATATGTACTCTCATCTATTAAATCTGCCGACTTATAACTTCTTACCCTAATCTTCTCATCGGTCTGGGCCAAATCAAACTTTGGAGAAAGCTGGGAGTAGAAGACTTGCCTATTTTTTATTAAAGGAACACTGGCTTCAAATCCTCTCCCGACAACTGGGCCAAGCTCTTGTGTATAATTTATAAGATCTAACCTGCCTGTCGCTGACCCAGATGTCTCAGGTTGCTCTAGCTGTAAATCCACCCTGGGCCTAAACCAAGACCCTGTATTGTATGTTTCGTAATTATAGTAGATATTAGGATTATTGCTGCCAATTGAGCTAGGGTCAAGTGTATGCTCAGAAGCCTGCTCTTTAGTAAGTGCACCTGACCAAAACCTTACTTTTCCAATCTGGCCTGTGAATCTAGTTGCTGTAGCTCTAACCCTGTCACCTGACTCAAAACCATTTACAAAGTCTAACTTTGTATCGCTTAAGAAAAGACCGGTATATGTCCCTAGGCTTGAGGACCCAAGTGTTATAATTGATCCGCTTACATTTTTTGTAACAGAGGCGTTCTCAAATGCTGTAGTTATTCCTACATCTCTAAATAGCTTAGATGCCTCATATGATTTAAATATTTTTCCATTGGCAGCTGTTGAGCATCTTAGAAAATAAGAGGATGAACCTACGAAAGAGACCGGGTTGGCAAGATGGCTCTCAGAGACAGAAGTAACAACGTCATCGCTTCTAATTCTTCCAAAGGATATATACCATGGGTCACCATTAAAAACTTGAGCACCTGAAAGAGACAACTTCATTCCACGGGATCCCGAGACTAGTGATGATCTTACATAGAGGCTTATAGTTGGCTCAGATCCAGAAATAGCTACAAGGTTTGCAATTACTGCCCCTTTTGATATATCGGATCCGGTAACTACAAGTCTCGCAAGGCTCTGCGTTGCCGGGTGCTTAAAGGTTACCTGTCTATTCTCCGGATATCTATAGAATGCTTCATATGAGAAAGAGCCAGAGGTAAGCAACCCATCTTCTCGATTGTTAGATATACCGTTTCTAAATTCAGGTGATTTTGATATAAAAGTGCCTTGTATTGGCGGAAAGCCTGCCTCAACTCTCGAACCTGTAAGGGCAGGAGATATAAAGTTAGGCATATTTGAGAAATATCCCTGATGATCTTCAGTGCCTGGGAGAAGCTTAACAGACCCTGAGAAATCTAAAAGGGGGAGATTTTTTATCTTTCTTTTTCTCAAGCTGCTTAAAGACTTTTTAGTAGGACCTCCAAACTCTCTGACAGTCATAAGATTATCAGGATTAATCCCAAAAGATCTAAGTGTTGACTTAACACTAGAAACGGTACCTTTAGTTCTTGTTATATACGGTAAATTAATTAAAAATCTTTTCCACAAGTCAGACTGTAGTTGTCGAAGTGACTTTGGCGCGAAGCCATAGGTGTCCCCAATATCTTCTCCGTCAATAAATTCAAATATTGTAGCACTAGAAAACAGGCTGGGCAAGTCAATACCGTAGTATTTTGCAACAAGGGGCAGAAGTTTATCAGGAGCACTTTGAAAATCATCGTACTCTAGGTGCAAAAAGTTAGAGATACTATCTACAACCATTTTTAACTCATCAAATGCTTTTCCGTAGACCAGTAGAAATGAAGTTAAAAGCTGTGCTGATCCCAACTTGGCAGATCCCGGTATTGATTTCCCGGTTATGGGGTCAAAAACTTCTCCTTGCAGATTTTTAAAACCCTGGGCATTTTGGCCTTCTAGAAACATGTGAGGCGGAACAAGCTTGGTAATAATATTTGGATTCACAAGATCATAGCGAGAAGCAGAAGCCAAAAGTCTGGTATTTAAATTTTTAACCAGATAGTGATCGGGAAAGAGTATCGGAGAGAGATTGGGCCTCTCCTGCGTCATTGGATTTGTAATCGATCCAGTTATCCGATTTGCATTTTTATAATTTGCTATAAGACTGTGAAGAGAATTACCGGAAGAGTCAAGAACTGCATTTGAGGGTGTATATGATCCGCTCGGTTCATTAAATTTAAAATAAAGCTTTAAATCTTTTGAGGCGTAAATACCCTTTCTAGAGTTCTCTTTAAGAAAAACTGGGCTGACTATTTTATGAAAAACTCTTAGTTCATCCATAGATCCTGAGAAAGTTTCTTTCGGAACAAAGCTAGAAACAGGAACGGGCATCTTGGTAGAATCGACACTAAAGGCAGATCCAGTCCCGATAAACAGAGAAGCCTGATTGAATGATAGATTAAACTCAGCAGCGTTAGAAGATGTTGCAACAAGATTGCTATTAAGGTATATTTTTGCCTTATTATCAGCTCCCCTATCGTAGATATTTGAAATATGGTTAAACCGACCCTTTGGGATCGAAGACGAAACAATTATTTGCTGTGATCCTGAAGAAATTCCAAAAACTAGATCGCATACATTAGTAGCAGCACTGGCACTTAGCGCGATTGATACACTTTTTTGCGAGTTGAGCATTTTCTGAAATAGTATTTGACAATCATTTACCTTAGCAGGAACATAAAGGTGATAATCAAAAGTAAATGGGTTGTTTTGAAATTCAATTGCTATATTCCCGTCTCTCACAGTAGAAAAAGTTGGAAATTGAGAACCGCGGGAATCTCTAACTTCAATGTAATTACCCTCAGTAGGTGGAGCTAGTCCGGCCGCTGTAGAGCCAATGGCGCCTGAAAAATTTAAAAATCCCAGGTGTTTGGGAAATTTTCCAAAAATATAATTTTCGTATCCAGTTAAACCATCAAAGAAAGACTCCTGCTCTTTTCTAGTTCCATCAAATGGAAAATCATTAATAATTTTATCAAATGCAACATTTATCTTTGCCTGCGCAGAGTCAAAGAATACATGATTTTCAAATTTTTCGTAATTGACACTAAGCTCTTGTGTACTTTTTATCCCGGCCCCGGCTGGCTCATATCTAAAAGACTCTTCTTCAAAAAAATTAGTATCTCTCAATTTTTTTAGTGTAACTTCATCAAATGTTACTGGCTTGGACTTTTTAGACCTTAGATTAGAAAATAAGCTTGGCCTCTTTGGAATTACTTTTTCACTATTGGTCGACATTTAGTTTTCCAATCTAAACTTAGTAGCTGCATCTGTGAAAAGCAGGCTGTTTCCAAACTCGTCAATTTCAAAATCGATCGTGTATAGCCTTCCTGGAGCAAGAGATGACATGTAGAAATCAAAATACATGCCTTCGCTATCTGTAGAGCAAATTGTAGACCTATTAGCTTTTTCAAAAGGTATTATAATTTCATTAGATATAACGTCTCTTATTCTATAATACATCTGGGTAAATACTTGACTTTTTGTCTCCATGGGCAGCTTCTTGAAAACAATGTCTCTGTCAATATCTTCTACGAAAATTCTAAACCTCACCTTATCTTTCTTTCTATAAACAGGTTTCATGTTGGTAACTTGAACAATTAATCGGCTAGTGTCATTATCAAATGAAGTTCTATTTGATCTATTTATAATTAGCGATGATGTTAAATAAGCAAAAGATTCATCAACGGGAGACCAGATTGCAGTAAAGCTGGCACTATGAGCATTTCTAACATGAGAAAACAAAGTGCTATCTTCAAACTCACTGATTGCAAAAGAAGCCGAATAGACACCGGTAATAAAAGAATTTCCTATTTTATGCTGAGATCCCGTTATGGTCTTTTTGAATAGAGTTCCACTAGCAATGGATCCTGTGATTAGCTGTAGGTGTAGACAGTTTAAGCCTGTAACTTCAGTTCCTGCTGCTCCCGAGATAAGATTTTTTATATTTCTATTGCTAGAATTGTTTAGAAATAAGCTGCCAGTATTTTCAAAAAAGAATGATCTATGATGATCCTGAACAGAATCATCGTATTCAACTATCAGCGCTGGCTTTTTCAAGTAGTCAGAAGATTCAATAGAGGAAAATCTCTTAACAAATCTCGTATTTGTATCTGTCTCCTCGGAGCCAGAGTATGATATTCTAAAGCCGAAGTCTGGAATTTGCTTTTCCAGAGTGCCCGATATGATACTTGTAATATCAATTTTAAGATCTTCTTTTCCTGTATAAAAAGTTTGTGACCGCCAGAGATCTACAACCCCGTTTCCATCATTTAGGTTTCCGCTTGATATAATATCTATATCTTCAGAACCTAGCAAGCCCTGCTTATTAGCACCACTAACAACCCACAGTGACGGTGTTCCGGAGGACACAGAAGCTGTTATAAAATTAGATGCATCAAGATCTGAGAAATTTAATATATCTCTTCCCATGCCCTGATCAAAAGATTTTGAAAGAGGGAATACTATTAATTTAAAATTGCTCGGTGTAGTTTGGCCGCCGTAGACATCTGAAAGTTTTAGCGTAACTTTAAACTTGCTTGAGCTTATGTCTAAAACTGAAGATGTAAGTGCTCTTAGCGGGTTTAGATCAAATTTTACAAGTGCTCTGCTTAACTCTATTGGGTTTGTCGTCCCGGAAAGAGCAGATTCATTATAAAGCTTAAAGATATCTAAAGTTGATGCTCTTCCGACATTTGAGTCAGTTGCCCTAAAAATATTGCTAACAATTTTATTTGTAATATAGGTGTCTTTGCTTGCTGTTAGAATTCTGTACATTTTTGCTATCTCGCGCTGCCGATTATATCGTCATCAGGAAATCTAACTTCAAATATGCTACCTTCCGGACAATTTAAAACGCCTTTATTGGTATTTTGTGCTATTGACATTGAAACGTCGCTATAGACATTTCCTGAAATTGTTCCAGATCTATTAAATATACTCAACTCAACCAGAGACACTACATCAGCAGTGTTAATTATAATATTTACAAGATCTGTCATCATAATTGGCTGGCCTATTTGAAAGTTTTCAAGAGAGAGGTAATCTTTCAGATTTGAATTTACTTTCTGAATGACCAAATCACTATTTGCACTGGGCTTGGTGGTTATTGCAAACTTAACACCAATATTTATAACAGATGCATCTACTATATCAATTGCATCAGAGATAAGTCGAGACTCATTGAGAAAAACTCTTAGATTTTCCTTGAGTGTGTCAGGTGAGGTGACCAGCTTTAAATCACTATCTCTACTAATTATAGAAACAACTGAAGCCATTGGGTTATTAGGATTAGATCTAACACTGCACCTAAAAACTCTTCCGAACTTAGAAGGCATCGTATAAATTCTGGCAATTAAATCTTGTCTAGTAACTATTCTCATCTGGGAGTTTCTACTATTTAAGGCGATTGTTCTCATTTCATTTATATTAGGAGCATTCTCACCGCCCTTGGCCGGCTCTCTATTAATTACCTCAATCGAGCCCCTTATCGAACCTCTTGTTGCCGTTGGAACAGAAGATTTAAACTTTGCAGAAAGTGTTGTAACTGTTCTAAGCGCACCTTCAGAAACGTTATGACTTATGCCACCTCCGTGTCGATAGGTTACTTTTAAGTTAGTATTTTGAGGAGCTACACCCGCTGTGGTTGTTGATAATAGTTTATTAGGATCAATTGTAAAGTTACTTAGCGTGCTTCTACGACCATATAATGGAAGCGAGAGTTCGGAAGGATCGGGCATAATATCGTCATCTGTTGCAAGAGAAGAACCTCCGCCAAATCGAAGCGTAGTTTTTCTAGTCCTCACAGATGTTGTTGAGATAAATCTTCTAGCTGCGGGTATTAGCTGAAGTGACTCTTCAACCTCTTCTCTATCTTCTGCAGTGTTTTCAGCTCTTCTAAACACTGTATCCTGAAGCAGAGATTCCACCTCGTAATACTCATTCCCCTCCGAATCAAATACACTAATTATTTCGTTCACATTTGTGCTTGTCAGAGTGATAGTTCTAAATGATTTAAAGGTATTAGAAATAGGAAATGACTCAGTCTTTACAGAAGATGAAACACACAACCCTTTTCTCATAACTGAAAATGTCGAAGGGTTTCCAGCTGAATCTTTTTTCATCACTGCATATGTGGCGAAAAATGTTCCATTCATTCTCTTCTCAGCCATTTTAATATCATCAACCAGGACAAAAGTTACACCGCCCCCAGATCTAACCTTAGTCCCCTCTTTTATAATAGGCATCATATCCTCGTCAGGAACGTAAACACCGTTAACTATTTTTGAAGGAATTTCAAGATAAAAATCAACTTCAACAACTGCAGGTGCTGCACTTCTTATCTTTACACCTGATGAGCGTATTAGCCTCTCTATGTTTGAAGTTTCAGTTGCCTCTGTAATGTCTAGCTCTTGAAACTGATGGTCTATGTAGTATGACATAACATCACCCACATACGCATTTAGCTCTATAAACATTCCCGCAAGACCGTTTTCACTAAAGTCAGATATTTTATCTGAGAAAAATGTTCGAGCATATTCGGTTAGGCTTCTCCTGAAAGAGCCAAAGTCTCTATTGAGATATGACCTCTGGGACTGTCTAATACTTTTTAGTTTATTTTTATTTGTAGTCATAATTTTTACATTAGGTTAAAGTGAACTTTTAAAACATTCCCCACAGACCCAATATCATTTATATTGTAGGTTATTCTTAACTCAAGCTGAAGCAATGCTGGGTCGTTGTTTTCTACGAGGACAGATGTAAAATCATCAAGCTGGATAATCGGCATGTATTCGGATACAGCTGATTGTATTCTCTCCATTGCCTGGCTTTCAAAATCTTCCAAATTTCCATACTCGCTTATAAGAGGTCTAAGGTTGGCCCCGTAAAAAGGATTGCCAATTCTCTCGTAGTGGTTTGTCATAACTAAAAATCTTAAACCCATGCTAATTGCAGAAATAGTATCAAAAGTTTGTTGAAAAATTCCAGATGTTTCTGTACCTAGCTCCAGGGGTAGTGATATACCGATTGGAAAAGTGTAGATGGGGTCACCTTCACTAATAAGCGTAGGCGGATCAGTAGAGTCATCATAGACAGGTGTGCGTGTAACATTTTCATCTGGTAAAACACCAGACGACAACCAGTCATATTCACTCTCTAGGGTGTCAACTGTGGTACCAGTATATGATTCAGGCACTGTAGGCACTTTGCAACCCTCCGATTAGTAATTATATTGCAACAAAAATTTAGCAACCAATGATAGAAATTATTACTATTCAAACTTTACGTAGGGCCTCAAAATATCATCAGCACTCCTTATAATAGACTCGCAAAATAGAGCTATTTCAGATGTTTTTGTTACTGAGCTTGGTTCAGATTTACCCTCTAGACCGCCATAATAGCTGATGAGAAACTCTCTTAGCTTCACAATCTTGTCTACTTCTTCTTTTTTCATGTTATCTCCTACGCAAGATAATTAAAACAATTGCGCAGAATTATTCTACCCAGAAAATGATAACAGGTATACCAGAATTCTAACCTATTCAAGAAAGCTTTTCGGTATACTTTCCCACTTGCCGTCAGGACATTTCTTTTTGTAGGCAAAAGCTAGCGCTGGAAATGCACATCCGCACAGGCTGCAAGATTGCAAATGTATTCTCGGGCTTGAAGTTTTTCGCTTTCTTAAATGCTCACATGAGAGACAAGTCTCTAGCCTAGAATCTACAATTTTTTGAATGTGCTCAGGGGGCTTTTTACTCTTGATAAGATTTCCAATCAAATAGTTAAACCACCCATCCTTAAAATCTCTTATACTCAAAGGTTAACACTCCATTCCAAAGATAGGTCCAAGCTTAGCTACAATACATTCAACGCAGATATCCTGGGCTGCATATGGATTTATTCCACTACCGGGAATGGGCGGTAGACCCGCCCTGACTATATCACAAAGTGAGACAGAGGGTGTAATTTCAAGACTTATTAAAGAGATCATCAGATTTATTGGAATCATTATTACGTCAAGTACAAGCCCAGTAAGAGCATCAATCTGAGGTGTGCCCCAGCCGGGCAACGAAAATCCCACGCTCAAGGGCGGACCCAGTGCTGGTAAATCTATTGCAATCTTAATAACTTCAACCATAGCTAGTTGAATGGCTACTGTGGGAACTGTCAAATTGGCAGTCACATAAGCTAGATTTTCATATCCCCAGCCTCCCGGGTCCATGTCAAGCGCAAGAGAAGGATCGAGTGCTAGCTCGATCCCAAGCGCAATCGGACCCAGGGCAGCATCGAGACAAAGCATTATCTCATTCATTCCTGGAAGTTCGCAAGGCAAAGGATCAGACATTAACTTACTCCGTATGAACCACAGCGCTCAGCGATGCTTCAACCTCTTCTTTAAAAGCATCAAGCGTTAGCTGAATATCAAAAGCAGTTGTTAGCGGGGCTCCAATATTTCCGCAGGGAATTCCTAGTGGAAACTCTTCTGGTGCACCAAAACAAAACGAAAGGCCTTCACATAGATTATTTACTGCTTCAAGCAACATCTCGCCTCTAATGACATGATAATGACCTGGTGCACCATGAGTCTCCTCGGGAGCTCCTAAAAATACTCGGCCGCCTGTTATATAAGCTTCATCATTTGACATCAGGCCCATCTCTGCACCAGCTTCTGACTTGGCTCTAACACTACCTCTTCCGACGAGTCGAATCTCATCAGATTTCATAACTATAAAAGGTGCCTCTTCAATGGGCGGGGCAAACTCATTTACAAACGATAGATCGAAGTCTGCATCTCCATTTGACTTCATAGAAATGTATAGACGAGATAGATCATGAATAAAATCAGGATTCCCTTCTTCTGGGTTGCCCTGGGCTGGGAGCTCAAGGTGTCCAGGATATTTATTTATCTCCTCATAGGCAGGTAGTTCAAAAGTAGAGCCGTCAGGTTTTATAACTGTCCCTCTGGGAGTTGCTTCTTGCACAGCTATGGCAGCAGTTTCTGGGGTTTGACCTCGACCGACAACCATATCAATAGCCCCTATGCCCTTAACTTTATCAGTTGCCGGATCTTCCTCTGGTGCTAGAAGATTTCTATCTTGCCCTAGGGTGATTAAAGTGTTATTGGAACCCTGCAAGACTGTCTCACCTAATATTGGGGAATATCTAGGGACTGGCTCTCCATTAAATTGCTCAACATAGGAGGGAGAAGTTCTAACTATTCTATTGAATGCCGCATCGTCGCGAAAAGTATCTTTAAAGGGATTTCCTTCGCCGCCACCAGGCCAGCCGTAAATAAGTTCATCCGGTATCCCCTCTACTTCAGGCGGATCTTCTGTGTCTCCGTGCGCTGCGGCTGCGCCAGTTTCAGGTGTATACGACTGCTTATAGAGAAACCCCCTGTTGTGATGAGAATAATTCATGTCATCGACATACAGGTCGCAAGATATTCTCGAGACCCAAAATCCAGAACCTCCAGGCTGGTCATATATTACCCATACTTTTTCACCTGGCTTTATCGGAGTTGTCAAGTGGGGGAAAAGAGGGTAAAATACCTGAGGTATTGGTGTACTGTGCCCGGCGCGTTCAGTTGTTACAATTGCAGCAAGTGAGCAACGTGGCATTCTGGAGATTCTATCTCGAGACAGTCTTGAGATAGAGGAGTGACTTCCTACCGTGTAGGATTCAAACTGAGACTTGCCGTCCTGCTCTAAAGCTTCTTTGCTTAGGTCTACGTGTGGGTTTGAGAAAAATTCAACAACAACAGCCTCATGTAGTATTCTATTGGAAGAAGTCTTTTCTCTTTTTCTTAAATTTCCAAATATTGCTGCTCTTGTTGTTTTAGCTTCCCGTGACATCTATTCTCCGCTTATTTTTCCATATATGTCATTAATATCCATAGCCTTTTCCTCTTCTTTAGCAATGAGCTCAGCTAGTTTGAGTATTTGATCATTGGACTTTGACATTCTTTCAAGATACTTGGTTAAAATTGTCCCGTATGTTCCATGATTGGCAAGATTACCCTTTGTTTGAAAAAGTAAATCAGTTAATAATATTCCTGCATTCTCTCTATCTGTCAGGGAGTTTTCGTATACTTCTTTCCAGAGTAGTTTTTTCTTATCTTCTGTATTTGCTAGGGAGTCAAGAAGGTCAGAGAATTTACTTATCTTTCTCTCCTTCTCCTCTAGGTTTGACATTAATTTGCTACTTTTTTCCATTTAATCTCCGAATAAAAGAAGAAAGTCATTCTTGTCTGATATTTCTCTATAGTGCTTTCTTATTTTTGACATAGTTACCGAGAGTTGCTTTGGTGAAAGATTAGATATATCTCTAAGATAGACAAACACGGCACGCTTGTTAAGGAGCTCGAGATCATCAACTCTTTCGAAAAGAGATATAATTGCATCGATACAAGCTATTTCCTTCTCTGTTTTTAATGATTGTTTAATTTGAGAAAGAAGTGTCTCGAGGTCTTTTTTGGATTCAGCCCTTAGCAATCTTTTTTCCTGAGACGGATCAATTCTAAATGACTCGTGGAAGCTTATCTCTGCGCCTGTTGCCTCTTCAATAGCTTCTATACTTAAACACCTCTTCATGTGCTTTGTATTTTTCTTACTTTGTATTATCAGCCAATTCTTGGCCACAACATTGAAATAGGAAAATGCTTTTGTTCCCCTATCTGGATCAAATTTGTGAAGTGTCTCATAGAGAAAAGTTACGCAGTCAGTCTTCATTCTTTCAAAAGAATCCGGAGTCTTTGCAAACTTGTGTATAAAAATCAAGTTCTCAGCAAGCTTGTCAAAAGCAGGAAGAATAGAAACCATATAGATTTTATGCTTTTCACTCTCTATGTCTGTCTGCTGATAACATCTAATTGCATCGTGGGTGCCCTGATTAAAGTAGTTGTTTTTACTTTTTTTCTTGCCTCGTCTGATTGTTTTCTTTTTAACCTTTCTCACTCTGTTACCTCTTTTTCTCTACTTGGGTCTGAAAGATTATTTGCAACCATGAGAAGTGCTGCGCGTGTCTCTTCAATATCACTTACTACCCTTCTCACCTCTACAGAGTCAAAAAATATAGGTATTTCCAATACTTTTGAGATAGAACCATATCTTTCATCTATTATATCTAGGCATTCTTCAATCGAGTCTTCTATTTTTAGTATTGTAATTCCTAGCTTAATGTTAAGACATACAGACCACACTAGTCCAGCCGCTAAAACTATACAGGAGATAATATAGATTGCTGCTGAAGACATCTTAGACTAGCTCGCCTAAAACTTTATCATATATTTCTCCTATAGCTTTACTGGAGTAGTTTGCTATAATTTTCTCAGAAAGATCATGTGCCCATGCTTCTGGAACATCCGGTTTTCTTCTAAATTTTAAAATTTTCTTCTTAAAGTCTTTTTCGTGCGCATCTGCCCACTTAGCACCTGCTATAAATATTCTATTGTCTATTTTTTCAACTGGGACATCGACGATATCATAGTCTATTTTTAAAAATTTTCCATGAGAGAGAAACTCTGTGTGTGCAGACCAGTTAGTTACAATAACAGGTAATCCAGATGCTGCGGCTTCAAGTATCGGAAGCCCAAAGCCCTCTCCTCGAGTTAAATTTATCAAACCTTTTATGGATTTATTTCGGTATAGCCCTGAAATCTCACTTTCTTCAAGATTTCCGTGGATAAGGTGGACTTTTGGAAAATCTCCAACTCTTATCTCTCCAAGTATTTTTCTTACAATATTCTGTGTTAGTTCTCTATCTATAGCCGTCCCTCTTCCGTGATTTGTCTTAAGAACAATTCCTACATTTGGATCATCTTTAAAAGTTTCGCAAAGCCATCGAATTGTATTGAATATATTTTTTCTATCTGTTTCAGGAGTTTGACCAGTTAGCTGGGAAATTATAAGAAAATTAAAGTCTGTTTCAAACTCCATGTTTGCAAATGTATTTTGAGAAAAATCTTCTTCAATAATATTGCTAAAAAACCACTCAGGAACTATATAAACTGGGACTTCAAGACTTCCCGACGCTGCGAGACACTTTCTAGCATGCTCTGACGGTACTATTACAGCATCCATTAAATTGCATCTTTCAACCCACTCAGGATTACAAATATCAGACTCTACAACAGCTGAGACTCCAACATTGACTCGGGCAAGATTAGGATCCCATTCGTCAGGCAGCTGAACCTGAAATGAGATATCTGCAATTGAATCTAGCTTGCCAGATTGTAACATTATCCTCTCTATCATTCCGCCTTGACTTTCTGGGTTTATAATCCAGGATGTATTTCCCCAATTGACAACTTGTGTCTCTATTTCAAAATTAAATTTTGAATTTTCCAAGTAAGAAAATATCTGCCTTGAGTGAACTCCGTAGCCACTAACTGATAACAAGGGGGCTCTAATTATTGCTCGCATCTAATTTTCCTCTAGTAAGTTTGCACAACGTATCTATCATAGTTTTCTTTCCAGTTTTGAATTGTATTCTCCAGGGTTTTATCCCATGCATCTATCATATTTTCATATTTAAATTCTGAATCTACATACTTCAGCACTTTGTCCGAGAGATCTTTTCTCTCATCAGGACTTAGATCGTATATTTTCATAATACCCTGTGCTGTCGTTTCTGTAGAAACGTAATCTTCGTAAATGTAAGGAACACCTTGTGATCCAACAAGTGTTCTAAACTCTGTTCGAAGTGCAACTCCATTTTCAGTTCCATCTCTATGATCAACAACCTGCCTTGTTAGACCGCCCGTTGTTTGTGCTATTATAGGTGTACCTGTCATCATTGACTCCAGTGTTGACAATCCAAAACCCTCAGCAAAAGATATGTTTAGACAAAAATCAGAAATATTGTACAGGACATTCATCTGTTCAAACTCTAGCCGTTCTGCGGAGAATAAAATATTGTCCTGAACTTCAAACATTTCTGAAACTTGAACTAAGTTTGCTCCCTCTTGGTCATAGGGATCACAGTGCATAATCAAAGTTGCATTTCTGTGACCATGTTTTGACTCAAGATTATCTAGAAAAATTTTCCAAGCGTGAACAACATCTGAAGATCTCTTTCTCTTGGCATTTCTATTTACCCATATTCCTACAAAGTGATCTTCTCTCTCTGGGCCGAGTAATTTTCTCTTATTGGCTACCACTAGATTTTCAGGAAGCTTTTTAAAAATATCTGGAGGTACTGTGTGTGGAACAAAATTAACTTTTCCTGGAAATTTATCTTTAAGCTGGGTATATGTGTGATGAGAGTGGCAATTAATTAAATCAGTGGCTCTGTATAAAGGTGCATTAAATTTCGGATAGGGCTCATTATCCCAAACATGCCACCATATTATTGGGCATATCTGATGTATTTCGTCCTCCATTTCGAAAAGCCAGATAAAGAATCTTGGATCAGTAAAAATTAAAATTGCATCTGGTCTCTCTGATGCCAGGGTAATTCGAAGTGTTTCCCTATCACCAAAACCATCAATCGGCTTTATAATAAAGTCTTCATTTACCACGATAGTTCTATAATCGTTATGCTTTAATGCTGCTCCAAACTGTCTAAAAGAGTATGAGTTCTTCTCAAGCAGACCCTCTATCAGGTGCCGAGTTTGGACACCTACTCCTGATGTTGAAAGAGCATGATCAGATAATATAACTATCTTCTTTTTTTGCTTCATTTTATCATTATCTCCACGTTATGAAATATTACAGCAAATTAATTCTCTGTTAAAACAAGAATTATCTACAGTGCTCTGTGCTCTCGTATGGGCAATATTTGCAAGAATTCCTATTTTTTAAAAACATGCCGTTATTGACAGAACCTATCATATTATTCATTAGCCGCCTTCCCTTCTCCAGAGATTTCGGGCCAACAGAGACTGTAACGAGCTCGCAAATTTTCCCAGGTTTTCCACCCCTCTTGAGCAGAATAAATCCGCAGCGGACATCCTTAAGATCAATGCCATGCTTTCTAGACCAGAAGTGCTTATACAGTATTAACTGAGCAGTCATTGTGATGTCCTGCTTCTTTTCTCTTCTCCAGCCATATGCTCCGGCTGTCTTCCAGTCAATAATCCAGTAATTGTACCCTTCACCTCTCTTTTTAGGAACTTTTATAATGCCGTCAATAAATCCCTTAAATGATACATTTCTCTTTTCTACTGATTCGTAAAGTTTCTCCTCAGCTTCAAAGCACTCCCAGCCAGGAAATGTCTCATCAAGAAATTCCGGAACATCGTTCCACATATTTTCTGCCCATTGGCACCATGTATCTATTCCTACATTTGATGATTTTAGATACCAGCCAGGTTGTCTCTCTACCCAGTCTGGTTTGTCAAAGCCATATTTATCCCAGGCAGATCTTAAATCTGCTATAAGCTTTTCTCTATCAATTGTTTTTGACCTAAGGTAAGTTTCGCATCCTTCATGAACAGCTGTTCCAAAGTCTAGAAACGGGGAAGGTTCAAACATATCTATTTTATCAATATAGATTAGCTTGTGTCTATAGGAGCATTCTTTCCATATCTTTATCTCAGAAAAAGATATATGTGGTTTGCCTGTCGGGAATAGATTTTCGCTATTATTCATTATTTCTCCAATGAATAATATTACAGTCTAAAACTATATTTTTCAATTAGTATCGATATTCGTCTGACTTGTAAGGCCCGTTTTTGCTAACACCAATATATTCTGCTTGCTCATCAGTTAGTGTATCAAGCTCTGCATCAACATGATCTAGGTGAAGCCTAGCAACTTCTTCATCTAAGTGCTTGGGAAGAACATAAACTTTGTTTTCATATTTCTCTGAGTTTTTCCAAAGTTCAATTTGAGCTATAACTTGATTTGTAAAAGAGTTGGACATGACAAAACTTGGATGCCCAGTTGCGCAGCCTAGGTTGACCAATCTTCCCTTTGCTAGGAGAATCAAATCTTTGGAAAGCTGTCCGCCGATAGAGGACTTATAGGGTACCCTATAGAGATCGACCTGGGGCTTTATGTTCACTCTTTCGCAATGTTTATCAAGCCATGCAACATCAATCTCATTATCGAAATGACCAATATTGCAAACAATTGTTTTATCATTCATGCTAGTAAAGTGTTCTGCTGTTACCACATTGCAGTTGCCTGTCGCAGTTACAACAATATTGGCTTGTCTAACTGCATGCTGCATCTTCATAACTTGAAAACCATCCATTACTGCCTGAAGTGCGCAAATTGGATCAATTTCCGTCACGATAACTCTGCATCCAGCCGATGCTAGTGAAGCAGCCGAACCCTTTCCGACATCACCGTATCCTGCGACAACAGCAACTTTACCTGCCATCATAATATCTGTAGCTCGACGAATTGCATCGACGCAAGACTCTTTGCACCCATATTTGTTGTCGAACTTTGATTTTGTTACTGAGTCGTTAACGTTTATTGCGGGAACTGGTAGTTTTCCATCTCTCTCATACTCGTTTAATCGAAGTATTCCCGTGGTTGTCTCTTCAGTAATTCCAATAATATCTTCATAAAGATCTGGATGGTTTTCCAAAATGTATCTGGTAAGATCACCGCCATCGTCCAGTATCATATTTGGACCTGACTTCTCTTCAAACCATAGAACTTTCTCTAGACACTCTTCGTAATCATCTTCAGACATCCCCTTCCACGCATAAACAGGTATACCCAATCTTGCAATATAGGATGCAGCATGATCTTGAGTTGAAAATATATTACACGTCATCCAGCGAACATCTGCCCCTAGACTAGCCAAAGTCTCTATTAGGACAGCAGTCTGAATTGTCATATGCAAGCAACCGGCGATCCTAGCTCCCGCTAAGGGCTTTTCTCCCTTGCTTTCCCACAGTTTCCTGGTAGCCATTAGACCTGGCATCTCAGACTCTGCAAGTCGAACTTCTTTTTCCCCCCACTCAGCTAGTCTAATATCCTTAATTTTATAATCCATTTTTAATCTCTCCTAGTCCTCTTTGGATCAAGCCACCAGACTCTCTGTATGATCCAGCCTTTGTACTCTTTTTTAATTATTCTTCTAGCTTTCATTGTAGCGCCAAGAAGAGTAGATGATTTTACTTGAAAATCTTTTGCAATGCTTCTTGGAAATCCATGTTTGTCAACTATGTAAATAAGCCACTCGTGAATATCACCACTCATCTGATTGACCAACCCAGTCTTTAAAAGAATCGTTACCACCTCGAATTCCCCAGTCAGAGTCAACTGTTAGTTTTGATGATATGCCTCCCCGCGGGTTACATGTCATAACGAGTCGTAAACGAGTGGGCTCATATGCAGCCATCATATCATCATACACAACATTGATAATTCTCTCATATGAATATACCTGGGATCTAAATGCGAAAAAATACTCCTTAAGAGACTTTAATTCAATAATCTTGTCACCGGGATAAAATGTTATGTAGAGTTTTGCAAAATCAGGTTGTCCCCTAACGCCTTCAAAAGTTAACTCCGGGACACTCATCTTTATCTCATAGGCATCTTTACTTGGGTTTGGAATAGATTTTAAAATCTCTCTATTTTTTGCCCAGTTTCTCTTTTTATTATTTTTATCAGTACTCATTTATTGTTTTCTCTAAAGAATATTTCGGAGACCAGCCGAGATCATCTTGGGTTTTGGTAATATCAGCAAGAGTTTCTCGAACTTCAGCTGGTCTTTCACCAATATATTCAAATCCTGTCTGGGAATTTATTAGCTTAGCAATCTCTAAGATAGAATAATTCTTACCCGTTCCAATGTTATAGACACCGTGGGGTATACTAGATATTGATGCCTTTATATTTGCCTCAACAACATCTTCAATGTAAGTAAAATCTCTTCTTTGCTCACCGTCCCCGACTATTGTCATTTTTCTCCCGTCTCTAAACTGTTTCTTAAACAAACCTATTACGGGAGCATAAGTGCCCCTGAGAGGTTCTCTTGGACCATAAACATTAAAATATCTAAGAGTTACACACTCCATTCCGTAAAGCTGAAAGTATAGCTTGCAAACTTGCTCTCCCATCCATTTTGACATTGAATACGGATTTAAGCAACTAGCCGGCATATTGGGCTGAAAGGGTATTGTATTCTGTTGGCCATAAAGTGAGGACGTACTAGAATATACAATTTTCTTTACAGAGTTCAACCTGGCCCATTCTAGAACCCTCTGGGTGCCTACTACGTTAACTTCGAAGCACTCACCAGGAGATCCGATAGTAGGCTGAATCCTGCTGCGAGCGGCAAGATGAAAAACATAGTCAACATTGTTAAAATAATCGCTACAGTCATCTTTAGAAATATCTTTTTTCCAATAAGTCGCTTTTTCATTGTAATAAAATTCCTCATTTTCTGGTGCTGATAGATCATCAACAACAATAACTTTGTGACCCATTCCCACAAGTCTGTCGACAATATGACTTCCAATAAAACCGCAGCCACCGGTAACCAAACTAGTCTTCACTTACTGCCCTGCCCATCATTTTTTCCCAATCCCTATCCGTCCTGTAAACGCTGTTTGATTTCTTAACACTTCTAAGAAAATCAGATCTTTCAAAGCTAATATTAGAATCTTCAGCAAATTTTATCATAGCAGAAAGATCTTTAGGGAAACAATGACCTCCAAAACCTCTGTCACCATCAGGCCCTGGAACAGCAAGGTGTGTTCTTCCAATTCTCGTATCATAAAGTGCATACTCGCAGACTTTGTCATAGTCAATGTTACTAGACTCACATATTTCAAACATCTGGTTGGCAAAGGTCACTTTTGTCGCAAGGAAACAATTTGTGAAATACTTGACCATCTCTGCTGTTTTAGTTCCAGTTTTGACAATAGGAATAGTTGGAAAAGCCTTTCTAAACATCTGCTTTACAATACCGGTTGCAGGCCTAGGGCCGCCTATTATAATTCTTGTCTGGTTCTTAAAATCTTCAAAAGAGTTAGCTTCTGTTAAAAATTCTGGGCTGAAGCAAATAGAAAGATTTGTATTTTCTGAGATTCTTTCTGTTGTCCCTGGCGGAATTGTTGACTTGATTACAAGGATCGGAGAAGCTTTGCTGTCGCACAATTTATCAATCTCAGCTATTGCTTTCTCTAGTATTCTGGTATCACAGCTTCCGTTCTTTCGCATTGGTGTCGGTAGGCATACAAAAATAATATTTGATTTTAAACAAACTTCTTCATGAGTACTACTCGACTTATCAGGATCTAGATCATAAGTCCTTACTTTATAAAAAGACTTTAAGCCTTCTCTAATTGCTGAACCAACGAAGCCCTGCCCTATTATACCGATATTCATTTATACTCTCTCCCGCATTTTTCATAAATTTGCTCAATCATCATTAGAGCATCTCTAGTATTTTCAATTTTAAACAATTCTAAGTTTTTATAAACCCCCATGTGATTGGGACAAGATCCTAAGTAAGATCCGTAGTTATTAGGCGGTATGTAAGTAACATTTTCGTAAGATTCCAAGATATTCTCAAACTGAGTCTTGGCACCGTGGCTTAAAAAATTATAGCTCTCTATAATATTCAAAGCTTTTCCACCAAGCTTTATATAGCCATTTGAACCAAGTATGCTGATAGAGCATTCAAGGTTATGAGGTTCAGCACTAATTGTTACTTCCAGATTGCCACCAAAATCTCCATAGTCAAAGACTGCATACATGGTATCTTCAATTTCAGATCCCATATGTTTTGTGTTGTATTCTTTTGCAAAAAGAATGTTAGGTCTACCCATTAAATGTTGAAGAATATCGATGTAGTGTATTCCTACTTCATGAAGAGTTCCTCCGCCTATTTTTGGAATTGATCTCCAGCCGCTAAAATACTCAACAGGTCTTTGCCACCTTTGAATTAAACTAACACCTCTAATTTTCCCTAGAAGATCTTTTTCTAAACAGTGCTTAATTGCTCTCACTGAGTTATTAAGCCTGACCTGCAAGACTCCATATGCTTCAACACCTGATTTCTTTGCAAGATCTATTATTTCATCAACCTCATCTATGCTTAGAGTTACAGGCTTTTCAACTAGTATATCTTTTCCAGACTGTATGCATTTTTTTGCCTGTGGGTAGTGTAAACTATTTGGTGTAGCAAGAACATAAAAATTTGCGCTACTTTTCTCAATGCAGTCTTCTAGTGTGTAATATGATTCACATTTCTGTTTTCTAGCTTTGCTATCTGCTATTTCTTTCTGTGTATCACATACAGCGACTAGCTCAAATTTATCGCTATTTCTTATTGAATCAGCATGTCTATTAAAAATTGCTCCACAACCTATTATAGCTACTTT
>Ga0163179_10000196_pt1 | contig 42022 bp, 28 predicted proteins | sample AtlANTMetagenome_FD_109643 | JGI IMG/M metagenome (GOLD analysis project Ga0163179, IMG submission 109643) | Marine eukaryotic phytoplankton communities from the Atlantic Ocean - Atlantic ANT 2 Metagenome | ecosystem: Environmental > Aquatic > Marine > Oceanic | place: North Atlantic Ocean... | reverse complement strand
TCACCACGAGTTGAAATCCGGAAGGGTCCCCACTGACTTCGGTGAGCTCCGGAACGATCGGATCTCCGAGGGTTACGAGATCGAGGGTTGTCAGACTGGCTACCCCGCTTGTTCCAGTCCCGAACTGAGGGTCCACGTTCCGACCATCAACCATGACATAGGCGACACTGAGTTCCAGCGTCCGGCCCGGGGGAAGAGTATCGGCAGGAATAACAAGCGACGTGCTGCTTGCGGGAATGGGCTCCACCACGCGCGCTCCAGTCTGGCCTGGCAACGGCGTGTAGAAAATTGAGCGATCATAAGCGTTGTCGATGACAACCAGGAAGAAATCATCGGGCCCGGCACCCGGGACCGGTTCCCAGAAGAGGGTGAAGTCCGACGACGCGTCGACCATCTGGGCCTCAAGTTGGTTGGCAATCACGGGAGGATCAGGGAAGGTCCCTGATGGAGCTCCTAATGCCACCGAAGTCTCTACCAGACTCCCGGTCGGCCGGAACTGGAACCCGTAGCTCCCCCCTGCCGGGAAAAATTGCTCCTGGTCACTCTGCTCAAGATATTGCGCGGAACCCTCCACACGGTCATCCCTCCGCTCCCCGTCCATCTCCACGGCATTTCCCCCGATAATGGCCTCGATGCGGGACAAGCTGTTGTAGGAACTCATTCCAACTCCCGCGTAGGTCCGGAAATCCTCCCGGGGACTGACCACCGCCCCAGTCTGGCGGAAGTGGCGGGAACGAATGAGGTAGTACCAACGGGAGTCACCCGTGAATCCATTGGGTGTGTCGGCGGTCGTAAAGGAACCGCTCCGGGTGTGGAGGGGATTCCCGGCGAGATCTGCCAATTCCATCCCAGGCGTTCCAGCCTCTCCCTCCGGATTCAATTCCCATCCAAAAGTGGCCGACGTCGACAGACCTCCGTCCACCAGGCAGAAAAGGCGCCTTCCGTCATCAGACCAGGCATAGCCCACATCCGAGGGATCTATACCGCCCTCCCATTGAATGGCCTGCTCCAGGTCAACCGTCTGGTCCATGGGCTCATCAAACTGGAACATGATCGCTGAATCATGCGGAACATTGGAGCGGTTATTGTCCGGATTGCTGTAGCGGAGCTGGGGAGCCTCCGTGTCACTCCCGGCGACCGTGATCAGGGGAAAACGGTTATGCTTCCCGAATGCAGCGGCAGATCCAATCCCCCCTCCGGCAGTCCCGACAATCCGGTAAAAGCTCACCCTGACGGTGTAGCGCCTTCCCGGCTCCAGCGTGCCTGCCGGCAGACTGATAGAATTACTTGTTCCGTCCAAAGCACCAACCTCCCCGGGAACCGGGGATTCAAAGACTCCTTCTCCTCCCGGTCCCCCGAGATCAATCCCCACACTGATGTGGTCGTCGGCGTCCCCCCCGGCGAAAGGATCCCACTCAATGGTGATCGCCCCACCCGCATCAGCCTCCTGAAGCACCTCCCAGTTCGTAATGAAGGGCACGTTCGGGTAGCTATCTGCTGTGAAATCGAGAACGAAGGTAGCGTCTCCCGCCGACGTTCCCGCCGTCACCTCATAGGTCGACGAACTGGGAAAAGCTGCATCGAGCTCCTCCTTCGACTCGAACCGGCGGGTGTAATACCAGCTTCCGCCATCCGGTGTGAGGGCAAGTGAGGTGCCGCCGATCGACACCTCTCCTGAGGTAATGCCGCCCTCCGAGCTGCCCTGCACCACCACCTCGAAGGACAAGGGGTCGTCCTGACTCTCCTCCTCAACATCAAGCAGGGCGATATGCGGATTGAACTGTGCAAAAGCCTGGGTCTTGGCAACGGCCACGAACGAAACTTCGGCGGAACCACCAGCGAGGCTGACGACCAGCAGGAGGGCGCTGAACGAAGCAGTTTTCATGGGCATTGGCATGTCAGCTGTTTACCAACCTGTCCGGTCGCGGTGCAAGGCCGTTGGTTGCCTATCGCCCGGATGGACGCAGCTCCAGACGGTAGAACCCACGCTTCAACCCTCTCCGGACCGGATCCCGCTCCGGGAGTCTTCCATTAAAGGCCGGGGATATCCGCTTCCAGGGCCGCTCGAGGCTCTCTGTATACTGCAGGTAGTAGAAACTGCCTGCGGGGGTAGTGACCTGTAACTCGCCAGCGCCGCTCCGTCCAAGAACAAGTTGCCCCACCTCCTTCGGGGGAATGATCTCGAGGACAGCAAACTCGGAAAGAGAACTGGCACGCCCACTGATGACATTGGTCGACACGTCCAGCTCCGTCGTGATCTCAACCCAGGCATCCTCCTGCTTCTGGGCGAGAATCAAATTCCCCTCGCTCCCGAAGTTGGCCTCGTCGTATTGCACCATCACCTCGATACCATGAGGCCCGAGATCAGCAGACGTAACAATTCCGAAGGTCGCCGGGACTGCACCCTGCAGCCGCCGGAGAGAATCAGGCCCCTCCCCTCTCTTGAGAACGGTCTCTCCTGCGGCCAGGACCCGCTCGAACTGCAGGCTAATGTCTTGAGCAAGAGCCACCTCAACCTGCTGACCAGCCGGGGTAGCCACCGGTCCGGGGTTCTGTCCTCCCTCTCCGATCACCACCGGCGGCAGCTCCACTCCCTGGAACGAGAGCCTCAGGACGCCTCCCTGCCCGGTCTCCGGAACCACCCTGAGCACATAGTTCCCGTTCAACTGGTCCTGCATCCGACCCGCTTCTCCTTGCCCGGAAAGGATTCGCAGTCCTTCCGGCTTCAGGGTGAAGACGTCCGCATACCCGGGTCCAATTCTCCCCTGCCCGCGGTCACGCGGGGTTACCATGACAAGATGGGAATCCTGCAGAGAGTCAACAACCAGCTCCGTGGTCTTGGAATTGACCTTCGGAACCACCCGCACGGTGCGCAGGATCTCCCTGTTAATCGGCTCACAGTTTTCATCGAGCGCGCTGGCCCGGATCAGGAAGCTGTATTCGCCCGCTACTGGAGCGATAAACGAGCCCCGGAAGAGAGCTGACTCCTTCATCAGGTCCCCGAGAGACAAGGTAAAGGGGGTGGCCGGCTCCCTCGTCACCGGTGCCCCACCGAATTTCCCTTGGTAAGCCATCCCTATCCGTTCCAGTTGAGACAGTGGCTCCTTGTTGATTGCGAGCGGAACATTGGCGAAATCGCGCCCGGTCAGGCCCTTCGAGGCGAAGACCTCTCCGATCCCGGCCGCCGGCACAAACGGCTGAACCGTGATCACGGCCCGGGCCAGGGCTCCCGGAGCGGCACCCCTCAGCAGGGCAGAAAACTCGATCTCATCGCCCGGCTCGAAGCAATCTCTCCCTGCCGGAATTGGCGTCGCGACGGAGAAGTGTGCCGTTGAGTCCGCCAGCACGTTTGCCATGTAACGCGTCGTAAGACGCCCTTGGTTGCGTATGATCATGCTCCATGTCCCGGCATGAGACACGGAAGGTCCCGTCGGAAGAGGCGGACTGACCTTGGCGAAGACATAACCCGGGCGCCGGGTGAACTCGACCTTCCCACCGAAACTGGCCGCGTTCGCCTCCGTGATCAAGAGTCCGGAGGGAGAGCGCAGGGACAGCTCCACCTTGGCTGTCGGCTCGTCCCAGGTCGCAATGAAGGTCGCGTTGAGATCCTTGGAGCCCAAGCCGGCATCAACTTCCACTACCCGGCCGGGGGCAAGGTCCCCTTCCGGATCCACAACCAGTTCGCTCTCAATCGCGCCACCAACAGCCTCAATGAAGAACTTGTCCAGCTGGGTGGAATTCTCCGCGACATGGAAGAGTCCGCCGGAGCCCTGCGTTGCCAGGGTGGAGAGCAGGTTGAGGTCCAGCCCGGCCAGGCCGCTTCCCCCCTCTGTTCCAAAGCCAACCGCATAGACCTTGACGTCCTGGGCCGCAAACTGGTTCAGGAATGCCGGGTCTGATGGGTCGCCACCGGCTGTTTTCATGCCGTCGGAAAGGAACACCAATACCTTCCGCCGATCCGACCCCGGAGGCAGAAGGTCCAGCCCGGCCTGCAGGGCATCTCTGATATTCGTGGCGCCGCCGGGAGCCAGGGCATTTACCTCACTCTTCGCTACCCCGAGATTCCCCCCGGGTCCCGAAGTCAGCTCCGTCACCACCTCGGCTGCCCCGGGCTCATCAAAATCGATGGTTGCCGTGGAAGCAAAGCTGATTTCTCCGAGGCGATCCCCTTCATTCGTCCGCATCAGATCAAGGAACAGGTTCGCAGATTTCTTGAGTTGAGCGATCTTGGTCTGCGTCCCATTGGAGACAGGCACATTGGCTCCCATGCTTCCACTTCGGTCCATGACCAGCACCACGTCCACCAGACGGGCTGCCTGCAGGGGAATGATGTTCACCTCCTCGTGCTCGGGCACGGCTCCAGCCGAGTCGTAGTAAACGAGAAGAAACACATCGTTCTCCACCAGGTCCGCCACTGTCACCGACCCGGAGGGAATCCCCAGAAGAGCCGAGGCCTGTGCCGGCGTGATCTGGACCGTCGTGCTGATGTCCACCGATCCTCCGGCGGCAAGAGCGCCAATCGTCCCATCCGGGGACACGGAATCACCCTGAATAACGAGCGGGACATCTCCTCCGAGCTGAAAGTCGGTGGAAAGAAGAACGGTGTATTCGAAGGGGACTCCGGTCCCAGCCGTCCCAATATTGCTGACACTCCAGTCAAAGGTGATGTCCGTGTTGAATCCGGGGATTCCTACCTGCTCCTCGTTCGATCCGACCAGTTCCGGAAGATCGGGGTATGGCATCCCGACGAGGGAAAAATCCTGTGCGCCCGTCGGAACATTGAACCCAATCACCCGGGCCGTCCAGCGCCCTGCCACCGCATTAGGAATGGAAACCTGTTCCACATTGTTGAGATGATCCCTGCCCGTCCCGGCGACCCATGCCCCGGCACCGGTGAGAGCGTCCTGCGGGACATAATCGGAATTCGTTGAAGGGGTGATTGTCGGGGCAATCGGGATCTGTACCTGGATGCTTGTCCCCGGGACCTGGTCCTCATTCGCGATCGGGTTGCCAGCACTGTCGAGAATGGTCTGGCCAAGCTGCCAGGGGTAGAAGACAACGCCCTGTGGTGAGACCAACTCCAGATCGAGGTCGTTGATCAGCAGCGGGCTTGTGGCCGGGCTCTGGACCGCGGCTTCTATATCGTCCCAGGCCAGGGTGATTTGCAACAGGCCATTGCTCTCCAGGACAAACTCGAACTCCTCGACCGCCCCTTGGTTGACCGTATCCTGCACGAAACGGTTCGGGACCGGCACCCCATCAACCAGTCGGTGATCCTCCAGAAGGTTTACCGCCGCCTGGGCGTTCACAAGACCCCAGCCCGTGGAATAGTCCGGACCAGCTGTGGCGCTCGGAGTCCCGTTACCGTCGTTCCCATTGGCCGGATTACTATCCGAGTCCACCTCGTTGTGGGAGCCCCCCCGGACATTGTTGTTGATGATATCCGTCGAGGTCTGAATCACGATCGCCCGCAGGGTCGACGGGAGCGGGCGTACCGCATCAACCGTGGTTCCCAGCGGCGAAGAGTAGGTATTCTGCCAGGACTCCAGCAAGAGGGCGTGCATGCCCGTCACCACCGGGGCGGCCATGGAGGTGCCACCCGCAGAAAGCCGGTAACCGTTCGAGTTAGTATTGCAGGAGGTGATATTGGTTCCGGGGGCAACGACTGTCGGCATGATCCGTCCATCGTAGGCCGGTCCCATGCTGCTCCCCGCCGCAAGCAGCCCGGTGGCCGACACCCAATTGCCGACCAGAAGCGCGTTTTTCATCTGCTTGGTGTTCGCAAAATAGCCGAACTGGTTCCCATACTGGGCAGAGTTTCCACCACCGTTACCTGCCGAGAAACACCGGGGTATACGTGGAACGGTAGTCCCCCCGGAAACGGCACCTCCCCGGATCATCTGGTCGATCAGTTGATTCCTCGTATCGTAGTTCCCGTCCTGCCCCAAGGCATGCGAATGGTTAACCACATCCATCGAGTTATTACTGATAGCATCAAGGGTATTGGCCGCATCCACAAGGGATCCCCAGTCGACAATCCCTGCCCTCGGGGCCATACCACGCCATTGGAAGGGCGCTCCCCCGTTCGGGTTTCCAAAATTATCCGCCAAGGCACTTTGAACCCCACTCCCAGCCGCAATACCGGCAACATGAGTGCCGTGACTTCCCACTCCGGATACGTCACGGACAACGTTCAGGTCGTTATGTGCTCCATCGACCCCGCTGTCGTCGATCCCGATCGTGATTCCAGCACCGGAGAGACCGCTGTAAATGATGGTATTTGATGCCGCGTTGACAGCTGCGCCCTGCACTGGAGTGACGCTTACGACATTTCGGGTCGTAGCGTTCTCCAGCAACTTGGGAGAGGAACCCGGACCTATCCACTCAACCTCATCCTGGCTCGCGAGTTCGGAAAGATCTCCCTGCTCAATATTCACCTCCCATAACCGGTCCGACTTGGCAGAAAGGCCCTTCGCGCCCTGCCTGAAGATCTCGAGCACCCTCTTACGGGGCACATCCGGATAAAACTGCACCAGGACTTTGAGGGTTCCGTCCCGGTTCAACACCGGGTTGTTTCCACTCGGCTTGCCGTCGACAAGGATGTCGAAAGCCTGGTAATTCGCAACCCAGAGATCAGGATGAACCTTGTCCCGGGGACCAAGGGGCAGAACGGCAGCTATCAGATTTGCAAGATCAGGATCATTGCGGTTAAAGCCCCGCTTGATCAGCCCGATCGAGTTCCACCCACCCAGAAAACTTTGCCGCACGATTCCCTTCCGTTCCAACACCTTGATTTCGGAACGGGTGACCGCCCGGTTCAGCATGATCAACCCGTGCAACCCTTCACCCTCACTCTGTGCCAGGCGGTCAAGAAACTCAGCCTCACGCTCTGCGGCAGGAGCAAACGAACCGGTCCGGAGGGCAACCTTCCGCCGCTCGAAGTCCGCCCTGGCATCCGCGTCCTCTGGCAGCTCGAGCTTGACCGAAATCCGTGCGTCACCAATTCCGGCAGGGTCATCAATCACAATACGCCAGTTGACTCCCCGTCGCACATCCTCCCCGGTAACAACGTATTTGAGGACGAGGGGGGATTGCCCCTGGGTCTCGGCATAGGATCCCGCCTTCCTTCCCTGCAGACGCACCCGTAATTGCTTACTGTTTCCCCTCCAGGAAACCTCGGCCCTGATCTCCCCGGGCCTGAGGACCGTGAAGGGTTGATGCGCTACTGAGTGAGGTCCCGAGATATTGAGGGACTGGGCGTTCGCGCCACAAAAAAACATTCCCGCCAGGAAGGTCAGGAATGTAATCGCGAACACGTATTTTGGGGACGGAATGGGGTAGGAGGCCTGCATGGTTAGTCTGATAGGATTCGGGGACCTGATGGCACCCATGCCAACAACCGGACCTTTCGTCAGGACATTTTCATCTTTCTGGACCTGCAGGGCGTAATTTTTCCCGGATCTCGTCCATCCGGTGCCGTTTCTCCTCTCGCTGATCACACGTTCGTGCGGCACTGCGCCTCTGGAGCCTTTGCGCCGGACAGGGCTGGCCACTCCCTGCCCCCGACATGATCCCGCACGACCCGATCACCCTAGTGATCGAGCAAATCGAGAAAGCCCTCCCTTGTCCATCCGACCTGGGCACAAACATTCATAACATCCACCACGCGCTGGTGATTCGCCATCCCTTCCGACTGTACAAGCAACTGCGGTAATTCCCGGGCGCCAACCATGGCCGATTCCAGGAACCCCCTGAGGACCGGCAAATCGTGCTCCTCCCGATCACCGGAAACCACGATCTCATTCCCCCCCAGGGTGAAGCCCCACGGCCCCGTCCACCCGCACCAGCACCATCACCGGGTGCGCGGGATGCGAGAGGGAGGCGTAATGGTAGTCGCTCCCTCCGTCCTGATGTCCCTCTCCTGCGGCAGGATTGTGGTCGTCACTATGAAGAAAGCGATCAGGAGGAAGCAGATGTCGATGAGGGGAGCCACCGATAAATACGGTTCATCAAGCCGGTTGGCAGATTTCCCCGATAGCCGTCTCAGTCCTTTCATCTCCCTCCTGTAAACGAACCACGTTCCTTTTTCTTGGAAGAAGTTCAAATCCTCCCTACACGCCAAGTGGCTCTCACTCCGTGGTCTCGCGGAACTTCGCCCCCCCAGCTCTCTTCAGGGCCCTGGCACCACCAGCCCCCGCTCTCAACAACTAGATCCAGGGCGAATTACGATCCTCTTCCGTCATGCGCTCGGCGGGCTCCGGAGGATTGGTTACAATACCCCGGTCCGTCACGTATTCGGGGCGGACCCTGCAACTATCCCTATCAAGATACAGACGACTGCCCACCGCCTCAGCTGCTTTTCCAACACCATCGAGAAAGCGATTAAAGCGCACGGCGTTGCCTACAGCCAGGCCACGGTTGTCGAATTTGCGCCTCTGGTCCGCCAATGGATGGCCCATCCCATTGATCCACGGAAACCAGATATCGGAGTGCAGGGCAATCTCGAGGTCAACAAGGAGTCGCTCGCCTTCATGTGCTCGCTTGATGCAGCTCCAATCTGCTCCCCGTATGTCTACCGGCGGCCACGGCTCGCGAAATCCCTCCAATGCGTTTTCATAGGGCTCATCCATTTCCAGAATGAGCTCAAGATGGCGAACAGGTGACTCACGGTGGCGACCCATGGTGTCATACCAGGCCAACGTGGATTCCACGACGGCACCGCCCATGTTGGCGAATACGTCGGGCCCACCCTGCTGCTCCCACTGCTTCCTCAGGTAAGGCAGGAGAGCGCCATCTGATTCCCGCTCATAGCCGAGGAAGGGAATCTTCAGAATCCGCATCGCTTCCGTCTCTTCGCCAGCTTCAATCACGGCGGTCACGAATGCAGCAATTTCACCTGGGTTCCTGGATGCGACCTCCCGGAGATCAACTCTCCACGTGGCGAATGGATAGTCCCACTGCACCCAGAGGTTTGAAACGTCCGCCTCGGGGTGGTCAATCATCGCCCTTTCGGGCGGCACGAATGGCGGAGCTCCCGTTCCATCGTCCCGTCGTAATCGCAAGCTGCCATCCGGCTCAAAGGCAAGGGCAAGCCACCTCTGCTTCGCACCCTCGAGAACCCCGCCCACTCCGACCTCCTGGGCAGAACCATCAGACAGCAGCGTCACCGTCGCAACGCGACCCTGGGCTTCTGCTCCATTGGCCAGCAGGTAAGGTCCAGGCGCCGCGCTACCCATCGCCACTTCCTCCCCCTCCAGGTCGAATGGAATCGCGGGCGGCATGAGAATCGTCTCAGACCCCGGGCCACGCAGGAGGACATAAAGCTGGCACCTCAGGCTCAGGGCTTCCTCCTCATACATGTCTTGCACCTGATTACCTCCCCGCAAGGACTCTGGACGCCTGCAATTGAAGATGGCCAGCATGGGGTTATGCCCATGCCCACCTACGTCCAGCTTGAGATCATCATCCGGAAACCGTTTCTCGCGAGGCTGATAATCTCCAAGGAATCCATCGATCGCCTCAGCTAGCCACGGAATGGCTTCTGCATTCACATACAAAGCCCCACCCAAATCAACCTCACCCTTGAATCGATAATTGCGAATGCAGACGACCTCGCCGACATCCTCGACTTCAACGCGGTTTGCAGGCATGGCAACTGAGTTTCCAATCAGCTGCCTAGCCTGCAGGAGAACGACAAGATCACACTTTCTTACTCGGCAGGCAGCATCCGCACTGTGCTTTCCTCCGGCTCGTTCGTCAAACCTTCACCCGGCAAAGCCCGCTTCTTGCCTTCTCAATCTCCGCTCACTTCCGGGCCCGGGCCTGGCGCTTGCGGCTCCCATGCTTTCCGAGGACCCTTCTGGATTCCTCCCGAACTTCCGGGCGGCTGCGGATCTCACCCATGCGCTTGCGGGCCAGGCTATAGGCCTCACGATGACAGACGATGGGCAAAGGGTAATCGCTCCCCAGCACACAACCAGCCTCCCTCTGCAGCTTCCCCGGCATCTTGTGAGGCTCCGGAAGGAAGGCGTCCGGGACACCCTCCAACGCAGGCAGGTAGCGCTTCAGGAACTCCCCTCCGGGGTCCTGGTCCACCACCTGCTTGGCCGGGGAATATATACGCAGCGCATTGATCCCGGTAACGCCCGATTGCATCTGGAATTGGCTGAAATGAATCCCGGGTTCAAAATCAAGGAAGTGCCGCGCGAGAAACACCGCCGGGCGTCTCCAGTGCAGCCAGAGGTGGTAAGACGCAAAGGATACAAGCATCGCACGCATGCGAAAGTTGATCCAGCCGGTCTCGTGTAACGCCTTCATGCATGCGTCCACCATCGGATAACCGGTTTCCCCCCGGCACCATGCCTCGAAACGTCGCTCGTCAAATTCCGCTTCCCGCAATCCGTCGTAGGCCCGGTTCATGTTGCGAAACTCGATCGAGGGCTCGTCCTCGAACTTCTGCAGGAAATGGCAATGCCAGCGAAGCCGCCCCTCAAAGGATCCCAGCGAACGCAACCACCGGGAATCGATTTTCTCCCCCCTCTCCTTTACCAAGCGGAGGTCCCGAACGCGCCGCCGCGTTTCCCGGTAGACTTCCCGGACCGAGATATTGCCCCACGCAAGATAGGGACTCAGACGACTGCAACTGCCCTCTGCCGTCAACGGACTGGACATCTCCGTGCGGTAACCGACCCCACGCGTGGCCAGAAATGACTGCAACGTCTCATGCGCATGTGCTTCGCCACCGCGCTGGAGCACCTTCTTGGAACCCGGGGCGCAACCTGCCTCCTCCCTGCAGGGCAACTCACCGCCGAAGAGCCCCATCGGAGCCTGCACCCGCCCGGGCACCGCAGCAGTCTCCTCGCTCATGCGAATCTGCCAGCGCCGCGACCAGCCGTCGCGCGACCGGAGAGGCCGCACGACACCATTCTGGGGAATCTCATGCCAGCGCACCGAGCGCTCCTTCGCCCATGCTGCCACCCTGCGGTCACGATCGAAGGTAATCGCATTACCGGTTTCCTCGTGGCTCCATAAATCGGCAAAGGGGTATTGTTCCCAGAGATCCTGAAAGACACCGGGAAGGGATCCGGTGCGAACCGCCAGCTCACCTCCCTTCGCTCGCAGCCCATCCCGAAGCTCACCAAGCGACTCGCAGATGAAATTGAAATGGCTCTCATCAAATTCCTCCGAACCACACACCTCCGGCTCAAACACATACAGGCAGATCACCCGGCCACGCTCAGAGGCCTCTCTGAGCGGCCGGTGATCGCTCAAGCGGAGATCACGCTTGAACCAGACGAGGTGGAGGTCTCGTTCGTGTTTCCCCATCAAGCCGGATCAGTTTGTCCACATCCTGAAACGGCCGCTCCTTCTTCCCCGTCCTTCCTGGGCGTAATGACTCGTCGCGCGCACTCCAAACCCGTCTTGATCGCAAGCGTGACACGCCCGCGCCCCGCCAACGCGTCTCCGCACAGGTGCAACCCTGAAGATTCTCCAAGCCGGGCGACCCCGGGATCCATCGCCGCCTCCGGGTGCGCGTAACGCCAGCGTTGTGAATCCCACCAATCGGGCTGGGCTTCGACTCCCGGCAGAAGAGTGCGCACCTGTCGCATGATCTCCGGGAGAAGCGCTTCAGGGGGTTCTTCAAAGTGAGACCTCGTCCAAGCGGGCGACATCTGAGCAACCAAAACGGACTCTCCGGCCAAAACGTGCCCGGGCTTATCCTCTTCAAAACTGATCCACGACACACTGTGGTCCCCGTCGCTGTTGACGAGGGCGTGGACAGGACCGGGGCGCTCAATCCGCTCCTTGAATCCGAGAATAAAAGAAAACTGCGGACGGTAGGTGATGGATCGCAGCCCTTCTACGATTCCCACCCTCAGCGGGGAATCCATTTCACTGCACATCAGAATCTCCGCGGCCTGCGGCGCTGGCGGGCTGAGGATGACCTCATCATGGGGACCCAACGTCTCTCCCCCCGCCCCCAAAAGATCCCAGCCCGCATCTCCGTGCCGGAGGCCTGAAATACAAATCCCGGCCCGGAGGGTCGCCCCTGCCTCCAAGAGCAGCAACTTCCCGAGAGTCTTGATTCCATCTCGGTAGGAATACTTGGGCACCGCATTCTGAACCACATCTCCCGGTCCAACGACCCCTCCACGGTCAAAGGTCCAGACCTCTCCCGGAATCTCCAGCAGGTCGGTGGAGGAGAGCGTGTCGTGAACAAGCTTCGCCACTTCCGGATCTTCCGTCCTGAAGAAGTTGGCGCCGTGATCATACAGGTATTCTTCCCTCCGCCGGGTGGCCGCCCTCCCGGACACGCCCCTGCTTTTCTCATACAGAACCACCCGTGCACCGGATTTGGACAACTTCCACGCGGCAGCCAGTCCCGACAGCCCCGCACCAACGATTGCCACCTCCTTCACGGGCCGAACCCTTCCTCAGATTCACTGTCACGCAACTTGTTTTTCCGCAGGGACGGAGCACCTTTCCCCATGATTCTCGGCGTGGACGGCTGCAGGGAAGGTTGGGTCGGGGCAGCCCTCGACGACGGCGGCACCCTCGAACGGCTGGAGGTCGCCCCGAACCTCCCGGAACTCTTTGCTCGCTTTGACACGTGCACCTGTGCCGGGGTGGACATGCCACTCCACCTCCTTGATGCAGGGCAGCGCCCGGCGGACCTGCAGGTCCGCACACGACTCGGCCCAACCCGCGGACGCAGCGTGTTCCCCGCTCCTCCGTCCTTCGTCATCGAGGAGCACTGGATCGCCTCCCCACACAAAGAGGTCAACACCGAGTGCCGGCGGCGCTACGATGCCGGCATTCCCGCCCAGAGTCTCGCCCTGCGCCATAAGATCCGTGAGGTGAATGAAGCGTTCGCGGCGGGTTTCTCCATCATCGAAGTGCACCCCGAACTCTCCTTCCTGGCAATGAACGGAGGCGCACCTCTTTCCTTCCGCAAGAAGTCATGGGGCGGTTTTCACGAACGTCAGGCTATCCTGGCTGAACATGGCCTGCAGGTTCCAACCCACCTTCCCTCCCACGTCGCATCTCTTGCTGCTGACGACATTCTCGATGCCATGGCCGCGGCGTGGACAGCTCACCGTCGTGTCAGCGGAAGGGCGGAGGGCTTCCCTGATGCTAGCCCTTCTCCCGGAAAACCCATCATCTGGGTCTGAGCGGTGGCAGAAGCCCCCGGAAGGCGTATGCTCCCGCATGCCTCTGGAGAACGCCTTCCACGGATCCCTCGTCGCGGACGCCCTTTCCATGCCCGGGCACTGGTATTACGACCGGCAGGCGCTTCGAGACGACTACGGCACCCTCGACCGCTATCTGACGCCCCGTAACCCACACCCCGACAGCATCCTCTGGCGTTCGCAGCACGTTCCCCTCAACGAGCAGGCGGACATTCTCCACGACCAGGCCCGTTTCTGGGGACAGCGCGGCATTCACTACCACCAGTTCCTCGAGGCGGGAGAAAACACCGCCAACCTGAAGCTGGCTACCGAGCTGCATCACCAAGTCAGAACCCGCCAGGACTACGACGGGGAACGCTGGCTGATTCACTATGCACAGTGCATGCTTACCCCCGGCTGGCACCGTGACACCTATCTCGAGGAATACCACCGCGCCTTTTTCAACCGCCTTGCCTCGGGCAAGCCCCTCCTGAAGTGCGGCATCAGGGATGAGCACATTGGCGGCCTTGCGCACGTCCCGGCCCTCGTCGCAGCCCTCCCCGCCACCGCCGACTGGCGCTCGACGGTCCGCACCCACGTTGCCCTGACCCACCGGCATTCCAATCTCCTGCGTGCGGCAGACTGCCTCGCGCGACTTCTTCATCAGATCACCAGCGGCATGGGTCTCCGGGAGGCCATTGCCCGCGAGGCCGGGGACTGGTTCTCCTCAAAACGGGCAGAAAAATGGTCAACCCGCCCCGATGACATCGTGATTGGAGAGGTCCTGAGCCCGGCCTGCTATATCGACCAGGCGTTCCCGGCCGCCCTCTACCTGGCCTGGAAATATCACGACACCTTCACGGATGGAATTATCGCCAACGCAATGGTCGGCGGGGACAACTGCCACCGGGGAGTGGTGGTGGGCGCCCTCCTCGGCGCGGCAAACCCGATCGATTCACACTGGCTCGAGGGACTCCGGCGACCGCCCACCCAGCCCACTCCAACGAGATCCTGAGGTGCAGCCCGAACTCTTTCCCTCCGAGCCATCCTTTGCCGTCACCCGCCAGGCTGCTCTGGCCCGACTGGAGGAATTCGTGCCATTCTCGGGGCGCTACGCCCGCGACCGGAACCATGTCGGGCCCGGCCATTCCAACGTATCCCGGCTCTCTCCCGCCATTCGGCACCGTCTGCTCTCCATCGAGGAATGCATTGACGCCGTCCTCGAACGCTACGCTCCCTCGACCGTCGAGAAATTCGTCCAGGAACTCTACTGGCGTCGCTACTGGAAATCGTGGCTCTCCCTCCGCCCGCAGGTATGGACTGAGTATCTTCGCGACCTTGCTGAACTACGGGAACACCCCCGGCACACATCAGTCCGGGAACGTTCAACGATGATCGAGGGGGGCAAAAGTGACGTTGCCATCATGGGCCATTTCGCCCGGGAACTCGTAAACACCGGATACCTCCATAACCATGCCCGCATGTGGTTTGCCGGATGGTGGATTCACGTCGCAGGCCTGCCCTGGCAACTCGGCGCCGACTTCTTTTTCCGCCACCTGCTCGATTCCGACCCCGCCTCGAACACCCTCTCCTGGCGCTGGGTTGCAGGCCTCCAGACCCCCGGTAAGAGATATCTGCCACGACGTGGAAACATCGAAAAATACGTCGCTCCAGAAATACTCCTCAGCAATCGCGGCGGCCTCGAGAAACTCGAGCACCCCACCCGCATCCCCCCTCACTTCCCACCTCCTCCGGAAATCAGCCAGAGGCACCTTGCCAGACAGATCCCGGGGAAGGACAAACCCACCGGCATCTGGATTCATGAGGAGGATCTCTGCGCGGAATCCTCTCCTCTCGCCGCCCTGCAACCGGACGCGCTCCTCGTCAGCGGCGATGACAGAACCTGGGACAGATACTCTTACGCCGAACGCAAACGGGACTGGCTTCGTAAAGCCCTTCGTGATGCCGAATCGCGGGCCGTCACGCACTTCAGGTGTCCTGCGTCTTCCTCTTCGTCCCTGCCAGTCGCAAGCAACCTGGCCTCGTGGGCACAGGAGAAGCGACTCAGTCAGGTCGTAACCATGCGCCCTGAGACAGGGCCACTTGCCGAGCGGATCAAACCCATTCGAAAGACTCTTGCTGGAGCGGGAGTGGATCTGGTGCTTCTTGATCGCCCCGAGGACCTTGCCCTCCGTTCACTTGCCACAGGAGGATTCTTCGGATTCTGGAAGAAGGTCCAGCATCAGGCAAACGCGCCCTGAGACCACGGCGGGCTCATCGCCTGATTTATTCTGTCTCCGGCCACGATCGGAAAATGGCTGAGAAGACCGGGCCACGACGGTCCAGGGGAATTCACACAAGCCAAAAGCGGTCTCCGCCCGATTCAGCCTCCCGCCGCACCCCTTCGCCACGAATTCATCTAGACTCAGAGCCGGGAAAGCTTGCGGTAATGGCTCGCAGGCATTCCGGCGATTGCCTTGAACTGCCGACAGAAGGTCGACTGGTCACAAAACCCGCAGTCAAGGGCTATCTGCCCGAGGGGGTCATCACTGTTCCGCAACCGATCGGTGGCGGCCTCTACCCGGAGCCGCGTCAGAAACTGCCTGGGGGAAACCTTCAGCAGGGAACGCATGAGGCGTTCAAAACTGCTAAGCGAGAGGTTCGTTCGCGTAACAAGTCGACCGATCCTCAAGGGCTTATCGTAATGCGCACGCATATGCTCGATAACCGTCGCGAGTTTGGCGTAGCGGGGATCATTGTCCGACGACGAGTGGAGATCTCTGGACATGCTGGCGATACCAATGACATGCCCGCGCCGGTTCCGAATGGGAATCTTGTCCGAGAGATACCAGCCTACGCCACCATCCGGGTTGGTAATCATTTCCAGCCTGTCTCGTGTTTCCTCCCCACGGGCAATGACATCGGCATCCTGCTGCTCGTAACCTGCAGCCAGGAGCGGCGGAAAGAACTCCCTGGCAGTCCGACCAATCAGATCACACGGATCTTCCACCCGGGCGCGCTGGAGAAATGCGTCGTTGGCGGAGAGGTAGCGCCCTTCACGGTCCTTAATGCAGAACAGGATGCCATCCAGTCGCTGGAACAACTTCTCCATGGCTTCCACTCCAGGGGCCTCGGCTAGAAGAGCCTCGTAATCAACAAGCCGGGAGCGGATTCCACCGATCATTCCATTTTTGTGTTTTTTCGGCACGACAGACTGAGAAAACACCAAAGACAGAATAGCAGCAAGAGTCTACCGTGTACTGGTATGCAAACTGACAGGGCTGGAACTTTTTCTAGGGCCGCCCCTGCCCTCGACGAGGCCGTAGCCCATGAAGCAGTGGCCCTCGCCGAGTCGATGCTGCAGGAATCCCTTGAAGTCACGACTCCAGCGGAGAACACACAGATGAAACGGGTAGGCCAGCTCGTTCGGAGCCCACGAGCCAAATCGCTCAGCATGCTGATGACGGATCGGCTTTTCCGAAGCAGCACGGCAGGAAGGACCGCCAAAGGATGGCGAGCTATTTTGAACCAAGTCGGCATTGGCGAGGGCTTTGGGCTGTGGGATCGGATGCAGCTACGACTTGGCGCCATGGCCTCCATGTTCCTCCCCGGGACGGTCATGCACCTGGTGCGCAGGCGCCTGCGCAACGAGGCTCGCAACGTGATCCTTTCCGCCGAGGAACCCCACCTCACCGATCACCTTGCAAATCGCTGCCGGGATGGTGTCGGGCTGAATTTGAACCAACTTGGCGAAGCTGTCCTCGGAGAAGAAGAAGCTGGCAGGCGGCTCGATGCCTTACTGGTGCTCCTGAAGCGCCCGGATGTCGATTACGTCTCGGTCAAGATTTCGGCCATCTTCAGCCAGATCAATCTCGTTGCCCCGGAGACTACCCTGAAGTCCATCAAGGATCGCCTCCGCCTGCTCTACCGGGCGGCCCTCCCCGAAAGGAAATTTGTCAACCTCGACATGGAAGAGTATCGCGACCTCAGCCTTACAGTCGCTGCCTTCCGGGAGTTACTCGACGAACCGGCGTTCAAGAAACTTCCCGCCGGACTCGTCCTGCAAGCCTACCTGCCGGACTCGATCGCAGTGCAGCAGGAACTGACCGCATGGGCACGGAGCCGCGTAGCCGCTGGTGGCGAGCGCATCAAGGTGCGACTGGTAAAAGGGGCGAACCTTGCCATGGAGCGCGTGGAGGCCGAGCTGCACGACTGGAACCCCGCACCGCACCGCACCAAGCATGACACGGATGCAGCATTCCGGCGCATGCTGGAATTTGCCTGCCAACCAGAGAACACGCAGGCGGTTCGCCTGGGAGTCGCCAGCCACAACCTCTTCGACATCGCCCTCGCGCTGGTACTCCGGAGCAGAAACAGCGTAGAGGAGGCCATTGAGATCGAGATGCTGGAAGGCATGGCTCCACCCCAGTCCCGCGCGGTGAAGGAAACCGCAGGCGGCCTGCGGGTATATGCTCCCATTGTCAGTGACACGGATTTCGGAAGCGCCCTAGCCTACCTGATTCGCCGCCTCGACGAGAACACCTCGCCTGGAAACTTTCTCGCCAGCCTGTTCTCACTCGAGCCGGGCAGCAAGGAATGGGAGGACCAGAAGAAACACTTCCTGTCGGCTTGGCGATATCGCTACAGGGTGAACCCCACGCCACGCCGCCTCACGTTACCAGATCCCGGGGAGAAAGGATTCCGGAACGAGCCCGACAGCGATTGGACCCAGGAACGTCATCAGGAAGCCCTCACGGCCGCAGAGTCCTGCTGCCAGCACCCCCGAACTGCGAACTTAAGGGAGATCGACCAGACGCTCGTGGCCGCGAAGGCCGGCCAGGCCGGCTGGATGGCCGCCGGGACCGCCAGACGGGCCGAAATCCTGCGCGCCTGCGGGGACCGGATTTCCGCCTCCCGCTTCGAAGGCATTGCCCTCCTCCGCGAGGAAGGCAAGAAGGCCATCGCCGAGGCCGACACCGAGGTCTCCGAGGCGATCGATTTCTGCCGTTATTACGCCGAGACAGGAATGTGTCCACCGGGGGTGCACACCGAGCCGCTTGGTACAGTGGTGGTCGCCCCGCCATGGAACTTCCCCCTTGCGATTCCGTGCGGTGGAGTCGTGGGGGCCCTGATGGCCGGGAACTCCGTAATCCTGAAGCCGGCTTCGAGGAGCGCCCGAATCGGATGGTGGCTCGCCCGGCAACTTTGGCAGGCAGGAGTACCCGAGGAGGTATTGCACTTCGCTCTTCCTGCCGACCGCGGTGCGGGACGGGCTCTGATCGACGACGATCGCACTGATGCCGTCATCCTGACGGGCGCCTATGAAACCGCGCGCATGTTCCAGAGCTGGCGACCGTCACTGAAGCTCTTCGCAGAGACGAGCGGGAAAAACGCGCTGGTTGTTTCCGCCCTCGCAGATACGGAACTTGCTGCCAAGGACCTCGTAAAATCCGCCTTCGGCCACTCCGGCCAGAAGTGTTCGGCCGCCAGCCTCGGCATTCTCGAGGCTGAGGTCTATGACGACCCGGTCTTCCGCCGACAACTGCGCGATGCCGCGGCGAGTCTGAGGGTCGGTCCGGCGAGCGATCCCGCAAGTATCGTGACCCCGGTAATCCTCGAGCCGGACGAGAAACTGACCCGGGCCCTTACGCAATTGGACGAGGGTGAGGAATGGCTGCTCGAGCCGGAGGTTTCCGAGACGGACCCCCTCCTCTGGTCACCGGGAATCAAGCTCGGTGTGAAGCGAGGCTCCTGGTTCCACCTGAACGAGTGCTTCGGCCCGGTTCTGGGACTGATGCGGACCGCCGACCTCGACGAGGCGGTCACCTTGCAAAACGAAGTCGACTACGGACTTACCGCAGGAATTCACTCGCTCGATGAGACGGAAATTGCGCAGTGGAAGTCGAGGGTGCAGGCCGGCAACCTCTACATCAATCGCGGCATGACCGGAGCCATCGTTCAGCGCCAACCCTTCGGAGGATGGAAAAAGAGCAGCATCGGCCCCGGTGCCAAGGCAGGCGGTCCCAACTACGTCAACCTTCTGCGAACCTGTATTGACCTCGAACCGAAGTCTCTCGATCAAGCCAGAGAAGACTATCAAAAGTCCTGGGACTCGCACTTCAGTATCGGACACGATCCCACCGGCCTCCGTAGCGAGAGCAACATCTTCCGCTACCGCCCAAGCCTCGGGGTGATCCTTCGCCTCACGAATACGGACCAGCGCAGCGAAAGCCTCGCCCGCCTGGCCGGCGAAATCACCGGGACCCCCCTCACGATCAGCCGCAGATGTGAGGAGAGCGATGAGGATCTTGCCGCCCGTCTCGCAGGACCTGCCGGAACCAACGAGTTTATCCGCACCCTCAATGGCCCACCGCCCGATGTCGTCCTGAAAGCTGCCTACGAGGCGGGACTCAACTGGATCGATGCCCCGATGAACACTTCCGGCCGGCTGGAACTGACCCGCTGGACGCGCGAGCAATCGGTCACCGAGACCATGCACCGCTACGGTAACGATCTCGGTGGGGCCCGGGCCAGCGCATGAAGCGAGCTTGGGAAAGCACCCTGACCTTGCGTCCGGCACCCTGATTCCTGCACGGGGGATGGGGTGTCCCCTGCTGTCGAAAGGCGGCGCCAGCCTCTTCAGGACCAACCGCCTCGCAATAGGCGGTTCAAGTAACAGGGATCAGGCACAGGATTCCATCCACGCGGGTCGGGGCGGCGTGAGACTATTTCTCGGCCTCTTCAATCGTCTCGCCCGTCGAATCGGAGGGCGGCCCCGAGCGGGTTTAACTTGCTCCGAGGCGTCATCTCGAACGCGAACCGCTCCAACTTGACCCCGCCGGCGATCGTGCTGTCAAAATCGATCCTCCGGATGAACCGCTTCTCGGGAGCGGCGCACTCCACAACGACGCGCTGGCCGGGTGCGATCGTGCACGTGTGCTCTTTCGTCTCGCGGTCGTCCCAACTGTCGTGATAGGTGGCCGTCACCCTCACCGTCGCTTGCTGCTTGCCGTGGTTGACCAGCGTCAGGCCCGCGCGGTCCAGCACGTCCTTGAACCCACCATACTCCGCCGTGCTCGGTTCGCGGTGCTTGCCGGAGAACTTGCGGCGGTAGGCGCCATTGAACGGCTTGACCTGCTCGAGTGTCGGGATGCTGTTGACGTGGTCCGAGACGATCAGGTCGAGGTCGTCGATGACCAGGCCACGATCGGTCGCGAATCCTTTCTCGACGCGTGAGAGAAACAGCGTCCGTTTTCCGTCCTTGCCGTAACCGAGCGAAACGCTTGCGACGGGCCCGTTCAGCTTCGTGCAATCCCATACGCCTGCGTCGGTAGCGATCCGCGCCGTGTGCCGCTCCGCCTCGTCAACCTTCGTCAGCCATTCGTGTGCCTCCAGCGTCGCGAGCATCCACACGTCCGACGACGGTGCGGTCACCGATTCGACCTCGTAAAAGTCGTCCTGGCTGGTGAGCTTCGGTAGCGGTGACGTATCATCAAGGAACATGTCCACCGCCAATTGGGAGAAATGTTCGGCCCGGTGCAGATACGCCGTGTTCCCGGTCATCTCGTGTGCAGCAAGCATGAGCCGGATCGCATTGGCTGTGTTGTCTCCCCACACGCTCCACTGCACCTCCGGATTGATGCTCATGTAGACTTCGGCGGAATCGAGCACGGACTGGCGGAACCGCTTGTGCAATTCGGGTGAGTCATTCCGCTTCAGACGCTCGTACATCATCAACGCAAAGCCGGCGTAATCCTTGCGGTCCTGCCAGGGCCCGCCGATCATGTCCAGCCGATCGGGGTTGAACCTGCCAGTCGCGCGCAGGTAACTCGAGACCGGCCCGAACCCCTTGATGTCCAGCATGTTGTCGGCCACGCTGAGATATGCCGCATCGCACTTGCGCCCATACGCTCGCATCTTGTCAGCCAGCTTCGGATCCTTCGTCTCGATCAGCTTGGCATGGTCGTCGAGCCGGTTCGCCGCCAGCGTGTAACCCACGTACCACACCCATTGCGGGTAATTGCTGCACGGGGCCAAGTGCCCGTTCCCATCACGCAGCGACTCCCAGCGGTTGAGAATCGTGTCGATAGCCCTGAGGTATTCCGGATCGGGCTTCTCCTGATACGCCTGCACCCAGGTGGAGATCATCGCCGAGCCCGGCCAGGGGAACTCCATCCCGCCTCCGGGCCCGTGCCCGTTCGAGTTCGCGTGCCGGCTGAAGTTGCCCGTCTTCTTGTCCGCGACGTAGTGATCCCACAATCCCATCGCGTACCTGTGCAAGGCGGACGGGTTCAGGTTCCAATAGGGCCAAACGTGATTGAACTCGAACGTCCCGCCGCCGCCATCCTTGTCCAGGTTCCAATACGTATGCGAGCCCCACGGATACAGTCCTATCTTTGTCTGCGTATTGGCCATCCACCACGCCGCGGTTTTGTCCGCCTCCTCGGCATAGCGCTTCTCACCCGTCATCCGCGAGAGCCGGTGCATGATCCTCAACAGCGTGAGCTGATCCAGGGGATCGGCGTTGCCGTAGTTGCGGTCCGACCCCCTCAGTTCGCGGTCTCGCTCCCAGCCGGGCATAAACGGCTTGCGTTTCACGTGAGCAAACGGCGGGCTGATCCGCTTACCGGTCCTGCGATCGATTCCCGTCACGAACAGCGGCGTGTGCTTCGGACCGTAGGTGTCTCGCCCGTGCTCGATCATGTAGTCAGCGTATGCACGGGCGATCGTCACGTAGTCATAAGCGGCTAGCGTTTTCTTCCACGCGTCACGCTGGTCCGGAGTCGGCAGCGGTTTGTCCGCCGCCGCGCCACTGACACAAAACACGCAGAGAAGCAGGCAAAGGCCTGAGAGTCTGATCTGTGTCTGATTGGGCATTCTGGTCTTTCGTTACTAGGCTCCGGGTTGCGAGCAATTAGGCAAGCACATCCTTCACCACTGCACCGTGATGGGGTGCGGCCCCAAGAGTTTTCACGCGGGGTGATACATTTTTTCACGCGGGGTGATCCATTCATACCCAAGCGCACACAAAAAGTGCCACCCCACCGGCGGGGTGTGCGGGCGCAGCTGGACCCCCACCCTGATCCGTGGGCACTGAACCGCCTGCCGTGAACCCCGTGAAGGAGACGGGGTAAGGGGTGCAGGAGAAAGTGTTCAGGAGCTTAACAAGCGGGAGGACTACTCTAACAGCACCCGCGGACAGAAGTCCCGCGGGATAAGGGCAACATAAGGGCTCTATCAGAAACTGAAGGCGGCCTCCTCAATTTTCATAACCGATTGATGACCAGACCGTGCCGCCGGAGGGACTCGAACCCTCACTCCGTTGCCGGAAGCGGATTTTAAGTCCGCAGCGTCTACCAATTCCGCCACGGCGGCATTTACCGGTCAGCCGTCGCCATTCGGGTCTGAATCCGGCGCGGGAGCAGGATCCGTGGCTGGTTCAGGCATGGGCTCAGCTACAGGGTCCTCAAGAGGGTCCTCAAGAGCGCCCTCAGGATCTTCAATTGCCTCGATTGCACGCTGGATAAGCCTCCGCAGGTCCTTCTCCTCACCAGCAGCGTCCAAGGCCTCCCGCAAGGCAGGGATACTCGCTTCCGTGCCGATCCGCCGAAGGATCGTGAAGGCTGAGCGCTGCAGGATCCGGTTCTCACCCCCAATGTAGTCAATCACAATCGACTCCATCTGGCTCCCGGACGCAATTAATTCGCTCTCCCACTCCAGCGGCTTGTCTCTCCACAGGAACCTGAGGAGGGTGGGCAACTCCGCGGCTTTCCGGTCGATGAGAAGTTCTATCATGCTCTTCGGCACTTGCTGCTTCTCCGCCACCAGCCTTTGGGCGATGCGCGCCGCCGTGGATTCCGCCCCCTCCCCGGGAAGAGACCAGACCGTGAGCGCCTGGCATATGGTGTCACGGAAATCCGTGTCGGCATCCTCATCGAGCAGGTCGATCAGTTTGCCTGCAATTTCCGGCCGAAAACGGGAGGGCTCGACCATCGAGAGGCGCTGGGCGGCATCCTTCACCCGGTCAATATTGATGTGGTCCAGTTCCTGCCGGTTGAGCTCGATGAATTCTCCGTGGGCCTCGTCACCGAGCCTGCTCTCCAGCTCCGTGCTCGGCTCGACCAGGTTCTCTCCAATCACCGCGATGCGCAGGACGCGCAGGTCTTCATAGACCTCCTCCACCTGGGCAAAGCGTTCCACAAACTCCATGAGCTCAGGCATCTTCAGGCCCACATTTTCCAGCACGAGCAGACACCCCGCCCCCCGGGCATATACAGCTGGCCGCCTGGAAACACCCGTCTTCCGCTGCAGGTAGCGCTGGATCTGATAGCGGAAGTGGTGCCGCGCCTCCGGGGCCCACAAGGCCCATACCGCCTCCTGCCCAAAGGAGACAATAGCCCGCTCAACAGGGTCGTATCCCATCGCCGTCATCGCCTGCTCCTCCGACATCCGGGCCGGAGCCGTCTCGGGAGCAACAGGAGCCGGACCCGCCGGAGCAACCGGGGACCCGGTCTGCGGAGGGCCCGCCTCGGGAAGCGTTACCGAGAATACGAGCACGGCAACGGCCAGCCCCATGCCTCCCAGAGCAGCCTGCTTCCGCCGCCGGACCCCACCGAGAAGCACCAGTACCAGCCCAACCACTACCACAAACCCGCTGAGGACAATCCGCTTTCCACGTTCCATCTCACTGAAGGACCCGTCGCCCTGAACCCCGAAGACGAGAAGCACAAGGTAGAGGACGAGGACCACCATTCCTGCCACCCCGGCCACCGTCCGTCCGGGACTCGGTGGCACGACATCGGCGGCGGTGGCGTTCTCATTGTAGATCGCAGTCTCGAATTGCACCGGGGGTGCGGAATCGCCCGCGGGGGCATTGCCATAGTGGGCCAGTCCCGGCTTCTTGATGTCACCCGGGAAATAGCGTTCTCGCTCCGGAAGGATGGCATCCTCGTCAACCACGAACCGCTTCTCGCAGCCGCCACACTCGACGGTTCGCCCCTTCAACTCTTCACTGACCTGGAACTGCCGCTGGCAGGCGGGACATTGGATGCGGACAGTCATGGAGGGGAATTTTTTCAGGGACCGGGGACAGATTCCCCGTAACAAGACCCACTTTCAACACAATCCGTTCGAACTTTCCCACTGCCGCGGCAGACTTACCCCATCGGGTCAGGGCGACCCCGGGCCCAACCACCATGCGAAGACAGGCTCTTGACCCGTGGTGTTCAGCGGCTAGGAAGGACCTATGCCGCCGGACATCGTAGGACTTTTAACTCTGCAGGAGCGCGATTTACGCCTTCAGGAGCTGCGCAAGGAGCTTGAGCGCATACCCCGTGAACAGGACCTCGCCCGGGACCGCCTTGCCGCTAACCAGCAGGCCGTTGATGAGGCCAAGGCCTCCGTGCAGGAAAACGAAGTCGCGATCAAGACCGTCGAGCTGGACGTGGGTACCCGCAAGGAATCCATCGCCCGGTTGAAACAGCAGCAGTTCGAGACTCGCAAGAACGAGGAGTATCAGGCCCTCGGCGTCAAGGTAACCCACTACTCGAGCGAGATCGATGGCCTCGAGACCCGCGAACTGGAACTCATGGAGCGGGGAGATGCGCTGCGTGGCAGGTTGACGGAGGCGGAAGAGGTCTTCGCGACCACAAAGGGCGGGGTCGATGAGGAAGTCAGCACTCTCCAGAAGCGGGCTGACAACTTCACCCGCGAGGTGGAAGGGCTGGAAAACGAGCGGGAGCAGCTCCTCAAGGGCATGGACGAGAGCCTCATCTCCATTTACGAGCGTCTCCTCAAGCTGAGGGGAGCTCCGGTGGTCGTCCAGATGAGACCCGATCGCCAATGCCTGGGCTGCCATGTGAGAGCAACCCCGGCCACCATGGTCCGGGTTCACGCCGGCAAGGAGCTGGTGAACTGTGAGAATTGCGGGAGAATCCTCTATCCGGAATGATTCCGGCTACCACGCAGGAAAAAACAATTGCATCTCCGGGGGGCATCGTGTAGCCCTCCCGCCCCTCCGGATCCTCCTCCCCCGGATCCCGGAGCTCCCATCCCATCAAGCACCAGAACCATGGACGTCATCCAGAAAATCGAAAAGGAGCAACTCAAGGAAGACGTTACCGATTTCAACGTCGGAGACTCGGTGAAGGTGCACACCCTTGTGCGTGAGGGGAACAAGGAGCGCGTACAGATCTTCGCCGGAGTGGTCATCGCCAAGCGGGGCAGCGCCGTCAATGCGGCCTTCACCGTGCGCAAGATCTCTTACGGAGAGGGTGTGGAGCGTGTCTTTCAGGTCCACTCCCCCCGGATCTCCAAGATCGAGGTCACTCACCGCGGCAAGGTCCGCCGCGCCAAGCTGCACTATCTGCGGAACCGGGTCGGAAAGCGCGCCCTTCAGGTCAAGAGCGCCGACCAGCGCTAGGCAGCGGCCCGCTTATCCAGTTGTTCCCCCACGGACCCGGCTCCAGTCCCGGATCCGTTCCACCTTCGGCTTGTATTTTGACCCGCATCAGTGATTCTGATCTCACGTGCGGATTCCAGTCCCGATAGTCATCGGTGTTTCGCTTGCTGCGGTGGCCCTGTCCTGGTGGCTTCGCACAAAGGACATGGATTTCCTCACGCCCTCCGGGGAAACAAGGCCCCTGCCTCAATTCATGACCGATCCGGACAGCGATTCCGGTCCTCCCGAACCGGTTCAGGGCGCCGAACTCGCCGAGGCAAGTCCTCCGTCCGACCCCCCTATTCCCAGCAACCCGGACTTGGACCTTGGAGATCTCGAGAGCTCTCCGGGATTGGCAGAATACTCAGAACACGCAGGCAGCGGAGCCGGTTACCTCCTGAATCTTGCAACTGAACTGGAACTGAAAGGCTACTTTGCACGCTCTCTCCTCGCATGGGAGCGAGTGCTCGACTCCTGCCACCCCTCACCACCTGAGCGCAAGACGGCCGAAGACGCGGTGACCCGGATCCGCCCTTCCCTCCCGGGATGGAACATCGACCCCGCAGGGGATATTCCACTTGTTCTCCAGCTTAGAGCCCCGCATCCCGCATCCGGCAATCTCAAGCAGGCCATGCAGGAAGCCGCTGACTTCCTCCGCCGGGACTCTGACCTCACGCTACTGATCGAACCACGTATCACCTCCGCCTCCTCGCGAGGCTCCTCCGACGACACCCCGGTGACCATTTCCTTTTCGGGGTCCGGGGACGGGGAGCCTCAGGTCCGCTCCCTCTCGCCCGGCAATGACGAAATCGCGCACTACCGGCTTCTCATTCTCAACAACGCCTACCAGCTGGTCCGCCAGGGGCTTCTCCCCGCCGATGGAATTGTTCCTCCGCAACCACGCAGCAACAACGAGGATCCCGCACTTGATTTCCAGCGCCAGATCACCAGGTTGCACTGGCTCCGTTTCGCTGAATCCCTTAATCGCGCCCGGGCTGCCAACAATTGAATGCGGCCGAAAGGCCTCGCCGCAGGCCCGATTGTCCTGATTTCGAGATACCCTGTGCACAGACGCTGGACAGGGGTGACCAGTAAATGCTCGATTTCCCGTTTGCTCGCTCAGGATGAACGGCCCCGCTTTGACACGGGGCTAAAGTCCCCTCACACTGGAGCCATGCTGAGACCCATTCTCGCCAGCGCAGCACTGCTCGGTTGTCTTGCACCCAGCACCGCTCCGGGGCAGGCCGAAAAGGCCGCGCCTGAGGTCCCCTCCGTCCGGGACCTCGGCAACGGAAAGTTCGAGGTCGGCCTCGTCACCTTTCACCAGCAGAGCCGCGAGATCAGCTTCCCCTCCGAGGTCAACATGAAGGAGGGAGCCCTGGAGTATGCTGTCGTTCACCACAACGGGAAGATTCACGAGGCCATCCTCATCACCAAGGCCCGGCCCTTCCACGTGAATATTGCCCTCAAGATTCTGGGCTACAAGGAATCCAAGGAGCTGTTCCCCATCCTTGATGAGGATTTCCGCCCCACCGGAAAGTTCCCCAAGGTCCCCGAGGCAGTCAGGAATGCCGCGCGGGCCGGCATTCACCTCGAGTGGAAGGACAAACGCGGCAAGGTCCAGATCGCCACCCTGAATGACTGGATCACCCACACCGTCACTAACAAGGCCCTCCCGGCCAAGCCATGGGTCTACGGGGGCTCCTACATCCACAACAATTCCTTCCAGGCCGAGGCTTCCGGCGACATCGTGGCTCTCTTCACCAACAACGCCTCTCTTTTCAACTGGCCGGGACGGGACGGAAATCTCGACGACGTGTGGATTCCCACCAGCGCCCGCGTGCCCGAAGTGGGAACTTCGGTCAAGGTAACCATCAAACCTTTCCTCAAGACCGAGCCCGGCCCCACCGGCAAGGCCAGCCGCTAGGAAGGAAACCTTCCCCCAGAACCTCTCCCTGTCACTCCGCCTTCTCCAATCACCAGCCATCATGAAGACCCTCCTCACCTTCACCCTCGCAGCCGCGACGCTCTCCTCCACCGTTCAGCTCAGTGCGCAGAACCAGAGTGAATACCTCTCCCTCCGCCTCGAAATGGAACGAGCCATCCGCAAGGGCAACGCCTTCCTGCAGAGCCAGCAGGACAAGGATGGTTTCTGGGGAGAGAAGGAAACGCCTGCCCTCTCCGCCCTCGTCCTCGCCGCCATGATGCGCGATCCTGGCCTCGACTACACCAAGGCTCACCCCTCTCATGTCGAACAGGGCTTTAACTGGCTCGTCAAGCAGCAGAAGGATGATGGCGGCATTTACGTCAAGGGGCTCGCCACCTACAACACCTCTTCCTCCATCATGGCCCTTCTCGCCCGTGGAAAGAAGGAGGACGAACCCACCATCCTTAAAGCGCGTGAGTTCCTGATCAACCAGCAGACCGACTGGGGCAACAAGGGAACCTCCGACAACAAATACGACGGCGGCGTGGGATACGGTGGAACCTATGCCCACTCGGACATGTCCAATACCTACCTCGCCTTGGAGGCCCTCTACCACTCGCGCCAGATTGCCAAGGACAACAAGGCCGGCCAGCAACCCGAACTCGACTGGAAGGCCGCTCTGAGCTTCATCTCCCGCTGCCAGAACCTCGAATCCACCAATGACCAGGTCACCTCCGTTGCGGAGGAAGACGAGGGGGGCTTTGTCTACTTCCCGGGAGACAGCAAGGCCGGCGAACGCGAGCTCAAGGACGGACGGGTGGCCCTGCGCTCCTATGGGTCCATGTCCTACGCAGGCCTCCTCTCCATGATCTATGCCGACCTCAACCCCGATGACAAGCGGGTCAAATCCGTCCTCAAGTGGCTCGGCGCCAATTATACCCTCAAGGAGAACCCCGGCCTCGGTCAGCAGGGGCTCTACTATTACTACCACGCCATGACCAAGAGCCTCGTGGCAGCCGGTATCGACCTCCTCGAGCGCCCGGACGGCACCAAGGTAGACTGGCGTAAAAACCTCGGCCGCCTCCTCGTCAGCAATCAGGGGAAAGACGGATCCTGGGTGAACGAAAACTCCCGCTGGTGGGAGAACGACGACATCCTGGTCACCTCCTATGTCGTCCTCACTCTCGAGCAACTCTACTACTCGATTCCCGAGTAGGCCTTTCCGCCTCCTTCATCCGGAAAGGGAAACCGCTCCCCGGACCAGACCCCACCCGGGGCGGTCCTCGGGGAGACAGGATTCGAACCTGCGACATCCGGCTCCCAAAGCCGGCGCTCTACCAAGCTGAGCTACTCCCCGTCAGGACTGGGCGGAACGTCCCCGATTCCTACCTCGCGATCAAGGCCGAACTCACGGACCGGGGCAATTGAGGTCCGCGAAAAGCCCTCAGGGGGCCAAATTTTCCTCATTGCCCGCCAAATCCACTCCCCCAGCCCCGTAAGATGGGCTAGCTTCCGGGTGCCCTGCCCCATAGAATATTGACCGTGGCATGAATTTCCACCTCCGCCTCTCTCCACTAAACCTCGGTCTGGCCGCCTTCGCGTTCGGCTGCGCAACCGCTTCGGCGGAAATTGATTTCAACCGCGATATCCGGCCAATTCTCTCGAACAACTGTCTCTCCTGCCACGGCCCCGACGAGAAAGAAAGAAAGGCCGACCTGCGCTTGGACTCCCGGGAAGGAGCCACCGCTGACCTGGGAGGCTACTCCGCGATTATACCGGGCGATACCGAGGAAAGTGAACTGATCTTCCGCCTCATTACCGATGACATCGAGGAACGCATGCCACCCAAGGGCAAGGGGCGCCCTCTCACCGAGGGGGAAATCGATCTTCTCAAACGCTGGATCGCGGAAGGAGCCCAGTTTGCCCGCCACTGGTCCTACCTGCCCCCCTCACGGCCTGCCCTTCCAGAAGTGAACAGGCCCTCGTGGGCACATCACCCTCCCGACACCTTCGTTCTTGCCATGCTGGAGCGCCACGGCCTGAAGCCCTCTCCGCAGGCAGACCGCTGGACGCTCGCCCGCCGGGCCGCCATCGACCTCACCGGCCTGCCCCCCACCCTCGAAGAGGCGGGAGCCTTCGTAAACGACAAGTCTCCGCACGCCTACTCGGACTATATCGATCTTCTCCTTGCCAAACCGGCCTATGGCGAACACTGGGGCCGACAGTGGCTGGACCTCGCACGGTATGCTGACTCGGCCGGCTACGCCGACGATCCGCCCCGGACCATCTGGGCCTATCGGGACTGGGTGATCCGTGCCATCAACGCCAACATGCCCTTCGACCAGTTCACGGTGGAGCAACTTGCCGGAGACCTGCTTGAACAAGCCACCAATGACCAGCTGGTCGCTACCGCGTTCCACCGCAATACCCTCACCAATAACGAGGGCGGCACTAACGACGAGGAATTCCGCAACGTGGCCGTAGTCGACCGGGTCAACACAACGATGCAGACCTGGATGGGGACCACCATGGCCTGTGCCCAGTGCCACACACACAAGTACGACCCCATCACACAGAGCGAATACTTTCAATTCTTCGCCTTCTTCAACAGCACCGAGGATGCCGACCGCCGCAACGAGGCTCCCCTGACCCAGGTCTACACCCCGGAGCAACGAAACATGGAGGCCAGACTCCGCCGGGAGCTCGGTGAACTCAGGGCCGAGCTGACCATGGACAGTCCCGAACTCGCCCGGGAACAGAAAAAGTGGGAAACAGACCTCTCCATCCCCCTCGTCTGGTCCAAGGTCCAGCCCGTGGTGATCTCAGCCACCAATGGGGTGAAGCTGACAGCCAGTCCGGAGGGCCTGATTCAGGCCACTGGAGCCACTCCCGACAAGACAGTCTACACCGTGGAGTTCCCCATCGCCCACGAGATCCGGGCCCTCCGCCTCGACCTCGTTCCCGTCGACGGCGCAGTCGGCCGGGAAAACAACGTCGTCGTCAACCGGATCGCTGCTACTCATCTTCCTCCCGATTCCGCCGGCGGCATCCGCGGCAAGATCGTCCGCATCGAACTTCCAGGCAGTAACAAGTTCCTGCAACTTGCTGAAGTGCAGGTTCTCTCCGGAGGCAGCAATATCGCCCCGCAGGGAAAGGCCTCACAAATCTCCACCTACCCGGGCGGCCCCGCACAGCACGCCAACGACGGGAACACCAACGGCGACTTTAATGCAAAGTCGGTCAGTCACACCGAGGGAGGAAGCGATCTCTGGTGGGAGGTCGACCTTGGCTCCATGCGTGAGATCGACGAGATTGTCGTCTGGAACCGTACTGACGGGAACACTGCCAACCGCCTTGCCGGATACCGTGTCCTCGTCCTCGACGACGACCGCAGGACCATCTGGAAACAGGAACCGGAGGCCGTCCCCATGCCCAGCACCAGCCTGGCCACCTCCGGGGCGCGGCCGGTACCGTTCGCCGCCGCCAGCGCAGACTTTGCCCAGGATCAGTTTCCCGCCAGCGCAGTCATCAGCACCGGGCTCGACCCTGCCCGCGGCTGGGGACTCGCGCCCAGATACGATCGACGTCATCACCTCCTGCTTCTGCCCGAGACCCCCGTTTCCGCAGGCGGCACCCTCCGCCTCCTCATCCATCAGGAATCGAACTGGCCGCGGACGAGCATCGCCAGGTTCGGTCTCTCCACCACCAGCAATCCCTCCGCCGGTTCCCGTATCCGGATCCCGGCCGAGGTGCGCAAGGCCCTCGAGGCCGTAGCCCGAACGGATTCCCAGAAGGAAATCATCTCGTCCTTCTACCGGACCATCGCCCCGGCCAATACCGGGACGCAGAAGAAGATCCAGGAGCTTGAGAAACAACTCGCCGGCATCAAACCCGCCACCACAGTACCCATCATGCGCGACCTGCCCTCCGGCAAAGGGCGCAGAACCCATGTCCAAGTCCGCGGCAACTACAAGCAGAAGGCCGAGGAAGTCAGCCCCGGAGTGCCCTCGGCTCTCCACGCCCTGCCTGCGGATAAACCCCGCAACCGCCTCACCCTCGCGCACTGGATCATGAGCGAGAAAAACCCCCTCACCGCCCGCGTGATTGCCAACCGGCAGTGGGAGGCCCTCTACGGCACCGGACTGGTCACCACGAGTGAGGAGTTTGGCTCTCAGGGTGAATATCCGTCCCACCCGGAACTGCTCGACTGGCTTGCCATCGAATTGATCGAGAGCGGTTGGAACATGAAGAAGTTCCACAAGCTTCTCGTAAGCATGTCGACCTATAAGCAATCGTCCCGCGTCACGCCGGAACTACTGGAGGCGGACCCCTTCAACCACCTCCTCACCCGTGGTCCCCGCCAGCGACTTTCCGCCGAAATGATCCGGGATCAGGCACTCTTCTCCGGAGGACTGCTCAGCGGAAAGATGTACGGCCCTCCCACCCGGCCGCCCCGTCCCAAACTCGGCCTGCGTGCGGCATTCGGCGGGTCCACCGACTGGAACGACAGCACCGGGGAAGACCGCTATCGCCGCGGAATCTACACCGAGTGGCGTCGTTCGATGCCCTACCCGTCAATGGCGACCTTCGACGCGCCCAACCGGGAAGTCTGCACGGTCCGACGCTCCCAGACCAATACTCCTCTGCAGGCACTGGTCACCCTCAACGACCCTGTCTATCTTGAGGCGGCACAGGCGCTCGCCCGGCGCGCCGTCAAGGAGTCCCCGGACGGAAATCCCTCCACCATCGCCAGCCGTATCTTTCAACTGGCACTCGTCAGACCCGCAAGACCGGCGGAGATCACCCCGCTCACGGGCTTCCACCAGACCGCTTACAAGACTTTCCTTCAGGATACGGAAGGTGCCCGGGCGCTCGCGACCGAACCCATCGGCCCGCCGGACAAGGGAAGCGACCTGGTCGACCTGGCCGCCTGGACCGCCGTCGCCAATGTGGTTCTCAACCTCGACGAAGTTTTCCAGAAGCCATGACCAAGATTCCCTCCCTCCCCATGAATCCCGCTGAAGCACGCCTGCAGCACCTCACCCGCCGCCACTTCCTGCGCGACTGCCAGGTCGGCCTCGGCGGAATTGCCCTCACAACCCTCGGCGCGGGAAAACTGTCTGCAACGGAGGGATCCGAAAACCCTCTGGCGGCCCGGAAACCGCATTTTGTCCCCAAGGCCAAGCGTGTCGTCTACATCCACTGTGCCGGCTCCCCACCGCACCTCGACCTCTTCGATTACAAGCCGGAACTGGTGAAGCGCAGTGGTCAGGACTGCCCGGACGAGTTCGTCAAGGGCAAGGAATTCGCCTTCACCAAGGGCATGCCCAAGCTGATGGGCACTCCGCGCACCTTCAGCCAGCACGGCAAGGGTGGGGTCTGGATGTCTGATGCTGTTCCCCACTTCCACGATATCGCGGACGAGATGTGTGTCATCAGGTCGATGCATACCGACCAGTTCAACCACGCCCCCGCCCAGCTTTTTCTCCTCACCGGTTCGCCGCGCCAGGGACGCCCCTCCATGGGCTCCTGGGTTACCTATGGTCTCGGAAGTGAAAACGACGACCTCCCCGGCTTCGTCGTCATGATCTCCAGCGGGACCCAGCCCAGCGCTGGCAAGAACGCCTGGGGCAGTGGCTTCCTTCCCTCGGTCTTCCAAGGCGTGCAGTGCCGCTCCAAGGGCGACCCCGTTCTCTACGTGAAGGATCCCAAGGGCATGTCTCGGGAACTTCGCCGACAGGGACTCGACGCCCTTCGAGCACTCAACGAGCAACAAGCCAGGGATCTCGGAAGCCCCGAAACCCTTACCCGCATTGCCCAGTATGAGCTCGCCTACCGCATGCAGGTCTCCGTCCCCGAGGTCATGGACATCTCCCGGGAGTCCAAGGACACCCTCGAAGCCTATGGCGCGACTCCAGGGGGATCAGGCCTGTCCAATAACTGTCTTCTCGCCCGCCGCCTTCTTGAGAAGGGTGTGCGCTTCGTCCAACTCTTCGACTGGGGCTGGGACTTCCATGGGACCAATCCCAAGGAGGATATCCGTGACGGCCTGACCAAGAAATGCGCTACCATGGACAAGCCAGTCGCGGCCCTCATCCGCGACCTCAAGGAGCGAGGCCTCCTCGAGGACACTCTTGTGATCTGGAGCGGTGAATTCGGCCGAACCCCCTTCCGGGAGGGTCGTACCGCAAAAGGCAAGGTGCTCGGCCGTGACCACTTCCCCGATTGTTACTCGATGTTCCTTGCGGGAGGCGGTGTGAAGGGAGGAACGAACTACGGTGAGAGCGACGAACTCGGCTTCAGCCCAGCTCAGGGTCCAGTCCATGTCCATGATCTCCAGGCCACCATCCTTCACCTCCTCGGCTTCGACCACGAACGCCTTACCCACCGCTTCCAGGGCCGTGATTACCGCCTTACCGATGTCCACGGTAAAGTCGTGCAGGGCGTTCTCTCCTGAGAACACTCCGCCTCTGAAAACCGAAACCGGAATGAAGGAGCAAAACTCGCCCGAGAATCTGGCGGATTCCGCATTCCGAACGCTCTCGGCCGTCTCGTCCGCCCTGCCCCGGAGCAGCTCTCTCAATCAGGAGATCAGGGATGCCATCGCGGCTCAGGAGCGCGGCTACTACCTTCCGGATGAGGACGAGCGCCTTCGCAACGCCTATGTCCATTACCTGGGCCTGCGTGCAGCCCTCTGGGAAACCGTCCAGACCCTGCGACCTCTTCTCGACGAGCGACGCAATCCCGACTGGAACCTCAGGCTCCGCCTCTTTGGCCTCGCTTTCTGTGCGACGGCCATGCTCACGCGCAGCGCCGGCTTCATCGTATCCCTTGCGCGCGACCGCCCCGTGGTATGGAACAAGCTCGATGAGGCCGAACCCCGTTTTCATCTCGAGGAGAAGAGCTTCACCGCGATTTATCGCAGCTTTTCATCCGCACGCTGGATGTGGCGCTATCACGAGGCCTGGCACTTTTACAATACTCATCGAAAGGAGGTGGCCGGGGCTCTGGAGGACGCTCAAATGCACCTCGTTTCAAAATGGCTCCAAGCCGAGGAGCCCTTCTTCGAAAACAGCCGCCGTGAGTTCATCAAGCGCAAGATCCGCTACCGCCTTCACGCCTTCAAGCTGCGGCAGATTTCAGGCTACAAGCGCGTCATGTTCCACCTCTTCCGGCTCAGCGGAAGCGCCATTGCGGACATGAAGCACCCCTTCGTACGAAGAAACGGAAAAAAGCACCGAGTTACTCCTGAACTCCGTGCCGCGACCCAGAAGATTCTCGAGGCCGGCGACATCATTGTGACCCGCCATGATGATGCCATGAGCAATCTTTTCCTTCCCGGGTTCTGGCCGCATGCCTCCCTTTACATCGGCGACGCGCAGCAAAGGGCGAGCCTCGGCCTTCCCCCGATCCATCATCCGGGGGCCAACGTGCTGGAAGCGAGGAAGGATGGCGTTCTCTTCCGCCATCTCAATGAGACACTCAGCGTCGATGCCTTCGTCGTGCTGCGACCGGGCCTGCAGGATGCGCACCTGAAAGAAGCCCTCACCCGGGCCATCAGCCACGAGGGGAAACTCTACGATTTCGTCTTCGATTTTCGAACTGCAGACAAACTGGTATGCTCCGAGGTCCTCTATCGGGCATACCACGGGGTTGGCCCCATAGCGTTTGAACTGGTTAAGCGCTCCGGAAAGCTTGTCCTTCCCCCCGAAGACCTTATTCGCCAGTCCCTGTCCTCGGGTTTCTTCGAACCCATTCTCTGCTACGGAGCCGGGAACGACGAGATGCTTCTGGGCAACGCCGCAAGCAGGAAGCTCCTAGCCACCCTCGGCAAAGCGGCTCCCCCCGTCGAGAACGTGCCCGGATACGGGCTCCAGCCCCAAAAGGCAGGTTAACAACAGCACCAGAAATTCTCACCCTCGGCATAACCCTCCGCTCGTGCCAGCTCCCTTACCTTTTCGCGGCCTCCTCCGATTCCAACGGCGCTGAGCAGGACTGCATCCCGCCAGCGGGTTCCGAACTCTTCCTGTCCCACCACGGGCACCCCGGCGATTTCCTCACCTACCCGGCGGGGGTGAACCTCGAAAAACCCCCGGACCGACACCCCCTTCCTGCCCAGCATCCTCGCAAGGCGTTTGCCGATCGGCCCCGCTCCACAAATGGCTACTCCCAGGGAGGAAACCTCCGGTTCACAAGAAAGGTGGTGCGCCTTCATCCCCCAGACCTGCTCTTCGGCATAGGCAGGATGTGTCCGGGTTAATCGTCCCGGACTGTCACGCCAGGACAACACCGTCTTCTCCATTTTTCCGATTCTCATTCCGGCCCGTATCATCCGCAGGAACAGGTCGTGGTCCTCGGCCCATTCCACCTCGTGGTAGCCCCCGACCGCCTCAAAGCCAGACCTTCTGAACATAAGCGAAGGCTGAATCACAGGACACTCCACGAACCGTTCGCGGGCTATGTCCTCAGAGTCAAGCAACCCATTGACCCAGTCCACATAACGCTGCATCCCCTCTCCCTGCGCCTCCAGCAGGCGCACTCCACCGCTCACCGCCGCGCAATCGGGCGAGTTTTGAAGAAACTGATATTGCGATGACAGCCGGTCCGGATGAGAGACGTCATCCGCATCCATCCGGGCGATCAAGGGAGCCCGGCAAGAGGCCATGGCCTCCTCCGCTGCCCGCCTGACACCCCTGTGGGTTCTCTCAAGAATACGTATGCGAGGATCCCCGTAGCTCTCCACGATCTCGCCGGACCTGTCACTGCAGCCATCGAGAAGTACAACGAGCTCAAACGATTCCATGCTCTGGCGAAGACAGCTCTCAACCGCCTCAGCAATGGTCTCCTCGGCATTGAAGACCGGGAGCACGATGGAAACCGGGGGCTCACTCATCCGCCTGGAGAATCATCCATTCCGCGGGCCTGTGCGCGCCCCTCCTCGTCGACTCCGATGATCATGGGGCGGCAGCACACCTCGCAGTCGTAATCCAATTCCGTCGGACATTCGGCCAAAGGAGGAACCGGAACCGTAAAGAACTCGAAACAGCTCGGGCACTGCACCTCGCTCAACCCGTTCATCCTAGCGTTCTACCCTGAGGCGCACGGATTCCCCGTGAGCATCCAGCCCCTCGATACGGGCAAATTCCTGCACGACTGGCAGCGACTTCTTCACGGATGCAGCATCCATCCGGACGATGCTTGTCCGGCGTTGGAACTGATCGGCCCGCAGACCTGAGAAGGACTTGCCGGCCCCTCCGGTTGGCAGGGTGTGACTCGGTCCGGCCAGGAAATCCCCTACCGCGATGGCAGACTGGTTGCCCAGGTAGATTGCTCCCGCCGTCCTGATCTCCGCCAGACGCTTCCGCTCATCCCGGACAACAAGGGACAGGTGCTCGGGCGCAAACAGATTACAGATTCGAACCGCCTCATCCATGGTGGGAACGAGCAGGGCAAAGCCACCCTTCTTCAGGGACTCCTCGATATAAGCGGCCCGCGAGAGCCGCTCCAGTTGCCGGGCGATCTCCTTCTGCACACGCTTCAGGAGGCTCGCGGAGGTTGTCACAAAGCCCACCACACTGTCGCCCCCATGCTCGGCCTGAGCCAGGAGATCAGCTGCTATGCAGACCGGGTCGCCACTCGTGTCACTCACCACGAGAACCTCACTCGGTCCCGGAAGCAGATCGATCGAGACTGCCCCCACCAGTTGCCTCTTGGCCTCCACGACGAATGCGTTGCCTGGGCCGAAGATCTTATCCACCCGTCCCACGCTTTTCGTTCCAAGAGCAAGAGCCGCCACTGCCTGGGCGCCCCCCACCTTCAACACCTCGGTCGCACCAGCCTGCTTCAGGGCATACAGCAATTCCGGATTCACCTTGCCCGTCACTCCCACCGGGGTGGCAGCCACGATCTCGGGAACCTTGGCCGCCTGCGCGAATGCCCCCGTCATCAGGGCGGTGGATACGAGGGGCGCCTTCCCACCCGGGACATAAATCCCTACCCGGTCGAAAGGAACGAAACGTTCCCCCACCACCGCACCCTCGGCATTCCGGCGCTTCCAGTCCTTCCGCAGGCTTTCTCTCGCAAAGGCACGGATGTTGCGGCGGGAGGCCCGGATGGCCCGCTTGGTTGCCGGAGCCACCTGCTTCTCTGCCTCCACGAATTCCGCCTCGGAGACAAAGAGACTACGAGGAGTCAATTTTGCACCATCAAACTTCCGGGTCAGGTCGATGAGAGCACGGTCACCCCGCTCACGCACCTCGTCCACGATTCCCACCACCGTCTTCTCCAGCTCCCGGGACGGTTCCGCCCGGCGGTCAAGAGAGTCCACGAATTTCCGGTATCCCCGGTCCCGGTATGAAACGACGCGCATGAACGTGACTTACCCCTCTGCCAGTCCTTTTCAAGCGCCAAGCCCTTGTTGCGGGTCCTGCAGGGTCCCGGAGGAGACCAAAGCCCCCACAAATACACTCCCGGTGGGACGGCACGGCGCTACAGATCTACCACATCCTGTCCGGCTCCTTTCTTTTCTTTCAGTTGGCCTCTCCCCGTCAGGATCGTCCCTGTCTCCATCGACAGGAACCGCCTCGGCCGCGGCAGGGGAAGATGCGTGACCCACCGGGATTCCCCGGTCATCACGAAGAGAGGCGCAAGGCCTCTTCTGAAGGGAAATGGGCCCTCCCGGGGCACGGATGTCACCCCTTCCCCGGGAAATTGCTCCGCCTAATAATATGGCCGAAGCATGAGGTAGACCACCGGACCGGTCACCGCCACATAAAGCCATACCGGAAAAACCCGTGCCGCCAGGACCCGATGCCGGGCGAACTGGTTGGTTACTCCATAGACAAAACTCAGCAGGATGAAAGGCAGGCTCAGCGCAGCCAGGGCTATGTGAGACAGCAGGACGACGAGATAGACGGTCCGCATCGGTCCCGCCTGCGCTCTCTCCGCATCGTCCAGCTGCCCGTTGCGATCAAGGTCCCCGAATATCGTCTCCGGAGTCGTGAAGTGATAGGTCACGTAGGAGAGCAGAAAAAGCAGGGAGCAACCCATCGCAGCATAGATCCACCGCTGATGCGTGGCCACCTGCCCCCTCTTGATGGAAACGAGCGCCAGAATCAATGCTACCGCTGCACCAGAGTTCAGTATAGCGTGTAACGGGGGAAGAAAGGACAGGCTCACCCCTTCCGGCAGGCCAATTTTGACCTGGCGCATCAGACCCACAAGAAACAGGACAAGCGCTGTAATGATCCACACCGCAATCCTGAGATTACGGGCCAATGCCAGATTGGATTCCCTGCCGCGCACGGCATCCAGCTCGCTCATCGTAGTGCGGTCTTGTCTTCTGCCTCAACGTCACTCCCACCCGGGTTTTCACCCTCGTCCTCCTCAGGCCGGGCTGCGAGGCTCTTCATGATCGATTTGCGTAGATCCTGAAAGTAATGATCGCGTACATTCTCCCCCCTCGTCCGGGCAAACTGGAGATCACGCTTCTTGATGCACTTCCAGCCGTCGAAGACCAGCAGGGCGCGATCATGTGAGAAGGGAGTGGTGGCCGGCGGCACGTCGTTCTTCACCACCTTCATGAATCCCATCTCCTTTTCGAGGTATTCGTAAACCGGGCCCGCCTCTCCACGGAGAAACCACCAGTTGGCACTCCTCGCCTTCATCTTCTCGGCATACTGCTTCAACTGCTCCAGCTGGTCGTTTTCAGGATCAATCGAAATCGACACCACATGGAAGTTGGGATCATTCCCGAATTCCGCATAGAGGCCCTGTAGATCCTCGTAGGCGGTGAGGAGGCAGTTCGGGCAGTTGGCGAAAAAATTCGTGGCCACCCACACCTTGTCTTTCAATTGCGAAAGACTGACCTCTTTTCCCTCCTGATTCATCAGGGTGAGGTCTCTCTCGAGGCTTCCGAAATCCTCTGCAACCTCCCCACCGATCTTATCAACAATCGGCACGAACTTGCGCTCTCTCACGCCCCGCAGCCAGAACGAGGTCGCGAGCACGCCCGCACTCAAGATGGCAACCACAACATAGATACTGATGATTTTTTTCCGGTCCGTCATGAAACTACCTTAACCTTCCTTCAAATTTCCCTGCAGGATGTAGTCAAACACCTCCAGAATCCGCTCCCTTGCTTTCCCGTGGTCGTCCACATGCTCCGCGGCCTTGTATTTTTCGGCCCTCGCCGGGTCGCTGTCGAGCATCTGTCTCGCGTCCTCCTGCACTTCCAGAGCCTGATTGAGGTCGAAGTGCGGTTCGAGGACGTGAAGATTCTCGTCGATGAAGACCAGGGTGGACCGAAACCGCTCCAAGGGTCCCTCCGGAGACGAAATCTTCTCCTCGACCTCCACCCGGATCTTGTGGCGGATGTATCCCCGGACGGAATCCTCCTCCGCCTGAACGAACAGCCAGCGGTCATCATCGACAACCCCGAGTTTCTCCAGAAAGGCTCTCAATTCCTCCGGACTGTCCTCTTCCGCATCAATGGTGAACCCCACGAATCGTAGGTTCTCATTGTCGGAATGCTTCTTCGAAATCTCCACCATCTGGTTGAGCACCTGCTCCATTCGCGCCTCCTCCTTCAACGAAACGGGTGTAAACAAGGTCACCCTGCCCTTCAGCTGATCGGTGGAGAAGGCCCTGTTATTCTGGTCCCGCCCGAAGAACACCTCCGTGAGCCGCTGCACCACATGCGGGCGCTGATCACGCTCCTCCGCGTTCAGCTTCACCCGGTAGGCCACCGTCACCAGAATCCCACCGATCATCATGATAGCCGCGATAGCCAGCCCCGTCTTGCGCAACTGGGCAGGGTTGCGTTCGGCTGGTTCAAGGGGACCGATCTTTCTCGCCACGCCGTGTGAAACGTAGGACAGGAAAGAGAGATTGGAAGGGGAAATTCCCGGATCGTCGGCCGCTCTGACTCTTCTCCCCGCCCCTATCGCCAGTCAACCGCAAGCACAGTGAAGATCACCGGCAGGTAAAGCAGGGTCAGCAGGAAAAACCTGCGAAAGGCAAGCCGCTCCCCGGAGACCGCAAAGCGTACAGCCAGCCACGCCAGCAGGAGACCAGCACCCAGCCCGGCCCACCCAAAGAGCCACCCGGTGAACTCCAGCACCCAGCCCAACAACGCCAAGCCCCCGAGCAGGATCGAAAAAATACCGGCGAGCAAGCCCGAACGGCGTCCGCTCTCATCGCCGTCCGACCACATCCGGAACCCGGCTTCCTCATACTGCTCCCGGCAGAGCCAGTTGATCGATACAAAGTGTGGAAGCTGCCACAGGAACAGGAGCGCGAATAGAAACCAGCCCCGGGGATCTCCGACCGCGCCTCCCCCTCCCACCCAGCCTATGAGCGGGGGGATGGCCCCGGGCACTGCACCCACCAGGGTGTTGATCGAACTACGGCGTTTGAGCGGAGTGTAGACAAATACGTATATCGCTATTGTGATTGCCGCGAGAAAGCCCGCTCCCCGGCCGACCATCGCAGCGAGGTGAATGATGCCAAACCCGCACAGGACCCACCCAAGGAGAAAAGCCCATACCGGAAGCACCCGCTCGGCGGGCAGCGGACGATCCGCGGTGCGCTGCATCCGTGCGTCTTCCTTGATTTCCATCAACTGGTTGAAAACCGCGGAACCGAAGGCCGCCGCCGCCGTCCCGAGCAACGTGTGCACCACGAGCCCCAGACGTGAGAACTGCCAGCCATCCTCGACTGAAAGCGTGGCGATCAGGAACCCGAAGAAGGTCGTGATCAGGACGAAGACGTTGAGGCGCAGCTTGATCAATGCCGCCAGGTCGGCCCGCAGGGTGGGCTCCGCCCCGGGTTTTTCTTCCAGCTGTGCTGCTTCCTCCGTCATCCCGGTCCTAATGTGCCCCCTGCTTGCCCCAATCGCAATCCCTGTCAGGCCAGGATCCTCCAGAAAAAACCTGCCCTTTTCTGCGACTACCCGCTTACATCCGCTTCATGAAATTCGCGATCTGCAACGAGACCTTCCAGGACCGCAGCTTTTTCGAGCAGTGTCAGGCCGCTGAAGCCCACGGATACACCGGAATCGAGATCGCCCCCTTTACCCTCGCCGACGATATCGCCGACCTTACCGGGCCGGACCTCTCGGAGTGCCGCCGGGCCGCCACCGACCACGGCCTCGAAATCATCGGAATCCACTGGCTTCTGGCCAAGACCGAGGGATATCACCTCACCAGTCCCGACGACAATGTTCGATCCGCCACCTCCGTCTACGCCCGACAGTTGGCCGATCTCTGTGCTGCCCTGGGTGGAAGCGTCATGGTCTGGGGAAGCCCCCAGCAACGCTCCCTTGAGGAGGGATGGGACTACGGAGAGTCCGTGGAACGGGCCGTGGAGGTGCTTCGCCCCGCCGCCGAGTATTGTGCCGAACTCGGAATCACCATCGCAATGGAGCCCCTCGCCCGCTCCGAGACCAATTTCCTCAACACGGCCGAAGAGACCACGGCCCTCCTTGAT
>Ga0163179_10000195_pt1 | contig 42352 bp, 20 predicted proteins | sample AtlANTMetagenome_FD_109643 | JGI IMG/M metagenome (GOLD analysis project Ga0163179, IMG submission 109643) | Marine eukaryotic phytoplankton communities from the Atlantic Ocean - Atlantic ANT 2 Metagenome | ecosystem: Environmental > Aquatic > Marine > Oceanic | place: North Atlantic Ocean... | reverse complement strand
CTGTCTAGAGATTCTAGAGTTAGGTGACTTAGAAGTACCGATCTCCATACCACCGTCAAACGGTCTGTGTAGGAAGAATCCATCAGGTCTTACATAGATGTAAGAAGGAATCATGTAGTTAGTACCAGTCTGAGTGAAAGTGAATGCACTATCAACGATCAAGTTATCGTCATCAGTAATAGCAGTAATCATATGTCCTTCAATAACACCAGGTGTACCACCTGTTGTATTAACAATCTTGATTGTATCACCAATCTTGAAGAATCTTTGGAAGGCAGCATTAGTACCTGTAACTCTTCTTGATCCAGATGTAACAGCAACTGTACCTGTTCCTCCAACTTCACCAGATAGTGCAGCAGAGATCAACTGGTGGAATCCAGAAGAGGTTCCTGTGATGTCTACGATGTTAGTTCCAGCAAGTGCGTCTGCTAATGACTCAGTAAGCTTGAAGTGAGCGTTATCAATAACAACCACATAGTAGTCCTTATTATGAGTCAAACCAGAGATAGTGCTGTTACCATTGTTATCGTAGATAACTCTAGTACCAGTAGCATAGTAGTGGTTAGCAATGTTAATCCAGTTGTCTGTACTATTAACATCAGTACCAGATCCATCAAACTGTTTTACAGAAGGTGGAACTTTGAATGGAATTGAAACTTCAAGTTCTGTCTCGGAGATTGCCTTAACAGTAGTGTAAGAACCATCAACAACACCGAAGTCGGCAGTTGTGTTCTCAAACTCTTGAATACCAGATCCAGTAGAATTTAATGTAATTGCACTACCATTAACACTGTTAGCTAATGAGAATCTATCTCCATTAACAGTCTTAATGTAGTAAGAGTTACCACTTGTTAATCCACCAATAGCACCACTTGCACCTGTGTACTTAACAACTTCGTTATTAGAGAACTGGTTAGTTGCAATGTAAATGGAGTTCTTTAATGGGTTATCAAGAACAGCACTTAGTCTCATTTGACCATCACTACCAGCCAATCTCATTGGTCTAGCACCTGTACTTGACTTGATTCTAAATCTGTTATTATCGATTCTATCAATGTACCATGTACCACTAGCAGTGTTAGTTCTATTACCATGCCAGTCATAGTAATAATGAACTGAACCCCCAGATGGGAATGACATTGTAGTGGATTGGTTATTAGTAAATCCGTGGTTTGCATAGTAGAAACTATCATTTGTTGATTGGTTTCTCTTGAGGTGAATCCAGAACATATTAGTTCCGCCATCTTCACCAATACTTCTGAAGTAATGGTTCATAGTACTGTAATAGTACGACTGAACATACCACCAATAGTACTCATTACCACGCATACGGAAGTACTGTCCACCAGACCAAGTATCAGAGTAGAAACTTGTTACCCAGTAACTCTTACTACCAGCATGACCTCCTAGACCACCAATGGTATAACCATAACTTGTTCCACCATTGTTTTCGGTGTTAACACCATAGTTATAGTCGTCAGTAATGAAGTCGTATTGACCCTGCCAACGAGAACTAGTACTCAATGGTAGACTTTGTAGGTGATATCCATAGGTTCTCCAATAAGTACCAAATGCAAATCTCCATGAGTAACACCAGTAATACCACTGTGCACCATATCCACCACGCTCTGGCCTCTGAGTAGAGAAGAACGCTGTCATCTCCCACTGCTGACCACCTAATCCATAAGTACCATTGACTGTCTGGAAGTCATGTCCTGAATAAGTTCCTCCCCAGTTCCAATAGTAAGTATAGAAACGTGTATGCCACTGTGCGTAAGACTTATATTCTCTGTAACAAGAATAACATAGTCCAAGCTTATGCTTACCATATGACCAGTTACCATCCCATGTTCCACTATAAGTTTCACTTAAGTTAACACGACCATAGTTTCTTCTCTGAGAATGGTGTAATGCTATTTTAGAACTATCTACTCTTTCAATAAAGTATACCTGCATCCTACGGCAATCACCGATTGGACGTGCTCCTGGGGGTGGATAATAAAGCATTGCATATCCGTTTTGGAGATTATGTGCACTATCAAACGAAATCGTATTGTTATTGTAATCTACTTGTGACGCATCAAATGCTAGAGTATATGTTGACTCATAGTTATACGGAGTGATCTTAGTCATATCCGCATCTATGTTCACATTAGCTTGCTGTGTAACATCAACGTATGTGTTACCATCAGGAGCAGTATTACCAGGTTCCTGAACTTCAAGAATCTTAGGAGATACAGTGTTAATGAAGTAGAAGTTTGTGTTATCAGCAAATCCGTGCTCAGAAACTGTGGTTAGATAAACCTTAGAGTTTGTTGTAGGAGCAAGCATTGCTATTCCAGAATTAACTCCAGCAATAACAGCACCAGTTGCTGTTCCACCAGTATGCGTGTGAGTAGAGGTATCTGTAACAGGACCTTGACCACCGTTTGCATTAATTGTAATTGTAGTTGCAGTAGTTCCAGTAATAGGAGTTGCTACGTTGTAAATATAGTCAGCACCATTAGCTGTATTAGCACCAGAAGCACGAGGATATGACTTAACGGTTGAGTTTCCGTCTCCGTGATAATCACAAGTCAGTTTAATAGATTCTGTCTTGATCTTAATGTTTTGACCAGTTTCTAAAGTATGAGAACCAATGGTCAATACCATATCACCTGAAATTGGGTTATATGATACGTCAGTAACATCAATGTTTGATATAGATGAACCTGCGTTACCAGCCATATTAGGATGGTTAGCACAATAATAGTAGAGGTTCTCAGGACTAGCGTTGTTAACGTAGATTCTTACGTAAGCACCAGCTTGTCCAGGAGTTCCATGCTCATAAACATATGTTGTATAAGCAGAACCACCACCATGAGTACCATCAGGAGTTGCGGAGAATCTTAGTGGGTGTGTTGCTACAGTAACATCAGACAAGTCGAAAGTATAGATACCCTTTCTTGTCATTGAGATAGATGGATAAAGTTGTCCAACACTATCACCTGTTGTATCAATCAGGTATTTATTACCTTCTGCATTAACTCCACTAGTTGCAATAGTTAGAGCTTGTGTAATATCAATACCAACACCAGTAACATCTTCTCCATCTTGGAATACACCGTTAACTGATCCAACATAGAAATCGTTTCCTTCTATACGAAGAACAGTACCACCAGCAGATGTTGTTGCTCCTGCAATTACAGTACCAATAACCCAATCGGATGGAGGGGCAGTTGTAAATGTTAATTTTGTAATCGCAGAAACAGTAACCTTATAGTTGTAAAGGTCAGACACAATACCAATTGATTGATCTAGACTGATCTGAGAACCTTGGAAAAACTTACCTGGAATAATAGATGTATAAACACCTTGCAATTCTCTAGTTGCTGGTTGAGCTGATCTTGCTTTATAAGTAAAGGTTGTAGATGTAGGTACAGCCTGAATAATATATGTACCTTCTGCAGTAACAGATGCAAGACCTGTAACTGTGATAGGAACACCACTCGTAAGGTTGTGGTCGAAACTTGTACTAACTGTAATAAGCTCGTTACCTTGAACAGCTTCTACTTTCGAGATAAAGGGGATAGTAGTATCTGAAGTAGATGCAAAGAACGATGGAATGTTATTAATCGTCTGAATCGTTTCCCACTTAGAAGCCTGTGGTCCGTACTCAAAGTCGGTATCAACGAGGTTTTCTGGATTTGATACTCTTAACTTTGATACAGCGTCAACAAATGTCTCAGACGGTTCAAACTTAACGGAATCATCTTCCTCAAGAATTTGAAGTGCATCTGTATTAGACATTGATGTCGTATCATACAGCAATGTGATTGTTGTATGATCGGACGTTGCGTCATAGCTAAACACTCCAGTTCTGGTAGTGTCAGCAAAGTTATAGATAATTTGGTTATCCGTTGTGTTAGTTATCAACAACATTCTTCGCTGGTGCTTATTACCATGCAAAGTAACTGTTCTTGCAGCTGCGTCAAACGCATAATCAAAGAGCAAGGTTTTTGCCATTTTCTTTTAATCCCCTTTTAAATGTTTATGAGTGGTTCATCAATTCAGTGCAGATCATTACATATAAAATCTGATGTTGATGGGTTTTGGTTTACCAACCAAGGGCGGCCATCATGCCCATACTTGTTGTTACTTCTGCAGTAACATCGTCTCTTCGAGCAAATTCTATGCCCCCTGCAGTTGCTCCATCATGGAGAACAAGGGTCATTTTCGTAGTATCTACGGTCAATTCTCCAAGAGCTCCAGTAAATGTTGACTGTTGTACCGTAGTACCTCGTCTCAACTGTACCTGCTTAGTCATAGTTTTCCCTCGAATTTATGCTTCTTTTATTTATACCATCAAAATCTTCAGTTATATTATAGTTGCAAACATAAATGGTGGCTCGAATGTTCTAAGCTCATTGAGAGACTCTCCACTGAGAGTAATTGTTCCCTCTGCAATGTATGCAGCTCTGACAAATTTATCATCCGCACTACCACCAATTGTTGTAAGAAGAATATTTTCATAGTCAACAGTGGCAGATTCAACTCCTCCACCAAAGGCAAATAGTGTTCCGTGAGGAGCAACATATCCAAAGGTACGTTTGATATCTGTAACTTCACCAGATACAACGTAATCAACATCACCTGGTGGATCAGAATGTGTAAGCTTAACATCGCTAACTGCTCCAGTGATATCACTAAAGGAACCAGATCCAACATATCCTTTACGTACAAAGGCTTCTGCACCATGACCGAAGATATCGTATAGAGTTGTATCTTCGTAATCAACAGTTGTAGATTCAGCAGCTCCAGATGCAGTGAATAGAGATCCAGATCCTTCAAACGCTCTTGCACGTACATCACCAGAATTACCACTAATGGTTGCAGTACCAGATCCATGATAATGATCTGTCTGGCTTTCAACTGAAGTACCAAATACAGTTGCTGTACCAGAACCAATGTTGTTAGGTGTGAATATATCTCTTGCTTCACCACTGAATGTAACAGTACCAGATCCAGGAATAATAACTGTTGTTGTAGATTCAGTAGCATTACCTGCAGCTGTGTAAAGTAGTGTACTTTCTGGTGGGTTTGTAGAAATTGCTTCTGCGGAACCACCTGCTGTAAATAGGGATCCAGATCCAATCCAATCTCTTGTGATCCGAACATCTGTAACTTGACCAAATATTGTTGCTGTACCAGAACCAATCCAACTTGGGATCCATCTGATAAATGCTTCTCCTGTAAACGTAAGAGTACCAACACCGACTTCTGGAGCTGGAGTAAAGCTCTCTGCTTTTGTACCAGAAATGGTAATAGAACCAGATCCAGTAAATATCCTTGCTCTCGAATCTGCACTGTCTCCACTGACTGTGAAGATTCCAGTACTGACCTCGCTTGTGGAGATAGATTCTGCTGAACCAAGAGCTGTAAATAGAGATCCAGAACCAGTAATGTGTGGTGTATAGAATCCAACTCCAGCACCTGAAAGACTGATAGATCCAGAACCAATCCACCTTTCGGTATGTTTCTCTGTACCAGCACCTGTCCAAGTATAGAGAACTGTATTCTCTGGAGGATTTGTAGTTGTAGATTCTGCAGAACCACCAGCAGTAAATAGTGATCCAGAACCAACCCAATCGTCTGTCTGTCTCTCGACTGCTGTACCAGATAGACTGATGGATCCAGAACCTGTCCATGCCTTTGTAATAAGAGGTTCTGGGATAGCACCAGATAATGTACTTGATCCAGAACCAACCCAGTTTTCTGTGTGTCTCTCTGTAGCAGTACCTGTAGGTGCAAGTAATACTGTGCTTTCTGGAGGATTTGTTCCGATAGATTCGGATGCTCCAGCAGCAGTAAATAGTGATCCAGATCCAATTTCTCTGACTGTTGCCTTGAGATCTGATACTGCACCACTGATATCGTATAGACCAATACCATCGATATTTGCAGAGAAGCTTTCTGCAGCACCACCAACTGAGAACAATGAACCAGATGCAGTCCAGTGCTTCGTGATAAGTGGTTCTGGAATTTCTCCTGATAGGATATACTTTCCATCTTTGGCAACCCAAGAAGGTGACCATTGACTCTCACTAATACCAGACCAAACAAATAGTGCAATATCCTCTGGAGGATTCGTACCAACTGCCTCGGCAGAACCACCAAATGTGGATATGTTACCAGAACCACCAAGGATGTAACGAACTTTAAACTGTACCTCACCTGATACGTAGATTGAACCACTACCAGTGATGTGTGGAGTGTAACGATTACTAGAAGTGCCTGATAAAGTAACAGATCCAGATCCAATTTCTCTGAATACTGCTTTCTCAACTCTAGTACCACTAATTTGATGAAGTGAAGTACTCTCAGGTGGATTGGTTGTAACAGATTCAGCAGCACCAGAACCAGTGAATAATGTACCAGAACCAAAGTATCTAACACGGTAGATAAGATCTGCTTCACCACTGAAGGTAGCAGTACCAGAACCAGTAAATGCACCAGTGTAATTCTCAGAACCAACACCAGATAGAGTGATAGATCCAGATCCAACTTCTGTTGCTGGAGTAAAGCTTTCTGCCTTAGTACCACCAACTGCAAATAGTGCAGTATTTTCTGGAGGATTAGTAGTTGTAGATTCAGCAGCACCACTAGAAGTGAATAGTGAACCAGCACCAATATGTCTAAGTGAGAAGTTATAATGAGTGGAACCAATAACATTGAAGAGACCTGTAGATTCCCAATCAACAGTAACAGATTCAGCAGCACCACTAGTAGTAAAGAGACTACCAGATCCAATCTCAGTTGCTGGAGTAAAGCTTTCTGCTTTAGTACCAGATAAGGTAACAGTACCAGATCCAACAATAGTACCTCTGGAGTATACCTCAACACCAGCACCAGATATAGTTGCAGATCCAGAACCAATATATCTCTCTGTATGCTTCTCAATAGCACTACCAACATAATCAAATAGACCAATACCAACCTCAAGAACAGCAACAACTTCTGATGCTCCACCAGCAGTAAATAGTGATCCAGAACCAACGTAAGGAGCTCTAGCAAATGCCTCTACCTTAGTACCAGATAAAGTAACAGATCCAGAACCTATCCAACCATCTGTCTGTCTTTCAACTGCAGCACCAGATAGAGTAATAGATCCAGATGCGGTTTCTGCAAATGTCTGACGTTCTGATATTCTAGTACCAGCAACTGTGTAGAGTAATGTATCCTCTGGTGGGTTGGTTGTTGTAGACTCAGCAGCACCACCAGCACTGAATAGAGATCCAGACTGTACAAATCCATGACCCCAAGTAAATGCATATGTGTTACCAATAAACTGAGGTGCTGTAAATATTGTTGTACTACCTTCACCAGTTAAAGCTGTTGTAGGTCTAGCCTCAACTTCACCAGAAACTAGATATGTACCACCTTCACATCCACCTCTCCATACGAATGGAGTACTTGCAACACCACTAATTGTGTAAGTACCAGATGCAGCAAGACCAGGATGTGCAAGTGTGTTATTGGAACCGTAGTCTTCTTCGCCACCAAAGGTAACACCAAGGTTACCGTAATCGGCAAATACTGTTGTAGCATCAACGATGTTACCTTCATCATCAACAACAAGTACAGATGGTAAAGTATCGCTGTAATGCCATGTTCTAGATTCCGCACATCCACCAAGTGAATTGATATTACCTGTTCCTGTGTAACTCCAGCAGAATGCATAGGTGTTACCAATAAACTGAGGTGCAGTGAAGATATCGTATAGAGTTGTATCTTCGTAGTCGTATACAACAACCTCTGCTGCACCACCAGTAGCAAATAGTGATCCAGAAGCAATATGTCCAAATGTTCTAGCAATACCAACGGTATCACCTATTAGACCAAGATGAACAGATCCAGAAGCAGATACAGTATCATCAGCTCTCCATAGTTGACTTCCAAGACCAATCCAAATAGATCCATAATCATATTCACCACCGTCTTGAGGTGGATGAACCGTACCTTGATCATCAAACGTAGTAGCACTATCTGTTACTGAACCATTATCATCTTGGAATGTTATGGCGGTGAGGTTGATATCATAGTTGTAAGTTCTAGACTCAGCACCACCAACAACAGTAAAGATAGAACCAGTTCCAACCTCACTGAATGTTCTTGCTATAGAATGAGTACCACTTAGATCACCAAGTGATGTGTCCTCTCCAAACTCTGTTGTAGTAACACATTCTGCAGCACCATTGGTAGTAAATAGTGAACCTTCACCAATATGTGCAAATGCTGGTTTGAAGATCTCAAATACTTCACCACCGAATGTAATGAATCCATTTGCAGCACCACCATTGGTAGCACCCAACCATACCTGACCATGATCTTCGGTGTCGTCACCAACATATCCAAAGTCACCATGATCATCAATTGTTGTAACAGCATCAGATATGAAACCGTTATCCTCAGTACTAAATGCCTGACTAGCAGATTCGTTGTAAGCATATGTTCTAACTTCAACACATCCACCAACACTAAACAATCCACCAGATCCATCAGGTGCATTCCAGATAAAGCAATATGTATTACCAACAAATGCAGGTGCAGTAAATATATCAAATAGTACAGTATCATTCTCAGGTGAGTATGTTGAAGATTCAGCACCACCAGATGCAGTAAATAGTGATCCAGAACCAGTAAAGTTACCAAAGACAAACGCAGTAGATACAGCACCATCAACAACGTAAGTACCTGTTACTGGTATTGCATTAGCACTGTAAAGTACAGTTCCGTAATCATATTCACCACCAGACTGAATAGTATCAACACTACCCTGATCATCTGATGTAACTACACTGTCTACTACTAGACCATGATCAGTTGATGTGAATACAACGATAGCACTCTGATCATAATCATATGTCCTACACTCAGCAGCACCACCAGCTCTGAATATTGATCCAGATCCAATTTCAACAACAGTACGTGACTGTGAACCAGAACCACCAAGATCTCCAAGTGATGTATCCTCACCAAACTCAGTAGTAGATACACATTCACCAGCACCACTTGTAGCGAATAGTGAACCACCACCAGTGTATAGACCCTTACTAAATGACTGTGTAACAGCACCAGATGCAGTGTAAGTACCTGTTGTTGGATATGCAGTAGAGGTGTAAAGAATTGAACCGTAGTCTACTTCACCATCAGATTGAGGTAATGCAACCGCACCATTATCATCGATTGTTGTAACAGTATCAGATATGAGACCGTTATCTTCAGTACTGTATACAACAATACCAGTCTCGTTGTAAACGTAAGCTCTGGATTCTACACATCCACCAACACTGAATAATCCACCTGTACCTGGAGGTGCATTCCAAATAAACCTATATGTGTTACCATAGAATTGAGGTGCTGTAAATGCAGTGAATAGTACAGTATCTTCAGTAGGTTGATAAACAGCAGACTCAGCAGCACCACCTGCAGTGAATAGAGAACCACTACCAATTTGTGCGAATGATGGTGCGTACTGAACATCACCAGATTCTTCTTGTGTCTTCTCATCACCTACTTGTGGGAATGTACCAAATGGTTCGGTTAGATATTCTGGGTTGAGTGCATCAATTTCTTCCTGAGTCCACAGTGCTCTTGTTAGACTGAGGGTGTATGTTCCAGAGTTAGAAACAGTCTCTGATGTGTAAATTACAAATCCGTAATCTTCTGTGTCCTCATCGAACAATCCAAGATCACCGTAATTAATTACGTCATTGGTTGGATGTGTTAAATCTGTTACTAATCCATAATCAGTAGTATTAAATGGAAGTACTGGACCAGGAGCATAGTTCCATGTAACAGCTTCAACAAGACCACCTATACTGAATAGTCCACCTGTACCTGGAGGTGCATTCCAAACAAACTTATAGGTGTTACCAATAAATTGAGGTGCAGTAAAGACATCAAATAGACCTGTTGACTCCCAATCAACAGTTGCAGACTCAGCAGCTCCACCAGCACTGAATAGAGATCCAGCATCTGATACGAAGTTCCAACAGAATCTGTAGGTGTTATTAACAAACTGAGGTGCAGTGGTAAGAGTTATTAATCCAGTTGTAGGATATGTGGTAGAGGTGTAAAGAACTGAACCATAATCATCTTCACCTTCTTGAATATTAGCAACACTACCCTGATCAACATTAGTAGTAGCAGCATCTACTATTAATCCATAGTCATCACTTGTAAATGTGACGATAGAAGATTCGTTGTAATCGAATGTTGCAGACTCAGCAGCACCAAGAGCAGTGAATAGAGATCCTGATCCAACCCAATCTCTAGTTCTGGATAGAATACTAGTACCACTAAGATCTCCAAGTGATGTGTCTTCTCCAAACTCAGTAGAAGTCTTACTCTCAACAGATCCACCAGCACTGAATAGTGAACCACCAGTAGTAGGATCTCTGAATACAACATACTCTGAACCAACACCTGATGTCTGAAGTGTTCCTGTTAGAGGATATATTGTAGAAGTCCATATTACTGTTCCGTAATCATCTTCACCTTCTTGGATGTTAAGGTCTCCATACTCACCAAATACCGTTGCATTATCAACAATGTTACCTTCATCATCAGTAGAGAATACATTAATAGAAGACTCGTTGTAATCGAAGGTAACAGACTCAGCAGCACCATTGACGAGTGGTAAGTTACCAGATCCATCATAGTTCCAACAGAATCTATAAGTGTTACCAATAAATTGAGGTGCGGTAAAGATATCAAATAGTGCTGTATCCTCAGTAGGTTGATAGGTAGCAGATTCAGAAGCACCACCTACAGAGAATAGGGAACCTTCACCAATCTGACCCCAGATAGGTTTGTACTTAACATCACCAGATTCTTCTTGTGTCTTCTCATCACCTGCATATGGGAATGTACCATATGGTTTGGTGGTATATCCTGGTGAAAGTTCATCAATCTCTGCTTGAGTCCATCTTGCTCTTGTGAGACTGAGATTGAGTGATCCGAATGGAATAGCAGTAGATGTAAATATAATATGTCCTTGATCATATTCTCCACCATACTGAGATTCTATTACTGAACCATAGTCATCAACTACAGTTACAGAATCAACTATTAATCCACTATCTTCTGTTCCATATGGAATAGTTGATGATTCGTTATAATCAAATGTTACCTTCTCAACTCCACCACCAACACTGAATAATCCACCTGTACCTGGAGGTGCATTCCAAACAAACTTGTATGTGTTACCGATAAATTGCGGAGCAGTGTAAATATCAAATAGTGTTGTAGCATCACCAAGTTCTGTTGTGCTAACACATTCACTAGCTCCACCAGCACTGAATAGTGATCCACCTTGTGTAGGATCCCTGTATACAGCAGCACTTGGAGAAGTACCAGAAGATTGGAGTATTCCTGAAACTGGATATACAGTTTCATTGTAAATTACTGAACCATAATCAATCTCTTCTTCTTGTGGAAGTGCGACTCCTCCATACTCAGATGTAATAGCACTATCTGTTATTGAACCATCATCACTAGAGGAGAACGTAACAATAGATGATTCATTGTAATCGAATGTTACTGAGTCAGCAGCTCCACCAACTCTGGACATTGCACCAGTACCAACTTCACGAACGACAAGTCGTTCGATCATACTACCAAGATAATAATTACCACCAACTATCTGGAATATACCAGTTGTATTTGGTACTACAGTAATAGCCTCGGCAGCACCACCTACAGAGAATAATGAACCTCTACCAATCTGACCCCAGACAGGAATAAATCGAACATCCTTTGATTCTTCTTGTGTCTTCTCATCACCTGCATACGGGAATGTACCATATGGTTTTGTAGTATATTCTGGATTGAGTTTATCAATCTCTTCTTGAGTCCAAGATTCTCGTGTGAGACTAAAGGTAAATGTTCCCTGTGCGGAATTAGTAGTAGCACTGTAGACAACTAAACCATAATCATATTCACCACCGTCTTGAGGTGGATGAACTGTACCGTAATCATCGACAGTAGGATCTTCACCTGTTATGAGACCAATGTCTTCACTACTAAATGGTACAACTGTACTATCATTATAACTGAATATTACATACTCAGATCCACCACCAACTCTGGATATAGCACCAGATCCAATCTCTCTAAATGTTGCTTGAAGGTTATTATATCCACCAGAATAAGTGAACAGTGCAATATCTTCAACTGGTTGATATCCAACTGCCTCGGAAGCTCCTCCCATACTGAAGAGGTTACCACCCTGTACAAATCCATGACCCCAAGTGAATGAGTAGGTATCGAAGTTATGACCTTCGGTAGCAGAAAGACCTGGGTTAGTTGGATCAAAGTAATTCTCTGGAGTTGAATCATTAATAACTTTAGGATCAGTCTTGATAGTAAGTCCACCCATTGAGGTTGCAACACCATCATGCCAGATGTACCACCAGTTCTCTGATAACCATCCTTCAGTAACAAGACCCCAATTCTCTGAATCAACTGGACTATCTTCTATTGATCCCCAGTTATCAGTACCGTATCCAATCGTAGCAGTATCATCATATCCATATGTTCTTAGTATTGCTACACCACCAGTTACAGGTAGAGAACCAGATCCTGTCCAATGATACTGGAACTTAAGATTACTGTATGCACCAGACCAAGTGAATAGAGTTGTATCACTTCCAACTATAGTATCAGTTCTACACTCAGCAGCTCCACCAGCACTGAATAGAGATCCAGATGCAGTCCAATGTGGTGCATTAGTTGTAAGGTCTTGTCCACTAATGGTAATAGATCCTTCACCTTCCCAATACCTAGCGTAAGTACCATCTCCTTGAATATCATAAAGAGCAACGAACTCATAGGTTCCAGTATTTGCCTCTACATTATTCCATATAATTCCACCATTATCATATTCACCAGCAGTAACTGGTTTGGTTGTTGTACCAAGATCTTCGGTCTCACTAAATCCATACCAAATTAATCCATTATCTTCTGTCTGTAATGTATATCCAGACTCATCATTAAACTCATGTACAAACTTCTCAACACCAGCACTTCCGAATGAAGCATTACCAGACATGACCTCACGACTTGTCTGTGAGTATATCTCTCCACCAGTTACACTGAATAGTGTTGTCTTGTCTCCAAATTCTGTAGAGGTCTTAGTCTCTGAGAGACCACTTGCAGCGAATAGACCACCCGAACCTGTTCTGTCTGTAGTAAAGCTATAAGTATTAAATTCTGCCCAAGGTGCGTTAGCAAACTTATGGTATGATGTTGCACCTCTTACATCATCTGTGTTGTATACAAATCCCCAAGATTCTTCTCCTCCAGACTTGGAAGCTGTAATATCTCCAAAATCCAAAAGACTTGGGACTGCATCGACAGCTCCCAAGTCTTCTGTGGTGAATGGTACGAATAAGAATTCGTTCCAATCTAATGTTGTTGTTACTTCACAAGTACCAGATACAGTAAGCCCACCAGAACCTACCCAGAACGCACTACTGCGTTCCATACCACCGCCCATCTCAAATAGGGATCCAGTACCAACCCAGATCTTTCTAATGCCTTCTAAGGCGGTAGAGGCAAGGTAAGCAGTTCCATCAGCAACATAATTACCCTTACTTAAACTCTCGGATGATATTCCACCAGATATAGTTGCTGTTCCAAATGGGTAGTTATCTGCTGATATGGAGACTTCTCCATAACTATCTTGACTTAAATTACTTTCTGCTTCCAAATTCGTTGGAGCATCACCTATCGATCCATAATCATCCGTTACGTTAAGGACAGTAACATCGCCGTAACTTTCGGTAGAATATAGAGAAATCGTATTTGAATCGTAGGTGTATTCGTTCATACTTTACGAAAACAATAAGAAGGGGGTGGAATACTCCAACCCCCCATCCTGTTATACTTAATAGTATAAATGATCAGTCAAGACTGATATTCAATGTAACCTTAATTTGGTCACCGTTGTTCTGAATAGGGTATGGACCATTTGTAAATCTTTCAGCGAACATTATGCTGCTGTAAAGAGTTAGGTTACCAGTTCCATCCAATGCAGGAATTGTATCAAAAGTTGATGTTGAAGGTGTACTGAATACAGTGTATGTTTGCTCAGTAGTTGTAGTGTTTGAAGTACCACGTGCAATGTAAATAACATCGCCTGGTTGTAAACCGTGAGCTTGAGTAGCAGTTACTGAAGTATAGTCAAGTGTGATACTTGGGTCAGTAGCACCCTGAATGTTATCAGTTAGAGCAACAGCAACATTAGAAGAATCACAAAGATAGATACGTCTTTGAGCACGATCAATACCACCAATTGATGTTCCAGAAGGAACAGCACTGTTACCACCGATAACCATACCGATTGTAATGTTGTCCATTACAGAAGCTACGTTAGGAAGTGTGATATAGTCGTTACCAATAACTCCGATACAAACATTGGATGCATCACCCTTTGTTAATTGAGTAGCAGCAGCACCAACTGCAGCATCAGCAACACCTTGAATTGCAGGAGGCATATTATTTGCTCTTACAATATAGTAACCGTAGACATTACCAGCAGCAGCATCAAATGTGAAAGTCTGTTCTGGATAAGTAGCAGTTGTTACAACACCAGCAGTAGAGTCTTGATTAATTTTCCACTGCCCACCATTTAGGAGAATACCATACTGAGAAGTATAATCGTAACGTGATTCAGTACGATTGTTTACACATGTAGGATAACCTGTATTTACAGTTTGTCCATACTTGTTTGTATTACCATCTTGATATGGTTCGTAATATGCTGTTGCACTAGGCACGTCTGCTTCAGCAGGGGTGGTGTCCGTAGTGTAAAGCTTAAGAATTAGATCCCTTGGTGCATTATCTTCTCTATCCAAAACGAAGTTGTTCTGGTTAACGAGATAACGAAGTGATTCAAGTTCGCCAATATTAGGTACTAGCAGTGCCATTTAATTTGTCTCCGAAAATCGTTTGTGTTGCTTGCTTACGTTTATTTATAAAATAATCGCTCCTCGATTATTTATCAAAGGAAAACTTTAAGAGATAACATAAATCTCCTAATCTGGTTTACCTGATCAACTCGGAACCGTAGCATATCCCCAGCTATTAAATCTCTATCCCAACTAGTTAAAACATCACCAGATGCTTTCAAGTTTCCATTAATGGTTGGTTTATCACCACCACATATAGTTTGGAAGTTAGGAAAATCATTGAATGTACATTTCTGTACGTCCATAATAAGAATACCAACCACATCAGAAGTTAGTGTCCACGACTGAATTCTTCCAGTTACATCTATTTGTAGTTCACCTTTTTCTCCAGTGTTCATATCTACAGAACCACTACCATAAACAAAGTTAATTGTTCTGGTAAGATCCGCAGTTGTTGATTGAGCAACAGTGAAAAGCTTATCTCCAGCAGAAGGTGGAGTTGGGAATATTATCTTACTACCACTAACAGTATAATCTACTCCTGGATGTTGAACTAATCCATTAATGCAAACAATTAACTGTCCTTCATTTGTTGGAAAGTATGCAGTTCCTCCTTGTGTTAGATCAAACTCTGTCTTAGTTCCATCGAACTGAGCAGTAAAATCATCAAGAACCTCATTGTTATTCTGCAAATATTTTGCAGGAATATCATAATTTACACCAACTGCAAATTTCTTTTTAGCCTCAGAAACTATATTATAGTTTTGAGATTGTACTGATACGTTATAGGTAGGCATCAGGAAACTCCAGGTGTTACTTCTAGTATTCCTTCAATAACTCTAGACTTAGTACCCGAAGGTGCAGTCAAGAGAATATCATAAACATACCTTCGAGCTTCTAAGGTAGTTGATGTAGCATTAGGAAGAGCTATTGATAATTGTCCGTTATATCTGTCTGGGAAGTCAACTGTAAAGTCTGTTGATGTAGATGAAGTAAAACTCTTTTTCAGTTTCGCTACAGCACTATAACCAGTTAAATTTAACGGTGTTGTATTCGCTTCATTCTGAATATTAAAGGTCGCATTAAAGTCCGTTCCTTTCTCGCAAATTAAATTTATTGGTATAGCAGCCATCGTACATACAAAGAACCCCTCACTATTTAGCGAGGGGGAACTTTGTTATTCAGTTGGAGGTGCTTCTGGTGTTTCCGTTTCTGGTGTTGGTAACGGTTCAGCATTAACTTCACCAGTTAGAATACCAAGGGTTTCTAGTCCACCCTGAAGTTTTGTACGATACTCTCTAAGACGAATAAGTTCTGTCTCTGCCTTAGTAATTTTATCGTTAGCATCAGAAAGTTGTTTGGTAAACTCTTCTCTCAACTGTGCTGGTTCCATAGGAGCAGCATTTGGTGTTTGGGTCATCGTATAAGTGATCGATCTTATCTATTTATTATAGCACAGATAGCTATCTTTGCATACCACGTATCATGGATTTCAAAACTTCTATCTCTGCTTTAAGTTCGTCTATCTCATGATCAGTCCTACTAGACTTAGCACGTGCTGCTTTTATTGCATCAAATGCCTTGGTATCACTATTAATTATAGCACCTGTGTTTGAGTCTCTATAAAGACTGTCCTTACCTTCTACTTGTATATTCATTAGAATGATGCTACTGCTCTTATATCTTGTAACTTAGGTACGTATGATGGGTTATCCGAATTCATAACAACCTTAACTGCAAAAGAAGTAAACTCAGGTAAGTTAGAGATACTAAATGGAATTTCTTGATATGAATCTTGCTTCTCAAAGAGACCAGAGATTTCATTCTCTGCAGTTGCAACTAAATCAATATCAGCTTTACCATCTACATTAAAGAACTTCCATTCAAGATCATCAAAATTAACTTCACTTGATTCTTCTTTAATCTTATAGAGTATTTTGATATCATTGATGTTTCTCACATTAGCAGTAAGCTTAACATCAATTGATGTACCAGGATTATCTAAAGAAATTTCCTTAGTAACATACTTAGCAATACCAGATGTATTCTTAGAAGAATCTTCAGCAACATGTGCTATACCATTTTGCAATGATGCAGACTTTACTTCCCACCACTCTTCAGTATTAGAATCTTGACCAACAAACTGAAGTAGATCTGTAACTCTGAATATATCATTCTGTTGATCTACTGGTTTTGGTTCTCTTTCATAAGGTGAAAGTGCTGTTATCTTTGAAGTAAAATCATCGTTAATAGGTTGTTTATTATTAAACAAAGTTAATTCTTGAGTCTTAGCATTCCATTCAACAACTATACCACTAATCTTATCTAGATATAGATCATCAGTAGTATCTGAAGTCGTTATCTGTTTATCATTATATCGATTAACAGTTGTGCCTACAGTAAATGCTGGTGCTTTAACAGTAGATCCAGCGTTTGTAACCTTTACCGTATCACCATTCAAGGCAGTATCAGCACTAAATGTTAACCATTCTGATGCTTTAAATTGCCCTTCATTAGTTATTCTTACAGTCACTGTACTTGTACCAGCATCCCAATTAAGAACTTTTCCAGCACCACCAGAAAGATTTGCAATCTCTGATGTATCTGTATTAGTCTTAGAATTTATAGTTTGACCAACTGTTACAGTAGCTCCACTATGACCTGTTATTGCAAAAGTAACTATAGGATTAAGCTTAAGAATCTGATTTCTTCTACCATAACGATTTTCCGATCCAGTAGGATTTTCAATTCTATTAGATATAGTTTTAACAGAACTAGTTCTAAGATCAATAACAGGAGAAAGTGTTGATGTAGTAGATGAAAGTTCTAACTTATAAACAAGAGAATTTGTAATATCATTTCTTAATTCATTAATTCTAGAAGCTAACACTTTCTGGTTTATGAAGAAATGCTCTTGTTTAATAAATGTCTTCTCATAATCTGATTGAGAATATGAAGCATAGTTAACAGGACCACTATCTACAGGAACAATATTAGTTGTTTTAACAGTAGAATCAATTTTTGTTTGTGGGAATGAAAGGTATCCAATATCAGCATACAATTTCTCAAATTTCTTATTAAGAGAAATTAATCCACCTGAACTACCACCAATTGCATTTGAGCTAGCATTAGTTGTAGATACGATATTAAATGTATCTACACCAGAGTTCTCAACTGTAAACAGTGTAGTATTCAAAGAAGATGCTGAAATACCACCAGTCTCTGTAAGATTCTTAAAGAACGCAAAGGACTTACCACTATCTTCAAATCCGTGATCTCTATGTGTAACTTCAACATACTTATTATTTCCTCTAAACCTCTTAAGATCAGCACTACTACTTGCTTCTGCACTAGTGCGTATGGAATTAATATCCATAGTTTCATAACCTAAGTTATCGTTTGTTAACATAACACTAGCAGTCCTAGAGATATCAAACTCTGCTCTGTTAAGCTGGAACTTAATATCTTCCTTGAGATTTTCTGTCCAAGAATCCACGTTCTGTGATCTATAAACAGATCCTAATCCAGGTTGTACTGTAACCGTTCCTGAACCTGCAGGTTCTCCCACTTCAGAAGCCCAGACTTCATAATCAGTAGAATCGGTTTCGATAACAAAAGCATACTCAGTATCATTCTGTAAATATACAGGATAATCAAAATCAAAGTCAGTCGATACACTACCAGCAACATCAGTTGCTAAGTTAGTTGCTACACCCATTCTAACAGCAGGTGTATCAATATCCACAACTGCTTCTACAGCACCACCAGCATTACCAGAACCAGTTCCAGCAATAACAATAGAAGGAGCACTTGTATATCCAGAACCAGATATAGAAACTTCAGCATTGAATAATTTACCACCAGAGATACCCAATGTACCAGTTGCGGTAGTACCACCTGGTAATTGTGGACTTTCGATAGTCATTGCTGCACTATCATAAAAAGATCCAGCACCAATAACTTTAAGATCAATAAGTGATCCAGAATCCTTAGCAATATTAACAGATATTGAAGTATTATTTGTATTATTTGCTAAAGTTATTGATGGAGCAATAAGTACTTCTCCTGCTTGGAAAGAATTACCATTGTTATTAGAAAGAACAAGTGTGTATACTTGATCTGCTGATACTGGTATCTTATCTGCAGCTCCTGGTAATACTTCAATACCAGTCCTATCAAAGATTTTGAATATAGGTCCAGTAGCACCTGATATTTGTCCAGTTACAATTTCACCAACCTCAAGAGATGTCTCTTGTGATACATAAAACTTCAATTTGGTTTCAGGAGAAAGAGTCTTCTCTGTACCAGGAACAATATAACTTCCTGGTTTACCACTTACTGTATTTGTGATATAAGTTCTTACTGGAACTTTAGATGCTTTCTTATTAAAGAAGAGATACAAACTAGTAACAAATACACCACCATCATATCCTTCAACCTTAAATGTTTGTGCTAATGGACTTGGTTTCTTTTGTGTACTTGTATCAAGATCAATAATCTGCTTACCTTCATTAGACTTGAAATATGCAGGTAATGTTGAAACAATACTACCAGGATTAGCAGGTAGTATTCCAGTAGGATAATATTTAACTTCAGTATATGTTTCTACAGTGTCTTTATTATCATCTGTAGAGCTCGAAGTAAATCTAATTGTTTTTTCACCAGTTGTGAATTGTAATTGCTCAGAACTGGTATCATAACTTGTATTGTAGATATAGTTGTTCCAAGTACTTCCTTGTGTTGGAGCATAACCATTAGGTATAATAATAAGACCACTAGCATTACCACCATCATCAGTAATAATTGAAGCACCAAATGTTGATAGCGAGTTACCAGGTATTCCTGTAAATCTTAGATCAGGGTTGCACCATCTACTAACATCTCTTCCCTCTAGGAATGGATATATTTTAGTATTAGGTTTCATCCTACGAACAGTAAACTTAACTGCTTTAGATCTAGCAAATTGTTGTAGTGATGTAGCAACTGCAGTTTCACCAACTACCTTTGTATTAATTCCTTTACCAGTCTCATTATTTTGTGGACTGATATTAGATGAACTTGCTACATTAGCAATCTTAACTGTAGATGATACTTGATCTGAGTTAATATCAGAAAGAGGTCCGATATTGAAGAAGTTCTGATTAGATCCAACCCAGTTAACTGAATAAGAATTGTACAAGCTTGAATAAGCATCACGTACATTATTTTTAGCAAGGAATATGGTGTATAATGAAGTGTTATTATCAGATACCAAAGGAGCATCTGTATTCTCATACCATGAATCTACAGGTGTATTGAGAGATGCATCTCCAACATATTGAATAACCACAAATGGATTTGGGTTAATAGTCTTAGTAGCAAAGCTATTATCTAATAACGATAGATTAGAATATGGAAGAGTAATAACATCACTAGATCTCCTATATCCAGAAACCACTCTTTCATCTTGTTTTGTATTAACTTCAATTAGATTAAGAGAATCTTCTTTAGACTGAGCTCTTAATACAGATTGCTTTGTATCAATGGAACACTTATAATCAATTGATTTCAGGTTACCTATCTTATGAGTCTCGAAGTTATCTACAACAAATCCACTCTTAAACCTTTCGAGTCCTATATCATCCTTGATCTGCATATTTAATGCTTGCTGCTCAAGAACACTAAGGAGTGTATAGTACTCTAACCTTTCAACTCTCTTTTCTAACTTACCAATATCCCTCATGGTATAACGCTTGTTATCCACAGGTATAACTCTTACATCTTTGCTTGTAGTAGTATATGCAGGTATATAAAGATATGTTAAAGGTATAGCGTCATCAATAACTGCTGGTTTTGATGGGTTGAGTGATGAGTTACCTTCTTTAACAATAAATTCACCCTTCTTAGTTAAGAATATACCATCTATACGATCTAGATATTGATTCTGATAGAATGAGATAGTATAAGGAAGATTTGAATCTGAAGCTGGACAACTAGAAACAACACCACCACTACCAGTAAATTCATTAAAGGAAGACTCTGTATACAAAGACTTATCTTGGAATCCAGTAATAGTGGAGTCAGTATCAACCTTTGGTCTAAAGTCAATAACATCTCTTAAATTAGTTATACCATAAACAGATGAGTTAAATGTAGGAATCTCATCAGCTGAAACACCTGCTTCATGTACATAGGAATCAACTACACAGAAGTCACCTTGTGAATGATCAAAGTAATCAAATGATGCTAGTAACTGACCAGTAGGTAGATCGAAACCAGGTTTAATAACAATACGAGATACATCATATAAAGTATCACGTTGACCATCATCAAATGTAAATCTACTAGTAACATCAGTACCAGTAACAAGATTACCTGCAGTGTCTACATTTGGAGGTGCAGTTGCAGAACCTTCGTATACGTAATTTAATTTAATAACATCAGAATATGATACTGCATTAATCTCAGATGCATTAATATCTTGTCCTCTTAAAGGAAGAACCTTATCACCTTCTGGAGTAATAACGATTTGCTTATTCCTAACAACAGTCTTCAATCTAGGTCTAGACTTAGTAATCTCTAATGTTGCTGTAAGCTTAAGTGTTGGATAATCAGTACCACCCGAAAGAGTACCAAAATAATTATCAGGAAGTGCTACACTAACACTACCAGCAGTTAATCCAGATGCAGTATCAGTAGATGTTGCAACTTCGACAGCAGAAGATGGAACATACACAATATCTCCAGTCTCTACAGCAGTAGCATTTCCTTTCTTAAGAACAGTGAGGATAAAGTTATTTTCTTCAAACTGTACAAATTTTTGTGTACCAAATTCTAACTGTGCTTTAAATGTTAAAGTTCCACCACTAGCAGATGAATCTAGAACATAATCTCTTCTTTGATAATACTTAATAGCAGTATCATCAGTATTCTTAACCAATGATTTGATTTGCTTACTTCCAGTTGGGAATATTAAAGTAGATTTAGATCCATTCTCAATCTTTGGTCTTACTCTTAGTACAGTTGTACTACTTACATTAGAAGGAAGTAAAGAATCTAGGTAAATTCTTGATTTCTTAGTACCTTGTGGTTTAGTTGCTTGTTGTACTACTGCCTGAATAAGGTTGTTGTTTGTGTCACTGAACTGAACTAGATCTCCCTGTACAAGACTCTTTGATGCATCACCACCAAATCCTGTACATTCAACATACTGATTACCTTCTGTACCACTAAATGTAAAATCAGTTATAGTAGTACTGGTAACATATTTCTCTCTAAACAACTCAACATCACTAGTAAATAAATTTGGTGATTGAGCTCCTTCAGGTGCTACACCAAACCTAGACCACATCGACTTAACATTTTGTGGTGTGTATGTTTGTACTACATTTTTAAACAATATAGGACGTATTACTGCGTCATCACTTGATGAATGGGCAGAAGCAGTAGTCTTAGCAACTACTATTGGCGGTGATGAGTAGGTATTAGAAAGACTATCCCTATTCATAATTTTTGCATTAGCATATCCACCACTACCATCTAATTCAGAAGAGATAACAGATGTATCATATGATACACCATCTATAACTAAAGTATCTAACGCACCATAGTTTGCACCTCTACTATCAATAACAAAGTGAGATATAGTATTTTCTCTAGCAATTCTTAGAGAATTACCAGCTTCATCAAATATAGTTTCCCCTTCAACAAATTCTCCATTAAGAACCTTACAATAGATTCTATTACCAGAAGATAGAAGTCCTTTTGGTGATCCTTCTACAACTCCATAAGCACCACTCTTACTACCAGTAATATACTTACCAGCTACAAATGTAGCAGCAGCAATATCGCTATCTACAGTTATCTTGGTTAAGAATGTTGGATTGAAATACGACATTTTAAAAGTCGTATTATATTTGCTTGTTCCACCAATTCTTCCTTTTGAAAGAATAGTATCAGAATCTGGATTGAATCCAACTCCTCTTTCTTGTAGATGGAAATCCTTAGGCTTAGCAAGTCCTATTGAAGGAACAATCATCTCACTGTAAGAAACTATATGACCAAATATTTCACTTGAAGTTTGTAACTCTGCAGCATTTTGACTGAAATATAGTCTTGTTCTCTTATCATTACCACCGTCAGTAGAAGAGTAATCTCTTAAATGAGTATCTACAATATCTCTAGGACCAACAAATGTAAATTCAACATATGCAGCACTTCCTTTAAACGAATCTGGGAAGTCAGCATTAGAACCATTAAACTTAGAATATGCAAGAGTTGTAATCTCTACTGAAGCATTAGCATTACCTTCACCACCTTTTCTTACCCAGAAGCTTCCATGTGATGTCTCCCATGAAGAAGGTACTATATCTGCCCATGTCTTACCACCTGCAGTTGTAGTGATATCAACAATCACAGTCTTGATTGCTACATCAGAATCATATGTAAATTCTCTTCTTTGACGAGTTTGTTTATGTGAATCTATTACCTTACCATCGGTTTTATCTTGTGTACCATTAAGACCTAATGATCCATCACCAAATACACTATTAAGGTATAGTGTTGGGAATGAAGATAATTCAGCATCATATGAATTTAAAGGAATTGAATTGTAAGTGTTAGTTAGATAGAAACTTGCAAGACCAGAATGCTTGAGAGTTATATTATCTCTTTCAAGTGATTCTCTAGATTTATTAACAGTTAGATACTTGCTCTCTTTATTAACAATCTCATAACCCTTAATATATGCTTTACCAGCTCCAATTGATGCAATCATCTTCTGAGATGCATCAGTAAGACTTAAACCATTAACTAACCCATCAACACCTACACCATAAAGACCTTTGTTATTATCTTTCTGATAATATTCTCTCAATTCTGTTGGGAATGATTCAACAACATAATCACCAGACTCATCAAATGTTCTTCTTGCTAGAGTCTCTTCAATTACATTGTATTCTGCCTGTTTTACCTTTCTCTGTACAGATCCGTTCTTAACTGTTAGTAGTTGTATGAAATTGCTATCTGTAGAAGCATTATAATCATACTTAACTAGTCCTAAAGTAATTGATAATCTATGAGCACCAGGAGCACTAAAGTTTGCAAATCCCCTTGCCTGATCATAAAGTGTTCCATCCTCTTCAGGAGTTACTAAGGTTTCGCTAATCTTAAATCCAACCTTAGCAGATGGAATATTAATATATGGTTCAAGAATGATGAGCTCAGCATCATTACGAACAAAATGTCCATTAACAAAGTAAATACCTTCTTCTACTTGTACAGCAGAAGCAAAACCCATTGCTGAACTAGTGTAAGAGGTCTCTGCGTCAGTATCAGGATCCTTTAGAGTAATAGAGGTAGGTAGAACACTTCCATCCGTTCCAACAACCATAAGAGGCGTATTAACCCCATCTACAACTTCTAAAGTCTCACCTTGTCTAAAAGTAGACTCATTATTAGAATTACCACTACTTGTGTAGTTCACATATAGTGTATCAGAAGTTGTTGTAGTACTATATCTAGTGGATACAATTGTACCAGTAACACCAGACGTGATGCCCTTTAACGTCTGACCTACCAGATTCTTAATATCATATTTTTTGAAGACAATATTACCTCCCTCTGATACTGCAACTTCAGTAACAGAAGAAAGTTTAACGTAATCTAGTTTATTGTTTAATCCTACTTCACCAGGAATAACTAGATCACCTTGTTTAAATTGTTTACGTCCAATTGATTCAATCTGATTTTGGAGTACAGATTGAAGTTGAGTTAGTTCTCTCGCTTGTATTGAGTATCCAGGTCGAAAAAGAAGTCTATAAAAATTCTTAGACGCACTGTAGTCATCATAGTATGGACTTACATTTAGATTCGTCTTTTGTGGCATCGTAAACCATTAGCTAACATGGAAGATTAGAATTCGATTACGAGCTTGATGTCCTCTATTTGGTCAGCAGCTCTTGTAATCAGTCTTCTGTTCTCTATGTATACGAGTTCTCCAGAGTTGTTCTTGATCTCTGGATTCGCCAAACCACTTGCAAATGTTACGCCTTCGGTAGTTGATGAGTATGTGCTATCAGGGTTAACTGATACAGCAGTACCACCATCAACGATAGCAGAACTTGAATTATTTTCAAATCCTCTTACAATACCGTTATCTGTGTGTGCGTTTGGTGATTGGAAGTACTTAAGAATACCACCATTACCATTACCATCTGCAGTCCAAGAAACAACTGTTCCTTTAGCAGTTCCAGCACCACCGTTTAAAGTTTGTGTGATTGTATTATCTTTTCCGAAAGAAGAACTAGTAAGACCAGTTCCATTAACTCTTACGGCGTATACACCAGAAAGGGTGTTTGCAGTAGCATAGTTTGTTGATCCCCACTGCAATGGATCTTTAATAAGTCCGATTCTACGGAAGTCGTTATCAACTGGGAAGTCTCCAGATCCTTCTGCATAAGTCAGACGGACGTTAACCATAACACGCTTGCCGTTAAGCTCTTGTGCAAGATCAGCACCATGTCCACCAGCAGGAGGAATAATAACTTCAATAGCACCACGAGCAGTACCAGAAATGGTCTCAGCAGTACTTAAAGTTGAATCAGAGAATAAACCATAAGCATTTCCACCAGCACCAGTACCTGTACCAGATTTAAGTGCAACACTACCATAAGTATAACCTGTACCTGGAGCCTGAACTTCAGCAACAGTTATTGCACCAGTACCATCGGTAGTAAACTTAGCAACACCACCAGTACCATCTCCTAAGATAGGACCATATAGAGTAGCACCAGTAGGAAGAGCAGAACCAGCATCTGAAATCAAGAGGGTATCTATAGCACCATCTGCAGCAGCAGGACCAGCATATGTACCAACAGGCATAAAGTCACTGGATAAGAAATCCATAACCTGTTGTGTTGTCATTGTATAAAGGTACTTCCAACGATATCCGTCAGTAGGACCAGTATATACACCAGTAGCATAGTTGTTTGCTGTGGTAGGCATATCAGATGCGTTACCACCACCAGCAACTGTATCTTCCTTATTATAAAGACACTTGAATACTTCGTAGTTATTGTTCATAACATAGAACTTAGAAGCTCCTAATGAAGTTGCTCCTGTAGCAGCAGCCTTTGCAGTACCACCTGAAGCAGGTGCAGCACTGTAGTCAGGCTTGTACATGTCGAACTTAGGGTTAGTAACTGTGTTCCAGTTATAACGTGAAACTACAGAAACAACATTAGAAGACTCTACCCTTTTAGCAGCAATGAGCTCATCATAGATACTCTGCTTTTCTTCTTGGTTGTCTAAAGGAGCAGGTGCATTCGTTTCATCGGCAATACGATACACACCACTTTTAGCTTCAGCACCAGTATCAGAACCACCTGTATATCCCTTAATTACGTTACCAGCAGTCGGTGTACCAGCAGCAGGGGAAGGAGAATGAACAAGAATTGAATTAGGATTCACTTTGCGGATAGTTGCTTTCCACGTTGTAGATCCGTATGCAGTAGCACCAGCAGCACCAGCATCGTACACTTCTTCACCGACATTAAATGCAGTAGCATTAGGATCATAGATCTCTAAGTAAGAATCCCACTGGTCTGACCGACCAACGAAGAAATACATACGTGCACGATCTGCACTAGTATCGTTTGCACCTTCCGTAAGGGATTCTAGAAATTGTTGTGCATTAAAAATGCGAAACTTTTCTGATATGATTGCCGACATAATTGAAAATTGGGTAGTTTTGTACTACAGGATATCCGAGTTATTTATATTTATACTTGTCTAACTACAGTTCCTGCAGTTTCAGTTGTTAGACCTGAAGGTTGAATACTATCTGCACTACCGTAATCAACGATGAAACGGTCAGATAATTTTGAACTATAAGCGATACGGAACTTACCGACTTGTATCACACCTGTTGCATCAAATGCATCAGTAGTTGATACCATAACATTAGAGTCAGTCCAATCAAAGTCAGTGTCTAATAATGTTGCTGAAAGGACTGCTGATGTGGAAGTACCCATACCAATAGTAGGAGCATTGGTAGGAGTTGTTAACCTAACTGCACCAGTCATTGATAACGTATTATCAATCTCAATCTGTTTAATCGAATGAGTCAACGATGTAGTTGTTCCCATTGCGGATTGTGTAATAGAATGAGGTGTAGTCACATGAATCTCTGTTGCTCCAACAGAAACCTTATTTTCTCTAACGAGTTGTTGAGTGACTTTTAATTGTTCGCTCTGAGAAGATGTTGCAGCAACACTATGAGTAAACTCAAATGCTAACTGTGTTGCTTCTCCAACGAATGATGTAGTATTTAGAGCACTAAGACCAGTTATAGTGTCTTCAAATTTACGGATGTATTTGGTATCAAACTGTCTAGTCTTCTTAATGATATCGTAACCACGAGAGACATTAACAATAGGTGCAGCAGTATATCCACTACCACCATCAGTAAGAATAACATCAATAACATTACCACCATCAACAATAGCATGTGCCTTAGCACCACCACCATTTAAGTTAGCTGGTTCAAATGTTAGTACTGGAGGAGTATCATAATTATGAGCTTGTGGATTAGAACCAAGGGTGGTTTTATTCCAATTCAATGATGTTACAACATCTCCAGTAAGAACTGCTGTAATATTGAGACCTTCACCTTTAGTAGAACCATTATAGTTACTCACAGAGACAACACCTACATTATCACTGACTTGTGTATCTTCGACATGTCCTAATGATGCGGATTCTCTATGAGTTAGTTTAACTGTTCTATAATCAGTCTCACCATCAATTTTAATACTATCACCAGGCTCAAGTGAAGTTATGGTAGGTTTGACTCTATCATATAACCAAGAAACACTATCTTTTCTAAGAAGTCTCTTACCATCAACATCATTATATGTAACTGCTGTAGTAAGAGCAGATAAATCAACCTCAGTATATGATGCAGTCTGAAGATCAGTAGTTGCAGCAAGTCTTAGAGGTTTGCTAAGATCAATCTTAGGATTCTGAGCAATGAGAGTAACATCCCATCCACTAGCAGTTTGGTTATACTTTCTAACCATACCAATAGTTGTATATACATCAGGTGTTGGATAAGAATTATCAGTAAACTGATAAATTACTGCACCATCTCTTACACCTGAAATGAAAGTAGCATATTCTGCAGAACCACCAGTAACTGTAATAGTCACTTCATTAAAGAAACGATCTGGTTCTACGTTAAATGCATCCAATAACTGATCAATAGCAGTACCTGTTAATAACAATATACTAACTCGTTGACCTGCTTTCAAAGCTTGACTGAATGTAATGCTAGACTCATTGATAGTATATGCAGCATTTCTCTTCTGCAATATTCCATCAACATAAACAAACGCAAATCTATCATCATCAATAACTACCACATCACCAGTCTTCTCATCCCTCATAATAAATGGACCAGTAATAGATCCATTAAAGTTTTCTTCATCCAAACTCATTCTTATACAACCACCAACATTGTGTGCAAAGAATTTCTCTACAGCAAGAGGTTCCTGTACAGTTAGTGTGTTTAGATTTTGTTCCCACTTAGGTGGTTCTGAAAATACAATCCTATCAGGATTACTAGCACCAGAAGACCTCTTAATATAATAAGAATTTAATCTAGGATAATCTGCATCATACTTAGCATTTTGGAAAACACCATTTATACCTACAATCAGATCATGTCCAACCTCAGTTTTTACTGGTGTGTTATCAGTATAATATAATTCAAAATCTGTATTTTTACCATTAAAGAAATCTGGTAGAGATTTAACTACTGCATTACTGTTTAATATAGACTCAACATTCAAGAATAATGAATTTAATGCAGAGACAACAGTATCACACTCACTAAACACATCACCCTTAGCAAGGATGTTTATATTAGTTAATGTTCTTGTAGTTGTCCAATTACCAGTTCTTTGGTTGTTATCCTCAACTTTAGTAAATAAGTTCGGACCTTTATCAATAGTCTTAGTAACTATCTGAATGTAACTATTCAATGCAGATTCTACTTCAGCACAAGTTGATGTATAAGGACCATTAGGATCAGCAAGTATAGTGGTATCTTCATAAGGAACAATAGTAGTATATGTGCCAGTTGGAAGATTGTTCTTCATTGCCTCAACCATAAGCTGAGTTGCTTTTGTATAAGCAGCAATACTCTCTGCTTTTTGATCTACTATATGGTTGAGTTTATTCTTATAATAGTATCTCTCACCAAAATCAACAACATTCCAGTTACCACCATACCTTATATGATATACCATCGCATCTATAAGATATTCGGTATCTCTTTGACACTTATCTTCATTAGGTATTGCTAAGTTTGGATATGTTGCTTTTAACCATCCAATAGTTTCTTCTGAAATATACTTCTTGTTACCTTCTATAAGATTAGCAGCATCCATAAACTTACCACTATTAATTCTACTGAATGAGAATGTAATCTGATCAATCTGATTGATTGTAGAATAAACAGTTGTAGTTGCTCCAATACCCACGTTTAGTACACCTGTACCAGTCACAGTAACAGGACCATAGTTAGTAGTTCCACTATTGTTAACAGTTGTACTGATACTCTGAGCTGGATATGCAATGTTTGCTGCTTTAGAAACTTTGATCTGTGTAGAACTTACTATCTCAGTAACGGTAGTACCTTCATCAAATTGATTACCGCTACTCACATTCATTCCTACACATACACCTAAAGTAGAAGGAAGTGTAATAATATCCTGTCCTTGAGATACAGTACAGTTATTAACTGATATATCCCAATTCCTTGCTGCAGCAATACACAAATTCATTGTATACTTGTATGCTTCAATACTCTCATCTTTCTGTGCATCAATGTATGCTAATGAACCATCGTTAAAATACTTTTCAGCAGCATCATATGTTGCAGAGTTACCACCAAATCTTAGATCATGTTCATAAGCATCTACAATCAATCCAATATCACGCATACACTTAGACTCTAGTGTATTCCAAGTAAGTGATGGATACTTATCTTTAACATATCCAATCGCCTCTTCCTGTATGAATGTTCTATTGAAACGTAATTGATTAGCAGCATCAATCCATGTACCTTCTTTTTGGAAGATAGGTCTAACTTTCTTCAAATACTGAAGGTTCTTGGAAGCTTCCTTAAACTGGAATAACCTTCCAATAAATTTAGTTGCTTCAATTGTATTATTACCTTCTTGTCTAATACCAAATGGTGCTTTAGCAAAAGTAATCTTATCACCAGATATAGTATATGCAGTCTCTGGTTCTTGTAATACTGCATCTAATGTTATGGTTAAAGCCATAGCATTGTATGGAGTTAATGGATTGTTAGTAGCAGCATCAACTATAGTAAACTCTCTAGTACCACTAATATTACCATACTGATCGAATACACCATCAAAATGTGGAGTGAGTTTGACTTCTCTAGCAATCAATCCAGATGTATCACTTGATTTCTCAGCAAAAGATCCATTACCCCTTAATACATTAATATCCTTAGATAAGTTTACAACAGTCTGATGATATCTCTTAGTATCAATAATACTTGCATTGTTACTATTCTCATCCCAGAGTCTTAGTGTTGAAACTTGTGCAGTCTTAGAATTAGTACTTATCTTTACATCTACCTTTGCATCTATATTAAGTTCCCCAAACATCTTAAATCCAGCTGGATGAACAGAATCCTTAATTAGATCTCTCCAGTCTTCTATCTGAGTCTTAGACTCAACAACATAAGAATAATCCTGATAAAACTTATTGTCTGCTACTTTATGAGTTCTTACACCAACCTTACCCTTATCTGATACAAAGGTTCCTAGATTATCATAGTATGATTTTAGATCAATAGCAAACTCTGCTTTTTGAACAGAAACTATTGTGCCAGTTGAATTACTGGCACTACCTTTAATAGTTTGACCTACAACAAATTCACCTTTAGTTACAGATACCTTAAGAATATTAGATCCAATTCTCCACCCACCATTAGTAACAGTACCCTCTGCAAGTCCAGAGGTTACTTTCTCTCCACTTAAGAAAGACTCAGTAGTATCAACTATTATAACATCACTAGCCTTATGCTTTCTTAATAATGAAGTATCATTCCAAATTCCTGATCCATTAAATTCAAGTTCTACATTTTTTGGAGCTCCTATAGAAGATCCTAAAGCAAATATTCTAATATCACCTTCAACAACTTTAAGTGATGGTTTGTATGTGTAGTTCTTTCCTTTGTTTGTTACAATAACATTTGCTATTCTATTATCAGCAGTCTTTAGAATATCAAATTTTGCTTCGGATCCATCACCATCAACTACGACAACTTTTGGTTTAGAGTAATTGAATCCTGCTTTATTAATTGTAACACCAACAATATTATGTTCTACAGAATCCCACTGTGCTGTAATATCAGCAGATTTAGTAGAATCCAATTCTGCTCCTAATACACCAGGAACTTTTCTGTAACCAGAACCAAGGTTAGATACCTCAACTTCAGCAATAGCACCAGTTGCACCTTTAGATTTTGTAGTATACCTGATATTACCAGTTCCATACCACTCAGGATCTTCTGTTAACTCGTAAACAAATCTATCAGATGTAACAAATGATATCTTTACTCCTGTACCAGTAGATTCAGTTGAAGTTGTTAATGCATCAGAAATTAACTTTTGTCCTTGTAGAGGGTCATTAATAAGCTCGAAATAATTATTGTTATCAACAATACTTGTAGATGGACCAATCCTTATCTCTTTGTCACCATTTATCATTGTTCTCACAATAGACTTATAGTAATACCGTTGATAAGATCTAGGTACTCTCTTGGTTAATATACCATCAAGTTGAACATCACCAAGTCGAGGACCATATCCAAACTTAACATATGAATAAGCTCCAGTAGTACCAGGAGTACCAATATTAACTACCTCTGGTGCAATGATATTATCATTCTGACTAGGAGATACAATAAACTCAGATTCTCCATTAGTATAGTGACTTAAATCAAATCTATACTGATAATATTCCTGTATCTTAAGATTAGGTGATATTTGATATGGTCCAGAAGAAGAGGAAGATATTTTTGTTACAATCTTATAGTCTGTAACAACATCAACATCAATTAACTTCTTAGGTTCACTTTCATCAAATATTGTAGATTGATCGGTAATCTTATATGGAGCAAAATCTCCAGATGTGAAGAACCCTTGATTATGCTCAACTATTAATTTATTACCATCGTATGATAGAATTACAGGGTCTAATGCTGTACCAGTAACAGGTAATTGATCTCCAACTGTGAATCTATAATTAGATCCGTATAATGCAACAACCTCATTATCAAAGTGATCTATATCACTAGTATTATTTTGTGCCCTTGTGACAGTTACTGAAGTGGTAGACTCTGATATTGAATTTACCTTAACAATCTCATCACCTATTGATAAAAGATCATTGTTTGATAATCCATCAATCGAATCAAGCTTGATAACAGTTTCACCAGTAGACAATCCTATATGATCGACTACTAAACGTAGACGTTGTGTATTAGTAGACGCACCTGATCTGTTTAATGATGTATCTTCAACAGTAAGAACATCACCCTTCTGATAACCAGATCCTTTAGTTGTAATTGTAACATTTGTTACAGAACCTAATCCTGTACTATCAATGTCTGATACAACTATAGTTGCTTTTGCATTTTTTGAATCTGCAACTTTTCCTAGATCAGTTCTAACAGCATTTTGATCAGCAAAAATAAGTTCTACATCAGTATAGGTATTTGATGCATAATCAGCACCACCATTAACTAGATCAGCTCTTCCTAATCCAGGATCATTAATCTTTGTTGATAAACTTAATGGTTTAATATCAACCTCTTGTGTTGCTCCTAACTGAACATAATAAGTTGTCGTAGATATAGAATCATCAGGATCTATTTCAACATATACAACATCACCTACACCAAGTGCGTGATCACCAGTAGTTTCAACAAGTGCAATATTTGTATTAACAATAAATGGAATTAAACCTGTACTTAAGCTTTTGGATGATAGTATCTCTGCACCAACGGTGTTTAATAAGTTATTGCTTCTAAGGAAGTATCCTGATTGCTGTGAAAAAGTACCAGATATAACCTTAATCTTAACAGAATTTCTTTTTTCTGTTGTTTCTATAACTTCACCTGTTGCTATTACAGATGGTGGGTTAGTTTGATTAACAGTACCATTAGTCAACTCTATAGTTGCACCAGCAGTGAATGTAGCATTTGTGTTGAGGATAATATTGATACTCAATGTTGTAGAGTCAAATAAACCTGTTTGATCAAATGTTCCCGTAACATCTTCTAAAACTAAGATCTTACCATCAAGAACATCACCAACAACCTTACCAGATATTCCAGATGAAGATTGTGTTATAACATCTCCACTAAACACATAACAATTTTCCGTAATTTGAAGCTTAGCTACTCTCTTTGCATCCGTAGCTTGTAATTCCTCTACGGTATTTCCCTTAACTGCAGAAATGGTTCCTGTAGCATCTATACCATTAGTACCAGTATTATCTAAAACTATAGATGAACCAACTTTAAAATTGTTAGATGATCCATATACTTGAAATGCATCTAAACTACCAGCAGAAACGTCTTTAATGATTCCCCTAGTCTTACGACCATTATTAGGTGTATCGACCCCACGGAGGCGTACAGCGTCCAATGGGAGATCATTCTGTGTCTGATTCTGATCGTAGTTAGCAGCAAGAGGTAAAGAATAGAAATTCTCACCAATTAGGTAAGGGAATTCTGGATCACCTACAGAATCGAATGTTGCGAAGTATGCATATGTTCCATTTGGATATTCTGGTGTTACACAATATCTTCCGTTATTTTTATCTACAGTTCCGTATCTATCTGCGTAATAATAATCTTGAATGAATGTTCCTAGCGGATATGTAACAAGAGAAGGACCAGTTGGTCTAGTTCCATACTTCTTATACCCTGATTGCATCCGCACAATACTAGTAGAAGAGTCTACAGGATCTGAATATCCGTAAGGACCATATATCGGATTACCATCATACGCAAATCCAATGATAGGAGAATGATTAGTTCCTGTATCACTTCCTCTTAGTGTTGGTGGATATGAAATAGTACCGTAATTTTGATACCCTCTATCATTAAGGTGAGAGAATCCCCACTCTGTGTCTATATCTGTCTCTACTTCAAGTCTATTTTTGATCCATTCATATATTGAAGAACTTGCGAGTGCACCAGAACCACTTGGTATAACTTGAATTACAACATTTCCTTCACTATAAAAAGATCCACCGCTTACTTTAATACATCCAGATATCTGTCCAGTAGCAGACACAGTAGCAGTATACTCTGCAAATCTACCTCTTCCCAGAGCATCAACTATTCTGATAGTTGGAGGAGCAGAATAATATTCACCAGGATCAGTAACCAATAAGCTTGTTATTGCTCCTCGTGTGATAACTGGTGTTAATACAGCGTTTCTACCAGATACTATTTCAATAGTAGGAGCAGCAGTATATGCACCAGCAACATCTACTCTAACTGATTCAACTACAGTACCAGACAATATAGCAGTTGCTTTATATGGTTCTGTATTAACAAGTACATAAGGAGGTCTAGAATAACCACCACCCTGTGTAGTAACAGCAATCTTAGTAAGACCACCATAGAACACACTATCCTGATGTTTATGTGTATAAGCTAAAGAACCATCTACTAGGATACCAAAATCTTTTCTTGGAGTCTTGTATACTTCAGTAGTTGTAATAGCATTCTTTCTAATAGTTCTCAAGAAAGATTGTTCAACAACTGTCTTGGAAGCAGGTATTGTCTGATTATAGAACATAGTTCTATTAACAGGTACACCACTAGTACAGATATAATAATTGTTATCATCACTGAAGATTCTCTGTATACCAGGTACAACATCATTTACTGATGTTTGTGTTCTAGTATCTCCTGAAGAAGGAGTGTAAGTTGCAGCGTCATTAGGTAACCATCTAACAGTACCATCACTCTTCTTGATTTTAGGATCAATTGTATCAAATCCAGATTCTTCTACAACTAAGGGTTCACCCTCAATACCATATGGTGTTGTAGTAGTAGGTGATAGGTTATAAACTATACCAAGAGCTATAACTTCAACATTATTACCTTTAATTCTATTATCACTATAGATTGACTGTCCTACATTATGAGTTCTAGTTAAAGACCTGTACTTAATCTTGAACTGACGTATAGTTTTACTAGCATACTGAATAACTTCGCCATCTGCAAATATATTTCCTTCCTTTGCCCATCCAAATGTAGAATCAACATCTATAACAGATCCTGTTTGATCACCAGAACCAATTGCCTTTTTAAGAGTAGTCTTACTTGCTATAGTAAACTGATTATTGATTGTAGATGGAGCAAGAACCAATTCCCATATATTACCTTCTAATTCTTTTATATTATCTACTACTGCTGAAGCATAGTTGTCTCCAGTTTCAGTAATAACCTTACCTATTAAATCTTTAGGATCACCACTTGTAACAATTACCTTTAAAGCATGAACATTAATGTAATCAGAATCTGATGCTTTGAGTGTATTATCCTTTGGAAAATATACATCACTATCTTCACTGCTTATGAGAGAATTGAAGATAAATTGAATAGAACGCTTAGTACCCTTTGATTTGTAGAAAGAAGAGATATTCTTTATAAGGGTTCTCTTATCAATTTCACCACGTAGATACTTCTCAGGTATACCAGCAAGATATTCTGACTCAAAGCTCTGTACAAGAGCATACAAGAACAGATTACTTATATTTTCTACCTTAACATCTGCTGCATGTGTACTTGCACTAGTAGCAACATATGTACTGAGCTTATAAAGATCTCCAAGTTCAGTATTACCACTTACACCTCTAGCAACACCATTAAACTGATTAGATGTCTTTGACGCATAAAAGAAAATTTCATCATCGACTTTAGCAAGTCCACTATCAGGAAATCCACTAGTGGATAGTACATTTATACTAGTATCTGAGATCCCAGTGATACCAACGGTTTTTGAGGACTCTGTTAGAACCTCTTTATCGTAAAAGTTAATATCACGATATTTTGTTAAATTTGAAACAATATCTAAAACACCACCACTAAGCTCTTGTTGAGCATAGTAAGATTTGAGGAACTTTACGAAGTACTCATAGTCCTCTACGATGAATCCAGGTAACTGACTTTCAATCAGTGCCGAGATATTTTTAGACTTTACGTTCATTCTGGAACTGCACTAAAATTGGATTTGGAGATATCAACATCAAGATATAGTTCTCGTACAGCATCCACATCTCTCGATGCAGGTTCTACACGGATTTCAATTTTATTATCAGTAAAACTACCCTTAATAATTGTAAGATCGTATAATTTAATTTCACCGTGAGTGTAATCAATATCACCTACACCTTTCTTAAGATATACTTTCTCACCAGTAAGGGAATTCAGTCTATATAGGTCTACTTTACCGAAGGTATCATCCTCCAAATACACTGTGAAGGAAGGATACTCACTTACTACGAAACCTGTGGACTTCATTACGGAAGCATCACATGAATCTTTAAATTCATTTACGAAACAAAGTTCATAATAATAAGTCGAGTTCAATACAGGGTAAAAATCTTTTCTAAGAGTTACATTAGTAATGTTTGATGTAACAGCACCATCAGAACCATCTATAACTGATGCAAATTTACTGTGACGAAATCTACCATTAAACTTTTCTGTCTCTGCAGAAGAAATATAATCTTCAACTGCTTTAATAGCTTTAGATTGAATTTCTACTTTACTTAAAGTAGTTTTGGAAGTTTTGTAACTTATCGTTGAGACAAGCTCAATATAAAGAATAGAAGGATCAACAATTACAGGTGTAACAGAAGCAACTGTGTAATTCTTCAAAGCTTTAACTATTTCATTCTTAGTGTATGCTGAAATAGTACTAGCATTCTCTGGTTTAATAGCAATCTTTACTTTTCCAAATTCAGGAGGATTATCTTCTTCTCCACCAAATGTAATAATATCAGATATAGAAGGATAAACCTTCTTAACAATAGAAACATAGTCATCTGATGTAACTGCCCTGTCCTGACTCGCAAAACTCTTTGAAGCTTGTTTCTTGATGGAAGAGACGGATTCTACTCCAGCACCTCCTGTAGAGGCATTTACGAGGGTTACAGAAGTATTATAAGGAAAGCTATTACTAGGATTGATCTTATCATGTATCAAACCAGAGAAATTAAATGTCTTTGCTCCATTCGTAGTATCTGCAGATGTAGTAAGATAAGTTATCTCTACGAAACTACCATTATCTAATTTTTTACCAAATACTCCATCACCAAAAAAGATTTCATAGTTCTCATCTTCAATTTCTTCTACGAAATAGACTTCTGATGTACCATCAAGGTTTAAAATGTTTTCTGCACTAGCAAAGGTTAAGAAAGCTGTATCTCCTTGTTGTTTATACACCTTAACACGGATAGTTGATACATCTGTACCAGTATTGTTAATAATAAAACGCTGATTCTTAAGAGCAGTGTTGATTGTGTAAGACTGAGTTAATAAAGTACCTTGATATATGTCGATTCCCTCATATGTTGCTGTATTATTAACAAGAGGAGTTTCCTGATCTTCAATTACAACATACTGATATAAAGTATCGTCAAAATTAGTAACAAATCCTGTTCCTTGTTTTAGTACAAGTGTATCAGGAGAAGTACCACCACCTTGATAGTTAACTACAAAGTCAATTGATGCTTTTGGAGCAGTCGCTGATCTGGGTCTATATCCAATTTGCTTTGCTAAGCTTACAACATTGTCTCTTAGAGTTGCAGAGTCAAGAAACATTTCATTTACCACCATGTTGGTGTTAAATGCAGTATAGTATGTGTTGTATGCTAAAACATCTAAGAATGTGGTAATAGCAGATCCTTCAAAGTCATAGTCAGTAAAATCTGACTGTGCTTTCATGTAATCTTTAAGTGCGGCCTTAATATCCGCAAAGTCTAAGTTAGCAACTTGAGTGTAAGGCATTATCGGGTACGATTAAGGAAGAACTCAATACTTTGAGGTGGAAGATCATCCCTACCTGTAATAGAGAAAGCTAGTTGCACTTCAAATCCATTCTGATCAAAATCAGGTATTACACTAAGTTCAAGTATATTAACCCTAGGTTCATATTCGACTAAGCAATCTTCTACCGCAGTCTGAACAAGACCTGCCGTAGCAAAATCTAATGGTTCAAACAAATAGCTACGGACACTAGATCCAAAGTCACTATTATATAATCTTTCTCCCTTCTCTGTAAGAAGGATATTCAATACAGCTTGCTTGATAGCAGCATTCTCCTTCTTCACAAGTAGATCATTTGTGATCTTATTTCTTGTGAAAGAAAGAGAAAAATCTTTAAACTTTGAAACAGTAGGCATCAAGCATAGTTTGAGTAATATATTATGTATATCACTTTATTGGTCTTAATACTCTAGTATCACCTGCTCCGTTACCTTCACATACATCAAACGCTATAGACACACGAATACCATCAGTATCATGAGGAGGAACCCAGTGTGGTACATCTGCAGAGAATACAATAAGATCTCCCTTCTTATTATCTACATGCACATCCTCGAAAACCCCTGGCTTCACTTGAAAATCAAACCATGTACCATCTGTGGGTCCACCACAATATAAGATACATGCTGCCCATGATTTAGGAGGGCAATTAGGAGCTCCAGCATCTCTATGAGTATGAGTACCGAGACCTTCACCTTTCCTGAAAGTATTTGCCCACATTCTTACATTCAATCCATCATGAAAAATTCTGCGGATAGCGGGCATCATAATACTATAAATGATTGGATCATCTAAATGGTTATAAGCTCCTGATCTACCACCAAGAGCATCCGTTTCTTTATACTTTGAATATGCACTACCTTCAGTATTGGTTGCTGCTACATCAGGACCAAGTGATTTAACATATTCCTCTGTTTCTATAACACGATGATATAATTTATCACATTCACCCTCAGTTAACCAATTGGGAATGATATTATAGTCAATGCCCTTGTTTTTCATGTGGATATAAGTCTTCAGTTTTATATTTGTTAATATCTCTTTTCTTGGTCTTCTTTAACCATACATCAGCATCTGCTTCTGTGAGCAGAGTGCTGTCTTCTTCTGGTGTAGGATTGTATAAGTCTTCCATTGTTCTTTAGTGATAGTTTACTTGTCCACCTTCTAGATACATGTTATCGAATCTTACTTCAGTAATGTTAAAGGACATTGTTATTCTCTCAACATCACTATGATAAGGATAAACTAGATGCCACAAGTAAGCAGGAAACAAAAATAAATCTCCTGTTTTAGAATTTACTGTAGCATGTTGATTAGCATGTATAAAGTCTAAGCATCCAGCTGCTTTACTATGGAAACCGTTAGTTTCCCTTTCCTCTTCAATCTCTTCTGGTATATCTATCATCGCAACAGCACTTATAATACCAGAATGAGAATGTATAGGATTAAACTCATATTTTTGAGAAAAATTAACCCATGGACCTTTTCCTAAATTGAACCTGATCTTATGGTTATCTGGATCTAAGAACATCTCTCCATGCTTTCCATTCTTTAGGTTGCGATCCGTTGCTATCTCTCTTTCATAATTACCCTTAAGGTAATTAACAACATGGGGTTTTAAATGCTTTACAAAATCTCTTGATGGGAATCCATTCCCATCCTTTTGGGATTCGATATTACCAGCTAGTCTATCACCAGCATCTTGACCCAATCTTACTTGATCAAGGTGTAGGTGGAGAAAGTCTAGAAACTCTCCCCCCATATTACCTCTATACACTAATGGTCCGAATGGGACAAAGCATTCATTATTTCGTTCTTCCACTGGGATCAGATAATAATTTAATAAGTTCGTCTATCTTCTCATTTTGTTTTAATATAATATCCTCTAGAGCACCAAACCTTACATATTGGTCGGCAACCTTAGATAAGATCTTATGTAACATATCCTGATCCATATTAGGTGGATGACTTGGATATAAGAAATTTTCATCAGGTATACCAGAACCACCAGTATCCATTGCTCTTTCATGAGTACCATCAGGATACCAAGTATCAGGATTATACGTCTTAGCAGCAGGAGATCCTTCAGGAGGTACGTATCCTTCGGGTATTCTATCTGGAGCAGAACTCACAGAGATATTATAGTCGGGGTCATGTGGCGACCCCGTATTTTCAGTAGTCATAATAGTTTATATTCGGAGCTTTCGGCGGTTAGGCGATTACTCGCTTGCTTCTGGATTATACTTCTCACGTTCTTCGGTATCTACATTACCGTCCTTATCATCATCCCAGTCGTCTCTATACTGGAGATTCTTAGGTTTTCCAACCACGTAGTTGAACTCAGTCATTTTCTTCCTTGTCCTCGGTAGCGTTTCTTAGCTCCATTACGAGAGCTTGCACTGTATTTAGTATGCTTCCCAGTTCCCTGTCTGGTCTTCTTGGGTATTGCCTCTATCGTATCACCGCCACTTAACGCTCGATTCCTAGCCATAATGCAATTGCAAAGTACTTATATTATAGCACACTCGTCAACTAGTCACAATCCTAATTGCTGGTGCTGCACCTACACGAATGTTAGTACCTGCATTTAAGATATCTCCTACCTTAGCAAGACTCTTACCATTCACAAGTACCTTGGGTGAACCTGTAGCAATCACAAATCGGGAATTACTACAAGGTGATGGATTGGATGTACAAGTCATTCCAGGAGTGTTAGGCATTTGATCTCCATTCCTGATAGGTTGTACACCATTGAACAACACCTTCAGTGAAGGAGTGGTAGGAGTCATCGTAACTGGTGGACCTGTGCATGGACAGGAAGCACCTGTATCGGGTATTCCTTTATAGAGTGCTGGTGCAGACATTAGTATTATAGAGAGGGAGTGTTAATATCATCCAAATATACCGTAGGGGTACGTTGGGCGTTTTTTTCAAGCTTACGAAGTCTTTCTTCTACGCTATCTAGGTACTCTGCTACTTTTACGTGCTTTTCAGACTCAGGTGGTCTGTACATCAATGTAGGAGTCTCCAATGCCGTCACTCGGCGTTGAAGTTCGTGTATTGTCTGCAGAAGGATCTCTTCCCTCGTTTTGAGTTGATTGGTATCTTGCTGATGCTGCATGGTCGAAGTAATCACAGAATTGGTCAAAGTTATTAAGTGCCTCTTCATACGTCCAAGAGGATGGACTTTTTTCGGGATTTTTTGTCACGGAAATTTTTTCGGGTTTATGGGAAAATTTTTTTCATTTTCAAAATATATTTAGAGCTCGTTTGGATACTTTTGTAGGTTAGGGACTTAGGCGTTTTCGCTCGGGCTACGGGGGCATACAAAAAAGGGGACGATTTACTGTCCCCTGTGAAATCCTTATGCTGTAACGTCCATCCATCTGAATTCAGAAATAGTGCCGACTCTCCAAATGGTCACGGGTTCGCCTATCTCTTGAGACCAGTTGAATGCCATGTCGGACGCTGCTTCAAATCCAGTAGCGACAAACTCACAAATTTGATCGTTGAAGTTGCCTGTGGATTTTGGTTGAATTGCCCAAGTGGTCATGCGTTGGATCCCTGTGTTGTTTACTCTTATATTATACATGGTCAGTCAGCGAATACAATGGTCGGTGAGGAATCGTTTACAAACTGTTGCACTTGATCCTGTTGGATTTTGATTACTGTCTGACTGTTCTTGTTTGCCTTGCTTAGTCCTAGCATTGCATTGATGCCATTGTTGCTAGTCACCCTAAGACGTAGACCAATATCAACACCCGAACCAATATCATTAATGCCTTTGCCTGGTGCTACGAATATAATCTTGCGACTGGACTTGCCACGCCCTTGCACTAATACTGGTTTGTATTGCTGCTTTAACAATTTCACTAAAGGGGTGGCAGCATGGTCTATAATGTATAATGTGTCTGCCTCGGTGTCTGCCACTACCAGTTTGAATCCTGCTTGCTTATCGCATACCTGTTCTTTAAGGAATTTGGTAATTTGCGTTGACGTGATTTTTGATAGTGCTGCTTCACAGCATTTACTATACCAATCACGGACTTCAGTGATATCGCACTCAATGCTGTTTTCTCTAGCGTACTTAACGAATTTGAAGAAGTCCGTAAATACGGTTCTGTCGATGATGCCATTGGTAGATGATGTGTTGATCCAATCGAAAGACCCATTGCGAAGTCCTTTCTTTCTTTTGATAGAAATGGGAACATTGCCTGCCATTGCGTCTGCTTTATTTTTT